>ORJL011077404.1_pt1 | contig 13004 bp, 10 predicted proteins | sample 1779941 | NCBI WGS metagenome assembly ORJL01 (sample SAMEA104232317, study PRJEB22302) | groundwater metagenome | biome: forest; feature: aquifer; material: groundwater | place: USA | collected 2011-08-07 | depth 5.8 m
AGCCCCATCTCTAAAGCAATAATCGTAGCATACTTAGCCACATTTTCAGAATGACTATGGGTATAGTGATCCCTGGCATCTATAGCTTGCGCCAAGACTTTAATCGTACGCATATAAGTAGAACGTAAATCCTCATAGAGACGGGTTAGGTTACGGGTAGAATCTTCTATCCTCTTAACTAACATTAAATTCTGCTTCTCTAAAGCCATGTTCCCTTCTTTTAGCCCTTGGGTGAATCTACGGTTAGCTAACAATAGATTATGCAGATCCATTCCTTTTCTAACCGAGAAAAATAACTTTTCTAAGTTAACCGGTTTAGTAATAAAATCGTAAATACCCAAATCAAAGAGGTGCTCAATTACCTCTTGCCTGTCTTCATCTAGAAAAGCGATAATTATGCAATCCGGATCAATTGCCTTGAGATCTTTAATCAATTTTAAAGAATTTACATCTAGAAGATGCGGCTTAAAGATAATAAGATCAGAGCCATTCTGGCGAAATTCCTCTAAGCCTTCCTTCGGGGATTCCTTAAAAGTTACAAGATAACCGCCATCAATCATAAGCTGCTCTCTAAGATAACGCGATATTCCATTTTCATCACAAATAAATAAAACCCTGTTGCTCCTCATTTTATTCTATTCCTCACTCGTAATCCTTATTGCTTCATCTAATGTAGTCAATTCCTGCTGCACCTTTAAGTAAGCATCGTCTCTTAAGGTCTTCATCCCGTTCTCTTGGGCATATTTCTTAATATAGTCTATGGACCTCTTCTCGATAATCATATCGCGGATTTCATCGTTAATTATAATTGCCTCAAGAATAGCAATCCTACCATAAAAACCAGTATTATTGCAATATTTACAACCTGCAGCTGTATAAAAATTAGCTTTACCGGTAAATCCTATCTTTTTAAGGAAATCATCGGGAATTTCTATAGGCTTACGGCACTTTAGGCATATCTTACGTGCCAAACGTTGAGCGCAAAGCATCACTACGCTTGATGCCACTAAAAAAGGCTCCACTCCCATGTCAATTAAACGCGTTATACTCGATATTGAATCATTAGTATGAAGGGTAGACAAGACAATCTGCCCGGTAAGAGCAGCTTTTATAGCAATATCAGCAGTCTCAGAATCACGTATCTCTCCGATCATAATAACATCCGGGCTCTGCCTGAGTAGAGAACGCAAACCTGATGAAAAATCAAGCCCAATCTCGGGCCTAACCTGAACTTGAGTAATACCCTCAACCAAATACTCCACAGGATCCTCAATAGTAATAATATTCTTCTCCGGGGTATTTAATTGATTTAATACCGAATAAAGCGTAGTAGATTTTCCTGAACCTGTGGGGCCAGTAACTAGAATCATCCCAAATGGCTTAGCTATTGCTTCTTTAAATATTCGCTCGGGCTGCTCGGAGAAACCCAACTTATCTAAACCGATAGAGAGATTAGCCTTATCTAACGCGCGCAGGACAAACTTCTGCCCGAATGTCGTCGGAAGGACAGAGACACGAAAATCAACTTCCTTCCCTTCAGACTTTACCTTGAAACGGCCATCCTGTGGAATACGGTTTTCTGTGATATCAAGATTAGAAATAATCTTGAGGCGAGCCAGGATCGCGTTCTGTTTGGACTTAGGTATCTTAAATACATCGTGTAAAGACCCATCAATACGATAACGAATACGCAGACAACCATGCTCAGGTTCAATATGGATATCCGAGGCGCGCTTTTTCAGGGCCTGATTCAACATCAAATCAACCAATTTTACAATCGGTGCCTTTTCGCTCTCTTCTAATACGCTAGATAACTCAATATCTTCCTGCTTTACTAATTCAACTTCGGATTTATCTAAAGAATCCTGCTGCGTGAAGGCATCTTCTAAGATATGTTCCATATCTTTAGAGCCAAGATTATACTGAGCTTCTATTGAGCGAGTTATATCATCGTCTGAGCTTAGAACCGTATCAATATTACAACCGGTGAGCGTCCTTAAATCATCCAACGCAAAAATATTTAGAGGATCTGACATGGCTACGGTAATAGTATTACCGAAACGTGAAATAGGAATTAGATTATAAAGTTTGGCTAATCGTTCAGGAACCAAACCTATGACTTCCGGAGAAAACTTATATTTAGTTAGATTTAAGGTAGGCATATAAAGCTCTTCCGAAAGCAAAGACATTAGTATCTCTTCCTGAATCATATCTTCGTTAATAAGCACCTTTCTTAAAGGTATCCCCTTCTCTCTCTGGATATTTAGAGCTTTTTCGAGCTGACCTTTATTAATATGGCCATCTTTAACGAGTATTTCGATTATTTTATCTTTTAAGGTCACCATATTATTCGTCCGGAGCAGTTACGCGCAATATTTCTTCAAGTGTTGTTATCCCCTTTAATACTTGCGATATCCCATCTTCTCTTAAGGTCCTCATCCCTTCCTCGCGCGCCTTTTGCTTTATAATATGTTCTTGGGCCTTAGATAAGATTAAATCTCTAATTGCGCCAGAAATCAGAAGCACCTCGGCAATCCCAATTCTGCCTATATAGCCCATATTAAAACAGCTTGTACATCCTTTACCTCGGAAGAATTTTACGTCCTTGGTGGAACCAACATTTAATTTCAGGCTTTCTAATACTTCTCGTTTCACAATATACTCTTCTTTACAATGGGGGCATATCTTACGCACCAGGCGCTGAGCAACAACACAAATCAAGGAAGAATTAATTAGATACGGCTCTACACCCATATTTACCAGACGCACGACCGCGCCAGGAGCAGTAGTAGTATGTAGAGTAGATAAAACTAAATGCCCAGTAAGTGCTGACTTTATTGCAATATCCACAGTCTCATAATCCCTGATCTCTCCAATCATAATAATGTTCGGGTCTTGTCTTAATATCGAACGTAAAGAAGCAGCAAAAGTTAACCCTATCTCTGGCCTCGCGGTTACCTGATTTATTCCTTCAAGCTGGAATTCAACAGGATCCTCAACCGTAACAATATTCTTGTCTGGGCTATCAACTAATTTTAATATTGAATACAGAGTAGTAGTCTTACCGCTACCTGTTGGCCCACAGATGAGCATCATCCCATGGGGCAATTTTGCCACTTTCCCTAAGCTGGCGATCGTATCTTTGTTAAATCCAAGTTTTTCAAGATTAAGCGTAGCCTGAGATTTATCTAATATGCGTATTGCTACTTTCTCCCCTAAGCTGGAAGGAAGTATGGAAACGCGGAAATCAACCTCTTTACCCAAAAGCTTTATTTTAAACCGGCCGTCTTGCGGAAGTCGATGCTCCGCGATATTTAAATCGGACATTATTTTAATACGCGAAACTATTGATGAATAAACATTCTTAGGAGGTGATTTTTCTTCATACAAAATACCGTCGATACGGAATCGCACGCGTAACCTCTTACTAAAAGGCTCGATCAGGATATCTGAAGCCTTCTTCCTTACTGCTTCTTCAAGTATCATATTGGTAATCTGTATTACCGGCGCCTGCCGGCTCATAAGATTAAGCTCCTGATCAGAAGGTAAAATCTCTCCTTCTTCACGGATTAATTCTATAGAAGATGCTGACATCTCCTTGACTAAATCATCAATAACGCCTTTAGTTGAATCAGGATAAACTAACTCTATGGTTTGAGCGATATCCTGGCTGCTCGATATTATGGGATTTATTTTATAACCGGTAAGTGATGAAACGTGGTCAAATGCAAAAACGTTTAAAGGATCTGCCGTCGCTAGAGTTACTGTATCACCCATTTTAGAGAGAGGCACTATCTGATAGTGGCGGGCGATATTGATAGGAATAATTTTGACAACTTCTGGGTCAATTTTGAAACGTTTGAGATCCATCAGCGGCAGCCCTAACCCTTCACTTAAGGTTGAGACCAGCTCGCTTTCTTTGATAAACTTTAAAGTGACAATAATATCGCTGAGCCTGCCGCCCTTCTCCTTCTGAACCAAAAGAGCCTGTTCAAGCTGGGCTTGAGTTATAAGCTTATTGTTGATAAGGATCTCGGTAAGGCGATCTTTTAAGGAGACCATTATTCCTTGTCTTTATAATACTTTTCTATTGCTTTTTTAATATCTGAAGAGGTTGAAACAAAAGTCTGCACACTGCACCCAGAAAGCAACTCCACATCTTCAATCGCTTGAACGTTAAGCGGATTAGACATAGCTAAGGTAAGATTATTCCCGATTTTATCAATTGGCACAAGTAAATATTGCCGCGCAACCCGTCCAGGAATGATGTTAACGATTTCGGGATTGATATCATAATTACTTAATGGCAGATAAGGGAACCCGTATTGAGCAGTAAGAGATTGAGCAATATCCTCTTCCTTGGCGAAACCAAGTTCAACCAATAGTTCGCCTATAAGCCCGCCTTTATCTTGCTGCAAAGCTAAGGCTTTCGCCAGCTGTTCATCGCTAATGATACCGCGCTCGATGAGCAACTCCCCTAATTGCTTATTAAGTACCTTCCTTACGGACATATTTTAGCGCTCCTTAAAAATAACCACGCGATTACGGCCGCTTCTTTTGGCGATATCTAAAAACTCCCTGGCCTTCTCGATTAATTCATTAGAGCTTATGCCATCAACTGGATTTTCACTTACCCCCGCGCTGATAGTAATCTTTTTTGCAGGATCAGCATCTTCACTATAAGTAAACTCAACTTTTTTCCTAATATCCTCGGCTATCTCTTGAGCCTGCCTCTTATTCTTTTCAGGTAATATCACCGCGAATTCGTCGTCGCCAATCCTCCCCACACGATCGATCTCCCTGGTTGAATCTTTTATCAATGCAGCAACCCTTTTTATCACAGACTCTGTTTGCAATGAACCAAAAGCTTGGCTGTATTTCTTGAAAAAATCGACATCTACGATAATAAACGCGCACGGGCGCTGATAGGTTATGGCCCTTTTTATTTCTTCCTGTAATCGGCTACGCATAAAAGCTTCATTATATAAACCAGTAAGCGCATCTTTCACCTCTAATCTTTTAACATTAAGAGCCAACATATCATTCTCAACTGCAATAGCTATCTGTTTAGCGAATATATCGAGCAATTCTATATCTTCTTTTGTATAAGAAAAATCAGGGCGCATGTTGCCTACTCCCAGCACAGCAACCACTCTTTTGTGTAAATATATTGGCAAGGCTAGAGTATTTTTAAGCTTAAGCTTATCGTGTATAAACAAAGAGAGCTTCTCAGATAATAAGCTTTGCTTATCCAAAATCAATATCTTATTGGCATTAATAATCTCATAGAATGCATCCTCACTTGGGCCTATCTTAACATCTAAGAGATATTCGGAATTAGTGCCCTCGGCTACACGCATAGTGAAAGATTCCTGCTTTTCTTCTCTAAAGAATAAATAAACCAAATCAGAATTTGCTAAAAATCTTGCCTTCTCCACGGCAATTTTGAGCACATCATCTAATTTCTCGGCTTGGGCTATCTGAGAACTTATCTGTAATAAGCTAGAGAGGACAACAACCCTCTTCTGGATACCTAAGTTAATTTCGGTTGTCCTTTCACCATAGGTTTTAAGCTCATCCATATTGCTACGAATCCGTTGGGTAAGCTTGTTAAGTGCATTTCCCAAATCCCCAACTTCATCTTCATCAGAAACGTTCATCTTATGGGTTACATCGCCCTCTGCGATCATCTTGGCCTCAGAAGTAACTGAAAGCACACGATCAAAGACTTCTTTGGTTACAAAAAAACCTATCGCGGCGATAAAAATACTGATAAAAAGAGAAGCAATTATATCTATCTTAAGACCGACTCGCGGAAGGATATGCGAAGAAACGAGATAAGCGCTTACCAATAATGGTAAAACGGACATTAAAGCAGCAGAAATCATTAATTTATGTTTTAGTCCACGCGAAGATAAAGAGAGAAATCCATGATTCTTCGCCATATTTAACCTCCATATTATTATAATATTAACCCTACAATTTTACTTAAAGATTATACCTCTTATCCTCTTAGATGACAATAGATTTGTTAAATTCATCTGCTAACACTTTCTTATCAATACCAGTATCAATGAAATCCCAAGGCAATAGCTCGTTAATTGATTTTTCACGTAAATAAAACTCCGGGTCTATGCCAGACTCCTTAAATGCTTCTTCCCAAATGGAAAAATTAAAATAAATACTCCAAGCGTCAAATTTGGCGCCTTTTTTAAATGCTTTAATTATGACCTCAGAGAGCCTTCTGTCGCCTCGTGAAAGAACCCCCTCTAAAAAACTCATCTTTAGATTATGAAAATTTATTTTGAGCCTTTTATCTTTTTTGGCGCTATTTCTTAAATAAGCCTGTTTATATTCTATGCTCTTTAACCCCTCCATAGATGCCCACTGTAGAGCTGTATGCGGTTTAGGAATAAGATTGTTTATACTGATATTTACCCCTGCCGGAGAACTGCCTGCTTCTTTCTTAAGTTTAGAGACCTTAGACGAAAAATCGATAATCGCATCAAGATCATCATCCCTCTCCTGGGGGATACCGATCATAAAATAAAGTTTAACGTGTTGATAGCCTGACGCATAGGCATCTTTTAAGGCTTTAAAAAATTCCTCGCTATTAAAATCTTTTGCTAACAAATCCCTGAGCTTATCCGAACCTGCTTCGGGAGCAAAAGTAAGGCCTGTTTTCTTAAACTTAGCAATCAAAGAAGAGATATTACCGACTATGGATTTAGCTTTTATTGAGGGCAGAGAAAGACTCACGCCTTTAGGCTTAAATAAGTTTATAAGCTTTCTCAAAAGCTCTTCTATATAAGGATAGTCGCTGACCGAAAGACCGGAAAGGGATAATTCTTCATACCCAGTACATTTATATATACCATCCGCTAAACTTAATGACGCCTCAACCTGACGATAACGCAAGGGAAAATATTGCGGCCTAGCCTGACAGAAGCGGCACCTGTTTGGGCAACCGCGCATAATCTCTAAAGTAATACGATCATGGATAATCTGCACATTGGGAACAATCCAATCCTTGGGATAATAACTTAGATTCAAATCTTTTACATAGCGCTTCTTGATTTTAGGCGGAGCAGAGTCTGTATTAGGATTGAATTCTTTAATCTTGCCTTCATGATCATAAGCCAGATCATAAAACGAAGGGACATAAACCCCTTCGAGCTTGGATAATATGGATAACAATTCTTTTTTATCCATCTCTTTGGATTTATACGCACTTTTGTATCTACGGTAGGTATCGACTATCTCTAAGATTAAATCTTCTGCTTCTCCGATAACAAAGAAATCAAAGAAATCATGCATTGGCTCAGGGTTCAATACACAGGGCCCTCCACCGATAATCAGTGGATATCTCTCGTCACGTTGAGAGGCTTTTAAAGGCAGGCGCGCGAGATCAAGAATATTCAATACATTGGTATAATCAAGTTCCGACCCTAAAGAAAATCCGGCTAAATCAAATTCACTTAAACTCTTCTGTGATTCAAGCGATAAGATTTCTCTTCCCTTAAGCCGTAGGATCTTCTCTAAATCGCTATCTACTGCAAAAAACCTTTCGCAGGTAACATCAGCAATGCTATTAAGTAACCCGTAAATGATACGCAAGCCCAGATTACTCATTCCTATTTCATAGAGGTCGGGAAACGACAAGGCAAACTTTACTGCGGCCTTATCAAAATCTTTAACAGCAACATTCCATTCATTGCCAATATATTGAGCCGGCCTTTTAATATCTAATAGAATATCTTCATACATAATTAACCCTAAAAAACATCCCGCGTTTTATCAATATTAACCAATATACCCAAAGCAATAAAAGTCACGAAGACTGAAGATCCGCCATAGCTCATTAGTGGCAAAGGTATCCCTACTATCGGAGCAAGCCCCATATTCATAGCCACATTGATAACAACCTGGATCGAAAGCATGAGAGAAATACCAAATGCCATTAGCTTGCCGAAATGATCTTGAGTTCTTTGAGCAATTAGAAAACCTTGACGAATCAAAAGATAATATAATAACAAAAGACCAACACCCCCTAATAAACCCCACTCTTCAGAGAAACCCGCAAAAATAAAATCCGTATGCGCTTCCGGAAGGAAACGAAGCTGGCTCTGTGTCCCTGCTAGCCATCCCCGGCCAAAAAATCCTCCAGAACCAATGGCAATTTTAGATTGTATAACTGTATAGCCCGCGCCCAAAGGATCAATATTGGGGTTTAAGAAAACTAAAAGCCTATCTTTTTGATAATCTTTCAGGAAATGCCACATAAATGGCATCGGTAAAATGACCAATACAATCAGAATTATAATGTATCTTAATTTCACACTTGTAAGATAAAGCATGGAAATAAATAAGAAAAGTATGATCATCCCCGTGCCTAAATCCGGCTGTTCAATGATTAATCCTACCGGAATCATAATAAAAAATAACGGTAGCATTAGGCCGCGAAAGATACCAAATTTACCCGAGAGCAAAGAAACATCTTCCACGGATTTACGGCTGAAATAACGAGCAAGAAATATGGTCATCACGATCTTGGCCAACTCCGAAGGCTGAAAGTTAAACCAACCAAATCTTAGCCAACGCTGTGCGCCCAAACGTACGGAACCTAAGAAAAGAACTAATAATAGAAAAAACAGGGCCAATATATATAACAAATATGTCCAATCCCAGAATCTTCGATAATTAATGTTAGAAATAATTAAAAACAAAAGAACACCAAGGATAACCCAAAGCATCTGCCGTTGGTATATAGTCTGCCATACCTTACCCTCTCTTTGATAAGTACAGCTATATATTGACAAAATACTTAACGTAGAAATTAAGAGGGCGATTAACAAAATAACTATTAATGAATTTCTCATAATAGACCTTGCGCGATCATCCCTTCGATTATTTGCTTGGCTAATACACAAGAATTGTAACCCGGGCCTCCATTTTCCAAGGATACGCAGATTACAAACTTGGGATTATTAAAAGGAAAAAATCCGCTAAACCAAGCATGCGACTGATTAGGAGGAGCTTGCGCGGTCCCAGTTTTTCCGGCGACAGAAACCCCCACCTCAGATAAAATATTTCCCGTTCCGCTAGGTTCTTTTATAACCCCCCTCAATCCCTCTCTGATATAATTCATCGTGCTTAACTTTAAATTTAATTTCTCAGGTTTTCTACGATGCTTAATCAAGTACTTTCCGTCAACAGCTTTAGTTATATAAGGAGTAACTAGGTATCCCCCATTAGCAAAAACCGCCATCATGCGTGTAATTTGTAAAGGAGTAACTAATACATCACCCTGCCCTATACTTAGATTAGCCGTATCTCCGTCGAACCAATTCTGAAATTTATTCACCTTTCTCCATAAAGGCGATGGGATAAACCCGGTCTTTTCATAAGGAAGATCGAAAGAGGTTGGCCGCGATAATCCCAACTTAAGGGCATAATCATGTATGGCTTGGGCACCCACAAGTAAACCAGTTTTATAGAAGAATACGTTGCAAGAATGAGTTAAGGCATTAACAAGGTTCTGCGTGCCATGGACACCCCAACATTTAAAAGCTTGCCTTCCCACTACAACCCCACCCTGGCACAAAAAAGATGTATTTTGATTTATCTTCTTATTCTCTAATGCAGCAGTTGCCACTATTAATTTGAATATCGAACCAGCAGGATAAGCACCGGTTATAGCGCGATTGATTAGCGGCGAATCAGAGTCGTTGAACAATCTTGCAATAGCATAATTATCCTGGCTTAAGAAATCCTTGGGATTAAATTTAGGCGAGCTTGCCATAGCTATAATCTCTCCGCTAAAAGGATTCATAATCACAACTGAACCCTTCCTTTCGCCAAGGACATCCTCTACTATTTTCTGGATCCTAATATCAATAGTGAGTTGTATGTCTTTGCCATTAACAGGCGGCTTAAAGCCTAAGTTACGAGTGAATTTTCCTCGATGATCTACCTGAAAAGACATACCCCCTTCTTCTTCACGCAAGTAGTAATCATATTTCTCTTCTACTCCACCAAAACCTACAACATCTTTAGTTTTATACCCATAATCCTCTAGCTTAGTAAGACGCCAGCGATCTATCTCTCCCAAATAGCCCAGAATATGGCAAGCTAATTTAGCATTAGGATAACGCCTTATAGGATTAGGCTGAATTATTATAGCCGGAAAATCAACCCGAATTTCATCTAAAGAAATCGCCTGCTTTAGCTCCAGATTACGAGCAATAACTACAGGCATAGACTTAGTGATATATCTCCTCTTAAATTCTAGATTAAGATCTTTTATACTCTTACCTAAAACCTTCGAAACCTTCGATAAGGTTTTGTCCTGTAAAGCAGGATCCTGAGGAAGTATCATAAGGTCATAGGAGAGCTTGTTATCAACGATCACCATGCCATTGCGATCAAATATTTTACCTCGGCTCCCCTTCTGAGCTAACAGCCTAACACAGTTTTTATCTCCTGACTCCCGGTAATCTTTCCCATGAATAATCTCAAGGTTAAAAAGACCAAAGAGAAGCAATAAAAACATTAAGCTTACTAATCCAAATGTTATCTTAGCCCTGATCATTTCTTAATCATTTTAAGGATTAACGAAAAAACTAAAACTGTGTAAATTGACGCCAGGAGTGTAATGCGTAAAAATATTCCGAGCGATAAAGAACCGATTGAGTAACTTAAAATTAACCCACTTATTACGTTATTCAATAAAGTGACAACAAAAAGAAGAAGGATACGCGAAATATTATCCTCAATAGATACGCGCCTTATTAATCTCGTAATTAAAAAAATCCAAACTGGAAATAATACGGCGCTAAAACCAAGGGCATTTGAAGTAAACGCGTCTTTAAAAACTCCTGCTAATAATCCTATCCCCAAAGCCGATTTTAAACCTAGAAATAATGCTGCGATAAATACCGCAATTAAGATTAAATCCGGCTTAACGCCAAAAACCTTAAAATAATCCAGAATAGTTATCTGCAATAATCCGAGTATTATGGTAAGGATAATAACGCGGGAAACCTTCATGGGACAACTACCAATATTTCTTCTATATTAGAGAAATTAACTGTAGGTTCAACTATGGCATAACGGCTCAAGCCGGAAAATTCCTTCCCTATCTCGATTATTTTTCCTATTAAAATCCCTTTCGGATATATATTATTTAATCCAGAGCTTATTACCTTGTCCCCAATTCTCATATCTGCTTCGTCCGGAAGGTATTTCATAATCAGATTGTTACCCAATGTACCAGTTACAAGCCCTTCCTGGCGGCTACGCTGGATAAGGCTGGATACGCCTAAACTCGGATCGCTCAAAAGCATCACCCTGCTAGTTGAACTTGTAACTTCCATTATCCTACCGGCTAAACCTAAATACGTAATTACACCCATACCAGGATTTATTCCGTGATAACTTCCTTTGTCAATAATAACAGTCGAAGACCAGTTATCCGCAGAACGAGCAATTACTCTAGCAGGTATTAATTTAAGAACGGATTTTTGTTTAAAGGCAAGGGTTTCCTTAAGACGCATATTTTCAAGATAGGTTTCATTTAAAGAATTGATTTTGTTCTTCAGTAAATCGACCTCTCTTTCAAGCGCCTCATTTCTAACTAAGTTATGATGATAGGAGATCATCCCTATAACTTCACGTTGAATTAATCTTCCAAAATTAAGCGGATGTTTTAAAATACTGATTAACGGTTGTCTTAAAACTAGTGAGATAAGGAAAAATGAGATAAGGAGAGAAAAAAATACTACGAAGGATTTTAACTGTTGCTTTGTAGGCTTAAACACATCTTAATATTGTAAAAATGATTAATTACGAACCTCTGGTTTTACAGAGACTGTTACTTTCTTAAGGTACTTAATTTCATCTAAAACCTTGCCAGTGCCGTTAGCCACAGCTGTAACCGGATCTTCAGCGATATGTACCGGCAGGCCCGTCTCTTCAGATATAAGTTTATCCAGGCCCTTAAGCAGCGCGCCTCCTCCAGCTATAACTATTCCATGCTCAATCAAATCTGCGGCTAATTCCGGAGGTGTACGCTCAAGAGACATCTTAGTTACTTCTAATATTGCCCGTAAAGGCTCCTGTAAAGACTCACGTATCTCTTCTGAAGTTACAGTAACCATTTTAGGTAAACCAGCGATTAAATCTCTACCCTTTACTTCTAAAGATAGCTCTTCTTCCAGTGGATAAGCTGACCCGATCTTAATCTTGATTTCTTCTGCGGTCCGTTCACCAACCATTAAATTATAAGTTTTCTTAAGGTATTCAACAATAGCCTCATTCATCTCATCGCCGCCAATACGTATAGACTTAGAAAAAACTATACCTGCGAGAGAGATGACTGCAATCTCTGTTGTCCCTCCACCGATATCTATAATCATATTGCCTACAGGCTCTTGTATTGGCAAACCTACTCCAATTGCCGCAGCAATAGGCTCCTCAATCAAGAAAACTTCTCTTGCTCCTGCGCGCTCTGCTGACTCCTTGACTGCACGACGTTCAACTTCAGTAATACCTGAAGGTATAGCAATAACAATTCTTGGCCTTATCTGAAAACGGCGATGCCGAACTTTTCTAATAAAGTGCCTTAACATCGCCTCGGTTACTTCAAAGTCTGTAATTACACCATCACGCATAGGCCTGATAGCAACAATGTTTCCAGGGGTACGGCCTAACATACGCTTGGCCTCCTCACCTACTGCCAAGACATGAGAAGTTCCGCGTTCAACAGCAACTACTGAAGGCTCGCATAGCACAACACCTTCTCCCTTGACATAGACAAGGGTAGTAGCCGTACCCAAATCAATGCCAATATCATTGGAAGCCAGATCTAAAATATAGTCTGAAATCTTCTTAAATATTTCCTTAAATTTGACCATATTATTGCTCATTTTATTTCTCCCTGCGGGGTAAAAAGACGTCTAAACAGTGTAGAGTGGATTTTAACAGGAATTCAAGAGATCGGAAGA
>ORJL010267430.1_pt1 | contig 13002 bp, 6 predicted proteins | sample 1779941 | NCBI WGS metagenome assembly ORJL01 (sample SAMEA104232317, study PRJEB22302) | groundwater metagenome | biome: forest; feature: aquifer; material: groundwater | place: USA | collected 2011-08-07 | depth 5.8 m
CCGATCTGTGCGCAGCGAAAGCTCGCACGGACCCCAAGAGCATGTCCTGTGGTTCAGAAGGAAGGACATCGATGTGATCGAGTGCCCCTGGATCGATGGTGATGGTACCGGAGCTTGCCCCCCTACCCCCGGAGGTGACTCTCACGGTGACCGTCCCGGAGGCGGCGCCAGTGAAGACGCCGCTGGAGCTGACCGAGCCGCTGCCTGTTCCAGGCACGACCTCCCAGGCGTAGCCCAGGCTGCTCGTGGCGTTGTTGTTGGCGTCCCGGCCCTGCGCCGTGAACTGAAGTGAACTGCCGGAGCTGACCGTCTGGGCTCCGCCTGGAACGACATCAATGTGGTCGAGCGCTCCGGGAGAGACGGTGATGGTCCCGGAGGTCCCTGCCACGCCCCCAGAGGCGGCGATGACTGTGGCAGTTCCGCCGGCGCCCCCGGTGAAGACCCCGCTGGAGCCGACAGTCCCATTACCCGTCCCCGCCGATACTGCCCAGGTGTAGGCCAAACCAGGAATGGCATTGTCATGGGAGTCCCTTCCCTGGGGAGTGAACTGCATGGAAGAGCCGGAGGCCACGTTCTGAGCGCCGGTGGGAGTGACGTCGATATGGTCGAGTAGACCAAGCGTGATGTTTGCAGTCGTGGTCGCCGTGGTAGCGGAAAGCTGGTAGTTGCCCGCCGCAGCGCCGCCCAGGCTCAGCCCCGTCGCCGTCACGGTCTTGCCGTTACCGACACTGGCGCCGGTAAAGCTCGCCGTGCCACCCGTCAGGGTGACATCGTCACTGTCGATGACGCCTACCAGCGACCTGGTGGCGATGGACACCGCGGTGGTGCCGTCATAGGCCTTGTTGTACACCGTGATGCCTGGTACCACCGTCGCCGGCGTGATGTTAGCCGTCGTGGTCGCCGTGGCGCCGGAAAGCTGGTAGTTGCCCGCCGCAGCGCCGCCCAGGTCCAGCCCCGTCACCGTCACGGTCTTGCCGTTATCGACACCGGCGCCAGCAAAGGTCGCCGCGCCACCCGTCAGCGTGACATCGTCACTGCCGATGACGCCCGTCAGCGACCGGGTGGCGATCGCCGCCGCGGTCGTGCCGTCATAGACCTTGTCACTTACCATGATGCCTGGTACCAGCGTCGCCGGCGTGATGTTGGCCGTCGTGGTCGCCGTGGCGCCGGAAAGCTGGTAGTTGCCCGCCGCAGCGCCGCCCAGGTCCAGCCCCGTCACCGTCACGGTCTTGCCGTTACCGACACCGGCGTCGGCAAAGGTCGCCGTGCCACCCGTCAGGGTGACATCGTCACTGCCGATGACGCCTGTCAGCGACCGGGTGGCGATAGCCGCTGCGGTCGTGCCGTCATAGACCTTGTCGTATACCGTGATGCCTGGCACCACCGTCGCCGGCGTGATGTTTGCCGTCGTGGTCGCCGCGGCGCCGGAAAGCTGGTAGTTGCCCGCCGCGGGGCCGCCCAGGTCCAACCCGATCGCAGTCACGGTCTTGCCGTTACCGACACTGGCGCCGGCAAAGGTCGCCGCGCCACCCGTCAAGGTGACACCGTCACTGCCGATGACGCCTACCAGGGACCGGGTGGCGATAGCCGCCGCGGTGGTGCCGTCATAGACCTTGTTGTATACCGTGATGCCTGGTACCACCGTCGCCGGCGTGATGTTAGCCGTCGTGGTCGCCGTGGCGCCGGAAAGCTGGTAGTTGCCCGCCGCAGCGCCGCCCAGGTCCAACCCGATCGCCGTCACGGTCTTGCCGTTGGCGACACTGGCGCCGGCAAAGGTCCCCGTGCCACCCGTCAGGGTGACATCATCACTGCCGATGACGCCTGTCAGCGACCGGGTGGCGATGGCCGCCGCGGTCGTGCCGTCATAGACCTTGTTGTACACCGTGATGCCTGGCACCACCGTCGCCGGCGTGATGCTAGCCGTCGTGGTCGCCGCGGTCGCGGAAAGCTGGTAGTTGCCCGCGGAGGCGCCGCCCAGGCCCAGCCCCGTCGCCGTCACGGTCTTGCCGTTACCGACACTGGCGCCGGCAAAGGTCGCCGTGCCACCCATCAGGGTGACATCGTCACTGCCGACGACGCCTGTCAGCGACCGGGTGGCGATGGACGCTGCGGTCGTGCCGTCATAGACCCTATCGTCCACCGTGATGCGCGGCGTCAAAGTGTTCCTGGCCACCGCCAGGCTCATGCTAGTATCCGGCCCTACCCCATTGAAGTTGGAATCGCCCCCGTAGTTGTATGAGATGTTGTGGCTCCCGGCCCCCAGCGCTATTGTGGCAAAGCTGGAGGTGAAGTTGCCCGACCCGTCTATGGACGCCGCCCGATCCACGCCGTTCACAGTAATGGTGACGCTCCCCGAAGGCGCCAGCGACCCAGCTTTGATAGTCCCGGCAATGTCGGTCGATGGCGTGCCGTAGGTGATGCTGGGAGCGCTCAGATTGCTGAAGGCAGGGGTGTTCTTGGCCAAGACCATGGTCGTGGATCCGGAGACGTTTCCGGCGGTAGCGGTGCCGGTGATGGTGGTCGTGCCTGCCAGGGTGTGAGAGGTAAAGGTGGTGGTGACCATACCGCTGGAGGTGGTGGTGGTAGCGGGCGATACCGCTCCAAGGGTGGCTATCGAACTGAAGACCACCTCGGCGCCATCGGCTACCAGGTGGTTGTGGGCGTCTCTCACGGTGGCGGTAATGACGGAGGTTGTGATCCCATTCGCTACGATGGAGCTACTCGAGGATTCCAGGGCCACCTGGGTGGGAGGGCCTGGTGGGGCACCTACTACCCAGATCTTGCCGGCCAGGTAGTCACTGACGAAGACCCTGCCGTCCTGTCCTATCGCGATCGTGGAGAGGGAGATCGAATGGTCGCCGGAGGAGGTCTCGGAACCAGCGAGCACCCCGTATGGATACGGCTTGCTCAGAAGGGTACCGAGGTCCCACGTGCCTTCTGATATCGAGTAGAGATATGACGTGGTGGAGTCGTGCGACGAAACGTACACGTTCCCGGTTACCGGGTCCGCGTCGACGGCGCTGGGCTTCGTGCCCAAGGGCAGGTTTACCGTGCGAACAAGGGTGGGCGGGCTGACGGAAATGTCCAGAACGGTGAGCGTGTTGCTGTTGTAGTTGGTGACGAAGGCCCGCCTGGTGACCGTATCGAGCGCCACTCGGTTGGGCCCGCTGCCGACAGTGGCCGTGGATTCGATCTGTTCAGCGGCGCCGTCTATGACGTGGAGCGCGTTACCTCCAAAGTCAACAGCGTACAGCTTGCTGGAGCCGGGATCCAGGGCCAGGTCCTTCAGATAGCTGCCAACGAAAATCTCTCCGTAGGTCGGAGGGGTTGGATTACCGTTGATTATCCCGATCTTACCGCCGGCCCATCGTCCGTAAACCTTGTTCTGGATGTTGTCGGCCAGGAGGCCTTCGGCAATCGAATACTGGGGTGGCGATACCTGTATGTCATAGAGCGTCGTGTAGGCAGACGAACCAAGAGCCATGCCGATAACCGAGAACCGGGCCGCATTCTGGTCTACGTGAGTCATGTACGTTCGGCCCGTGGAGGTCATAATAGCCATGCCTGTAGGCCCCACATAGTTGGGGCTCACGGTCGCAATGGTGCGAAACGGGTTAGCGCCGTTGATAATCCGCAAGCCTTCGTAAACATTGAAGGCCCCGAATCCTACTTGAATCTGGTTTTGAGCCGGGTTTGCCTCTGCCAGACGTGACAGCCAGGGTGTAGGTATGTTGGTGGCGGTGTTGTCGCTGGCGATGCGAACGGCGAAGTCCTCGTAGGTTGGGATGTATGCGGACCCATCGGCGGTGTTGACGGCCAGGTTATCCATAGGCGCATTTCCGATGCGCACGCGTCCTAGAGACGTCTTATAATGCGTATCGAAATTGAGGACGCTGGCGCCGCCGTAGAATCCGGATGCAACCAGGAGCCTGTCTGTATTAGGGTTGACAGCCATGCTCTCTATCATATGCCCGAAGTTCGGCACACCCGCGACCGGGACTACGGTTGGCGAGACCTGGGCCGGGTCGAAGTAGACCATGCTCTGTGAAGTCCAGCGGTGAGTGTAGACGTATCCATCGTCGGGGTCCACGGCCAGAGCGTTAGGCTTCCCTCCAACGTAGATGTTTCTGTGGGTCCAGGCTGCAGGGTCGATATCGGTAACGTTGGCGGTGTTGTCGTTGGCCGCGTAGACCTTATTGCGGACCTCATCGACGCGCACGTTAAAGGTGTCGCTAGCTCCGCTGAGCGTCATCTGCCGGTAGGTGTAAGCGTCTCCATCTATTTCACTGAGGCGGCTGGGGCTGTAGCCGGAGCCAATACTCTCGATGACGTAGACCTTGTTGGTCCGAGTGTTCACTTCCATACTGTGTTTGCCCTGCTCCATGTGGGCGTATCCAGGCCAGGTGATGTTCCCGTTCAACGGGATGGTATCGGTCGTTCCACTTATGACAACCAGTTTGGACTCGGTGAGAATGAACACCTTGTTGACCGCTACAGCCGGGTTCACTCCGAACTGAACCGGACGTGCTGGAAATTGAATCGGATCTGCTGAAAGGCCGACAAACCTGTCAAGGGTCAGGTCGGGATTGTAGATGGTGACACCGGAGTCATCGTAGTTCAGCACATAGATCTTGCCGGTGTTTGGATTGACACCAACCTCAGCCGGCTTTCGCGCCAGAGTTACATTGCCAACGACCGTGTTGGTCGTCGTATCGATGGCATAGAGCTTCCTGATAGGGATCGAGGAGCGCTCGGAGACGACGTAAACCCTGTTCCTGGAGGGGTCGATATCCATCCATCGTTGACTGGTGCCAAAGTTGCTTTCGAGCGCTATGTTGGTGACAAGTGAGCCGTCCCCACCGATCACGGACAACGAGTTGGACTCCGCCCCGATAACATACCATCGGTCGTTGCTCGCGCTGAACTTAACAATCTGTGGAGCAAGCGAGTTTGAGGTTACGCCTGGGGGAAGGAGGTTTATCTCGGTGGAGGTAGAAACCGGGCCTCCGGAAGCTATGGCCCCACCAACTGGAGCCACACCGTTGAATCCCGCCAAAGTGACCAGGCAGAACAAGACCACGACAGTTGTGACCTTCATCTGTCTCTTTATTGCCCCCCGCCCAACCGTGCCCTACATCTTACATGGTTGGAGACGGTAAGGCAATATGCTCCGCAGCTTAATATGTACTGCGGCGAAACACGGCGGGGGTCCGTGGAGGGCGTGGGCGGTCTTACATGTCGACGCCAGCAATGCGCTTGGCCAAGGCCTGTTTTTGATCCAGGCGGGCCTGTCTCAATATCTGTATCCGCTGGGCCTGCGGGGAGCCCGCTCCGTGCATACACTCTACCAGGCAATTGGGACTGGTCATAGCCTCTATCAAACGGACCACGCGCATCCTGTCTACCGCATTTCCGGCAGCGGCACCCCGAAGGTATTTGTCGAGATGCTCGCCCCAGGGACCGCGCAAGTCCATCTCGGAGGGAAGGGTGGCCAGTATTCCTCCGGCAATATCATGGGACAACCTCGCCAATTCGTAGACGGACCTGGTGATGTTCAGCTTGACAGTGTTAGCCAGAAGGGGATCCGGGAGATAGGCGCCGGAAGCCGTAGGGATGCCTTCCGCCGAACAGGCAACGGATCCCGCGTAGGCGGTCTCTGCCAGATGCACCATTTCCGTGAGCTTGTCCCTTACGTGAGAGGCTTTGCCGGCCCCGTTGTATTCGGCCATGAGGCTGGTTGCGCCGATAAGAACGTCGGCCACGCCTCCTTTGCAGGCCCCGTAGTTCTGACGGTGCAACGAAGCGAATCTATCGACCAGCATGCCGCTGAACTCATACTCCCCGCACATGAACACCCTTTCATGGGGCACAAATACGTCCTCGAAGATGATCAGCGCCTCGCCTCCCACCGTGCCGTAGCGTGCGTTGCCCAGGTCTATGCCGTCTCCCCCCTCCAGCCTCCGGCCATCGTTGGCCTGCCGGCCGAATATGTGTACCACTCCTTTTGCATCAGCCGGCACGGCGAACGATACCGCATATTCGCTGTCGCCGGCGCCCATTGCCACCGTGGGCATGACGATGATCTCGTGGGAGTTAACAGCTCCCGTCTGATGGGCCTTGGCGCCTCTCACCACAATCCCCTGGGTATTCCTTTCCACCACGCGAAGATATACGTCCGGGTCCGGCTGCTTCGATGGAGGCAGGCTCCTGTCTCCCTTAGGATCGGTCATCCCCCCATCGGACATCAGATCGTTGTCCTGAACGTACGCCAGGAACTGGGTTAACCTCCGATGGTAGTCCGTGCCGGCCTTCCGGTCCATCTCGTAGGTCACTGAGTACAGCGCGTTCAGGGCGTCCCAGCCGACGCACCTTTGGAAGCAAGTCCCGGTTATCTGCCCCAGTGCCCTCAAGACCTTCACTTTGGCGACGAGGTCGCCGGTACACATGTGAATGTGCGTGAAACGGTTGATCCTGGCCCCCGTAAGGTGGGAGGTTGCCGTGGTTATCCCTTCGTGGAGAGGATTGTGGGCGATTTCGTAGGTCATAGCGGCACTGTTCACATGGGGACGGGTCAGAGGGTGGTCCGCCACGCTCTTGATCTCCTGCCCCAGCGCATAGACCCTGGGTTTGAGCTTCCGCAGGCTTTCTGCGTAGTCCTGTCCGGTCTTCAGCGCCATCCGGTCATCCCTCTCTCGCCAGCCGTTCCTTCGGTGCGTGAACTACTGTGTTTGAAGCTGCAACGCCCCCAGACTGATGGTCGCATGGATGGTCAATACGGGTTTGGCCCCGGCCATCGCAGCCTCATTCCACCAGGACCCTTCTTTCTTGGTGAATCCGTTCCCCACGTCAATGCTACCCATGACCGGCTCCGCCGCTATCTTGGCGGCGGTGGCGGCAGGGATTCGAATCTTCACTGCCGACGCTCCGGTGGAGAGCCTGACGTGCGCGTCCCTCCGGAGCGTACCGCCGAAATCCAGCTCGAAGGAGGCCGCGCCACCGTCAACACTCATCTCGGTGAAATTGGCGTTGGCCAGGTTCCGCATCAGCAAGCTGACAGCGCCAGCCCGGACTTCGAGCAGGCTCATGTCCTGGGGATTCGGCTCTGAAAAATCAAAGTCGACCTTGCCCGCGCCTAGCTCGATCAAGAACCGGCTGACCGGAAGCCCTCCCAGGTCGGAATTGATCTCGCAGGCGCCGACCTTGAGGTTGAGCGTGAAGGGCTTCGCCTTGCCCAACGCCAGACTGAGTTTGGGGACGCCGCTCAGGAGTCCAAGAAAGGCGGACGGGCCCCGCTCCTGGCTGATCTTAACGGTCCCGCCGCTCTTGGCGATGGTGGGAGCCAGAAGGTTTGAAGGCGCGTCATAAGCCCCGGTGACCAACTTGTCTTGGGAGCCGGGTGAAAGGATCAGGCGGCAGGCCCCCACCCCGATCACCAGGCCCAGATCACCCGATTCCGGATAGTCGACGTCGATTTCGGTGACGATGGTGCTCTCCATGAAGTCCCAGCCCCCTTCTCAAAGGTTTATTCCATTGTAGCAGCAATCGTGCCAATAGCCACTGTCTTGGCTTCCTACACAGTGGCGCCCCAACCCCCTGGTGGCCAGCACGGGTTAGTCTGCCGCGCCCATCACCGTGAACCCTCTTCTCCCTTTTCAGGGAGAAGAGGGAAAGAGAGGCAAGGGGAGACCCCTTGACCCCCCAGGAAAAGGCATCCCCTTCTTGACTACCCCGTTGGATCTCAGAGTACCCCCAGAGCGCGGGCCTTGGCGAGCTCGTGGATCCACATCTTCATTATCGAGCTATCCACCCAGGTCTGTTTGATGAGAGGCACAGCCTCGTCGGGACTTATTGCCCTGGGCGTCCCGATCTGGTAGACATCGAAGAGCACCTTGGCATTCTCCTCAAAGTAGACTGAAGCGGCCAACACTGCTTCGATGCTATGGGCGACCACCACCGATCCATGGCCTCGCAGAAGAACGCCGCGTGCGTTTCCGAGCGCTTGGGCTACTGCGTCCCCCTGCTCATCTTTTTGAATTAGTGAGGGGTCGTCGAAAACGGGAACCTCCGGCGCGAAGATGCAGGCCGGGGTAAAGACCGGCACCAACGGGCGTCCGGCGATGCTGATAGTGGTCGCATAGTGGGAGTGCAGATGGGCCACAGCCATCACGTCCGGACGAGCTCTGTACATGGCAGTATGAAGGGCCGTCTCTGAAGGAGGCTCCGCCTCGCCCTCCACGAGCTTGCCCCTCAGGTTCACAGCTACCAGGTCTTGGGCAGTTACTGCAGCCCGGCTGGTCTGACGAGGGTGAATGAGAATGTGATCGGTGCCTGGTATTCGGGCGCTTACATGGCCCGATGAGGCAAAGAACCCCTCCATGTACATGATGCGGCAGGTTTGCGCTACCTTCTCCCTGAGCTCCAGACTCGCCTTTTCTACCACGTTGTCCTCCTTACTGCTTCTTTTCTACCGGGGACTCTTCACGCCAGGGCCATTTCCTTCTTCCTGGCGGGGATTCTGATAATCAGCGATGCCGGCACGGCCATGAACAGCATCATCGCGGCGGAGATGAATACCAGGTTGTAGCTTCCCAACAACCCGTGGAGATAGCCCGCAACGTAGGCCGCCACGGAGGCGCCTAACATGTGGGAGAAGAATATCCATCCATAGACCGTACCTAGTGAGGCCTTCCCATAGATGGTGGCAGTCAGATTGATAGAAGGCGGCGCCGTGGAAATCCAGTCCAGGCCATAGATCACGGCGAAGAAGAGTAGCTGAGGCGCCTCCAGGATGAAAGGCAGGGCGACCAGTGAGAGGCCGCGGAGAGCATAGCAGCCGGCAAGCAGCCTCCGGTTGTCATACCTGTCGGTCAGCCAGCCTGCGGTCAGGGTACCTGCTATGTTCATAGCCCCCATCACACCCATGGCGCCTGCCGTCATCGTCTCATCGAAACCGTGCTCTAGCGAAGCCGAGATGAAATGCGTAGTGACAAGCCCGGTCGTGGTATAGCCGCAGATGAAGAGGTTGAAGGCCAGGAGCCAGAACTCGCGTCCCCGTATGGCTTCGCGAACCGTAGTGCTCCTGGTCTCCTCAAGCCTCTGGGAGGCGGTGCCCACCGCTCCGCTGTCGCCAAACGGCAGAAGGCCCTTATCTGACGGGTTGTTCCGCATCAAGAGACCGATAGGCAGTGCCACGGCTGCCCCGACAATTGCCAGGACGACCACAGCGCTTCGCCACCCCGCGGCCACCGTGACACCCATCAAGAGTGGAATGAACACCAACTGCCCCATGGAAGTAGCCGAGCTAAACAGACCGATCACCATTCCGCGGCGAGCTTTGAACCAACGGGTGGCGATGACGGCTCCCAGTGAGCCGGCCAAAGCCCCCGTGCCCAGGCCGGTCATCACACCCCACAAGAGATACAACTGCCACAGTTCTCGCATGAATACCATCAGGCCAACCCCAAGGACTGTCATCCCCATGCCCACGGTCATCACGCGGCGTGGTCCGAAGCGGTCCAGGAGCGCCCCCGCCATGGGCCCGGACAGGCCGAAGAGGAGAAGGCCAATAGAAACCGAAAGGGAGATACTGGCCCGGTCCCACCCGAATTCGGTCTCCAGCGGACCGATCAGGACCCCGGAGGTATAGCGGATCCCGGCACCGATCAGCATGGCGGTGAAGGTTACGGCCACGATTACCCAGGCGTAGTGCCTGCGAGCGTTGCGCTCCGCGCCTGTCTTGACTGGGGCTGAGCTAATCACAAATCTCCACGCAACGCTCCAAGAAGATGATGGGAATATCCAGAGGAATAGGGGAGACCCCTATTCCTCTTTCCACCCACTCCTCTCCCCTTCGGGGAGAGGAGTGGGTGAGTGTGATCAATAGCTTGCAGGTCTGAGGCTAGGCTACTGCTTGCCCAGCTTCTGAATAGCAAAGTCCAAGTACGAGAAGTCAAACAGCTTGTCGAGCGTCGTTTTTCCGGTATAGAGGTTGGTATCCACGTACCACTTGTACTGGGCGTCCATGCTCTTCCTATCCAGTTGGCCGTTGGGGTCCTGATAGGGCATCTCCATGATGTCAAAGAGCTTGGCGTCTTTGACCGTCGTGTACTTCATGATGATGTCCATGATCTCCTGACGGCCATCCTTACTTGTGAATGCCTTCGTATAGTCGCGGTTTCCCTTGAGGTAGGCAATCATCCAGCGCCGGGCCAGGTCCGGGTCCTTCAGCAACGTGGAGCCAAAGACGACGACCGAGGTCTCGACCGTACCACCGAAGTATTGGCTATTGGGGACCCATTTCTTGGCGAAGCCCGCCTGAACGCCGGTGGCGATGAAGGGTTCGCAGGTGAAGGCGGCGGAGATCGCCTTGTTCCCCAGAGCAGCCGCCGACTCTACAAAGGGTAGGACCACTACCTCCACGTCACCTGGTTTGAGGCCGCTCTCCGCAATCATTAGCTGGACCGTCATGTCTCCCTGGGCAGCAGGTGAGGGGATGGATACTTTGGCGCCTTTTAGGTCAGATGCAGTCTTGACCTGCCCTGAATCGGCCAAATCTTTGCGCAGGAGCATCCAGCAGTACTCCCACCCAGGCCGGCTCTGGGCCTTGTCCCCGACTATCTTGAATTCTACGCCCCGGTCCGCTGCGGCCAGAAGAGGCACGCTGAGAGGCATAGCGGTTACATCGAGCTGCCCAGTGCCCAGGGGCGCGATTAGCTCCGCGATGGTGCGGAAGTTGGTCAACTCCATGGTTATTCCCTGCTCTTTGAAGTATCCCTTCTCCATGGCAGCATAGATGCCTGACTCGGAGGCCGTTTGCAGCCCCCCATACTTGAGGGTAACCGGCTTGGGGGTCGGAGCAGCGGTCGCCGGGGCCGTCGGAGCCGGGGCCGCCGGTTTGGTAGCCTGAGGTGGAGCCGTGGGAGCAGACGCAGGCGCCTTCGTAGGAGCGGGCGTCGGCGTGGCCGCAGGGGCGCAGGCCAGGGTCAGAAGCATCACCACCATTCCCAACCCCACCAGCGTCTTAGGCAGTCTACCGAGCAGGTACCGTTTCATTCTCTTGCCTCCTCACTGACAATTGGCGACTCGATTCTCCCGGTCAAATCGCGGCCGGCTCTTGTGTATTTCGTGAAAGCACGCTGCACGTCCTGGCGAAGCCCCAGGGGTGGACAGGGCGAGTTTGTTGAAATAGGCATGTTTTCAAAAGGTTGACGGGGCCCAGGCGGTGGATCTTGAGCGGGTGGGCGTGAAAATAGAGAATAAGGCCCGGTCTGCTACTGATTGCCTCGCTCTTGATGCCCCTTGGTCCCTCCGGAAGAGCCACTTCACGTATTTCTTGAGGTTCTGGGCGGTCGCCGTTAGCAATGCTTGACCGCGAACCTTGACTCGGCCCCGGTACTTGGCTCTTTCCAGTCCGTGCCACTGTTTGCCTTCCCCAAAGCGTGGCTCCGGCCCGGTGCGGCGAGCAATGGAGGCCAGCCTGGCTCCGGGTCCGGCAAGCCGGGCATCCATCTCCTCGTACTCATTCTGGTACATAGTTGATTGCAGTTCCCGGCCTGCTGCACTCTTGGTGCATTCGGATCGCAGGCCACACCCTTGACAATCTTTGGCCTTAGCCCTCCAGATATGGTTGGCCCAAGGCCAGCGCACTTTCAAGTGGGAGTATGCGAGCTCATGCCCACCCGGGCAGATGTACAGGTTCCTCTCCCAGTCATAACTGAACTGCTCCAACTTATAGAGGCCAAGTGCGCTGGCTGACGTAGCCTGCTGCCGGTAGGGGATGAAGGGCACTATCCCCGCATGCTTCAGCTGGCGATACAGTCTGCCTCTCCCACTACCCTTGTCATACGATAGGGAGGCTATGGGAAGGCCGAATACCTCCCGCTGCCTGCGGACTGACTTCATTACGGTTCGGTGCTCGGCTTCCGCCCCGGTATGCGCATCAACATGGGTGATTACCCCGGCCCGGGAATCTGTCCAGTACTCCACGCTGTAGGCCAGCATTGTCCCCTTTCCAGACCTGGTTACTATACTTGTATCAGGGTCCGTCCGGCTAACGTGCGTGGAGTTATTGCGATCAAGCCCGTGCTTCCCCTTGGCCCCTTTCTTACCATCCCCGCCTTGAGGTGACTTGGTTGCCGTGCCATCTTCAGCCTTATCCTGCCCAGCTACAGCCTCTTCCTCTCTCCCAGCCTGGAAAACAGGGCCACCTCTAAATTCCACACGCAACTGATCAGGATACCCCGGCCGGTCCGTCAAGCTCACCGCCTCGGCTGCTCCCTTGTCCTCACCCCCTGGAACGCGATTCTCCGCAAACAGCCGGTCAACGTGCTCTTTAGGCGTTTGCTGCACTACCCGTGGCTCCAAGCTTTCCATGGAGGCATCGGCCTTCACCAGGGTTCGATCCCCCGAGACATGCACTCCCCCTACCATCCCGGCCGCCTGGCAGAGCAGGACGCTTCGATCAAATATCTCCTGGAATAGCTCCCTCCCCAGCAGGTCTCTGGCCCTGGATAGTGTGGAGTGATCGGGTACCTCCTCATCAAGATCATAGCTAATGTAGCGACGTAGAGAGAGGCGGTCAGCAATCTGACGCATCAATTTCCGTTCAGAGGTAATCCCCTCCAGATAGCCGATAAGCTCGATCTTCACGATAACCACAGGATCAATAGAGGGCCTGCCAATCAGGGCGTAACAGTTAGCGACTCTTTGGCGGACCCAAGAAAGGTCTACCGCTTTCTCAAGCTGGCGAAAGAAGTCTTCCTGTGGGACTACCTTCTCCAACGAGAAGTTATATAACAGCTTCGCCTGCATGTCCTTCTGTCCAAGCATAATCTACCTGCCACTAATCGTACTACTGATGCAGATTATGCCGTGCTAGTGCCCATTTGTCAAGCTACAACATGTAGAAACCGAAGTAATAACACATAATGCATCGTCGAACTTTGACGCGGTGCCCTACCACCCCAACCCCAACCAGCCTTTTTCAACAACCTCGGGCCGTCC
>ORJL010286685.1_pt1 | contig 13002 bp, 14 predicted proteins | sample 1779941 | NCBI WGS metagenome assembly ORJL01 (sample SAMEA104232317, study PRJEB22302) | groundwater metagenome | biome: forest; feature: aquifer; material: groundwater | place: USA | collected 2011-08-07 | depth 5.8 m
AGGCGCTCTTCAGAAATTAAACAGGCAGGAATTAGAGGGAGTAATTGCACACGAACTTTCTCACATTAAAAATTATGATATAAGAGTTATGGTTCTTGCTTCAGTTTTAGTTGGAATAATTGTTTTTACAAGTGAAATCATGCTAAGAAGTTTCTTGTTTGGAGGAATCTCAGGAAATAACAGGGAAGGAGGAAAAGCAAATTTGATTTTTATTGTTATTGGAATCGTCTTGTTGATTCTTGCTCCAATAGTTGCATATATGATTAGATTTGCAATCTCAAGAAAAAGGGAATATCTTGCAGATGCTTCAGGAGCATTGCTCACTAGATATCCAAAAGGATTGGCAGATGCATTAAGAAAAATAAAATCAGATACTTCAGAATTAAAGACGGCGTCAAATGCAAATGCTCATATGTACATAAGTAATCCTTTCAAGAAAAAACAATGGCTTGCTACACTTTTTAGCACGCATCCTGATGTTAATGATCGCATAAAGAAATTAGAATCAATGTAAAAATTTCATATAGTTAAATTCTTTTACAAACTTTTTCTTGGACATATGTAATTCATGCGGTAACTTTTCAGATAATTCTTTTTTTATATCATTTCTTCTATTATTTATCCATATCTTCAATATTCTTGAATTTCTTTTGTAGATGATAGATTTACTGTCAATTTTATCCTTGGCAAAAGCAACTCCCAGATTCATCAAAGAACTCTCATAAACTAAAAATCTCCAGTACTGCCACCTCCTTATTCTCCCCCTGAAAACATCTGCCATGCTCAGATGATCATATGCATATTTTAATTCTTCATTCTTGTATTCATAAGGAATATTTTCTTCAAGCCATAAAAAAACTTCATCAAGATTTTCATCAAGCATTTCAATTGATTTTTGTATTTCTTCCTGATTCTTTGTCTTGAATATATTCTTTAATGCATTAAGGATTGTTTCTTTCTTGTCTCTCAATGAAATTTCATCGTTGCTTATCATTAAAAGTTCTAAATCATTTATTGCGCTTCTGGCATCACCTTTGGAGTTAATTGCTATTTTTTTTAAAGATTCTTCATCAACTTGCATATTCTCCTTAATTAGAATATTCTTCAAGATTTTCAGGACATCAAGATAATTTAATTTTTCAAAGAGTATTAACTCACAGTTTTTTCTTAAATCTTTGAATTTTGAATCAGATACATCATTGCCAATTATGATAATAGGATGGCTTGAATCTTTTATGATGCTTATTATTTCCTGTATTGCTCCTCTGTCATCTTTGTTTAATCCATCTATTTCATCTATTAAGATTATTTTTCCTTTTGAAAACAAGCTTTGCTGTCTTGAAGAGCTTCCTACAGTTTCATTAATTTGATCTTTGTTTCTGAAGTTAGATGCATTAATTTCAATAATTTCATAATTCAATTCATTAGCTAATGTGTAAATAGAAGAGCTTTTTCCAATTCCAGGAATTCCATGAACAAGAACAGCTTTCTTTTCATTGACGGCTTTTCTTAATCTAGAGATAGCATTATCTTGGCCAATAATTTCATTCAACTTTTTTGGCTTGTATTTATTTAACAGCATTTTGTATAAAACTAATTACATTGTTGTTAAACTTATCATAATAGGTATTCACTCTTTCCCATTCATATCCAAGCTCATCTATATAATTTTCATTCTGCAGGACTTTCTTGAAATATTCTTTTCCATAAATGTTCTCGATGACTTTTCTTTGAACTAAAAGAACAGGGAAATGAACTTTGAAATCATAATCCTCATAATCAAATTTCTTCCTGACTAATTCAAGTAATTTTTTATTATCCTTCAATAAAATATGTATCAGCTCATGAATTAATATTCCTTTTAAAATTTCAATATTTTTATTGTATTTCAATGTAAATGGAAAGCTTATAGCATTGAAGCTCATATCTCTAACCAAAAAACATTCTATCTTTCCATTAAACTTAAGTCCAGAAACTTTTTCAATTTCTTTTTTTATTTTATCACCATCTTTTTTCCAGAAAGATTCTAGTAAAGCGCAAAATTTCTCCATGTCAATGAACTGCTCTCCTGAAAATTTTTTCCTTTTCATCACAGTAAACAATTCATCATATACTGGAGAATAAATAAAATCTATCATTTTAGATAAAATCCTGCCAATAAAGCTTGCAATTGTATGAACTCATCACTTCCTTCAACCATCCTGAATTCAATCTCTCCGCATTTTTCAATTAATTTCATCTTATCTTTTTCATTAATCTCTAAATCAAGAACTTCTTTTTGTATTTGTTTTATAATATCCAGACCGCTTAATCCATTCTTCAACATTATATCTAATAGCATTGTTTTGGATTTTAAAAATTCTCCTTTTATAGCATATTCTATTATTTGTCTTATCTCTTTTGGATGTGCTCCGCTTACAGTTTCATAAATTACATCTTCATTGATATTATCAGAAACAGATGCACAGCTTTGCAATATGTTCAGTAGTCTTCTCAAGTCCCCATTTGAATTTTCATATAATATCTCCTTTGCTTCTTTTGAAATCTTCAAATTCTCTTTTTTTGCAATATTTTCAATATACTCAAGAACATCTTCTTTTGCTATTCCTTTGAACCTGAATATTGTGCATCTTGATTGTATTGGATCAATTATTTTAGAACTATAATTACAGCTTAAGATAAATCTCGTGGCAGAAGCATAATTTTCCATAGTTCTTCTTAATGCCTGCTGGGCTTCTTTTGTTAATGCATCAGCTTCATCGAGAAAGATTACTTTGAAGGGCACTGGACCGAGAGCTTTTGTTCTCGCAAAATCTTTTATAGTATTTCTAACAACATCAATTCCTCTATCATCCGATGCATTTAATTCAAGAAAGTTTTCTCTCCAGGAACTTCCATATAATTGTTTAGCAATAACTAAAGCTAAAGATGTCTTTCCTGTGCCAGCTGGACCAGTAAACAAAAGATGGGGGATGCTTTTCTTATCCACCATAGCCTTGTCTCTTTTTACTATTGTCTTATGTCCTATAATATCCTCAAAATTCCTGGATCTATATTTTTCTATCCATATTTCCATATAACCTAAAACTAATCAAGTATTATAAACCTTATTCTGTTAAAAGATATATTTTTAAAACTAAAAATAAAGATAAATGGTATGTATGATTTCAAGGAAATTGAAAAGAATGTTCTGAAATTTTGGGAAGATAAGCAAATTTATGATAAATTAAAAAAAAGAAATTCAAGAGGTAAAAAATTCTACTTCCTTCAAGGTCCACCTTACACTTCTGGAAAAATCCATATTGGAACAGCATGGAATAATTGCCTGAAAGACCATATCATGAGATACAAGAGGATGCAGGGTTTTGATGTATGGGACAGGAATGGTTTTGACATGCACGGGTTGCCAATTGAAAATGCAGTCCAGAAAAACCTCAAGATTGAAGACAAGAAGCAGATTGAAGAATATGGCGTTGAAAAATTTGTAAAAAAATGCAAGGAATTTTCTTTAGAAATGGCTAATCTTATGACTCAGGATTTAAAGAGATTAGGAGTTTGGATGAATTTTGATGATCCTTACATGCCAGTCAAGAATGAGTTTATGGAAAATGAATGGTTATTAATTAAGAGAGCTTACGAGCAAAAAAGGCTTTATTTAGGAGAGAAAACAATGACTTGGTGTCAGTCATGTGAAACAGCTCTGGCAAAACATGAACTAGAGTATGAAAATGTAACAGATACTTCTATTTTTGTAAAATTCAAAGTGAAAGGAAAAGAAAATGAATATCTTGCAGTTTGGACAACTACTCCTTGGACTATCCCATTTAATTTAGGGATAATGGTCAATCCAAAATTAGATTATGTAAGAGCAAAAGTAGGGGATGAAATTTGGATTTTGGCAAAACAATTGGCAGCACCAGTAATTCAGAATTTCACTCATCATAAACTTGAAATAAAAGAAACATTCAAAGGTGTTAAACTAAAAGGAATAAGATATGAGCATCCATTTTATGATGCATTAAAAAATAAGTATGATGAAATTTTAAAACAATCAAAGAATGCCTTTACAGTTGTATTATCTGAAAGATATGTTGATGTATTTTCAGGTACAGGTTTGGTTCATATGGCTCCTGGATGTGGTCCTGAAGATTATGAAATTGGAAAAGAAAATAATATTCTTCCATTCAACAATCTTGATGAGAAAGGAAATTATCCTAGCGATATGAATGAATTTTCTAAACTAAATGCAAAGAAAGACAATCAGTATTTTATTGAAGCATTGAAAAATAGAAATGCATTGATAGCAACATCAGAAGTAGAACATGACTATCCTCATTGCTGGCGTTGTCATAATCCAGTTATATTCAGGACAACAACACAATGGTTTTTCAAGGTGGAAGATTTAATTCCTAAATTCCTTCAACAGTCAAAAAAAGTTAAATGGGTTCCAAAAGCTTATGGAGAATCATACACAAGATGGATTGAAAATTTAAAAGACAACGTTGTAACAAGACAAAGATATTGGGGAACTCCAATGCCATTATGGCAATGTAATAAATGTGATGAAAAGATAATTATTGGTTCCATTGATGAATTAAAAAAATATTCCAAAGAAATTCCAAAAGATTTACACAAACCTTGGATAGATGAAGTAACCTTCAAATGCAAAAAATGCAATGGCTTAATGAAAAGAATCCCTGATGTTCTTGATGTATGGCTTGATTCAGGTACTGTCTCATGGAATTGCTTGAATAATGATAAAAGATTAATGAAGAAATTTTATCCAGCAGATTTAATTTTAGAGGCCACTGAACAGACAAGACTTTGGTTTTACATGTTGCAATTATGCTCAAATATAACTCTTGGAAAAAATTCCTTTGAGAATGCTTATCTTCATGGAATGATTAGAGACTTTGAAGGAAAGAAAATGTCAAAATCTCTTGGAAATATTGTTTCTCCAAATGAAGTTATAGAAAAATATGGTGTTGATTCATTCAGATTTTATTTTCACTCATTGAATGCTGGAAAGGATGTTAATTTTTCATGGGATGAGCTAAAGATAAAACTAAGAAATCTTGATGTTTTAGTTAATACTTCAAATTATTTGCTTAATTATTTGGAATCTGGAAAAAAATCAAAGCTTGAGATAGAAGACAAATGGATATTATCTAGATTGAATTCAGCAATAAAAAATGTAACAGATCTGATGGAGGAATACAGAATAGATGAAGCAGCAAAAATAATTGAAGATTTATTCTTGGAGTTAAGTAGAAATTACATCAAGTTTGTAAGAGATAGGATAGAAGAAAAAGTTGTCATTAATACAATAGGAAAAGTTCTTCTTGAATCATTAAAGATGCTTTCTATAATATCTCCATTAATAACGGATGATATTTATCAAAAATTAAAGAAACCTCTTAAACTAAAGGAAGAATCAATCCATCTTGAAAAATGGCCAAAGTTTGATTCAAAATTGATTAACAAAAATTTAGAGGAAGAAATGGATGATGCCCAGAGAATAATTCAGGAGATTCTTGCTCAAAGAGAAAAAATACAGCTTGGAGTTAGATGGCCTTTGTCAGAAGTTATGATCCATACAAAGAATGTCAAGGCAGTAAAAAATCTTGATGATCTTATAAGAAGGCAGGTTAATATAAAAAAAATAATTGTAAAAGAGTCAAAGGAAGAAAAAATTGAATTGAACAAACAATTAAGCCCTGAATTATTGAAGGAAGGATATACTAGGGAATTAATAAGAAGAATCCAGGATTTAAGAAAGAAATCAAACTTGAAGAAAGAGGACAAAATTGAAATAAATATAAAATCAAGCCAAGATTTTGACATGGATTTAATAAAGAAACAGGTTAATGCTTCTGTTAAGGAAATTAAGAACCCAAAGATAAAAGAATCTTTTAAGATAAAAGAAAAGGAATTTCATATAGAATTTAACTATTAAGTAACTACTCTTTATTTATAAAATACATTTATATATTTTTCCATATGGTTTATAAATAAAAATTATAAAAGGGGGTTAATATATGAGTAAAAATTCATCTAAGCCAGAAATAAAAATACAAAATATAGTTGTCTCTACTTCTCTTGAACATGATATTCCATTGGTGAAGCTTGCCGAAACATTGCCTAACACAGAATATAATCCCGAGCAGTTTCCAGGATTAGTCATGCGTATAAAAGATCCAAAGACATCAGCATTAATATTTAGTTCAGGAAAAGTAGTCTGCACTGGTGCAAAATCTTTGGCAAAAGTAAAAGAATCACTGCAGAAAATTATAAAAAATTTAGCCAAGATAAAGATAAGAATCAAAGTAAAGCCGAAAATAAATGTTCAGAACATGGTTGCTTCAGGAGATATAAAAATGGATTTGAATTTGAATTTTTTGGCATTAAAACTTCCAAATACAGAATATGAACCAGAACAATTTCCAGGCCTAGTTTTCAAGCTTCAAGGAACAAGAGCAACATTCTTGCTTTTCAGCAACGGAAAAATAGTATGCACTGGAACAAGATCAGAAGTAGCTTTAAAGGAAGCAGTTGATAAATTGGTAATTGTATTGAAAAAAATAAAGAAAGATGCAAACGTTAAATGAACAAATAGAGAATTTTAAAGGGTTTGTAGAACAATACTATGAAAAGAAGGTGCATGAAAACAAGTCGAAAGGAATTTCATTTGTTTACATAGATTTTTTTGAAATAGCAGAATATTCCCCTGAACTAGGTTCATTTATAATAGAAAATCCAGAAGATGGAATAAAAACTTTAGAGCTTGCAATATCTGAATATGAACCGGACATAAAGCCAAGAGTCTACAATCTTCCGAAATCTCAGTTCTTGAATATAAGAGACATAAGATCAAAAGACCTGACTAAGTTTGTTTACATAGAAGGTATTGTAAGGCAGGCATCAGATGTAAGACCCCAAGTTACTTCTGCAAAATTTGAATGTTCTGTTTGCGGAAATTCAATTTCAATACTGCAGCTTGACACAAAATTCAAGGAGCCAACAAGATGCTCATGTGGAAACAGGCAGAGATTCAGATTGCTTTCAAAAGAGCTTGTTGATGCACAAAGATTAGTAATTGAAGAATCTCCAGAAAATCTTGAAGGTGGAGAACAGGCAAAAAGACTTGCAGTATATCTCAAGGAAGATTTAGTAGAACCAAAAATGGAGAAAAAAACAACCCCAGGTTCAAAGATAAGAATTAATGGAATCCTAAAAGAAGTTCCGATATTTTTGAAAACAGGAGCCAAGTCAGTGAATTTTGAATTAATGATGGAGGTTAATTCTATAATTCCAATACAGGAAACATATGAAGATTTAGAAATTTCAAAGGAAGAGGAGGAAGAAATAAAAAATCTTTCAAAAGACCCATTGATATATGAAAAACTTATAGGTTCTATTGCTCCTTCAATTTATGGATATGAAAAAGTTAAGGAAGCAATTATATTTCAATTATTGTCTGGAGTGAGAAAAGTAAAGGAAGATGCAACTGTAATCAGAGGAGATATTCATATTCTTCTTGTTGGAGATCCGGGAGCAGCTAAATCTTCATTATTGCAGTTTGTTTCAAAAGCAGCACCGAAGGCAAGATTTGTAAGTGGTAAAGGAAGCAGTGGCGCTGGTTTGACTGCCAGTGTAATAAAAGATGAATTTATTAGGGGCTGGGCTCTTGAAGCAGGAGCATTAGTTTTGGCAAGTGGAGGCCTGGCAGCAATAGACGAATTGGATAAAATGACTCCAGAAGATAGAAGTGCAATACATGAAGCCCTGGAACAACAAACTATCAGTATCGCAAAAGCTAACATTCAGGCGACATTAAGATGTCAGACAAGTGTTCTTGCAGCAGCAAATCCAAAACTTGGAAGATTTGATCCTTATACTCCAATAGCTGCCCAGATAGATCTTCCTGCTCCACTAATAAACAGGTTTGATTTAATATTTCCAATAAGAGACATTCCAAATAAAGATAGGGATGAAAAAATTGCGTCCCATGTCCTCGGATTACAGCAAAAAGATGGAAGAATAGAATCACCAATAGAACCAAAATTATTGAGGAAATATATCGCTTATGCGAAAATAAATATAAAACCTGTTCTTTCGGACGGTGCAGTTGAAGAAATAAAAAAGTTTTATGTTAATTTAAGAAATAAAGGAAATACTTCAGAATCAGATATTAAACCAATTCCTATAAGTGCAAGGCAGTTAGAAGCTCTTGTAAGATTGTCCGAGGCATCTGCAAAAGTCAGACTTTCTAAAGAGGTAAAGAGAAAAGATGCAAGAAGGGCAATTGATATCCTTACTCACTGTTTGATGCAAGTAGGTATTGATCCTGAAACTGGAAAGATAGACATTGACAGGATTTCCACAGGAATTTCTGCAACACAAAGGTCTAGAATAGTCATAGTAAGAGAATTGATAAAAGAACTTGACGCAAAGTACAACAAATTAATTCCCATTGAGGCATTGATGGAAGAAGCAGCAAAGAAAGGGTATTCTACTGATCAGGTTGAGGATGCTCTCGAAAAACTGAAGAGGGAAGCAGAAATATTCTCACCAAAGCATAACTTCATTTCTAAACTTTAGTTTTAAATAAATTTCTATTTTACTTATTTTATGATTTCAAGGAATATCGCTTATAAAATATGGATTTCAGACGTAAATAAATCAACATATACAAAATCTCTTGGAGAATTTGAGCCAAACTATATAGAATTTAACGGCAAGAAAATAAGCAGGATAAATATAATTGCTGTAATCATAAACAAATATGAAACTGAAAATTATTCTTCAATATTAGTTGAAGATGGCTCTTCCCAAATTTCAATAAAGTCATGGAATGAAGATAAAAAAATAATAAATAAATCAAATATAGGGGATGTAATTTTAATTGTTGGAAAAGTAAGACAGAACAATATGAACTCGCAATTATACATCCAGCCAGAAATAATAAGAAAAGTTGATGAAAAATGGCTACTGGCAAGAAAAAATGAATTAGAATCAGAATACGGCATTCCAGATAAAAAGATTGAAAAGCCTAAAGAAGAAAAAATGATTGTGGAAGAAATAAACTTCTCAAGCAAATCATTAAGAAATCAGATATTGAACATAATTGATAAATCAAATGATGAGGAAGGAATATCAAAGCAGGAATTATTGCAAAAAACCAACTCTCCAAATGTCTTTGATGCATTAGAGGAACTTTTAAAAGAAGGAGAACTATTTGAAGTTAATGGGAGATACAAGCTGCTGAAATAAAATGGATTATTTAGAATTAGATAAAATTGTTTTTGAATACATAGATCCCGCAATAGGACTAGTGAGGTCTGCAATTGAATACACCCAACCAATGCTTAAATATATTGATAACAATAAAGAATTATCCGGTGTTATTCTTGCAATAACAATTTTATTATGGGGACTTAAAGAAGATGGATATATTAATTTGCCTTTTAACAGAAAAAATAATGTAGTAGACAAAGAATCTCTTGAAGGTATTTTAGGTAAATCTTTATAAACATTCTTTTTAATTTAGTGTCATGAAATACGAAGAATTATTAGACGAGGCATATAAGAACATTCCTGAATTAAAGATAACTTCAGAAAGATTTGAAATTCCAAAGGCTCAGAGCATTATTCAGGGAAACAAGACAATCATAACAAATTTCTTGAAGATAGCACAGACTTTCAGAAGAGACCCTGATCATTTTCAAAAATACTTATTAAGAGAATTAGCCACACCAGGAAATATTGATGGTCCAAGATTAATAATTAACAGGAAGATTTCTTCATCATTGATAAATCAGAAGATAGAACAGTACGCAAAAGATTTTGTTATATGCAAGGAATGTGGTAAGCCTGATACGACCTTGAACAAAGAAGATAGATTTACTTATGTAAGATGTCAGGCATGCGGGGCAAGGCATTACATAAACTCCAAAATATGATATTTGTAAAAGAGCATTTCCATAATGAAAGAAAATTATTGTCAATCTGTGATGGAAATCTCATAGGCAAGACTTTTGAGGAAGGAAAAAAGATTCTTAATGTTTCAAAAAGCTTCTATCATGGAAGTCCTATGTTTGAAAATGATATCTTGAAATTGATTGAAGAGAATACATTGCTTAACATTGTTGGAGAAGAATCAGTGAATTTTGCACTAAAAAATAATTTTATTGGCAAAGATGGAATTGCAAAAATTAAGGGAATTCCCTATGCAATGAGATTGTAAGTCTGGAAAAGGTTTATAAAAAGGGTTACTTCCTCATTGAGATGATGCCTGAAGAACAAGAAGATGATTTTGTACGTGTGAAGATTCCAAGAGGAAAACAATCAATAGGGATAGTTGAGCAGAGATTGGGAGGTTCTAGGGCAAGAGTAAGATGTTTTGATGGAAAATCAAGAATATGCAGGATTCCTGGAAGACTTAAGAGAAAATTATGGATAAGAGAGAATGATACAATCTTGGTTGAGCCATGGGAGCTTGATGACGAAAAAGGAGACATAATTTTCAAGTACAAGCAGAACCAAATTGATTTCCTTAAGAAGAAAGGTTTAATTAGCGAAACACAATCCGAAGAATTTTAAATGGAACAATTAAAGATTCCAAAAGAAAGAATTTCTATTTTGATAGGTTCTAAAGGATCAACTAAAAGAAAAATTCAAAAGTTGACAAATACCATATTAAAAATAAATTCTGAGGAAGGAGATGTATTTATAGAAGGTGAAGCCATAGATGTTTTTAATTGCCTCAATGTTGTCAAGGCTATTGGCCGTGGCTTTAATCCCGAGATTGCACTAAAACTTATTGAGGATGATTCTTCTTTAGAGATAATAGATCTTGATGAGTTTTCAAGAAACAAGAATGATCTAGTTAGAATAAAATCAAGATTGATAGGAACAGAAGGAAGGGCAAGAAAAACAATAGAAGATCTTGCTAAAGTTGACGTTTCAGTCTATGGAAAAACGGTAGGAATCATAGGAAAAACAGATGATGTGATAATTGCAAGACATGGAGTAATTAATTTATTGGCCGGCTCAAAGCATGGTAATGTTTATTCTTATCTTGAAAAGAAAAAGAAATCAAATTAAATTTTATATTTTATCATAGTCTTTATTTCTATAATTTTCTTTATGAAGGCAGCAATGATTCCAGTAATCACAAAATTCTTGTATTCAAATATCCCATCATACAATCCAAGGCTTATTGAAAATGGTCTTTCTTTTGATGCATACTCTTTCAGTCTTTTGTTTCTTTCAATAGCAATTAAATTTCTTATTATAATAGAGGATTGTTTCTCTGCGGCCTGTGCAGTCTTTTCTTCATTAACAGAAGCAACATCCCCGCATACAAATATATTATCTCTCATTCTTAGATATTTGTCAGCTTTTATGAATCCTTTTACATCAAGATATTTTTTTTCAATGAAATCTGAGTTTGGTTTTATTCCAGTGCAGAAGAATGCCATATCATATTTGAAATGATTATTATTTTTTGTTATTAATTCATTTTTCTCTTTTCTAATCACCCTTTCACAGCATATTACCTCAACATTATTTTTTTTCAGGAATTTATTAATATAAAGGAATGATTTTATGTTATTTCTGTAGATTATTCTTTTATTTGAATGAATTATTTTTATATTTTTATCATTATACCTATCAATAATCTCTCCCACAAGCTCTATTCCAACAAGACCTCCACCAATTATTATTACGTCCTTTGATTTTGATAACTTATCTTTATATTTTATCAAATTCTTTGATCTAGAAGCAATAACTATTTCTCTATCTTTAACTGGGGATTCATATCTTGATCCAGAGCATATAACGGCATAATCATATTTTATTTTTTCTTTGTTGACAAATATATAATTTTCACTAATTTTAGAAACATTTCCAAGAATAAATTTTGACTTTTTCAAATAATCCTTATGGTTAACCTGAACCCCCTTCAGATGTTTTGGATAAATTATGCTTCTTAAAATTCCAGGAGTAAATTCAAAATATTCTTTCTCATCAATCAATGTTACATTAAAATAATTTTCTAACTTTCTGCATATATTAGAACCCGCAAAACCTCCTCCAATTACAACTAATTTTTTCATAATAAAAAAATAAAAATTTTACTTTGTTAATGCAAACTTCCCAGGTCCTGTCAATGCAATGTTAATCAATGCAACTATTGCTATTAAATGGAAAAATGAGTTTGAAGATAAAACTCCTCTTGGCAATACTGCAAATATCCATGCTATAAACAAAACGAAAGCCAATGGAAGTGTAGTATATTGAACTCTGATTCCAAGTAGTATCAACGCCCCAAAAATAATTTCTGACAGTATTAACACCCATGCAAAGAATAATGGTCCCGGAAATCCAAATCCATCAAGCATTGATGTAACACCTGAAGGATTGCTTAGTTTGTTTATTCCTGCAATTAAGAACATAAGCCCGAGAAAAACCCTTAACAAAGTATGTCCAAAAACATGCATCTCACTTTTTTTCAAATTATCAACCTCCTGTTTTTAATGTAAATAACTTTGTAATATATAAAATTTGCTATAAAAAATACATAAAACTTTATAAACATGTTAATTTTTCAAAAGTCATTATGAAAGAGGTGTTGATTGCTGAGAAGCTTGCGAAAGAACAGAAATCAATTTCAATATCAGAATTTTTTCTTAAGAACCGACATTTATTAGGTTTTGACAATCCCACAAGGGCATTGATGATGGTTGTAAAGGAAGCTGTAGATAATTCTCTTGATGCATGCACTGAAATAAAAGTTCTTCCTGAAATAAAAATTGAAATACAGCAAATAAATGAAAATAGATTTAATATTATTGTTGAGGACAACGGTCCTGGAATTGTTAAGCAGCAGATTCCAAATATATTTGGAAAATTATTATATGGAAGCAAGTTTCACAAATTAAAACAAGCAAGAGGGCAGCAGGGAATCGGGATAAGTGCCGCAGTTTTATACTCTCA
>ORJL010231500.1_pt1 | contig 13000 bp, 7 predicted proteins | sample 1779941 | NCBI WGS metagenome assembly ORJL01 (sample SAMEA104232317, study PRJEB22302) | groundwater metagenome | biome: forest; feature: aquifer; material: groundwater | place: USA | collected 2011-08-07 | depth 5.8 m
ACGAAACATGAAAGACCCGAGATGGGGCAAAACACCATATCTTCAAGAACTTGAAGCTAAATCATTCTTTTATATCGAGCGCCCACGATACAAAGATGAAGCAGAAAAATATGGCTATCCTGTTTTTGAGAGCGCCGATGAGGCTTTTGAGCCAGTCTTAAAGCTTTTGGGTTAGATTATTTATATTATTTTTCCAATCCGTTATACACACTCTGCGGTCTTGACGAAGAAAAAGGTGATATACTGAATTTAAATATGCGTGGCAAGAAATTATATCCACTTTTGGGCGTGCTCATGGTATGCACGCTTTTTGCGTTGAGCGCGCAAGCAACCGTAAAAAATCAAAACGATGCAAAAACGCGAATAGAAGAACTTCGGCGCACTCTTAAAAATAATCAAAATGCCGTTCTCTATACAGAATGGAAAATGCTTTCCCACAAATATCCGAATGCCACAAAAAAACCCTCGGATTATTTTTATTATTACCAATCAAGCCCGACTGCGCTTTCCACGGATCTTATGGGCGGGTTTTCTTCGTTTGGCAACAACTACGGCTTTTCAAGCGCAATCAATACACTCACGGGCGAGCGCGCAATCGACGAAAGGCTCCAGATCGGCTCAATTGGCGTTGAACGCGGCGATCCTGACGCAGCTCTTTCGAGCACCGTGCGAAGACAGATTGAATCATACAAAATTGCATTTAAATCGTACCCAGAAAAATTGTCGGATCTCGACCGTAAAGCAAGCAAGGGCTCGTACTATTACAACTACGGCGTGTGGTACAACAGCAAGCAACACACTTTTGCCGAAATCCAGGATAAATTTACATACTCGCGCACACAAAACAGCTACACACTGAAATTGAAAGACGAGGGAAAAGCTTTTCGGGTCTCTGATCTTACTCCAGTCGATATAAAATCACACGACTGGACGGCGATGACGTCGGGGAAAAATCCTGTCGTGCCCGAGATAGCGAAGCTTGCGCCACGCGACACGCTTTTCATATGGTTTGACAATCTCGGAAAATTTACAGAGCTCGAATCAATGATAAAAGATCTCTCCGGGCCATTTGAGAAAATATACGGCATCAAAAACGCTCTCGACATCAAGGAAAAAGTAACCGAGCGCCTCGGCATAAAAGACATTGAAGAGCTTCGCGGGCTTCTTGATTCGTTTGCGTTTGTCTCTGATGACGCGAGTTTTTATCCGAACACGGATTACGCGCTAATTTTTAAGTTTAAATCCGCTTTTTCAAAAAATCTGTATGAAAAGTTTGTTGCAAATAAAAATCTTACTCGCGAAGTTGGCGGCTTCGTCGTCATTGCAACAGACGAGTCGTTACTAAATCGAATCGGCGCCGCATACGAAAACGCGGCGCTCTCGCTTGCCGGAGCCGAAGACTTTAGATACACGCTTTCCGTGCTTGATGCGCGTAAAAACGGCGTAGTATACCTTTCCGAAGCATTCATTAGAAAGCTGACGGGGCCCGCATACCGCATCAACGCACGGAGACGCAATTCTGTAACGCAGGCGCTTGAACCCTTGCAATACACGGTTTTTGCGTATCGCTCTATCACCGGCCGCTGGCCGACGTCGCTAAAACAAATTGCGGACGAAGGATATATCGCCATTTCAACAATTAAAAATCCTGAAGATTACTCGATCGGCGACCGCGGCATTGTGAGCCACAAAATATGGGGATCTCTATATAATCTTCTGCCGGTAGGGCGCGCGCCGATCGGCGAAATTACGCTTGCAGAAAAACATACATATGAAAACTTTGCGCAGGAATACCAATCATACTGGCGCGAGTATTTTGATCCGATCGGCATTGCAATTATGGTGGGAGACCAAATTTCTCTTCATACTGTTATCCTCCCGTTGATTGAAAAATCGAAATACACCTGGATCCGCGACTATTTGGGAGGCGAGCCAATTTCTTTTTCGTTTCTTGAATCTCCCGATCGCGCTGGAGCACTTTCGCTCGTGGCAAAACTCGATATCGAGAGCATTCTTTACGCAATCGGAAAGGAAACAGTTCTTTACGAAGAATACAACGAGCAGCTACGGGCGCAGGGCAAAAAAGATTACTACTCGTCCGACAACCAGAAAGATTTCGAAGCATATAAAAATAAATTTTCGCGTCAGGAAGTAATTAAAAAAGTAAAAGATACGGTTGCAAAAGAACTCGGGTGGGATGAAAAAGACGGCGACGTGCTCGGGTACATCGGCAACGAAGCGACGTTTGGAGTTGGAGAACACAGCACTTTCGAGCTCTCCAATATCGCGGATCTCGATATCTGGTTTGGATTGAAACTGACAAATACTGAAACGGCGAAGAAATTTATTTCGAAAGCGTGGCAGTACTTTGCAAGCGACCTTATTGACGAGCTTGGAGATGAAACATTTGGCCTTTTCTCTATTTCCAAAAAAGAGCCGCTCAAAAATACCTATAACGACACCGAATACTATGTTATCCCGACCGGATTTGTAAACGCATACTATACGTTTATCAATAATCGCCTGTATCTTACCGTAAGCCAGGGCGCCATGAACAAGCTGATTGACGGATCAAAAAATAAAGATGGCGCGCGCGCCGAAAGCGCGACAACGCGGCGCATGCTCGACTATATCAATCCGCAACACAACGTGCTCCTTATTGCCGATCTCGAAAAACTTGCGGATTGGAAAAAAGATGCGTTCGGACCGTCGAACAGCGGTTATATTGCAACGTCGCTTTTTGTAAGCAACGCGTCGTACCTCAACGAAGCGGCGACCTTGGAATCAACGTTTGGTGGGACAAGCGGCTTTGGAGAAGCAAAAAATTATTTCAAAAATATTCCGGAATCATTTTTTAACGCGCCATACTCGTTTGAGAATGGCGCGCCGACAATTACCGTAGGAGGCAAGCGCTATCGCATCGAAGAAGTAGAAACGAGTTCCCGTCTTGGTGGAACGCGAAATATGCCCATCTACGACGATTTTGGTGACTCCATGACCGACGAAGCTTCAAATGCTTCGCCAAAAAAGACAATTTTACTTTCTGATATTACAAAAGGGTTTGATTCAGAGAACGTCCTTGCCGCACTCAATAAACTGAAAGGCGCGGGAATCGGTTTTTCTCTAACCAAAGAGGGGGTTGATATCCGCATCGCGTTCACAAACACGGTCAACGATACCTTGGATAATCGTTTTTCGTCTGCTACAGGATCACAACGCACACTGATAAGAAATATTCTCTTGGGCGCTGGTGGCATTATTATACTTGCAGCCCTTATCTTTCTCGCTGTACGCCTCAAACGAAAACCACCGATGCCGCCCGCAATGCCAACGCCAAGCGAACACGTGGTACCACCACAAATTTAAAAAGGATTCTTAGCGCCTCGGACTTCGAAGTGGAGATGCGAGCCGGTTGATTTTCCGGTGGACCCAACAAGTCCGATCATCTGACCTTGCGCGACAGCAGCACCAATGCGCGCATCAACTGAATTAAGGTGCGCGTAGAGCGTCTGCGTGCCGTTGGGATGTGCTACAACAACATACTTTCCATATCCGCCATTCCAGCCCGATGCGCGTGCAATGATAACGGTACCCGAGGCCGCCGATCGCACTACCGAGCCACGAGGTGCCGCGAGATCAACGCCGTTATATCCGTGTATCCCTTGCGTTTTTCGCCCGCCAACAATCGGGCGCAAATAGTATCCGACGAGCTCCGGTCCGCTACCGCGAACAATCTGTGTTCTTGGTTTTGTAGTTTGTGGCGCTGGCTCACTTGCCTCGCCATCGGGCACAATCACAACCGAGCCGACCTCAAGCGACTCGCCAAGCGCAATATCATTGAAATCCACGATGTCGTCGGGGTCTCCTCCATATTTTTTCGCAATCGATGCAATTGTATCGCCCTTCTGAACAGTGTGCTGTATGCCCGACACCGGCAAGATAATCAGCACCTCGCCCTCTTTAATTGCGCCGCCACGAGGAATGTCGTTTGCCCATGTGATGGTTTGTACAGAGACACCAAATGTTCGTGCAATAAGCCCAAGCGAATCGCCCTTGCGAACTGTATATGTAGAAATCATGTACGTCTGTGCGGACTCGGCAGCTTCCGCGGCGTTGCCCAATGGACCAATATTTGAGACGAGAGAAGTATCATCTATGATCTCGAGGGGAACCGCCTCCGCTTTTGGAACCGGCTCGGAAGAAAGAAACGGAAATGGTTTTTCGGCGGGCTTGGACTCGGCCGCGGGTGATTCTGTACCAAAACCGAAAAGATTCTTAAAAAAATCGCCGATGCCCGATGCGTGCGCATCTTGTGGCGCAAAAACAGCTCCAAGCACAAAAATGGCAAAAAGGATGCCCGGTGCTTTCTTCTTAATTGTTGTTTGAAGCAAAAGAAAAAATGGCATATCGTCACCGTTTAGTCGTTCGATCAGCTTACCCACAGGATACCATATCGGGAGTGGCTGGACAACGAGCTGGGGATAGCGCTTTTTCCTTTATTTGCAAGGGTTTTAAGACGCGCGTATACTCGGTTTATGGCAATTCTTGACGGTCTCAACGAGTGCCAGAGGGAAGCGGTTTTGGCTACAGATGGTCCGCTTCTTATTGTTGCCGGCGCCGGATCGGGCAAAACCAAGACCATCGCGCACCGCATCGCATACCTCATCTCACAGGGCACGCCAGCAGAGAAGATTTTGGCGGTTACGTTTACCAACAAAGCCGCGGAGGAAATGCGTGCGCGTATTTTAAAGCTCCTTTCGGATGAGCGCATCCATATACAGCCAGAGCGCCTTCCGTTTATGAGCACATTTCACTCGCTTGGCGCGCACATAATTCGCGAAGATGGTACCGCAATCGGTATTCCGCGCTATTTCTCGATTCTGGATGAAGAAGATTCGCGCTCGGTCGTCAAAAACCTTATTGAAGAATACGAGCTCGATCCTGAAAGTTTTCCTCCTGCGCGAGTTCGCGCAAATATCTCACACCTTAAAAACGAACTTATAAGCCCGGAGACGCTCGCGCAGGAATCCGGCGGGAGTTTTTATGAAGAGCGCATTTCACGCATATATGCCGCGTACGAAGCGCAACTGGCGCGGATGCGCGCACTCGATTTCGATGACCTGTTACTTAAACCGCTCGCGCTTTTCGAACAGTCGAGTGATGCGCGCGCGCGCTGGCAAAACCGGTGGACGCATATCCACATCGACGAATATCAAGATACAAACCGCGCACAATATACATTGTCGCGAGTGCTCGCCGCCGTATACAAAAACATTGCAGTCGTGGGAGATGTGGATCAGGCAATTTATTCATGGCGTGGCGCGGATTTTCGAAATCTTCTCCAGTTTGAGCTCGACTGGCCCGATACGCGCGTAATAACGCTCGAAGACAACTACCGCTCAACGCGCGTGATACTTGAGGCCGCAAACGCGGTCATCGTGCAAAACAAAGCACGTAAAGAAAAAAATCTCCGTCCTACAAAAGGAGTAGGCGAGCCAATTACGCTTGTGCTTCTCGAAAACGAGCGCCAAGAAGCGATGCTCATTGCCGAATACGTGACAACGATAGTCAGCGGCGGCACGAAACCGAATTCTATTGCGGTGCTTTTTCGCACAAATGCCCAGTCGCGCGCGATTGAAGAAGCATTTTTGAAAAAAAATATTCCCTACCGGCTTATTGCCGGAGTAAAATTTTATGAGAGAAAAGAAATCAAAGACGTGCTTGCGTATTGCAGATATGCGCTCAACCCGGAGGACCTATTATCAAAAAAACGAATCATCAACGTGCCGCCGCGCGGCATCGGGAAGGCAACAATGGTAAAATATATCGAGAAGAAAGAACTCGATGCAAAAGAAAAATCAAAAGTAAAAGTTTTTGAAGATTTGATGTCGGATCTCCAAAAAGAAATTTCGGAAAGTCCAGCGTCACAGGCGCTTCGCACGGTTATAAAAAAAGCTGGATTTGAAGCGCATTACAAAGACAATAAATTGGAGCGCGATCGCCTTGAAAACATCGGGGAGCTTTTGTCGGTTGCAAAAAAGTTTGATCCGCTTGCGCCGCCCGAGGGAATCGCGCGACTGTGTGCCGAGGCAGCGCTTGCAACCGAAAATACTGAAATCGAAAAAAAAGAAAACGGCGAAATTATTTTACTCACGGCGCACGCGGCAAAGGGTCTTGAGTTTGACGTCGTCATCATCACCGGCATGGAGGAGGGACTTTTTCCTCATTCGCTTTCGCAAACGCCCGACGAGCTCGAAGAGGAGCGGCGGCTTTTTTATGTGGCGCTCACGCGAGCGCGCGACAAAATTATTATCACGCTCGCCGCGCGACGCATGCTTTACGGCGATATATCATACAACGATCCTTCGCGATTTTTAGGAGAAATTCCCGAGCACCTTATATCTGGAACCGATTTGAGCTTTAGTAAAAAAGAAGATGAAGAAGACGACATCTCAACCTGGTAACGCACTTGGCATCCAGAGTGCCAAGTACAATCTCCTTATGGGGCAATATTTTTTGCGCGATAAGCATGTGCTTGAACGCATTTTGGAAGCGGCCAATATCAGCAAAAAGGATACGATACTTGAGGTGGGTCCTGGCACTGGAGTTCTTACATCGGGGCTTGCTCAGCGCGCAAAAAAAGTTGTTGCGGTTGAGAAAGATGCGCGCCTTGTAGAATTTTTGAAAGAAAAATTTTCAAGCCAAAATAATGTTGAGATTATCTTAGGGGATATTTTAAAAATAGATTTCTCAAAACTGCTACCAAAAAAATATAAAATAGTTGCAAACTTGCCTTATTATATTACTTCGCGCTTTTTGCGGATGTTTCTTCAAAATGGACGTTTCACGTCCATTACAGTAATGGTGCAGCGCGAGGTAGCAGAAAGAATTGTGGCGCGCCCCCCGCAGATGAACATGCTTGCGCTATCTGTTCAAGCGTATGGCAAACCAAAAATACTTTTTCGCGTACCGCGCGAAGCGTTTTCGCCTAAACCAGCCGTGGAATCTGCGGTGATTGAAATCGGCGCAATCGGCAATGATTTTTTTAAGAAAAATAAAATTACGCAAGAAAAATTTCTCGCGCTTGCAAAAAAAGCATTTCAGCAAAAACGAAAAACGTTAAAAAATTCTATAGGCATTTCGTCCGGAAAACGCCCGCAGGAACTTTCGCTGGATGACTGGGTAGAAATTGCGCAAAGAATGTAATTAATTTCAGCGATCGCACGCGCACGTGTAGTGATAGGGCGGGCTTGTCTGCGATCCCCAGCCGCGTGTTGCCGGTACTTCGTATCCGGGAAGGCCGTCGAAAATCGCCGTAGTATCTCCTTTGCACACCGCATTAAGACACCCCAAGGGAACATTGCACTTCGATCCGTTTTCATTTCCACAATCCCAATAAAACGTGCAGCCGTATGAACAAAAAAGTCCGCAATTGCAACAAAGCGCCATAAGATTTTGCGCCGCTCTACTTCCTTGCTGTATATTCTTCCAACAATCAGGAATCGTGACAAATGTATCCTCGCCAACACCTATACTGAACGCAAGCGCCTCTTTTGGAATAATTGCCGCTAGAAGTCCATCAACGATGCTCGCCTTATTCTCCATCAAAACCGCGAGCTCGCTATTATTTTTTTTTCCGCCAGCTGGCGGATTTATCCACGGAAAGAGCGCCGACGTTTTTCGCTCGCCGTAAAAATCGCGCTCCGCCTTCCACAGCTCCCGAAATCCGACTTGCGCGGCGTACCGCGCGCTTTGTATCTCTTCTTCTGTACGATACGCGCCGTGTGCGACAAAAGACTCTACAGCGCGCTCGAGAAATTTAAATACATCTTCCTCGGTCACAAAACTTGTACGCTCGCTTTCTTTCATCCAGTCAGCGCGCACGAGACCGTCTTGTATCTGCGAAAGTGCTAAAATGTATTTTTGTGGGAAGAGATTTTCTGCCGGTGGCGTTGGCGGCGAAGGACTCGGATAATGCGTTTGTGGAAAAATAGGAAGCAGATCTTCTGCCTTTTCAATGAGGTTTTCGACAATTTCCTCGGTGCTGGGCGGCTGAAATGCGGTATCACTCGGTTCGTTTGCCTGATTATCTGCGCTTTTGGGAGCTTTTGGCGTATAGACATACTGTCTCGGCGCTTCTGGGGGCACGCCAAATTGCCTTGCTGTCAAAGGATTCTCTGGCTCGCGCGCCTGATCGGTGCTCGAATCTAAACGCGCACGCCATAGAAAGAAAGCGGAAAGGAGGGCAATTACCAAAAATGCGCCTGCGATCACATTTTTTTGGATATTTGTCATCATTCTTGATTATATACCATGGGCATATTTATCCACACGCATAAAAAACCATTATAAATCAAAGAAGATGATATAATAAACACATTGAGTTACTTGCCGTCAAAAAAATTTGCTTCCTATACCTTAAGCATCATGATTGCCGGAGGGCTAATTGCCGCGAGTTCATACTCGCGAACGCCTAAACCCCAACCGAAAACAGTGGTGAGCGCAACACTGCCCGCGCAACAAGCGCGCGATCAGGATGGAGACGGGCTTTTGGATTGGGAAGAGCTTGTTGCCGGTACCGATCCGACAAACCCCGATACCAACAGCGATGGTATTTCTGATGCCGCCGATAAAAAAACGCGCGACGCATTTTATGCTGACACGAAAACAGAAAGCGAAGAGTTGTTCCAGCCGACTCGCAAAATTCTTACCAATATCGCTGACTTCTACCAACAAAATGGCGGGGCGCTCGATGATGAAACAAAACAGGCGCTCATCGCTGACGCTGTTACAGAAGCGGAGCGCCTCAATACGCGCCGCAATCCGTACAAGGCATCGGACGTACGTGTAGATAAAGCGGTTACCGTGCGCGAATACTTTAACGCAGTCGCGCGTATTACACAGGCCTACTTTCCGGAAAAAAGTACAGACCCCGGGTACGAAAGCGAGGTGACTATTTTGAGCGACATTGCATCGCGCATATCGAAAGACAAGGCGACAAATGACGACTTTTTGGAATCACTCCTGCGCCTTGAAAAATTCCGCCATCGCTACTTCTCGGCCGCAAACGATCTTCGTGCGCTTTTTGTGCCGCCTGACGCCGCGGAGTTTCACAAAGCGCTTTTGAATAATTTTGCAAATGTAGGACTTGCGCTAGAAGAAGTCGGCTCCATGAGCCGCGACCCGATTGTGGGCACGCTTGGCATGCAGCATTACTTCCAAGAAATTGCCGCGTCTCGTCCCCTTTTGGCTAGCGCGAAAACGCTGATCGCAAAAAACAAAATTACGTTTTTGGAGAGCGAGCCCGGAAAGCAATTTTTTGATGAATATCTCAAAAATCTAAAATCATGAAAACTGCGATTCTTTTAATCTTTGCAATTCTTCTTTTGGGATATCCGTTTGCTCCAGCGCATGCAACAATCGAGACGTGGGATAAGGCCTTGAGCGGATCGATCCCGTTCATTTCCCCGGGAATAAGTTTTTCGTTTGATACAGTGGGGTGGGATATAAACAAAGAAAAACAAATAACTGGGTTGAGTTTAGGATCACTCGTATCGAGCTTGATTCCTTCGTGGGACGCAATCGCAAAATGGCTTGCCGATGCCGCAATTACGATGTTGAAAGAAGAAACGCTTGAGTGGGCACGAAACGGCTTTCAGGGCGGGGGGCCGCTCTTTATACAAAACCCGCAACAGTTTCTTGGCGAGGCGGCCAATGAGGCCTCGGGCGCGTTTTTGGCGGAGCTGGGAAATACGGTTGGTGGAGACCCAGAGTTTTTCTGCAGGAATTTTGGACCGCAAATTATTGTGAACTTTGCAGATACTTATCGAGGAAGATCTTTCAAAAACCGCGCGCGCTGTACGCTTTCTGACGTGGGAGAAAACTTCGAGAATTTTTCCGCGCGCCTCGAAAATGGCGACTGGAACGACTTTTTCCGTCTTCGCGAAGATAATAATAATTCCCTCGGGATGGAGCTTTTACTCTTCGAGGAGCGGATGACACGCACCGAAATTGCGCTCAACAATGCGGAGTCAGAAAGCCAGTGGGGGCAGGGATATAAAACAGAGCGCGAGTGCGTGTCTTACGAAAGCGTGCCTGCAGGCGATGGCGTGGGGCCGCCAAATCGCATCTGCAAAAAATGGAAGTCGAAAACTATCGGCAAGCAGATTGGCGACCGCGTTGCGGCAACCATTGGTACTGATTTTGGAGGGCTCTTTTCTGCAGATGAAATTAGTGAAATTGCGTCGCAGCTTGTAAATCTTGCCATCCGCCAGGCGCTTGAGGCGGGGCTTTCGGATTAATACTATGCGTATGCTTGCCACAAAAAACAAAAAGGGGTTTGCCATAATACTTATCGCATTTCTCGTTGTGATTTCTTTTATTTACATTTACTTGGCGTCACATTCATACGCACAACCATTATCTGACGAACAGTTAGAAAAAATCTACGGAAAAGAAGAAGTAAAGGCATTATATTATTATGGGGGTGACAGCGGCTCACCATGCTCAATCCGGACCTTCTTTGGGTCTGGCTTCAGACCATGCATAGCATACATGTACGCCAGCGTGCTGAATTCTATCCTGTATGCCTTTTCGTGGATACTCTGGGCGGTGGGCAAAATTTTCAATATTATCGTCTATATCAATAACAACTCATTTAACAATCAGGCACTTGTGAATGTTGGCTGGAAGATTGTTCGTGATGTTGTCAATATATTCTATATTTTTATTTTATTGATTATTTCTATTGCCACCATTCTCCGTATCAGCGGGTGGGGCATGAAAGAGCTTCTCTGGAAGCTTGTCGTCTCGGCGCTTTTTGTCAACTTTAGTTTGCCGCTCACGGGTCTTATTATTGACCTCACGAATGTCTTGGGAAACCAGTTCTATATCAGCATGAGCGAAAAGCCCGATGATGAAATTCGAGGACTTGTTAAAACAGAGTCCGGTCAAGCGCCTCTTGATATATCGGCGGTTCTGATAGCAAACTTCTCGCCACAGAAAATGTACGAATTTGCAGACAGTGATCGGGGGCTTGCTGGCGCTAGCGCTGGGTTAGTGAGCCGGCTTATTGATATCAGCATTGCGTATCTTGCCGCGATACTTCTTGTTCTTGTTGCTTCGTTTGTTTTAGCGGCGGCAATTGTGCTTCTTATTACGCGGATCATCGTTCTTTGGTTTGTGATGATTCTTTCGCCGCTTGCATTCATCGCGTGGGTTCTTCCAGCAACACACGATATATCAAATAAATGGTGGAGCACCCTTTTCAGCCAGGCGTTCTTTTACCCTGCCCTTATGTTCATGCTCTATCTCTCTATAATTTCGATGCGTGTTATACCGGCACTCGTTGGCGCCGATTCAAATTCGCTGCCAGATATGTTTGAGGGCGGCGGGCTTGCCTCGTCTATTGGTAGTTTTGGCGCGAGCGCACTTACGCAAAAAGTAAATCTCATTTTGTCATTTGTTATGATTGGCGCGTTTATGGTAGGCGCTCTCATTGTTGCAAAAAAAATGGGCGTGCACGGATCAGACATGGTAATGAAGGGTGGGGCGGCAACAACAAAACTCGCGCTCGGGTACGCGGGCACTGTTGGCAAACGGTATGTTGGAAGCTACGCGCGCGAGGCAGAAACAGGCGAAACCCGACAACGGGCGAGACTGAATCCGATGCGCTTGGCGGTTGGCGCGGCACGCATGGCACAGAATGCTCCGGTTGTTGGCAGTCTTGTGCGCGAGGGCCTCCAACAAGCTGGCGCAGTAAATAAAAAAGAGGTTGATGATCTTAAAAAACGATATGAGAAAGTTAGCCCTGAAGAACGCCGGCGGCTGTATGCGATGCCGCAAACAAGCTCGACAAAGCGGGCTGCGTTACTTGCTTCTCTTTCTGCTGGTGGAGACATGCGCGATGGGCAGGGCTTGAATGTTAATAATCTCGCATCGGGCGTTGCCGATCTCAATAGCGCTGGTTTGAGAAAAGAGGCGCGAGAAGTTGAGAAACTTCGCCCAGATGTTCTCCTAAGAAACAACCCGACGATAAGTAATGACGCTCTCGATACACGACTACGCGAACTCAAAGTAAGCGACATTGAGAAACTCGACGAGGGTGCAGTATTGAGCGACGTACGCATCGTCGAATCACTTGCGCGAACAGCAAACCCAGGAAAAATTCAGAAATATACGGAGCGAGAAGGTCTGCTCCCCAACGCTATTCTTATGATGTATAAGCGAATGGAGCACGACGCTGGCGGGACTGCTGAACAACTCGCAGCTCGACTTCGACCAACAAATAGAGCTCTTGCAAACTATATAGATAGTGGGCCAGGCGCAACTGTTTTGGGACTCAACCGTAGAGCTCCAACAAGAAGAGGTGGTGGTGGAACACCAACTCCGACGCCTACACCTACACCTACGCCGACGCCGACACCAACCCCAACCCCAACCCCAACTCCAACTCCAACTCCGACGCCTACTCCTACACCGACACCTACGCCAACCCCGACGCCTACTCCTACACCTACGCCGACTCCTCCAGGCAGTGGTCCAGTTGCCAGTATGTTTGATCCCGCCAGAGACTCGAGCGGCGGATTCAGCCCATCAGGAACGTCTTATGCTGGCGATTTAGGAGTGGGTCGGGAGACAGATGTTGGCGCAACCTTACGCGACAGACCACAGGCAAAAGGCGGATATGACGAGCAAGTTACCAGGATTGAAAAAGAAGCCGCGCATGAAAAAATTTCTCCACAGGGTGCACAAGCGAAACAAGTAATACCTGAAATAAAAGTAGAGCCAGTGATTACGGTGGAGCCGGTAATTAAGGTGGGACCGGGCACGCAGGGCGCCGGCTCACAACAAGAACAAAAACTTGGCGATCAAGAAGTTCTTAAATCAATTAGAAAGGGTGTTTTGGGAACAGAAGAAGCGATTAAAGGAGATAAAGGCAACGCAGACAAGCCCACGCCGCCAGCACCACCCACTCCACCACCATCACCAACTCCGCCAA
>ORJL011500842.1_pt1 | contig 12995 bp, 10 predicted proteins | sample 1779941 | NCBI WGS metagenome assembly ORJL01 (sample SAMEA104232317, study PRJEB22302) | groundwater metagenome | biome: forest; feature: aquifer; material: groundwater | place: USA | collected 2011-08-07 | depth 5.8 m
ATCAGCACCTGGGTGCCGTACTTGGGCAGACCCTGTCCGGTGACGGCATTGTCGGCCAGCACCTTCTTCGCGGCCTTGGTGGCGGCCATGAATCCCTTGGCGTCCTTGAGCGCCCCGCCGCTGCCGTTCTTGCCGCGTACGGCAACTGCCTTGAGGTTCTTGCTGCCCATCACGGTGCCGACTCCGGAGCGTCCGGCGGCGCGATGCAGGTCATTGACCACGCAGGCGAACAGCACGCCGTTCTCGCCGGAACGGCCGATGCTGGAAACGCGGATCTGCGTATCCTGGTGGCTGCTCTTGATGATCTCCTCGGTCTGGAACACGGTCTTGCCCCAGAGGTGCGCTGCGTCCTTGAGTTCGGCCTTGTCGTCCTCGATCGAGAGGTAGACCGGCTTCGGGCTCTTGCCCTCGAAGATGATCATGTCCCAGCCGGAGAACTTGAGTTCGGAACCGAAGTAGCCGCCCGAGTTGGAGCAGGCAATGGCGCCGGTCAGCGCGCCCTTGGTGACGACTGAGTAGCGCCCACCCGTGGAGGCCACGGTGCCGGTCAGCGGGCCGGTGGTCATGATGAGTTTGTTCTCGGGCGAAAGCGGATCGACCTTGGGATCGACTTCCTCGACGAAGTATTTGGTGGCGAGCCCGCGCTGTCCCAGGTATTCCTGGGCCCATTCCATGTTGAGGGGTTCAGCCTTGCAGGTGCCCTTGGTCAGGTCAACGCGCAGTATTTTTCTGTTCCATGCCATGTCTGTCTCCTTATGCGGTCGCGCGTGGTTGCGTGTCGGTCTTGCCGGCCCACTGGCGCATCTTGTCGAGCCCGGTCCAGTCGGCATCGACGTAAGTGATGGCGCCGGTCGGGCAGGCGTCGGCACAGGCCGGTTCGCCGCCGCAGAGGTCGCATTTCTGTACCTTGCCGGTCTCGGCGACGTAGTTCACGGTGCCGAACGGGCAGGCAATCGTGCACACCTTGCAGCCGACGCAGATGTCTTCATGCACGGTCTTGGCGCCGGTGCCGGCGTCGATGCGGATGGCATCGACCGGGCAGGCCGTCATGCACCAGGCTTCGCTGCACTGGGTGCAGGTGTAGGGCACCTTGCGTCCGGCGTGCTCGAAGTTGAAGACCTTGATGCGCGACTTCGAGATGTTGAATACGCCGTGGTTCTCGTAGGAACAGGCCATCTCGCATTGCAGGCAGCCTGTGCATTTGTTGGCGTCGATGTGCAACGATTTCTGCATTTCCAACCTCCTGTTTGAGTCGAATATTCGTGAAATCAATCCTGTCCTGTTCACCCATGCGACAGGACAATTTCCATTCGCAATTCGCATGCCATACGTTTACCAGCAGGATTTTGCGATTTCGGCACCCGCTTGCATAAGTAGCGCAACAAAACGCTACAGATGTCGCAAAGCGAGACAGTTCACGTCCAAACCCAAGGGGTAACCATACCCGAACAAGGAAGCATCCCCGGACTCAGGGCAGGCGATGCTGCACACCGTGACGGAGCATGATGGCCTTCATGCTTCCGTCAGCCATCAATTCCCTGATCGCCGCCTGCAGCGCCTGCGCCAGATCGTCGCTCTGCTGCTTTACGGCAAGGCCGAGCGGCCACTGGCGCTTCTGCAGGATCGGATGCGGCGGCAGATCGATGGCCATGCGCGCGTCGCCCTTGAGGCCGCCTTCGAGTTCTCCCTGCTGCGCCATCACCGCCGCGACAGCCCCGCTCTGCAACGCGCTGACCGCTTCGGCGGCGGTACGGAATGTCCTGATGGTGTCGCGATAGCGTCCACCGTCGGCGGAAAGCATCACGGTTGCCGCCAGCGTATCGCCCTCGATGCCGAGGTTGAGCTTCTCGAAGGGCTCGAAGTTGTCCAGCGTCGGAAGCTTGTCGAGCCGGCGTGCGATCGCATAGCGTTCCCGGTGATAGGGTGCGAAGAATTTAACCCGGTCCACCTTGGCCATGTAGGCCGGATCGATCGGCGCGTGCATCATCACGTCGGCCGGACCGTAGCCTAGGTAGTGCCCCTTCCACACCATGTTGCGCAAGTCGTCTTCCATGTTCTCGTCCGCCTCGAACCACAGCGGCGACATCTTGACGCCAAGCTTCGCCGCCAGGGCCTCGGCGAGGTCGACATCGACCCCCCGGCCATCGTGCGAGAAGGGCGCGAAGTTCTTGTAGAGCGCCACCTTGAGCACGCCGCTTTTACGAATCTTCTCCAGCGCGGAAAGTTCCTGGGCCTTGACCAGCGGCACGGCGAGGAAGGCCAGCCACAGGGCGGCTAGCGCCGCCGCCGCGCGAATGCACCTCGGAAAAAAAACAGGCCATCGAATCATGGTGACACTCTCCTCGTCTTGTTTTGCCGCGGGCCGGCGGTCATGGCCGGCCACAAACCAAATGCGCCTCAATTGGCGCCGGCCATGATCCACTTGATCAGGGCCTTGAGGTCGTACTCAGGCACGCTATCCATCGGCGGCATCGGAATCTTGCCCCAGTTGCCCGCTCCGCCTTTCTTCACCTTGGCCAGCAACTTGGCTTCTGCATTCTTGTCCTTCGCATACTTCTTGGCAACCTCGCGATAGGCCGGCCCGACGCCGCGGGTGTCGGTCGCGTGGCAGGACAGGCAGTTGGATTTCTTGGCCAGCGCCTCCATTTCGTTGACCGGCGCCGCCGCCTCTTCATGTCGGGTGTCGAGGTAGGAGCGAATGGCCCAGATCGCCTCCTGCGAGAGGATGCCTTCAAAGGGCGGCATGTACACCGCACCGTTGCGCACCTTGCCGCGCAGTACCGAGTCGCGGAAATAGATGTCGGTCTCCTTGTCGATGTCGAGCTTGCGCAGGTCAGGCGCAATGCCGCCACTGATGGCTTCGAGGCCATGACAGCGGGCGCAGTTCTGGTTGTAGGCCGACGTCCCGACACGAATGGCCTCCTTGTCACCGCGGTAGGGGTTCTCGTCGCGCTTCGCTTCTCCAAGCGACTTCAGGGTGCTGACGTCCACCGCCTGGGGCGTCACGTCGCCATGGGCGAGCGCCAACGGCGCCACCAGCGCGCCGGAAATCAGGGCAAGCAGCGCGAGAGATCGGATCGATGTGTGCATGAATGGTTTCCTCCAGGAATGTTTGCGGTCTGGTGCAGGCCGGGACATGGCCGGCACTGAATCGCTCTGGTTCAGCACATTGCGTGCCAATCGCCGGTGCGGCGTGGCAATCCTTCTGCCGCAAACGCGGAAGTTGTCGCAGGCACGAAATCTGCTCACTTGCAAACCTGTCACGATTAGGGACTGTCGCATCTTGAAACATCGGATGTATCATTACCGGCCAACCACTACATATGGTGCGTTCAACGCAAACGGCACCAATAGCTACGCGAGCGCCTGGAGTACCGCGCCGACGGAGCGAGGAGACAATTCAATGAAGCAGGCCGATAGCAATGGCGTACTGAAGTCCGGCGCCGCAGGCCGGGCGCATGATGTGCTGCGCAACGTCGGAGCAGTACCGACCGGCTTGCTTCCTTCGGTGATCGAATTGTCCTGGGAACGTTGCCTCGGCTTTGGCCTGGACAACGACCGGGGCACGGATTTCGATCCGTTGGAGCGGGTGCTGCTGGCGGAGCAGATCGAGAACAGCCGCCATCTGCTGACCCATGCCCAGCCCGTGATGGACGTACTGTTCGAACAGATCGTCGATACCCAGAACGTCGTGGTGCTGGCCAACAACGACGGCTACATCCTCCACAGTTGCGGCGATCCGGAGTTTCTGACGCAGGCGGAAAAGGTTGCCCTGGCGCCGGGCGTCGAATGGTCCGAAGCCAATCGCGGCACCAACGCGATCGGTACGGCACTGGTCATGGGGGCGCCGGTGGTGGTAGATGGCGGTCAGCATTTTCTTTCCGCCAACCGTTTCCTGACCTGCTCCGCCTCACCCATATTCGATCCCTACGGGCAGTTGAGCGGCATCCTCGACGTATCCGGCGACCATCGCAGTTCCAACCGGCATACCATGGCCCTGGTCCGCATGTCGGTGCAGATGATCGAGAACCGCATGTTCGCCTCGACCTTCAACGAAATGCTGACCCTGCGCTTTCATGCCCGACCCGAGTTCGTCGGCACGCTTTGCGAAGGCATGGCCGCGTTTGCGGAAGACGGCACCCTGCTCTCGGCCAACCGCAACGCCTGCTTCCAGTTCGGCCAGGACCTCGCCCAGTTGCGCGGCGCCAACTTCAGCGCGCTGTTCGGGCAGCCGATCAGCCGCCTGCTCGACCACCTTCTGGTGCGGCCCCAGGATCCAATGGCCCTGACCCTGAGCAGTGGTGTCCGGGTTCAGGCGCGCGCCGATTTTCGCGCCGCGCACTTGCGTCGCCATTCGCGCCTGGCAATCCAGAACGAGGCAGTGGCAAACCCCGCCCTCGTGCCGGTCGCGTATGCCGCGCAAGCTCCCGCGACGGCGCGCCGCGATTGCCCGATGGAGCGACTGCAGACCGGGGACCCGCAGATCAATGCCGTCCTGGTCAAAGTCAAGAAGGTGATAGGCCGCGACATTCCGATCTTGATCCAGGGCGAGACCGGAACCGGCAAGGAACTCCTGGCCAACGCGATTCACTGTGTCGGGCCGCGCGCGGCCAAGCCCTTCGTCGCGGTCAACTGCGCCGCCATCCCGGAGGGCCTGATCGAATCGGAACTTTTCGGTTACGAGGATGGAGCCTTCACCGGAGCGCGGCGCAAGGGAAGCGTCGGGCGCATCCTCCAGGCCGACGGCGGCACCTTGTTCCTTGACGAAATCGGCGACATGCCGCTGTCACTGCAGGCCCGCCTGCTGCGCGTTCTGCAGGAACGCGTGGTGATGCCCCTGGGCAGCGCAAAGTCCTACCCGGTGAATATCGCCGTGATCTGCGCCACCCATCGCCGCATCCGGGACAGCGTCGCCAGCGGCCAGTTCCGCGAGGACCTGTATTTCCGGCTCAACGGGCTGACCGTGATGCTGCCGCCTCTGCGCGCACGCACGGATCTCGACGCCCTGATCGCGTCGCTGCTCAGGGAACTCGGCGGTTGCGATCCGCCCTCCCTCGATCCCGAGGTGGTTGACTTGTTCCGCAAGCATCCCTGGCCGGGAAATCTGCGCCAGTTGTCGAATCTGCTGCGCACCGCCGTGGTCATGGCGGAAGGTGAAGCCACCATCCGCCGCGAGCACCTGCCCGATGACTTTGTCGAAGACATCGAGCGGATTCTGATCACCACGCCCATGGCGCAGCTTGCCGCGACGACGCCGGAAACCGCCGGCGCGGTGCTGCCGGAGTCGGGTCCCGCGCCGGCGTCCGAGGCCGCCGCCGGCCGCCTGCAGGACCTTGCCCTTCAGGCCATCCGCGATGCCCTCGCCCGTAGTGGCGGCAATATCTCGGGCGCCGCCCGCGAACTCGGTGTAAGCCGCAGCACCCTCTATCGCAAGCTGCACGGCTGAGCCCTGGCGCGGATGGCCGGTCGGCCATGGCATGTTCATTGCTGAAATTACCGCCAGAGCGATGGGGGAAGCATGAAGTGTCCAACAATGCTGCACAAGCGCACAGGCTTTGCATCATATGCGGACACCTGACCGGAAATTTCTGATCGGCTGACGGGCTGTTGGCCCGGGCAACCGATCGGCGTCGCTGCTTTGAAAAATCGATCGAAACGATACCAATCAAAGGAGACGACACAATGAAAAGCTTGAATGCACTTGCCGTAAGCATATCCGTGCTGGGAGCCCTGGCCACCTATCTTGCGCTGGGCCCGCTGGGCGGCGTGTACCTGATCTGGGCGGCATTCGTTGCGTGGGGTGCGTTCTACGCGCTCGGCGCCGATATCGCGGCGCTGCAAAAACTGGTTGTCTGCGGAATCTTCGGCGCCTTGGTGGCATGGATAGTGGCCGTGATCATACTTACCGTTCCCCTGGCAGGGTCGCTGGGCTTGCCGCTGTGGGCCGCCCTGGTCGGCGGCGCGGGCGGGGTGGTCGTGGTATTGGCCGCCAACTTTCCGGCGCTGGCGACGATTCCAGCCACGGTGTTCGGTTTTGCCTCGTCGTTTGCCTACCTGCTGCAAACTCCCGATGTGCTCAAGCCCGACGTGCTGCTGTCCCTGAGCCTGAAAAATTCACTCGTGGTCGTTTCCATCTCCCTGGTTGCAGGCGGCCTGTTCGGCCTGCTTTCGGCCCGCTGGGGCGCGGCAATGACCAAGGCGTAGCCTGCAAACGGAAAGCAATCGAATCGGGAAAGGCCGGGGCATGCCCCGGCCTTTTTCGTCATGATTTTCATGAATTGACCGCCGCCGGGCCACATCCCGGCGCAACGGGCTTAGCATTTGCTCGAATCCGGTCATGGTCGACCGCAGCCGCGTAAAGCCGCCAATCCGAGCCCGACAAGGATCGCCAATGAAATCCCGCCATCTCGCCGCCCTGCTCACGATCTGCGCCGCAACGACGGCGAGCGCCGAAACCTACACCATCGACCCGCGCCACACCTTCCCCGCCTTCGAGGTCAGCCACTACGGTTTTTCGCTGCAGCGCGGGCGCTTCAACAAGCTCGGCGGCAAGCTCGATCTCGACGCCGCCGCGAAGAAAGGCTCGGTCGATATCACGATCGACATGGCTTCGGTGGACATGGGCTTCGAGGACTGGAACAAGCAGATGCGCGGCGAGCGCTTTTTCCAGACCGACAAGTTCCCGCAGGCGCGCTTCGTCGCCCGCGACTTCGCCTTTGATGCCGACAAGCCGGCGCCGGTAAGCGGCGAACTGACGCTGCTCGGAGTTACCCGCGGCGTGGTGCTCAGGGTTTCCCAGTGGCGCTGCGCCAGGCATCCGATCCTGCCGAGGCAACTTTGTGGCGCCGATCTTGAAACCACGATCAAGCGTTCCGATTTCGGCATGACCACCAACCTCCCCGGCATCGGCGACGATGTCCGGATCACCATTCCCGTCGAAGCACTCAAGGACTCATGATGAAACCCAATGCATACTCCCGTTATCACCTGCTTCTGGCATGCCTCGGACTTGGCCTCGCGCTGCCGGCAAGCTCCGCCGGAGGCATCGCCTACGTCAGCAATCAGCAGGGCAATGTGACCAGCATCGACCTGGGCACATTTGAAACCACCGGCGAAATCGACGTCGGCGGCGCCTCGCCGCGTGGGCTGGGCGTCACCGCCGACGGCAAACTGATGGTGGTCGCCGCGCGCGACAAGGGCGATCTGGCCGTGGTCGACTTGCAGACGCGCAGGGTAATCAAGCGCATCGCGATCGGCAAGAACCCCGAGTTTGTCCGCGTGCGCGGCGACCAGGCCTTTGTCTCCTTCGAACCCGCATCCGAGGGCGGCCCGCCGCCAAAGCCCGGCTCGAAGGAAGCCGCCGAGTTGAAGCAGAAGCGCGCCGACGACAAGGAGGAGCCGGCGCGGATTGCCGTCGTCGACCTCAAGGCGGGACGGAAGACGGCAGAGATCATCGGCGGCATGGAAACCGAAGGTATCGAGTTCTCCGCCGACGGCGGCAAGATCATCGTCACCAATGAAGACGACAACAACCTCACGGTGCACGACATCGCGAGCGGCAAGCTGCTCAAGACCATCGACACGAAGCCTTATGGCAACCGGCCGCGCGGCATCAAGATGGCGCCCGACGGCAAGTCCTACGTTGCCACCATCGAGTTCGGCAACAAACTGGTGGTGCTCGATGCCGCTTTCAACGTGATCAAGACGGTGGCGACCGGCGACACGCCCTACGGCGTCGCCTTCGGTCGCGGCGGCAGCCGCATCTACGTCGCGCTGGCCAAGGGCAAGGCCCTGCAGGTGTTCGACGCCGCGAGCCACGCCGCCATCGCCAGCTACCCGATCGGCGATCGCTGCTGGCATTTCACTTTCACCCCCGATGACAAGCACATCCTGCTTGCCTGCGGCCGCTCCAACGACGTGGTGGTGCTCGATGCCGCCAGCGGCAAGATCGTCAAGCGCATCGCCGACAAGCAGATGCCCTGGGGCGTCGTCACTTATCCGAAGTCCTTCGGCAGCCTCGATACGCCCTGAACGCCACAGCGAAAGTCAGTGCCGGCGGACCGGCGCCGCCGGGGCCGGCCGCTTCACTCGATCGTCAGGATCGGCAGCCAGTGGCTGCGCGGGTCGCCCGCGGTCAGGTCGGCGGCGCCGATCGGCCGCTGGCGCCGTTCGATGGGCACGCTGTCCGGCGTGATGAAGGGATCCATGTCCACATCGTGTAGCTGGCCGACGATGCCTTGCGGGGTCAGCTTCATGCGGTAATAAAGCCCGTTGAAGGGATCGATGTGCAGCGACTTCGGCGCGGTGCGCATGAACAGCAGCGCATACTCGAGCGGCACCAGGTCGTCGGCGCTGATCACCGGCGCCTCGCGCTCGACCGGAAAATGGCACAGGCGCTGGCGTGGCCCGGTCAGACAGCGGAAGGGACGCATGGCCAGAAAATATTCCTCCAGCGATTCGGCCATGACTATCCTGAAGCGGGTCCGCCCCGCCGACTCCGGTGTCAAGACGATGGTGCCGATACGCTGCCGCTCGCCCTCGGCATTACCCAGCCAGATGCCGCGGCTGCCCGACAATTCGGCGGCGATGCCGGGCAGCGACGCCAGCATGGCGCAGAGCAGGAACGGCAGGGACCGGCGCTTCATGGCCAGGCCCCTACGAACCCGGAAAACGGAAAAAAGGCCGGCGGCGACTCGCGCCGCGCCGGCCTTTGAATGAAGTGATCCGCATTCTCGAACGGATCACATCAGGAGGAGCTCACCTTGCCCTACTTGCCGCTCTTGTGCAGCTTGAACACCCACATCGAGCCGCCCTGGTTCAGGTAGTTGACCTTCTTCGCCACGTCGCCGCCCCACAAGGGCACCGCACCGCCCCAGCCCGAGGCGACGCCGATGTACTGCTCGCCGTCCTGCTCCCAACTGATCGGGGGCGCGACCACGCCGGAGCCGGTCTGGAAGGACCAGACTTCCTTGCCGGTCTTGGCATCGGCGGCCTTCAGGTAGCCTTCCGGGGTGCCCCAGAACACCAGGCCGCCCTTGGTCGTCAGCACACCACCCCAAAGCGGAGCGTTGTTCTTGACTTCCCAGACGATCTTGCCGGTGGCCGGATCGACCGCGCGCAAAGCGCCGATGTAGCTGTCGTCGACGGTCTTGATGGTGAAGCCGGCGCCGAGGTAGGCCGCGCCCTTCTTGTAAGTGACCGGCTCATTCCAGATTTCCATGCCCCATTCGTTGGCGGGCACGTAGAAATAGCCGGTATCCGGGCTGTAAGCCATCGGCATCTGGTTCTTGCCGCCGAGGAAGGACGGCGCCGAGAACACTGACGTGCCCTTCTTGCCGTCGGCGCTCTTGGCCGGGTCACCGGGACGGTTGGCCGGATCGAACTTCGGCCGGCCGTTGTCATCCAGGCCGGTGGCCCAGGTGATCTTCTTGACGAAGGGGAAGCCCTTCTGGAACTTGCCGCTCTTGGCGTCCAGCACGTAGAAGAAGCCGTTGCGGTCGGCTTTGCCGCCCAGATGCTTGCCGTCCTTGGTCTTGTAGGTGACGAACTCATTCACGCCGTCATAGTCCCAGCCGTCGTTCGGCGTGCCCTGGAAGTGCCACGCGATCTTGCCGGTGGCCACGTCGATGGCCACGGTGGAGCAGGAGTACAGGTTGTCGCCGGGGCGCAGCGCGCTGTTCCACGGCGCCGGATTGCCGGTGCCGAAATAGGCCAGGCCGGTTTCGGGATCGTAGGTGCCGCCGAGCCAGGTGGCGGCACCGCCGGTCTTCCACAGGTCGCCGGGCCAGGTCGCGTTGGTGGTGCCGGAGATGCCGTTTTCCTTGCCGTCCTTCATGCCCATGTGCCCTTCGATGGTCGGGCGCACCCAGACCATCTTGCCGGTCTTGGCATCGCGCGCCTCGACGCGGCCGATGACGCCGAATTCGCCGCCGGAGACGCCGGTGAGGACCAGTCCCTTGGCGATGATCGGCGCCGCGGTGGCGGAGTAGCCGGCCGAGTACTCGTCGATTTTTTCCTTCCACACCACCTTGCCGCTGTCCTGGTTCAGCGCCACCAGTTGCGCATCCAGCGTGGCGAAGATCACCAGGTTGTCATATAGCGCGGCGCCGCGATTGACCACGTCGCAGCAGGGCATGATGCCGTCCGGCAGGCGATGCTCGTACTGCCACAGCTTCTTGCCGGTCTTGGCGTCGAGGGCGAACAGGCGGGAATAGGAACCCGTGACGAACATCTTGCCGTTGTGGATCACCGGCTGCGATTCCTGGCCGCGCTGCTTCTCGCCGCCGAAGGAGAAGGACCAGACCGGCACCAGATCCTTGACGGTCTTGGTATTGATCTTGGCCAGCGGGCTGTAGCGCTGGCCCTGGGTGCCGAGGCCCCAGGACAACACGTCGCCGGTCGACTTGGCGTCGTTTTCGATATCCTTGTCGGTCACTGCGGCAGTTGCCGGAGCGCCGGCCAGCGTGATCAGGGCGCCGGCAACCAGCACCGATGTCAGGGTACGTTTCATCAAATCCACCTCCTGGAATTTATGGGTCATCGAACATGCACTCGCATGTTCGTCAGCTACCCAATAGCAAACGCGATGCCAGGCGTCGGGAACTCATGAAAAGCCGCAATCCCGCCCTTTTCTTGATCAGCGCGGGATTTGCTGCAACGCATCCTGACTCAAATGCATGCAGGTGTTTCAGAATGGGACAGGCGGCTTCCTTGCAAAGGCGCAGCGTCCGGAGCGGCGGGGGCCGCTGCCGCGCCGCGCGAGGGAATCGGATCAGAAGCCGTAGCTTGCGGAGAGTCCCAACAAGTAATTGCGTCCGGGCGCCGGCTCGAAGAAGCGGCTGTTGCCCTCATTGACAATGACCGACCCCGAATACTTGCGATCACCCAGATTGTCGATGCGCATGAATTCCTTCAGCGTCCACCCCGCCGATTTCTGCTCGAAGCCGAGGCGCAGGTTGGCGACGGTGTAGGCCTCGGCGGCATCGGTATTGGCGTCGTTCACATGGACCTTCGCCACTTGCCGCGCGTCGAATACCGCGACGAAGCCGCTGGCCGGGTGGCGCCAGGAAAGCTCGCCGAACAGCGTGGAACGCGGAACACCGGGAATCAGGTTGCCGGCGGCGACCGCCGTGTTGGGTGCGGCACAGGGCGTACCGGTGCAACTGCGGAAATCCTCGGCGTACCAGGCCTTCAGGTAACTGTAGGCGATGCCGGCCTGGAAGCCGCGTCCGAGATCGGCGGTGCCGCCCAGTTCCAAACCATTGCGGCGCGTGCCACCGACATTCTGGAACACGGCCCTGCCCCCGGTATTTTGCAGCGTGACCAGTTCATCGCGAGTCTTGATGCTGAATGCGGCGGCATTGAGCTGGACGCCCTGCCCGATCAGCGCCTTCATGCCGATCTCCAGATTGTCGCTGCGCGCGGGGCGCAGGTCGAAATTCGGCCCCGTGCCGGAGGCGCGGTAGGACAGTTCGTTCATCGTCGGTGTCTCGAAGCCCCTGCCGACGGAGGCATACAGGTTCAGCGCCGACGACAGCCGCCAGGTCAAGCCCAGCACCGGCGTGGTCGCCGCATAGTCGACCGAGCCGCTGTCGTCGACGTTGGTGCCGACGACGTACTTGTCCTTCGAACTCACCTTGACCATGCTGTGGCGCGCGCCGACCATCAGCAACCAGGACGGAGACGGTTCCCACTGCGCCTGGAGGTACTGGTCGAAACCGTGGATCCGGTTGTCCTCGTTGCGCCGCAGCGCCCCCAGCACCCCGGTCTGGGCGCCGATGAAGTTCTGGAAGCCCTTGCGTGCCTCGTCGAGATCGTCGTAACTGATGCCGCCGGTCACGGTCAGCGGGCCGCCGGCCAGGCTGCGCCGGTGGGTCCACCGGATGTCGATGCCCCAGTAATCACGTTTCAGGTCGATGACACCCCCGGGATGGGTGGCGCCCTGGGCGGCGACGGCGATGGCCTGGAATTGGGTGGTGTCGCGGTGGCCGCGGTAGAGTGCGACGCTCACCGTATCGTCGGTACCGACTCGTTGGTCCAGGGTCAATCCGAGTTGCTGCTGGCTGGAACTCTTGCGAGTATTGAAGAGGTAGGCGTTGGCGGTTGCCTGGCGGGGATTCGCCTCGTAGCTGGCACGGTCGAGCCCGAGCGGATCCTGCAAGTCGGGCATCTCCATGCTGTTGGCGGCGAAGGCGAGCCCGGTGTCGGCGGACGGCTTCCACTTCAGCCTGGCGTTCAGCGTCTCGCGCGTGGCGGAACTGTGGTCGCGTGAGCCCCGGGTGCGGAAGCTGGCGCCATTGACGACGTAGTTGATCGTTCCCGTGTCGCCGGAAAGCTTGGTCGCAATGCGTTCCGTGCCAAAGCTGCCGACGCTCAGCGAAGGCTCGATGCGAGCCCCCGGCGCGCCGTCCTCGGTGAACACGGCGATCACGCCGCCCGAGGAATTGCCATACAGCGCCGAGAACGGCCCGCGCATGACTTCGACGCGGGCGGCCGAACCCAGGTCGATGTGGGATACCTGGCCCTGGCCGTCGGGCATCGTCGCCGGAATACCGTCAGCATATAAGCGCAGGCCGCGCACGCCGAAACTGGCGCGGGCACCGAAACCACGCGAGGAAATTTGCAGGTCCTGCGCGTAGTTCTGGCGGTTCTGCGCGACGATGCCGGGAATGCGGGCGAGAGACTCGGACAAGTTGACCTGCAACTGGCCGTCCTGCAACTGTGCCTTGTCCAGGCTGTCGATCGAGACCGGAAGGTCGAATGCGGACTGTTCGATGCGGGTGGCGGTAACCACCACCGGGCCGGTGGTCAGGGTGGCATCGGCGGCGAACGCGGCAAGAGTCGGCAGCGAGCCGAGAAGGACAGGCAGAAGCAGGCGGCCGGATTTTGGCAGTGACATGGCAATTCCACGGGTGATCGACAGAGCTTGCATTGTTGCCGGGATGGGCCGGCGGCGCAGCCGTCAATTCGCGCGGCGTGGTCTCATGATTATCATG
>ORJL011080161.1_pt1 | contig 12993 bp, 13 predicted proteins | sample 1779941 | NCBI WGS metagenome assembly ORJL01 (sample SAMEA104232317, study PRJEB22302) | groundwater metagenome | biome: forest; feature: aquifer; material: groundwater | place: USA | collected 2011-08-07 | depth 5.8 m
CAACGGCGATGGCCAGGCCGCCCAGGGTCAAGATGTTCAGGCTCATCCCTTGCCAGTGCATGACGACGAGGGCCGCCAGAATGCTGACGGGGATAGAGGTGCTGGTGACCAGGGTGGGCCGGACGCTGAGGAGGAAGGCGAAGATGACGATGACTGCAAGGATGGCCCCCAGTATCACCTCTTGCTTCAACTCGTTGATGGAGTCCTCAATGCCTGGGGCCTGGTTGAAGAGCTCAATGAACTGCACGTCTGCGGGCATGGCTGGCTTGAGGGCTTCCAGCGCCTCCGCAACGGCGTGGGAAACCTCCACTGTGTTGGCATCGGGGGTCTTGAGGACACTGATGGAGAGGCTGGGCGAGCCGTTGGTGCGTGTGATGGAGAGGCCGGCTTCTGCGCCCAAAGGCATATCTGCGCCACCCACGCCAGGGACGGCGCGCAGGGACGGCAGGATCTGCGATGACACGAGGCTGTACAGGTCAGGGATACTGCGCTGGCCCAGGACGCTGACTTGCAGCACGGGGAACTCGTCGGGGTTGATGCGGGAAACGCGAGGCGGCTGAACGCCTGTGGGGAATGGTAGGGCCTGGACACGCTGTGCGATCTCCCGTTCCATGGCCTTCATGTCCACACCGTAGGGGGCCTCTACGAGGATGAGTGTGAAGCTACGAGACGATGTAGAGCGAACGATGGTAACGTTGTCCACACTCTGCACCGCCTGCTCAATGGGGATGGTGATGTCACGCAGCACCACATCGGGGGCGGCCTGGGGATAGAAGGCGGAGATGGTGACCAGGGGGAAGTCAATGTCCGGGAACAACTCTATGCGCAGCTTGGAAACGCTGTAGACGCCGGCGGCCATGACACCTAGCATCAGGACGATGGTCAGGATGCGCAGCCGCAAGGCAAGGCGGGTAAGAAACATGGATGCTCCTTGGTATTGGTATTTAGATTGGAGGGACACCCCCCAACTCCCAATCCCGACATAGTCGGGATATCCTCCTGGCTATTGCCCTGGCGCGGGCACGGGACGGTCGCTTTCAATGCGTCCGTCCCTCATGCGCACGATGCGATGGGCCTTCAAGGCCACGGAGGGGTCGTGGGTGACGATGACGAAGGTCTGGCTGTTTTCCTGGTTGAGTCGCACCAGGAGGTCCATGATGGCGGTGGAGTTCTCGCTGTCCAGGTTGCCGGTGGGTTCGTCGGCCCAGACGATGGCTGGTCTGTTGACCAGGGCGCGGGCGATGGTGGTGCGCTGCTGCTGGCCGCCGGACATTTCAGCGGGGCGCTTGTCCGCCTGGTCCGCCAGTCCCACCAAGTCCAAGGCTTCCACAGCCCGTTTGCGAGCATTGCCCGGCTTCACGCCAGCCACCAGCAAAGGCAACTCCACGTTTTCGGCGGCGCTGAGCACGGGCATGAGGTTGAAAGCCTGGAAGACGAAGCCCATCTTCTCGGCGCGGAAACGGGTGCGCTGCCTATCCTTCATGGCGTGGAGCGGGCTGCCGGCGATAACGACTTCGCCGGCGGAGAGGTCGTCCAGGCCGGAGAGAACGTTGAGGAGGGTGGTCTTGCCGCAACCGGAAGGCCCCATAATAGCCACCATTTCACCCTGGCGGATGATTAGGTCAAGGCCATTGAGGGCATTGACCTTCACTTTGCCGGTGTCGTAGGTCTTCGCCACGTCGGAAGCAGTGATGATGGGTGGGCCGTAGTCGCGACCGTTGAAGTTCCTATGGGCAGCCGGTGCAGCTTGTGACATGGCAGCATGGTTCCTTTTGGCATGTCTTCCTTCCTATCCAGGAAGGGAGAACTATTAGTATCTGGGGGACACCCCCAGACCCCCAGCAGGAGATGGCGCGGGTGCGCCGCGAGCGGGTAGAGCCAGGGCAGTAACCAGGGACTTGACGACCTGGAGATAGCTTGGCACGTCGCCATGGCCTGAGAGAGCCATTTGAAGCACCAGTCCTTGGAAAAGGGAAACAAAGGCCCTGGCCAGGGCATCCGGGTCAAGGGAGGTATCCATCTCACCAGATTGCTGGGCGTTCCATAAGAGGTCACGGATAGGTTCCCGGGCGCTATCCATAAGGGTCAAGTACGCCAAGCGCAGGCGCGGATTACGCAAGGCTTCGGCCCAAAGCTGGACACGCAGGCGCAGCAGTGGCTGTAGGGCTGGGTCCGCAAGGGGGGAAAAGAAGGCATCGGCCAAGCGATGCAGCCTGCCCAGGGTAGGCTCATCCTGGACAGGGGCGCCAAGCAACTGCTGGTAGCCCTGGCGCACCTGCTCCAGCATGGATTCAATGACCTGGTCTTTGCTCTGGAAATACAGGTACATTGCGCCCTGGCTGAGGCCGGCCTCGCGGGCGATGTCGTGGACCGTGGCTTTGTGGAAGCCGTTTTGGGCAAAACAGCGCACCGCCGCTTCCAGGATTTGGGCGCGGCGGGCGTCGGAGTAGGCTTCGCGCAGGGAGTTGGACATGAGAACTCTGCGGATGTGCTGAATGAACGTTCAGTCAGAAGAGCAACGTCTCAAAGGATAACTCTCCCCATACCCCGCTGTAAAGCCAGAGGCGTGGGGGACACGCTGACCTGCCGCTGGGTTGGCCGTGCACAACTGGCCTACGTTCTTTTGAAAGGAGAGGCAGGTGGCCTCTATTCTCAACGAAGTGATGTGCCTATACAATGAAGGCATGGTCAACGTTTACTGTCCTTGGGGGACAATAAGGCTCCCCATTGACTTGTGGTACTGCAAGCTGACTGACGACGTATGCCCAATTCAAGCGGACATTAATACCGGTGAATGGGAACAGTTTCATAAGTTTTGCCGTGCTTGGCCCGAGAGGCAACAAGAAATAAGGCAGACGATCGAAACAGGGCGATACGACGGCCGCCATCATGCAGTTGGCAAGTATTATTGCCCACGTTGCAGTGATAAGCTGAAGGGGAAAGAAAGCCAACTGAAAGCCCTGCATTATGAATGGGAACTAGAAGACCTCCGTCTGTATGTACTTTACGACGAAAGGACCCTGCGAGTGGAATTGCTCAAGCGGCATATCCCTCTCTATGTAGCTTCTTCTAGCCTGTGTCGGAATTGCCTAAACGAAGTATTATCTAAACTGGGATTGCCAACAATAGAATTTGGACAGGGAGCGTTCACCTGATATGGAGAACCAATGAATCAAGACCAGCCAGTATCATTTCGTATGTATCGCTCTGTTGTTGAAGAAGTCAGCGGAGCGCCTCTGCCTGAGGGCAAATGCTCCTGGTGCGGATTTGGCTATGCTTGGAACAAAGACCGGGTTGCGATAGTCTACGATGTGTTCGACATAGGTGGCGTTTCTGTAGCCGCGGATTCCCAAGAGGGTTTTCAGTTGTGTGAAACCTGCGGTGACAAATTCGCTGAATTGCTTAAGATTCCCGACTAGTGAACCTCACTCCTTCCCATGTTTTACTCTGCGTTCCGCCCCTTTAATTCCTCATAGGCTGTGTTGATCGCCTTCATGCGGCGCTCTGCCAGTTCCCTTATCTCAGGGTCTAGTTCTGCAACCTTGTCCGGGTGGTTCTGACTGGCCTTGAGCCTGTAGGCAGATCGTAACTCTTCTTCCGTGGCGCCGGGGAGAACGCCTAGCACCTCATAAGGTGACTGAGCGGCAGGACGCCGAGAGCTGTTGCGTTGCCCAGCACCGCCGGAGGAATGACTCTCCTTCTGCCGGCGTTCCTCTTGCGCTTGACGTAGGCGTTCCGCCTCTGCCCGCGCCTTTTCTTGCGCCTCGCGCTTGATGCGTCGGGCCGCCGCGTCCTGTTGCTGTTTTCGCTCTCTTCTACCCACTTCGTATTTCCACAAGAGTTTCCCATCACGGTCCATGAGGTAGACGCAACTGGCAGCTGACCCAGCGGCCACGTTGGAGCCGTCAGCGTTTACCGCTACGCCCTGGATCAAGTCGCCCGGCTGGTGTTTCCACAGGAGCTTCCCGTCGCGATCCAGGAGGTGGACGCCGTCGTCCCATGATCCTGCGGCCACGCGGGAGCCGTCGGCGCTCACCCCTACGCCCCGCACGCTGTAGAGTGGTATACCAAAGCTATCGGTCCTCAATCCACCATTGCCGGCGGCGGTCACCCCTAAACCCTGCATCGTGTCTCCCGCCTGGTATTTCCACAGGACCCTCCCGGCGCGGTCCAGAAGAGAAACGTAGCCGTCACCTGCCCCGACGGCCACGCGGGTGCCGTCGGCGTTCACCCCTATGTCAAAGGCGCTGCTTCCCGCCTGGTATTTCCACAGGACCCTCCCATCGCGGTCCAGAAAGGAGACGCAGCCATCAAATGACCCAGCGGCCACGCGGGTGCCGTCGGCGCTCACTGCTAGGCCATTGACACATTCTCCCGTCTGGTATTTCCACAGCAGCTTCCCGTCGCGGTCCAGCAGGTAGACACAGTGGTCCAGTGACCCAGCCGCTACGCGGGTGCCGTCGGCGCTCACCGCTAGGCGCGATGTGGCTCCTGCCTGGTATTTCCACAGGACCTTCCCGTCTCGGTCCAGAAGATAGACGTAGTCGTCGTCTCTTGCAGCCACGAGTGTGCCGTCGGCGCTTAGCGCTACGCCATAGACCGTGCCTTCCATAAAGACCCTGCCCTCCGTTTGGTATTTCCACAGGAGCTTCCCGTCTCGGTCCAGAAGATAGACGTAGTGGTCCTCTACCGCAGCGGCCACATGGGAGCCGTCGGCGCTTAGCGCTACATTGGACATAGCAACTCCTTGGTGCAAAGGCTAGGGAGGTGCATAGGAAACGGGGGTAAGGCAGAGACAGAACAGAGGTGCCGGCCGTGATCGCCCCGTCGAGGCGCAGTCTAACACACACGCCCGCAGGGTCAAGGGTGCAAACCTCTGGGGGTACCTAACCCCTCAGCCCCTTCCCGCAGCGGGAAGGGGCTGAGAACGTGGGCAGTCCCGACCTGTCGGGTTGCTCCTACGGTGGGACGGCAATGGTATGGTTACACCAAACGACGGAAATAGACCACGCTCAGGGATGGCCCAGGCCACCACCGTCCGTGTTTGCCTGGGCATTGCTTATAGGGGCATCCAGAGATATCGGGATGCCCCTACGATGCGCCTATTCCCTGCTGCCTCAACCTCTGACGGCAACGCCGACGGAGTTGATGGGCGGAAGATTCTCCGCCAGCAACTCCCAGCTTTCGCCCTCGTCGCGGGAGTAGTAAAGCTGGCCGGTGGTGGTGCCAAAGTAGACGCCGCAGGGATCGCAGGAGTCTACCGCCATGCCTTCGCGAAGCAGGTGGAGGAAGGCGTTGTCCTGGGGCAAACCCTTCGTCATGGGCTGCCAGGCGGCTCCGGCGTCACGGCTGCGGAAGACGCGCAGCTTGTTGCCGGTGACCACGCGGTTGTAGCCGCCCAACTCACTTCCGGTAACGTTGTCCTCCGGAACGACGAACAGCGTGTTGGGGTCCCGTGGGTGCACCCCCAAAACAAAGCCAAAACGGGAGGGCAGGCCGCCAGAGATGTCGTCCCAGGCAGCTCCGGCGGAATCGGTGCGGTAGACGCCGCAATGGTTCTGCTGATAGAGGCGGTCGGCCTGCCCAGGGGCCAGGTACATTTTATGTACGCACTGGCCGAACTCGGGCAACGGGTCAGGCGCGAAGAAGGCGTGAACGCCCTGGTTCGCGGTGTGCCACGACTCGCCGCTATCGTCGGTACGGAAGACGCCCACGGAGGAGATGCCGACGTACATGCGCCCCCGGTGCTGGGGGTCCAGGGCGATGCTGTGGAGGCACAGGCCGCCGTTGCCGGGCTGCCACTGGGGCCGGGAGGGATGAGCGGTGAGGGTCTTCATCTCATGCCACGTCTCCCCGCTGTCCTCGCTTTTGAAGAGGGCGGCAGGCTCAACGCCGGCGTAGACCACGCCGGGCTCCCAGGACCGCCCTGGCTCTATGTGCCAGACACGTTTGACGGTGTCGCCGTCCCGACCTGTCGGGATAAAGCGCGGCTCGTTCCTGGAGGCGCTCCACGTCTTGCCCAGGTCGTAGGTGCGCTGCACCTCCGGCCCCCATACGACCCTGTTGACCGCAGCCAAGATTGCATCTTCTCGGGGGTCGTAGGCCATGTGGAAGGTGGAGCTATCACCGGTGAGGTAGGGGCCGCGCATTTGCCATTGCTTGCGGGCGAGATCGCTGGTGAAGAGGAAGGCCGCTTTGTGGGTTCCTACCATGAGGACGATTCGCTGGTCGGGAGCTACCGATTTCGTGGTCATTGCATCGCTTCTTTGCATGAAATGCCTAATTATAGCCCATTCACGCAGAAGATGGAGCATAGGAGAGTCACATGGCGAAGGGGCGTGGTAGGATATGCCAGCCATCCTTGCAAAGGAGCGTCCCATGAAAGCTGTTTTTATCCGAGAGCAGGGCGACGTGGACAAACTCATCTACGGCGACCTGCCCGATCCTATTCCCGGCTCGGGCGAGGTGCTGGTGCGCCTGCACGCCGCAGCCCTGAACCATCTGGACATATACGCCCGCTCCGGCGACAACCGTGTGCGCGTGGGCCCCTATCCCCATGTGCTGGGGTGTGATATGGCGGGCCAGGTTACGCAGACCGGCCCTGGCGTAGAAGGCGTGAAGGTGGGCCAACGCGTTGTGGTGGACTACGTCATCAAATGCGGGACGTGCGAGTACTGCGTCATGGGGCGGGACGAGCTGTGCCGGCGCATGGTGAACATGGGCGTCAACGTAGCCGGCAGCTATGCTCAGTACGTCAAGGCCCCCTTTCAAAACGTCTATCCTATCCCTGACAGCCTGCCTTACGAAGAGGCGGCGGCCATCCCCCTTGTCTTTCACACGGCGTGGCACTGCCTGGTCACCCGGGCGGGCTTGCAGCCCGGGGAGACGGTGCTCATCAACGCGGCGGGCAGCGGTGTGGGCAGCGCAGGCATTCAGATCGCTAAGGCGCTGCACTGCCGGGTGCTGGTGACGGCGGGAAGCGACGCCAAGATCGCCCGCGCCAAGGATCTGGGGGCAGAAGGCGGTGTGAACTATACGACCACGCCCGCCTTCAGCAAGCCAGTCCAAGATGCGACCGGCGGCGACGGCGTGGACGTGGTGTTTGACAGCGTGGGCGCTCCTGTATGGGACGAAAGCTTCACCAGCTTGAAGGTTGGCGGGCGGTTCGTCACCTGCGGCGTCACTGCGGGGTACATGGCGAACCTGCACCTGGGCCGGCTGTTCAGCCGTGGACTGACGGTGACGGGGTCCGGGGGCCGCAGCCGGAGGGAATTCGCCGACTTCATGCGCCTGGTACACCGGGGGGCGTTGCACGGTGTGGTGGGCCGCGTCTTCCCACTGGAGGAGGCAGGGGCCGCCCACAAGCTCATGGAGGACCGGGATTTCTTCGGCAAGATTGTGCTGCGGATACCATAGGTAACGGCGATGGTTTGGCGCCGAACATATACACCCAGCGAAGTGGTGGGAGTCTTGGAACGCCTGGGCTGGCAGGAAGTGCGGAGACCTGAAAGCGTCCAGGCTGTCCCCAGTGGTAATCGGCGAAATTCAAGTGTCAGTAAAGGCCAAGCGGAAGGTCAAAGCGCCCGCTGTTGCTATCACCTGTCAGCCAGGTTACAGCCCCTGCACGGCGTTGCCCACTGCCTCTAAGAGCGCCTCCATAGGAGTTGGCTGGTACATGCTGCGGGACGATGTCTGTGGGATGTTGCACAGCCATTGGTTGTTAGGCAACAGGTGAAACTCCGCGCCGGTGCCGATGGAGATGAGCCACCGGTTCAAGTCAAATGTGGGCACTCTGCCCCTGCCCTCGCAAATGCAGTTGGCCTGGTGGTACGAGGTAGCTGAACTGGCGGGGCACGGGTCCAGAATACCGGTAAACATGGGCTTGCCGTCGGGGCCAGGGTGGTCCGCCAGCTTGCGAGCCAGCTTGATCATCTCTTCAGGGGTCATAGCATCTCCGGGCGGGAAGTATCGGTCAACAGCATACGGCTGTGGTAGACTATGGGCAAGTAGCTGCCCACGGTGGTCATTATGCAACCCATCACGAAAGATATCCTTGACATCGTTGACCGCGCCCTGGAGGAGGACCTGGCATACCAGGACCCGACCACGGCATATCTCATTGCCCCTGACCAAAAGTGCCAGGCGGTGTTGCTGGCAAAGTCGCCGGGGGTGCTGGCGGGCATCGGCGTGGCTTGCGCCGTCTTCCAGCGCGTAGACCCATTGGTGGAGGCCAGCGTTCTCAAGAAGGACGGCGTGCAGCTACAGGCCGGCGACCACATCGCGGTTGTGAGGGGGAACGTCAGCGGCATCCTCCGAGCAGAGCGAACGGCTCTGAACTTCATTCAGCGCATGAGCGGTATCGCAACGCTGACATCACTGTACGTCCAGGCGGTACAGGGCCTGCCGGTACACATCCTAGACACCCGCAAGACGGCCCCCGGCCTGCGTTACCTGGACAAGTACGCCGTGCGCATGGGCGGCGGGCATAACCACCGCATGAACCTGGCGGACGGCATTCTTGTGAAGGACAACCACATCGCGGCGCTACAGGCGCAAGGGTTGTCTTTGCGAGAGATAGTGCGCCGGGCAGTGGAGCAGACTCCGCACACGCTGAAGGTTGAAGTGGAGGTTGAAACGGTGCAACAGGCCCAGGAGGCCTTGGAAGGCGGGGCCCACATCTTGCTCCTGGATAACATGGGATTGGAGGACATGGCGATAGCAGCGGCGATGGCGAAGGGCCGCGCCCTGACGGAGGCCTCCGGTGGCATTACGCTGGACACCGTGCGCGCCGTAGGGCAGACAGGGGTAGACCTCATCTCCGTGGGGGCGTTGACCCACTCGGTGCATGCCATGGACATCAGCCTGGACTTCCAGGTCTAGCGCCGCAGTGCTGCCTCTGGGATCGTTCCTCTTGCGGCGAGTGGGCTGGCTGGGCGTGATTTCGTGGCTTCTTTTGGCCACGGCCTGCCAGAGCGCCGCCTCATTTGCGCCTGCAAAACCCACACCAACTCCCTTACCTCGGCTTGGGAGCGCCATCATCTACACCGGCCTGGACTACAACGTCTACGCGGTGGGCGATGGCATACGCGGGGTGCAGTCCCTGACCAGCGGCGGCCTGCGGTACACCTGGCCGGCCATGTCTCCCGCGGGCGGTCAGGTTGCCCTTTCCGCATTCACCGACACGTCACCGTTTACGCCCGCAGGTATATATCTCACCAGCCTGGGTAGCCCATTGAAGGAGAAGCTGCGCTCCATCTACGCTGACCCGACGGAGGCTGGCGTCGCGCTCAACCCGGCCATCCCTCACGAATTGCAGTGGTCACCGGACGGCCAAAGCCTGGCTTTCTTGGCCTGGGAGCCGGCAGGCCAAGCCCTGTACGTGGCCTCCGCAGTCCCGACGGGTCGGGACTGGCAGCCCAGGCGCGTGGCGGCGGGCCAAAGCATTGCTCTTGCCTGGTCGCCGGACTCTCGCAGCCTCTTGGTGCAACAGAACGGTGAACTTGGGCGAGTGGATATCCCTTCGTTGAACCGCACCGCCCTGACCACTGGCGCTGTTGCCCAGAGCGCCCCGGCGTGGTCACCCGATGGCAGCCGCATTGCCTTCGTATTCCGTGGACGGGGAAGCAGCAACGTATTGTTCACGGCCCAGCCTGATGGTTCTGGCCGTCAGACCATGGCCACCATGCGGGGCGTCGCCCATTTCCTCTGGTCGCCCCAGGGAGACAAGATTGCTTTAGGCCAGTCCCCAGAGACCACCGACGGGCTGATGCAATCGTTGCACATTGTGGACGTGGCCAGCGGTGAGGCGACCACCTTGGCATCAGGACCAGTGGTGGCCTTCTTCTGGTCGCCGGACGGGAGCAAACTGGCCTACGTCACGGCCAGCTCCGACGGGGCTGCGTTGCTCTGGCGGGTCATCACTATTGCCACGGGCCAAAGCGCCGACCTCAGCGCCTTTGCGCCTACGGGCGAGGAACTGGCCTTGCTTGCCGCTTTTGACCGGTATGCGGCGGCGTATAACCCCTGGTCGCCCGACGGCTCGCGCCTGCTATTTGCCGGAGTCCTGGCCAGCGCAGATTCGCCGGAAGGTGAGGCCAGCCCTTCCCAAAATCCGGGAAGGGCCAGCCCACGGATCTACGTGGCGGACGCCCAGGGGACAACGCCTCCCATAGCAGTGGCATCAGGGAGACTGGCTGTATGGGGCACAAGGTAGACCTCTGCTTGCGAAGGGGCGTCGCCCCTACCTACAATGATAAGACTTAGTGACTATCTCAAAACTCTATCTGCACCGCACCCTAAAGGGTGCGGCATGAGCCCCCGCCTTCAGGCGGGGGTATGGACAACCGTTTTGAGATAGATTCTTAGCCTAGGGAGGCACGAATGGATTTGACGATCACGGCCCGCAACCTGGAGTTGCCCGAAACGGTACGAGATTACATTGAGCGGAAGTTCCAGCCCATCCAGCGCCAGTTCAAGGACTATGGAGGCCCAGCGGAGGCCAAGATGGAAGCCCGCCGGGAGGAGACCAAGTCCGCCCAGCATCAGATTGTGGTCCAGTTCACCCTGAGCGTAGCGGGCACACTGCTCCGGGCCGAGGAGCGCGCTTCCACGGTAAACGCCGCAGTGGATGCCACCGTCCAAGTGATGGAGCACCAGATCAAGAAGTATACGGGGCGACATTTCGTCAACATCCGCTCCCGCAAGGGCGGCGGAGGGGAATCAATTCGGGGGGCCGAGGCTCCAGCGCCAGCGCCCGAGGATGACGACCAGATTTCCACGCCCTCAGGCCGCGTGGTGCGCGTCAAACGGTTCGCTATGAAGCCTATCACGGTGGAGGAGGCTGCTACCCAGATGGAACTGCTGGGCCATGAGTTCTTCTTCTTTGTGAACAGCGAGACCAATCAGCCCAGCGTGTTGTACCGCCGCCGCGACGGCGACTACACGGTGATAGAGCCTGCGCCGATGTAGACAAAGGCTATGCCTACGGCGGCAATCCCGACAGGTCGGGACTGCCCTTACGGACCTAACCCCCTGGCCCCTTCCCTATGAGGGAAGGGGGATGGGAACGAGGGCAGGGAAGAGACGCGGGCAGGGTGACCCTGCCCCTACGACGGGTTTGAAGGGGGATCGTTGCGATGGCGGCGTAGGCCCAAGGTTTGTAGGGGCGAGGTCACCTCGCCCACGTTCCCAACGTATCGCAATGATGGCGGTTTGTGGGAGACAGAGGACGCGGGCAGGGAAACCCTGCCCCTACGCGCGGCCTTCGGCCACCTTCGTCAGCTCGTCGCGCAAATGGTTGCCAGTGTAGTAGCGGTCGGGCTTTGGCTTTGCCACCGCCCTCATAATCACAGCGTCCAATCCCGGCGGCAGGGTTCGCCAGCGGGAAGGCAGTGGGGGAGCATAGGCAGGGTCTTTGATGCGGTCCATGAAGGTGAAGTCCAGGGGATGCGCGCCATCGGCAGTCCAGGGGTAGCGGCCAGCGAACAGCTCGTACAGCACGACGCCCATCTGGAACACGTCGCTCTGCTGGTCAATCTCGCCGGAAGGGGGAAGCTGCTCCGGCGCGGCGTAGGGCAAGCTCCCCTTCAGCCCAGAGCTGAGGCCCAGGAAGTGGCGGGCCGCTCCCCAGTCGGAAAGTTTGGCCACGCCCTCATTTGTGAACAGCACGTTCTCCGGCTTGATGTCCCGGTGAATGATGCCGGCGCGATGGGCATAGCCTAGGGCGTCGCATAGGCTGATGGCCCACTGGAGGGATTGGGAGACTGGGGGCTGCCCACGGGGCCAGTCCTTCCTATGCAGGAAGGACCGCAAGCCCTCCGCCATAAGCTCCATAGCGATCCAGGGATGAGGGTTCGTGCCCGACTCAATCAGGCGGACGACGTTTGGGTGGCGGGACACCTGCTCCCACAGGCGCACCTCCTCTTTCCACTGGGCCAGGAGCTTGTCCCGCTGGCCCTGGAGGGGAGAAGCACCCAAAGGCTCCCGCAAGGCAACAAGGCTGTTGTCCGATAGCCGCCTGGCCTTGCGCACGCTGGCCTCTGCCCCAGAGCCGAGGAGGCCGTCGTCCAGGGGCTGGTACAAGGCCTGCACCGGTTTTTCCCCTGCGCCTGGTGTTGGCGTAACGGTTGGCGTACCCAGGAAGCGGTCTATCACTCGGAGCACGTCGTCCACGGTGCGCAGCGCGGGCCCGGCGGCGCGCAGCGCCTCTGCCAGGGTGCTGTAGTGCTGGCCCACCCAGGCCACGAACTCCTCCCGCCGGCCCTCCAGCAGGGCGATCCTGCCGTAGTCCGTGCCCTGGGCGGCCAGGTACTTGGCCATGTCCCGCAGGGACTCTGCCTGCTGGGGGTAGCTCCGCATGGCCCCGGCCATGATGACCTCAATGGGCAGAGAGGGGTCCAGGCGGCGCTGCTCTGTGACGACGGCCAGGAACTCGCGGAAGGCCCTGGGGCCTTCAGATGCTTCCTGCTCCCGCGTGTGGCGGGCCTCCGCTGTTCCCATGCGACGCCTCGCTAGCAGTTGTCTGCCACCCAGCACTAGGAGGGTTGCGCCCATGGCTAGCCCTAACCACGGCCAAGGCCCGCCAGGCAAGTTATCAGGCACTCGGCCCACAAACCCAGGAGGCACGGGTGTCGGCGTGGGCGTGGGCGTGGGCGTAGGTGTGAAGGTGAGCACTAGCAGCAACGGCGCAGAAGTGGGCGTTGCAGTGGCGGTAGGCGGCACGGACGTGACTAACGGCGTTTTGGTAGGCGTGGCGGTGGGCGGCGACTTTGTAGCCGTTGGCTTTGGCGTCCACGTGGGCGCAGGCGTGGGAGTACGTGTTGGAGCGGCAGTAGGCGGCAACGGCGTGGGCGTCTTGGTAGGGATCGGCGTTGGTGTGGGCGATGGCGTCCACGTGGGCACGGGCGTTGCCGTTGGCGTGGGGGTCGTCGGCGGCGCGACGGGCATGAAGCCAGAGTAGACGCTGCCGCTGGTTCCTGCGAAGAGGGTGCGGTC
>ORJL011119134.1_pt1 | contig 12993 bp, 12 predicted proteins | sample 1779941 | NCBI WGS metagenome assembly ORJL01 (sample SAMEA104232317, study PRJEB22302) | groundwater metagenome | biome: forest; feature: aquifer; material: groundwater | place: USA | collected 2011-08-07 | depth 5.8 m
AGGGCCGCATTTACATGAACCGTTTCTTACGGTGGTTCTCTTTTTCAAGGTATTCATTCACGACGGTGTCATCGGAGCCTTTCAACTACCGCAATACGGTTTCTTTTGCGCATTTCAAGTCGTCGAACTCGCCCAGGATGGCGATGGTGTTCGAGCCGATGGCCAAGAACGCGCCGGACAACTCCTGCAGCTTCTTTTTGGCCGCGCCGCCTTGTCCGATGACGCGGGCCTTGTAGCGGATCATCTTCTTGGCGTTGCCGCGGAAGGCGTCGTGCAGGTTGATGACGTCCATGAAGTATTGGTCGGAAAACAGCTTGAAAGCCTGCTTGGTCAAAAAGCCGTGGCCCAATGCGGAAAGCACCTGTTCGGCCACCCACTCGTTACCGCCCTCGCCTTCGATGGCGACCTCTCGGTCGTCGATTACCAGCGTGACTTGACCCCGCTGGGCGACTTCTTTAAGCAGCTTGTTGTCGTTGCGGGATAGCGCCGTGATGGTCTTTTGCGGTAGGGAAATGATGCGCATGGTAATGTTCAGGGGGATCCTTCAACCGGCAATTGCAGCGCAAATGCGGTCGAAGCAGTTAGAGTGTTTGTACTCGGAGTATGTTAAAATACGTTATTCTGGGTTTCGGCCCGATTTGTCCCCCAATAAACGGCGGATGCATTGGATTATTGCGTTTTGGGGCGATACATTTGAGCCACTAAGTCAATCAACTCGACCACGTCAAATGGCTTTCCAATCGTGGGTATTCCGTGCTGTTGGGCAAGTTCGGCAAGCTTTTTCTTGTCTTCTCCGGTCATTCCCGTAATAGGTATTTTCCGCACGTGCTCATTTTCGTGCTCCCGGATCCATTTAAGCAACGCCGGGAGGCCGCCGACGGGATAACGAAAATCGCTTAACACCGGCATCGGGCCATGCTTCGTAATAACGGCTTTGGCCTCATCGACGTCGCCGGCCATATGCACATCGTACTGGTCCGAGAAAATACTACCCGTCAACCGGAGGATCATGTGATCGTCATCGACAACGAGCAGCTTGGGTTTTAATTTTTCAATGGGTCGTTCCATGGAAGGTCCTGTAACGTCTTAGAGCAATTCGAGAAGCGGCTTTCAAAGTATTTGTTGAATCCAACCCCATTTATTTCTTTCACACCAATGCCAACATCATGGATTCCATCCGCGTTTGCGCTCCTGCGACAACGGCCAATATGGGCGCAGGCTTTGACGTCTGCGGTATGGCGTTGTCCGAACCTTTCGACGAATTCGTGATTTCCAAAAGTGACGCGTGGGCCGTGACGAACGGAACCGCGTACTTAGCTGCCACCGACGTGGACAAAAGCGTGTTCGCCTTCGTCTGGAAGGCCATGAAAGAAAAATTTGGCCTGCCGGCAAGCCTTTCCATCGTCTGCAAAAAAGGCATCAAACCATCTGCGGGCATGGGTTCGTCAGCCGCTGAGGCCTCGGCGACCGCGTTTGCCGTCAACGAACTCTTCGGCCTGGGCCTTTCGAAAGACGAGTTGGTCTTTTGGGCCGGCCACGGTGAAGCCTTTGCCGCCGGTTCGCCGCATTACGACAACGTCGCACCAGCCGTCCTTGGAGGCGTCACCATCACCTACGCGACGAATCCTCTCGCGGTCAAACGGTTGGACGCACCGGATTTGGCATGCCTATTGATTGTGTCGGAAAAAACCAAGCCATCGACGGCCTTTGCCCGGAGCGTGCTTCCGGAAAACGTACCCCGCAAGGACGCGCTTTTCAACCAATTCACGCTGGCCAAGCTCCTGGTGGGCCTTTACGGCCGCGACGCCGCGCTGGTGTCACAATCGCTGGATGACCGCATCGTGGAGCCGGCGCGCTCGAAAGCCGACATCCTGCCGCATTTGATCGAATTGAAACAAGTTGCAAAAGAATACGGCTTTGGCGCCGCAGCATCCGGCGCTGGCCCCACGTTGATTTGCATGGGAGAAAAACGCGACCTCCGATTGCAATCTGCGGTCAAGGCGCTGTACGATTCGAAGGGTTTGAAAACTGAATTAACGTGGACCATGCCGTCCGCACAAGGGGTGCACGCGGTATGAACGTGACGCTGAAATGCTGCAAATGCGGAAAAGCATTCGACGCGTCCCGAGTGGAGTTCACCTGCACGTGCGGCCACTTGCTGGAAGTCCGGCTAGATTTGTCAGCCATCGGCGTATCCAAGGCCGAGTTCGAGAAACGACCGGCGGATTTGGGCGTGTGGCGCTTCCGCGAAATGGTCCACCCGTTGTTGACCGACACGCAGATCGTCACGCGGGGTGAAGGCAACACGTTTCTATACTCTTCCGACCGCGTGTCGGCCTTCGTCGGCGCCCACGTGGACCTCAAGCACGAAGGCGAAAACCCGACGGGCTCGTTCAAGGACCGCGGCATGACCGCCGGCGTGTCCGAAGCCGTCCGGAGAGGTGCCAAGACCATCATTTGTGCCTCCACTGGCAACACGTCCGCATCCTTGGCGTCCTATGCCGCGCTGGCCGGTCTTCGTGCCGTGGTGCTCATGCCGGAGGGCAAAATCGCGTTCGGCAAGTTGTCGCAGTCGCTCGCTTACGGCGCGAAAGCCGTCCAGGTCAAAGGCAACTTCGACCAAGCGCTGGCGTTGGTACGCCAGTTGGCCGATGAGAAGAATTACTACGTCTTGAATTCAGTGAATCCGTGGCGTCTGGAAGGTCAGAAGACCATCATTTGGGAAATCCTGTTCCAACTGGCTGCCAAGAGTCAGGACGCGCCGGATTGGATCGTGGTGCCGGCGGGCAACGTGGGCAACGTCTCGGCGTTCGGCAAAGCCATCCAAGAATGGCACAAACTAGGTTGGCTTTCCAAGATGCCGCGTTTGGCCGCAATCCAAGCGGAGGGCGCCAATCCCCTTTATCGAACGTGGAAGGCAAACGCCGGAAGCGCCGCTATTCCAGATGCGCTGCAAACCGTGGAAAATCCCGAGACGATCGGCACGGCCATCCGCATCGGCAAACCCGTCAACTGGGTCAAGGCGCTCAATTACCTCAAGCTCACTGGTGGCGTGGTCGAACAGGTGTCTGATGACCAGATGATGGACGCTAAAGCCGTGGTGGATGCCGCGGGAATCGGGTGCGAGCCGGCTTCCGCCGCATCAGTGGCCGGCGCCAGGAAGCTGGTCGAATCCGGCGTCATTTCCCGCAGCGAACGCGTCGTGTGCGTTCTGACGGGCCATGTGTTGAAGGATGCCGACAATACGGTCAACTACCATTTGGGCAAGTTGGCGTACCCGCCGGCGTTTGCCAACCCGCCCATCCAAGTGGACGCCACGCTGGAAGCTCTGGAAAAAGCCTTGCCTTGAACGCCCAAGCGGGTTTGACGCACATTTGTCCTCCTGGGTTCAACATTTTTTTGTTTTTTTCAAGTTGGTTTTTTTTCTCATTGTTCCGCATTTTCTTCTTTTCTTTCGCAATGAACGCGTTGGGCCCTTAGCTCTTCGGTTTGACGACGTAGGCCGCGATGGATGCCATGACGCGGCCCGCCACGATTTGCACCACGGCAACGGATGCCGAAATCGGGTTGAAGAACTGCGACAACAACACGATGGAAAGCGAGTTGTTCTTGTGGTACGAAAGCGTGGCGTAACCGATGCGTTCCTCCGGTTTGTTGCTGACGAACCAACCCACGGTGAACAATACGGCGGCCATGACCAAAAGCGTGACGAACAATACGGCTGCCTCGACCGGGTTGGTGTAGAAATAGGGCGCGATGGGTGCGGTCTGGCCCCAAATCAAGACCGTCATCAACAACAAGTTGCCGGTCTTTCGATAAGGCGCAGCGTGTTTTGCCAAACCGGTCTGCTTCAATCCGTACACTAACGCCATGGGCAAAAAAATGAACAACGCCACGGTCTGAAAAAGTGCGAAAGCGTCCACCGGGACTTTCTCTCCGGCAAAAAGCAGCACCAACGCCGGGGTCAAAAACGGCGCCACCACGTGCGACAGGATCGTCAGCGACGTGGCTTTCGATGTTTTCCCTCCGTACAAATCGACCATGGCCGGCACCGAGATGCCGGAAGGCGCGACGGCTGCAAGGATGAATCCGATGAAGAACTCCGGCGGAAAAAACGGTGCGACCAGTAGGGCGAGGATGCCGAAAAGACCATATTGGATGAACAAAACCAACGGGGCTTTTTGGTCCAAACCGCTTTGGAGGCTCTGCCGCAAGGGAACGTCCAGCAAGCTGACGGTCATGACGGCGAACAAAAGCGGCAAGGCAAACGGCGTGAACACCAAGCCGCCTTGCGGCCACAAAAGGCCCAATACGATGGGGAGCAACAGCAACAATCCAAGGTGGCGGTCCAAAAAGGAGGCCATGGGTTTCAGCCTAGCAAACCATTGGCCTTGAGCACTTCGGCGTGAAGGATGGCGCCGCCGGCGGCACCTTGGATGGTGTTGTGCGACAAGCAAGCGTACTTGATTCTCCGCGGACCGTCCTGGCGGAGGCGGCCGACGGTTGTCGACATGCCCTTGCCGTTCCATACGTCCAACTTGTGCTGCGGACGGTTGGGTTCGTCCTTGTAAACGAGGGGTGCTTGAGCCGACGGCAGTTTCAATGAGTGAACGGCGCCGTGGAATTGGTCCCACGCACGGCGGACTTGGCTGACCGACACATCGGAGTCGAATTCAACGAAGACGTTCTCCAAATGGCCTTCCAATACCGGCACGCGGTTGCACGACGCGCTGACTTCAATTTTGGCTGGCTGGATCTTGTCTTGGGCTTTGCTCAATTGGCCAAGAATCTTGGTTGTTTCGCGTTCGATTTTTTCCTCTTCCCCGCTGATGAATGGAATCACGTTTCCAAGGGCATCAAGAGATGCGACGCCGGGATAGCCGGCACCGGAAAGCCCTTGCAATGTCGTAACGTGGACGCGCTTGACGCCCAGCGGCATCAACGGCTTCAAGGTCAGCGCCAGCGGGGTCGTGCTGCAGTTGGGATCGCACGAAATGAATCCGCTGCCTTTCCACCCGCGGGCTTTTTGTTGGGCTTTTATGAGGCCGTCGTGGTCGGGGTTGACTTCGGGAATGACCAACGGCACGTCGGCGTCCATGCGGTGGGCCGACGCTTTGGAAATGACGGGGTAGCCGGCTTGGGCAAAGGCCTCTTCCGTGGGGCCCGCCAAATCGTTGGGCAAGCAGGAAAAGACGATGTCGGCGCCGCCGGCTTTCTTGACGGCGTCGGGGGTTGAGGCCACTACTGTTTTTTCGCCGAAGCCTTTGGGCAACGGGGTTTCCATGATCCAGTGGCAGGCCGAGGAATACGGTTTGCCGACGGAGCGTTCGGACGCCGCCAAGACCGTGACGTCGAACCATGGATGCTTTTCGAGCAGCTGGATGAAGCGTTGTCCGACGAATCCGGTGGCGCCGAGGACGGCGGTTCGCATCATGGCTTTTCCTGGAGGTTCTTGAATAAGCGAACGGAGAACGTCGTGCCCTGCCCGATGGTGCTTTCCGCATCCACGTGGCCACCGTGCTCCGACGCGGCATCCCGTACGATGGAAAGTCCTTTTCCGTGGCTGTCATGAAGCCGGTCGTGGTCAGCGCGGCCGCTGTAGAATTCCTGGAATATGAAGGGCAATGCATTTGCCGGAATGCCTTTTCCGGAGTCCGATACCTTCGCATGGATATATTCGCCGTCATGCCCCGCGCTGACGCGCAGCACCAAGTCGCGGTGAGGGTCGCGGTGGTCGATGGCATTCTTGATGAGGTTTCGGAACAGGATTCGTAGCAGATTGTGCTCGCCGTGGATCATCAGCGGTTTGTTGGGTAGGTTGAATTCGATGCGGATGCGTTTTCCATCGATTTGCGGATGCTGCGCGGGGATGGTTTTAAGGATGTCTCGTAAATCAAACGTCGTCGCGCCTCCGGGAATGCTGGCCTTCAAGGTGCTGTGCAGCTCGTGGACCGCCAACTCCAAGTGGATGCCTTGATTGGCCAGCTTTTTCAGGATTTGAGATGGGTCGTGCCTTGGAAACGTTTCCCGTAATCGCCTCGCATAAATCCGTTGCACCGATTCCGGCATGTTAGCCAGCTCGTCCCGGATAGCGGCGGCATGACGCGAAAGCTTTTCAGCGTGGTTTTGAAACTCCTCGATGGCATCCATGAATTCTTGTTCACTCATTTCCGCCAATCGGTTTGAACTTGCGCCTTGATTTTCAATGCGTTTTTTTTCGAATTCGGTGATGAGTTTGATTCGCGCGAGGGCGGTCTCCGGCATGACGGAATCGTGTTCGCGGTCGAATCGATGCAGTTGGCGAACCAATTCGTTCCGGTCCGTTTCGGGAGGCCCCGGAATCAGCGATTTTCGAAGCGATTCGATCCGCTTCATCCAGGTCTGCATCTGTTTGAGGTTTCCTTGAATGCGGTTACTGTGGGCGATGACGCTCGGACTGGCTTTGGCCGCTCCTGCCGGTTTCGGGAATGTTTCGTCATGGAGTTTAGCAATGATTTGAGCAAAGCCTTCGATCGCCATCTTGTTGCCGGCCAGGTCATGGGTGATGACGCGGCGGCGTTTTTCGAACTCAGCAGGGGAAAGCGGCATTCGTGTTCACGTGGAAATGAATTCCGCATGTACTGCCTTTAAGGCTTTGTCCACGTCGGTCTGGGCGATGGCGACGGTGATATTGATTTCCGAGGCGCCTTGCGAGATCATGCGGACGTTGACGCCGTTTTTGGCGAGGCACGAGAAAAGCCGGCCTGACGTGCCCACGTGGTTGCGCATGCCTTCACCGACCAACCCCAGGACGGCGACGTTCTCCTCGACGCCCATCTCCTTGACGCGTCCGTTGACCGATTCGACGCACGCGCGGAATTGGGGCAGGAATTTCTGCTCGAAACAAAGCGTCAAGTCGGATTGCGACGAGGCCATGCAATCCACCGGCAATTCGTTCAGCTGCAGTTGGTCGAACAGAGGGTACGCGATGCTGCTGACGCTTGCTAAGGCGCCGCCTTTGAGGTTGACCAAGCAGGCGTCGTTCTTGACGGCCACGGATTTGGCGATGGATTGGATCTGACGGCCCTGGATGGAAATGAGTGTACCGGGTTTCTCGGGGGTGCGGATGTTGCGGATTTCGGCCGGAATCCGCTTTTCGCGTAGTGGGACCATGGTCTTGGGGTGCAGGATCTTGGCACCAAAGTAGCCTAACTCCTCGGCTTCATAGTAACTCAAGTCGGAAATCAGGCGGGCATCGGGGACGACTTTCGGATCGGCCGACATGAAGCCATCGACGTCCTTCCATACCCACATTTTTTCCGCGTCCAACGCGTGGGCCACGATGCCGGCCGAATAGTCCGAACCGCCGCGGCCCAACGTCGTGACGTGGCCGTCCGCGCTTTGGCCGAAGTAACCGGTGAATACGACGACACCCCGATCCGCGTCGGGCAGCAGATTGTTCCTCAGGCTGGCATTGCACTGCTCGAATAGCGGCGTGGCGTTGCCGAACGCCGCATTGGTCCGCAGACCGGCGGCGTCGGCCATCCAGACCGTCGAGGTCACGGCGGCGTCCGTAACGTGGGCGTGGAGCACTTCAACGGAGAGGCGTTCACCAAAACTGTGGACCAAGTCGAGGGTGCGCGGCGTCAATTCGCCCAACAGGTGGATGCCGTAGAGGATCTTGGTCAGCCGGTTGGTGTGGTGCACCAATTGATGGGCGGCTTGCTTCTGGACGTCCGTATTTCGGACGGGACCCAAAAGGGCCAGATGTTGGTCCAATATCTGCCGTGAAAAATCCTCAACGCGATTACCTTCGTCCGCGTGCGCGATGTGGTCCAACCGGTCCGTCACGTCGTGGGCGGCGGACAGTACGGCGACTTGCCCGGGCCCGTACGATTGGAGGATGCCGGCGGCGCGTTGGTAGCCGTCGACGTCGCGCAAGATGCCGCCTCCGAATTTGTGAACCGTGACCATGACTTTTTCCTTCCTTTTTTCTTTTCTGAATTTGGGTTCCGCTTTTTTTCCTTGTTTTTCTTTCCGTTTCCGTCCTTCCTTTTTTGTCCTTTACTCCATTTGTTTTTTTTGCTTTCCTTCTTTTCCTTCTTGGGTTCCCCTTACGCCGTCTGGCGCAATTCCAGCAAGTCGTTCAACACCGACGATGCCGTCGGCAAGCCCCCGGCGCCGCGCCCGGAAATGGTGATGGCATCCGCGTTCTGGGTGTGGAACGTCAGTGCGTTCCATGCGTCGCCGATGTTGGCCAATGGATGGGTGTGGGGGATCTTGCGGAGTTTGACGGAGACGCGCATGGCGTCCACCGAGGCGACAAGCTTAAAGCGCAAGCCTTCCTTTTTGGCCTTGACTACGTCGTCCAACGTCACGCCCATGATGCCTTCCGGTTTTGTGTCGACGTAGCGCACGTCTTGTCCGAACAACGCGTTAGCCAGGATCACGGCTTTGGCCATGGCGTCACCGCCTTCCAAATCGTTGCGGGCGTCGGCTTCCAGGTAGCCTTTCTCGCGGGCGAAGGACACGGCCGAGTCGAACGACTCGCCTTGTTCCATCGACGTGAGGATGAAGTTGGTCGAACCATTGAGGATGCCTTCCACGCGTTGTAATCCGGCGCCTTGAAGGCAATGGCGCCCCAGGGAAAACACGGGCGTTCCGCCGGCCACCGTGGCTTCAAACCGAAGCTTGGCATTGTTCTGCGCCGCCAGGTCCTTCATGCGGCGGTATTGGAAAGCCAAAGGGCCTTTGTTGGCCGAAACCACGCTCTTGCCGCGCTCGAACGCCGTTTTCCAATATTGGCACGATGGTTCGGCCGTCTGCAAATTGGTCGGAGACAAGTCGACCAAAACGTCGAAATCCCAATCCTGGACGGCTTCCAGGGGGTCAATGTGGACGAATCCGGATCCGTGATGGAGTTTGCCGCCGTTCTGGGCCAATCGGGCCAAGGCCACAGGCTCAGGATGCGGGATGCCGCCTTGGCTGGAACAGAGGGACGCAGAAAATCCGCTTGGAAGAATGCCGACCAACGCGCGGCCGACGGTCCCGAAGCCCAACACGAGTAGACGCATGCAAATCTCTTTATAGCACGTGCGGCTAATCGCTTAAAAACCGTTCTTGGAGTGGATGCTTTTCATGGATTTCCGCAAACTATTGGTATTGGGTTTAGCCGTTCTGTTGTTGGGTTGCATCGGCTCCGGCCAAGGTATCGATCCGGTCGTGGCGGCCAAGGCCTCGGGCCAAATTCAGACGTTCCTCAATGAACATCCCAACGCCAAGATTGTGGCCGTCCTGTTGTCGGCCGACCAAATACCGTCCCGCTCTACCCAGTACCCCGAATGCGGGGGCCTGCCAGCTCAATCCATGTACCAAGTGACGTTTGACGAGACCGATACCAAAGCCGTAGCATTCATCAGCGCGGACAAGGGCCAGGCCATCTGCGTGGTGGTCACTGGATCCGGTAAAGCCAACGCATCGGCCCAGGCCTCTGCATCCCCGCAGGCCACGGCATCGGCTCAGGCAAGCACGAACGCCGAGGCCAGCGTGAAAGCGGAAACCAAGGCGGACGTTTCCGGCATCACGCTAAGCGAATACACCGACGAGGAACAGGGCTTCCGCATCCTGAAACCGGAAGGTTGGGACGCCGACGTCATGGATGATGCGTACCTATTGGTCAGCAAGGATGAAAACACCGATGTGCTCATCTGGCCCATCAAACTGCAAGGCAAGTACGCGAGCATGACCGGCGTCGACCTCGGAAACTACATCATCGGCCTATCCAAAGAGGCCTATCCTTCCTTCAAGACGGAAAGCATCCACTTGGCGCCGGACAAGACCAGCATGCAAGTCATCGCCACGGTCATCAATCCGGATGATGAATCCGTGACGCTCAAAGTCGTCTTCACGTCATTCGTGGACGCCCAAGGAAACGGCCTGCTTTCCGGCTACGAAGCCCCTGTCCAGACGTTCGCCCAGGAAGAACCCGTACTGCGCAAGATTGCCGCGTCGTACGCGCCCATCGTCACGGCTGCGACCAAAGCCGCCGTGGGCCCCGCTCCGACCGGCGGTTCGTCCACCGGCACTTCGTCCATCCAGCTGACGTCGTTCACCTCGGGCGATGGAGGCTTTTCGTTCAATGCCCCCTCCGGTTGGAAGATCGAGTCCCTCGGCCAATGCTCGACTAAATCCATGGCGGCGTACGACCCCCAAAACCCAATCCGCCGCGTCTTTGCCATCAACACGAATTCCATTGCGATGCCGGTACGCGGCCAGACCGCCGAAGCCGTGGCCATCGAAGGCCTGCCGGCATTGACGCAATATGTGTCGGCCTACGGCTCCGTGTCCAACGTACAGGTGGTGCCCGGAAGCCGCGAAGGTTATCCAGCCACTCAAGGCATTGCCGGTATCGTGGATGCGGCGGTGTTTGACGTCACGTTGACCATCGACGGCAAGCCGGCTAAAGGCCAAGTCGGCACGTACATCTATGATCCGTCCTACGGCAGCTTGGGCGTGGTGTACTTGAGTCTGGCCGGCGCCATCACCGAACCGGAAAGCTTCGACGCCCTCATCGGGAGGGCAACGCCGGAACAAAACCGAGGTGCGTTGGGCAAGTCCGTCGGCAGCTTCGCAGTCAGCCAATCGTACGCCAACCAGTGCACCGCGTCAGGTCAAGCGGACATCTCGCGCCGGACCGGCGACATCTCCCGCACGCTCTCCGAGACGTCGGACATCGTCACCGGCGGATATGAGGAGCGCAGCCGCGTGAACGACCGCATCGCCGAGAAGTGGTCGGACACGACGCTGGGCGTGGACCGCTTGTACAACCCGGACAGCGATGAAGTCTACCAGGTTCCTAACACGTTCTACGACCAGTACGACATCAACCGGCAGAAGTTCGAACAGCAGAACCTCCAGCAACTGACGCCAGACCAATGGAACGACTACGCGCCGCTGGATGGCGAGTTGAACATCCGGTAGTTTCGACGGCGCGTTTTGCTTTTTTTCTTCTTTTTCTTTTTTCCGTTCATTCCAGCCGCTGCAAAACGTTGAAAAACCCGCTTGCCCCCAATTCACCAGTTCAGAAGCCCTAGTGGCGATGGTCGTCTAGCCTGGTTAGGATAGGGGACTGTGGTTTTCCAACGGCTCAGCGGTCGTTGGCAAAGCAGACATCCCCTGACGGGGGTTCAAATCCCCCCCTTCGCCCTGTCTTCTTTTATTAGTTCTCGTAAACGAGGGCTTTTCAGTTCGTTTTTTCATTGTTTTTATGGAGTTGTATGGTTATGACGTTGGAAAAAACCGTTGACGTGTTGGACAAGAAGTTTGCTGAACAAGAAAAGGCCCAGGACGCCGCTTTGACGCAAAGCCGGTTGGTCATTCGAGATTGCGCCAAAGCCATCCGCCACTTGCACACGGGTCATGCCGAAGACGCGCACGCTGTGATCCAGACGTTGGATGCCGACGTGAAGGAGCTCAAGAAAGCAGCAGGCGAGGACTTCGCGCACATCGCGACGTCGGCATACCAGGAATACGCAGAAATCAAGTGTTTGGTGGCGTTGTTGGAAAAGAAGGACTTGCCGACGCCGGATGACTTGGGCATCGATTCGTTGTCGTACCTCGCGGGTTTGGCCGATTGCGTGGGAGAGCTGAGGCGCTCGCTGCAGTTGGCGCTGAAAGCCGGAAAGAAAAAGGACGCGGAGTACTTGTTCGAAAAAATGAACTACATTTATGACAATTTGATGGTCTTGAAGTATTCGTCTTCACTTGTTGGGCCTCTCAAGCGCAAGCAGGACATGATTCGCGGCCAAGTGGAACAAGCAAGAAGCGAAATGCTTCGCTGATTTTCTTTTCCATTTGTTCATGTCTTTCGTACTTCATCTTTTCTTCTGGAAGACGGCGAACATGTGGTCGGTTTCGTAGGGGTCCAGACGGACTTTTTCCACCAGTTCGAGGTGGGCGTGCGGATCGGCCTGGATTTTTGAGATGACTTTCTCGTATATGGAATCCGGATTGGCCGCCGAGTCGATGCTGCGGGCCTTTATGGCCACCATGGCATACCCCCCCGTCTTGAGACAGGCGGTGGCGTTGCGGCTCAAGATGTCGTCTTGCTCGCGGGCCGCCACGTCCTCGTACACCACGTCGACGGGCCCGACGTCCGGGGCATATTCCTGTGGTTGGCTGGCATCGGCCAGGATGGGATAGATGTTGGGCCGCTTTTCGCAGACGAAGATCAAGTCACGCAAGGCGCGCTTGGAAATTTCGACGCCGAAGATCTCGCCGTCGGCTCCGATGACGTCAGAAAGGAACGACGGCGTTACGCCTTGCGCCGCCCCAAGATAGAGGATTTTCGTGCCGGTTTGAAAAGGGAACGTCTTGAGGCCTTGCACGATGGCGGCGCTGAGTTTGCTGTGTTGTGGTGCCCAATGGCGGTACTCGGATCCGGCGGTCTTGAATATTTTTTCGCCGTGGACCTTGAAGCCGGGCGTCAGGCTACGCGTGTACGGCTGGCCGTGGATCCGGTAGACGCCGGGAAAAAGGAGTTCGGGCTTCATCAGGGTGTTGATGCGGCCTTGGATTTTTATAGCAATCTTGACTGCGGTGGCCTGTCTGCCATGCGGGATGCGAAATCCGGGTCTTATCAGTGTGGGCAAATCCGGTCACGTTTAAATAGTTTGTTCCCGTTGAACGTAGCGTATGGCGTTGGAGATTTTTGAGACGTTGGGCGAATTGGGTTTCGTCATCCAGCTTTTGGTGTTCACGTATTCGTTGTTCTGGCTGTATCTGACGTTCCGAGACCTACCACTGTTGTTCGGCACGACGTCCGTCGCCGTGGGCTTTCTGATCTTCATCCACGGCGTTTCCGTGACGATCCTAGTCTCGGCCTTCGTGTTTTTGGTGTTGTTCGGCATGCAGATCCAGCAGATGTTGTGGTTCGGCTTGTTCCCGTTCCTGGGTTACCACGTGGCCGGCGACAAGCTGATGCATGCGGATGAGATGGACCCGACGCGCTTGCAG
>ORJL011622125.1_pt1 | contig 12992 bp, 13 predicted proteins | sample 1779941 | NCBI WGS metagenome assembly ORJL01 (sample SAMEA104232317, study PRJEB22302) | groundwater metagenome | biome: forest; feature: aquifer; material: groundwater | place: USA | collected 2011-08-07 | depth 5.8 m
CTCCAGACCGGGTATGCCCAGTGCGGCAGCGGTCTCCGCTAGCGCCGCCAGGAAGTGGCGGCGGCCCTTCCCTCCGTCGCCCCAGGGAACCCTGTTAGGCCCCATTGAGCCCCGCCTCCAGCCATGCCCCCGCCCCCGCCGGCCGCCTGAAGTGATCACCCAGCCAGTCGAGCAGATCGCGTCGCTCGAGGAGGTCGTGGGGAACATCGGGCAGGTGGAACGCCAGCCCCTTCCGTTTGAGCAGGTCCGCCCGGCGATGGTCCTGGGGAAAGGGTGCGGGCACCCGTTTCAACACGTCATGGGACGCCAGGCCGAAGCCATCGGCCGAGAGGCCGTCCACCATGCCCTGGAGCTCAGCACCCCGCGCGTCATCGGCCACGGCTGCCCGATACCGGTCGAGCTGCCCCTTGTCCAGCATCCAGCTCCCGACGGCCGCGATGTGGCCGCCAAGGCCGAAGTGGACGTAGATGCCGGGCACCGACCAGTCCTGCCCGACGCGCGCCCGCAGGGGGACATCGCCGGCGATGTGGGTCTTGTAGGGCGACTTGTCGGCCGAGAAGCGAACGTCACGATGGATGCGCAGAACATGGGGCCGCACGCTCCCGAGCCCCGGATACACCGGTGTCAGCCTCTCCCGCAATCCCCCCAGGAGGGCCTCCATGGGGCGCTGCCAGAGCTGCTCGTAGCGATCCCGGTTCGCCTGGAACCAGGCGCGCTCCTGGCGCTGCGCCAACTCGATAAAGAACTCCATGCCACCCGCTGGGAACCCCTCGAAGCCATTGTCCATCGTCACTCTGCCTGGTGGGCCCGCCTGGATTCGAACCAGGGACCAACCGGTTATGAGCCGGCCGCTCTGCCGCTGAGCTACGGGCCCCCGCTCCGGGGGATTGTAGCATCGTCCGCGGCTCCGTCGGGGCGCGGTGACTGTTACCCTGCGTGCACCTCGGCTCGAGTCGGTGGCAGCCGCCTGCTAGCAAGGCAACAAATCGTAGATTTCGGGGCCGAAGCGTCCCAGGTCGATGAATCGCAGGATCCTTCCCGTGGTGGGATTCAGTAAGGTGATCCCACAAGAACCAGAAGGCTCCCCGTGATCGGCGGGATTACCAGGCGAGCCTCCAGGGACGCCAAGGTCTCGTCCGATACTCGTCCCTACGCAGACAAGATCGTCGGCCAGCCAACACATGCCTCGGGCATATCCATTGAGCTCGACCATGCGTCCCGTCGTGGAGTAAACGCTAGCCGTGTGCGACTCACAAAAGCAAAGGCAGCCCTTCCAGGAAGCCAGGGAATGAGGATGATGTATCCCACGCTGAATACGAACGCCAGAAGCGATGTCCTGTATGTAACCGTCGGTGGCGCTGGACCACAGTTCCCCTGACTTGGGACCAAAGGCAGAAACCACAAGACGGCCATTCCAAGCAGTGATGGAGTTCACATGGTGGGTCTCGGTCCCCGACGTCTTCGCCCGCCACACCACCAGCGGACCGAAAAGCCGATCGGCTGCTATCTGGTACCGCAATACTTCCTCTGTACCGGTGGAGACCACGTAGAGATAGCCTTGATGCGCGAGGATCGAATGGCCATCGTCAACCTCCATGAGTCTCTGTCGAAACACCACAGTGAGGTCATGCTTTTCGAGAACCGCGACATGCCACGCACCATCCGACAGATACAGCACGTAATGCCGCGACTCATCGGATGTCAGCCCAGTACATCCCAGCAGCTCGCCATCTTGACCCAAGCTGACCCATGCGCAACAGTTCAGCGTGTAATCAACCGTGAGAAGGGCAGTATCGCTCGGACTTGGCAGGTTGCAGAGAGAAACCAACAAGGAACCCATCGACCAACGAACCTACGCCCTCCGGGACCCCAGGCCCTCGTCCTCTGACCTCAGGGGCACACCAGGCAAGCGTCGGACCCAGCTCGGCAGCCCGATGGCCCGCCCTCTTCTCACGCGACTCAGCTCGTCCTCCACAGCGTCCACACGCCCTCGCAACTCCTGGACGGCCTCCTCTACTTTGCCAATATGCTCCCCGTAAGACGCGCCCTCTGCCTCCAGTGCTACATTCCTTCGATCTATCCCGACGATTCCCTCTTCCAGGAACTTGACCCGTCTGACGAATTCTCGCTCTCCCAGTGCCTGGAAATACCGCTGAATCGTCGCGGCATCTCGATGATCCGCTTCGAATAGCGATCGTACAGCATCTGGGACATCGACACCAACCGCCGCTACTCCCAACCCATACCCATGGTTAAAGGCAAAACAAGGGTAGAGCTGTGTGATCTCATTCCAGAGCCGCCAAACGCCGAAATCATGTTCATAGATATTTATGTCGTGAAGCAACATGATTCCCACATCCGACATCTTAGGAAGCCAGGCATGAAGGTCATGGCTAACGGCATCGTAAGTATGAAGCCCGTCGATGTGTAGGAGATCAATCGTACCGTCCTTGAATTCGTGAAGGGCATCGTCGAAGGTCTTCTCCATTAACGTGGAGAAGTCCGCATACAGGGGGTCGTGATGGACTCGAAGATCGGCCAGAACCTCTGGTCCGTAATATCCGGAGTGGGCGTCCCCCTGCCAGTTATCGACCGCATAGCATCTAGTGTCCAGAGCCAACGCCCTTACCGCCTGGCAGAATGCACAGTAGGAATCTCCGTACTGCGTGCCTAGCTCTACAATCACCCTTGGTTTTGCGGCAGCAACGAGGAACATGGCAAATGGGATATGTTGCTGCCAATTGGACAACTTAATCCGAAGCGGCGCTTCTAGGCAGATGGAGTACTCCAGAGGATTAAACCGCATAGCGCTGGAAAGGATGCCCTCAACAGTCGGTTGAGTCCACGCCAATCCTACTCAGGTCGGCAGCGAGGCGTCAAGATCAAAACACGAGTTGGCCCGCGCGCGGCATTGCGCGGGCCAACTCGTCTCGCTGTACCGACAGAGGCTAGATGTCGGAGTAGAGGTAGAACTCGTAAGGATGAGGCCGCAGGGCCACCTCCACCAGCTCCCGCTCCCGCTTGTAGCGCAGGTAGGTGTCGATCAGGTCGGGGGTGAACACACCGCCCTCCAGCAGGTAGTCGTGGTCGGCCTCCAGCGCATCCAGCACCTCGCCGAGGCTGCCCGGAGTCGACTTGACCTTGGCCGCCTCCTCGGGCTCCAGCTCGTACAGGTCCCGGTCGATGGGCGTCGGCGGCTCGATGCGGTTACGGACGCCGTCCAGCCCCGCCATGAGGCAGGCCGAGAAGGAGAAATAGGGGTTGCACGAGGGATCCGGCGTCCGAAACTCCAGACGCTTGGCCGCGGGGTTGCTGAAGTACATCGGGATGCGCACGCACGCACTGCGGTTGCGGGCCGAGTAGATCAGGTTGATGGGCGCCTCATAGCCCGGCACCAGGCGTCGGTAGGAGTTGGTGGTCGGCGCCGCGAAGGCCAGGACCGAAGAGGCATGCTTGAGGAGCCCGCCAATGTACCAGCGACACATGTCGCTGATCGAAGCGTAGCCATTGGGATCGTAGAAGAGGGGAACGTCATCCCGCCACAGGCTCTGGTGGGTGTGCATGCCCGACCCGTTGTCCTGGAAAAGGGGCTTGGGCATGAAGTTGGCGACCATCCCGTGCTCCGCCGCCATGTTGCGGACGATGTACTTGTAGAGCAGGACCTGGTCGGCCATGCGGACCAGAGGCCCGAAGCGCATGTCGATCTCGCACTGGCCGGCGGTCCCGACCTCGTGGTGATGGGCTTCGACACGAATGCCCACCGACTCGAGCCGCTGCACGACCTCCGACCGAAAATCCTGCAGCTTGTCAGTGGGAGGCACGGGGAAGTAGCCCTCCTTGTACCGTGGCCGGTACGCCAGGTTGGGCCGATCGCCGTTCTGCCCCGAATTCCAGATCCCTTCCTCTGAGTCGATGAAGTAGGACCCCGAGTGGCTCGTCTGCTCGAAGCGCAGGCTATTGAAGAGGTAGAACTCGATTTCGGGGCCCCAGTAGCTGTGCGTTGCGATGCCGGTCTGCCGCAGATAGGCCTCTGCCTTCTGAGCAACGTAGCGCGGGTCCCGCGAGTAGGACTGCAACGTGAGCGGATCGCGGATGTTGCAGACGACGCTCAGGGTGGGCACTTTGTAGATCGGGTCCACGAAGGCCGTCGCAGGGTCGGGGATTAGAAGCATATCGCTCTCGTGGATATGCTGGAACCCGCGAATGCTCGAGCCATCGAAGCCGATGCCGTTGGCGAAGGCACCCTCATCGAACTCGCTCAGTGGAATCGAGAGATGCTGCCACAATCCAGGCAGGTCGATGAACTTCAGGTCGATGATCCCGATGCCCCGCTCCTGGCAAAGGGCAATCACTTCCTGGGGAGAAACCCCTCTGTCCAGCTTGTTGGCGGCGGCCATTACCATAGTCGCGATACTCCTTCCTCGGACCTTGTCCGCCCCCATGGTAGCGCTGATCTGTTACGCGCGTGCTTCGCCGATGTTAAATCGACGTTAAATGAGAGCTCCGCATCGGGGCCACAGCGCTGGGGGACGGCGAGGCTAACGCGTGTAGACGGCCAGGAGCTCGGGGGTCTCGTCCAGCGTGCTCGCGAAGAAGAGCTCGTCCACAGCGAAGGGACGCTCCAGAAGCCCCTGCTCGACGTCGTAGCGGATCATGGTCTCCAGCGCCTTGCGGTTGCTCGGGCCCAGGTCATACGGCCACGGATCTGACCCCATGACCCGCCTCTGCTCCTCCAACGTGTCGCGGAACCAGGCCAGAGAGACGGTCCGCGGGTCCTCCATCCGCCGGTAGGCCCGCCGCTTGCTCTCCCGGAAGGCCTTCAGCATGGAGTTGGCCACCCACGGGTACGCTTCCAGCACGCTATCCCTCACCACAACGGTGTGCATCAGGGGAAACAACCCCGTCTTGCGGTAGTAGGCCATCTCCTCGGCCTTGGCGTCCGGAAAGAGGCGTCCCACCTGCTCGGACCCGCCCCGGGCGAAGCTGGGGAGCAGCTCAGGGTACATGGCGGCGGCGATGTCGCCCCGCAAGAGCATCGAATCCAGGTTGTCGCCCTCGGGCGCCCGCTCCAGCCTGACCCAGGGCGGCAGCTCCACCGGGAGATCCTCCTCGTCCTGGGCCACCCAGGTGATGCTCCGCAAGTCCACCCCGTACTCATCCTGCAGAATCCCGCGGATCCAGATGGCCGCGGAGTTCTGGTACTCACGCAGTCCAATCCGCTTGCCGTTCAGGTCCTGCGGTTGCCGGATACCCGCCTGGGTGTTGACCAGGATGAAGGAGTGGCGCATGCGCCGGTGGGGAAAGACGGGAATGGCCGTGAACGGCGTCCCAAACCGCCGCGCCAGCAGGTACGTGCCCATGGAGAACTCGCTGACGTGGAACTCCAGGTGCCGCCCCATCCGCCAGTGCCGCTCGGGCGACGCCAGGGGAATCACCGTCAGGTCGATCCCCTCGGGTTGCACGGTGCCGTCAATCAGGGCGGCATTGATGTCATACTCGCCACACGCCAGAGTCAGCTTGATTCGTCCCAAGAGAAAACCTTTCTAGCGGAGTAATGCCTTAGATCGGGTACACCTTGCCATCTGCCCGCTCAGCGATCTCCTGGTAGTAGGCCCAGCGAGCGTCCGGTGGCCCCTTGAAGCGCGCGACGTGGTCCATCTGCTCGGGGGGCATCGCCTCCAGATTGCCAAGCTGCATGACCAGCAGGTTTGCCCGCGCCACCCGTTCGACCCAGATGGCGTAGAGCGCCGCGTCCTCGACGGACGTGGCAGCCGTGACGATGCCGTGGTAGCGCAGGTGCCCTGCCCGATGGGACCCCAACGCCTGCGCCACCTGCTTGCCCTGCTCCGGCGTGACGATCAGCTCCCCCGAGGGAAAGATCGGCATCTCCTCGCGCATCAGCTCCGACTCGACGTGCAGCACGGGCAGGATGGGCCGGCGCGCCACGCCGAAGGCGATGCCCAGAAGCTGGTGCGTGTGCACAACGCCGAGGACCTCGGGTCGAGCGCGATAGATCTCGGTGTGGATGAATACCTCCGCCGGCGGCTTGTCGTCGCCTTCGAGCTGCCGGCCGTCCAGGTCAATGAGGATCATGCGGTCGCCCGTCAGACTGCCGAGGGCCCGCACCCTGGGCGAGAACTTCGGCTTGATGACCACCCGGTCGGTTCCCGGCACCCGGGCACTGGCGTGGCCCAGGTAGTCGGATAGTCCAAGCGTATACAGCACCCGGTGGGCCATGGCCACCCGCTCGCGCAGCTCCTGCTCAACCTTGCCGGCCAATCTCGTTCCTCACTCCGGTTGCTCGGTCCCGGATCCGCGCCGGCGCGCCGGCCGGCCGGGGGACACGCACAGCCATCCACCGAACGGAACAAGAAGCCCGAGGCGAGCAGATGGGTGCCGCGCCGGCAGTATACGACGCCCTCTCCTCCCCGGACAACGCCGGCACCGTCCACCGGCCTGGTCGCGGACGAGCCCTCTCTCCGCAGTGCCCGCCCCGGCGCCAACCGGTCCCTGACCCCACACGAAATCAGTCCGCGCGGCCGCTGGGTGCGGTACAATGGCGCCACTGTCCTACTGCAGATACATTATCCCATCAAGGAGTGAGTGCCATGAGTCCGCAGCCCGTCATCGACGCCGACGGCCACGTTATCGAGACCGACCGCGAGCTGTTCGAATATCTCGAGGCCCCCTACAGCTCCCATCCAGAACTGCTCGGGGCTCCCTTCTTCCCCACCCTTGATGGTTGGAATCGGGCCGCCCGCCGCATCGCCGATGGCCAGAACCTCTTCCTGGAGAATCCCAGCCCCAGTGACTGGATCGACTTCCTGGAGAAGGGCAACATCGAGCTGGCCGTTCTCTTCCCCACCAACGGCTTGGGCTTCGGCCTGCTGAAGGACGTGGACTGGTCCGTCGTACTGGCGCGGGCCTACAACAACTGGCTCCACGAACGCTTCCTGAAGGCTAGCCCGCGCCTCAAGGGCATGGCCCTCATCCCCGCCCAGTCGATACCCGAGGCCATCCAGGAGCTCCGGCGGGCCGTGTCCGATCTGGGCATGGTGGGCGCCATCCTGCCGGCCGTTGGCTTACGCAAGCCCCTGGGGCACCCCGACTACTTCCCCCTCTACGCCGCCGCCCAGGACCTGGACATCATGCTGGCGGTGCACGCAGCGCCGGCCCAGGGGCTGGGGTTCGACGGCTTCGAGCGCCTCATCGAAGCCCGCACCCTGAGCCATCCCTTCGGCCAGATGATCCAGATGACCAGCATGATGTTCGGCGGCGTGTACGATGCCTTCCCGCGCCTGCGCGTGGCCTACATGGAGGCTGGCGCCGGCTGGGTCCCCTACCTGATGGAGCGCCTTGACATGGAGTACGAGCACCGCCGGAGCCAGGCTCCCCAGCTCACCCAGTCACCGAGTGCCCACCTGCGCAGCGGCCGCATCTTCATCCACAGTGAGCTGGAGGAGGAGGGCCTCTCCTACGCCCTCGGCCGCCTGCGGGACGACATCTTCTTCATGGCCACCGACTATCCCCACGAACGCAAGGAAGGCTTCTTCGAGGCCCTGCACGAGTTCGAGGAGCGCGACGACATCTCCTCCCGGGCCAAGCGGCACATCACCTACGAGACGGCCCGGCGACTCTACAAGCTGGAGTTGCGCCAAGCCGCTGGCGTGCCCTAGTCAGGCCGCCGCGGCGGCGCACCGGGGGCAGCTCACAAGTTAGCGCGTGGCGTAGGGGATCGCCACGTCGTGCGTCCGCCGCCGGTCCATATCCGGGGGCTGCACCCATAGGCGCACGAAGACCGTGAAATCGTCCCGATTGTCGGGCACCTCAGCCTGGTTGGCGATCGTTACGGTGCCCACCCCTGTGCCGACCCGCACCCTCTCGAACGGATGGCAGAAATCCCGCTCTCCAGCTTCGGCCGGGTCCCGACACAACTCGACCTCACCATAGCGGTTTTCGGAACTGACATTGTACCGCACTGTCGCCTCGAAGCGACGCTGCACACCCTTCACCAGGGCCGTGCCCGCCGCTGGTGAGGCGTTCAAGATGACGAGCCTGTTCTCCGGCGGCCCATCCGGCGCTGGCGCCGGAGCCGGCGCCGGCGCGGGCTCCGGCGGGGGAGGCACCGGCGTGGCCGTCGGAGCCGGCCTCGGGGTGGGAGTCGCCGTGGGCCGCGGGACGGGAGTGTCCGTGGGGGGTGGAACCGGGGTGTCGGTGGCAGTGGGCTCCGGAGTCGGCGTGTCGGTCGGCGGCGGAGTAGGCGTGCTGGTGGGTGAGGGGACCGGCGTCCTGGTGGCCGTGGCCGCAACCGTCGGCGTGGCCGTTGGATTGGCAGGAGCAGCCGTCGCCGTGGGCAGCGCCGCCACCTGACCAACCGGCGTGGGCGTCGGTACGGGCGCCGCTCCTCCCCCCTGCCCCCCACCGCCCATCGCAGCCAGGGCCACACCGATGCCGCCCAGCAGAATGATGCCTCCCAGAGCCCCCAACAGCAGCAGCCGGCCTCTGCCTCCTCCTCCCGTCTCGGCGCGAGCAGCCGCCTGGGACACCCCCGCCGACACCGCTGGCCGCTGCAGTACTCGGCCGCAGGAGCCGCAAAAGGCCACGCCCAGCGGAACGGGCACGCCGCAGTGCGGGCAGCGGAGAGCGGTGGCGCCCGGCGCCAGTGGTGCAGAGGGAGGCCCTGACGCGGGCGCTGCTGGCCCCGGCGCCACGCCCTGCAGGGCCTGGCCGCACGAGCCGCAGAAAGTCGCCGCGGCCGCTAGCGCGGCCCCACAATGGGGGCACCGCCCCTGGACCGGCGGTCCCGCGCCAGCCGGGAGTTGCACCGCCGCGGCCGGCGCCGGCGTCGGGGGCGACGACGCCACCGGGGGCGGCACGGGCGCCACCGGCGCGGCCGCCGTCCTCACCGTCTCGCCGCAGGAGCCGCAAAACACGGCCCCGCTGGTCAGCGCCGCGCCGCAGCGCGGGCACGCCTGGCCGCCGGCGGCCGGGCCGGCCGGCACCGCAGGCATCGCCCGCGTCGGAGCCTCCGGGGCAACGACCGGCGGTGTCGGTATCACCGGGGGCGCTGGGGAGGCCGCAGGGGCCACCGGCATCAACGGAGGCACCGGGGATGCCGCAGGCACCACCGGAGGCACCGGAGGGGCAGGTGGGGAAGGTGGCGGCGGCGCGGCAGGCCGCAGCACCTGGCCGCAGGCACCGCAAAAGGCCGCGGTATCTTCGACAGCAGCCCCGCAATGGGGGCAGGCGATCAGCATGCAACCGTGGCCCTGGCCGGCCACCACGCGAGGATCAACGAGCCTTTCACTGCGGTCTGTCCTCGGTCGACGAGTTGCAGCATAACATGACGCCGCCCCCCGAGCGAACGGAATCCAGAGCCGCCAGGGAGGGTCTCAAAGGACAGCCCCGTCGAACACGAGGCGACCTCGGCCCTCGTCTCATGGCCGGCCGTTCCCTTTCGGCAGGCCCGCCTCGTAGTTCTTCAGGATGGCCTCGTTCTTCTTCACGCAGTCCATGGCCGCCTGGACGTGGCCCTCCAGCCACTTCAGACGCTGCTTCAGGTCGTTCACGTACTGCATGCCGTCGGCGATGACGGCCGGATCGTCGTAGTTGCCGTGTAGCGCGTACACGTCGCCCAGGGGCCTGCCCTGGGCGTCCGTCGTGTGACGCACCGAGTTGTCGAGAGGGTCACTGCCCACCGTACCGCCCAGGACCCTGGACCCATGGGCCGCTTGGACTCCCCCCGCCACATCCCTGGCCGTCTCGGCCGCCGCCAGGCCGTCGTCGAGCTGTCGGCGCAGCAGATCGGCCTCCTGCTGCGCACCCTTCAGCGACTCCTCGGCGGCATCCAGCTCGCGCCGCGCCCGGTCCATCGCCTGCCGGGCCCGGTTCAGCTCCTCTTGCACCTGGGGCAGGGCGTTGGGGTTCAAGTGGGAAAGCGGCTGCAGCTCCTGCATCGCGTCCTGCACGGCCTGCTGGGCCTGCTGCCACGCCCGCGAGGCCTCCCGTTCTGCCCGTGTCGCCTGCGCCACGAGCTGCTCACCCTGCTTCATCGCCTGCTCCACAGCCTCCTCGGCTACCCGCACGGCGCGTGTCACCGGTTCCTCTGCCGCCTTGAGGGCCTGTTGGGCCGTCTCTTGCTGCCGTTCCAGGGCCCGCATCTGAGCGGTCAGAGCATCGGCCTCCGCCTGCTTGCCCGCCCTCACGAGGGCCGCCCGGGCATCGTACAGATCCTCGAACTGGCCCGCCAGCCGCCGCACCTGCTGCTGGGCGGCGCTCACCGCGGCCCGAGTGCCTTGCCGGGCGGCTTCCACGCTCTGCTCGCCCGCCTGTCGCGCCTGGGAGACCAGCGTCTTCGCCTGTTCCCCGGCGTCGGTCAAGGCATCCCATGTTCGCTGCCAGGCTCGCTGGTTATCCAACTCCAGGTCGCCGGCGCGGCTCAGCTTGTTGCGCAGGGCGCTAGCCTCCTCCAGGTTCATGACCAGCCGGGAGAGGCGGACCGCCTCGCCCTCGGCCGCCTGGAGGCCCGAACGCGCCCGCGCCACCCACCGGGCCCAGCTCTCCACCTTGGCGTTCAGCATCCCCAACTGCCGGGCCCGCTGCATGGCCGCCCGCACGTCGTCGGCGGCCCCCAGGGCCCGCAGCCGCTCCAGGCGCGCCGCCATGGCGGCATCGATCACCTCGCCGGCCACCTGCAGCCCTGCCCGCAGGGTGAACTTGATCATGTTCTGGATCTGCAGGCGCTTGGCCTCGTTCAGCGCCAGCCGCGCCTCCTTCAGGCCATCGCCGATGCGGGGGCTGCCATTCAGGTAGTCCAGGGCCTCCTGGCGACAGCGGGCCCAGTCCTCGGCCGCCTGCCGCACCTCCGGCGGCACATCGCCACCCAGAGCCGGCGGCCGCCAGCCGCCGAGGGCGACTGCTGCCGTCCCCGTGGCACCGGCCACGATCCAGCTTACCAGGGCACCCACACGCCCCCCCAGGTTGCAATCTGGATCGCTTTGGGCCGCCGAAATGGCGCCGGCCCGCACAGCCGCCGCCCTCTCGGTGCAGGTATCGGCGAGGGCGACGCCCGGAGCAAAACCCAACCACAGGCCCAACCAAGCGGCCCAGACAAGCTCGGGCCTACTACCCCACAAGCCCCTTCGTCGCCGCCACCGCCCCCATGCCCGACTCCCGGTCATCGCAGCCCCACTCAACCGCTCACGGGCCTCCCGCAGCCGGTACAAAAGCGGCTGGTGGGAGCGTTCTGGGTGCCGCACAAGCCGCACAAGCCCGGGGGCCGGGGCGGCGGCGCACCCCCTCCTCTCACAGCCCCGACGGCAGGAGATGCGGCCATCACCAACGCCTCGGCCTCGCTGGCAGCGGCCGAAGGTCGCCGGTAAGGGGACAAGTCCAGCGTCGGCGGTCGCAGGGCCGGCGGCGGCTCAGCGACCATCCAGCGCCCCTGAGGGTCACGCCTGTACCACTGCCCCGAATCCGCTCCAACGGTCCACTCCCGATCATCCACGTCGCGCAACACGAAGCCGCGCAGCACCTCCTCCACCTCCTCGCGGTCGAGCAGGCCGAACTCGAAGGCAAAACGGATGAATTCCTGCCAAAGGGCAGCCTGATCGGGGGTGATCCACTCAGGTCGACTACGACCCAGGCTCGACTCAGGAAGCGGCTGCATCTACGCCCTCCGGTTGCTGGGTTAACCTGCCAGGGACGCGCCGCACGAGACGCAGAAGCGACCGCCGCCCGCATTCCGGGCCCCGCACGCTGGGCAGAGGCCGGCAGGTCGCGCTGTCGCCGATACGGGACCGCCACATGCGATGCAGAATCGCTGTCCGGCAGCGAGGCGAGCCCCGCAGGAGGGACAGGCGAGGCCACCGGCGCTGGCCGCATCGATCGGCGGACCCGGAGCGGCGCCGACCGGAACAGGCTCTCCCGTCGAGGCCGAGGGCCTGCGGACCGCAAACTGGCTCAGGTCCAGGTCCGGCGGTTTGAGGGCTGGCGGTGGCTCGCCCCACGCCCAGTCTTCTCCCTCACTCCGCCAGTACCAGCGGCCGCTGGTGGCGCCGATGGTCCACTCCTTGCCATCCACATCCCGCAGCACGTAGCTCCCCAGGACCTCTGCGGCCTCTTCACGACCTAGCAGACCGAACTCGTAGGCGAAACGGAGGGACTGGTGCAGAGACTGGGCTAGCTCTGGAGAGATCCAGGGTGGGACCCGGCTCACGAAACTCCGCTCAGGCAACGGTTCCACGGGCGGCGCTACAGGGCGACCCCGGCCAACCCGGCAGACAGCATCATCTCGGAGCCGTCACAATCGTGATCTTGCCACCGTCCGCCGTGACGCTGGTCACGCGCTGTCCTGCCTGGCTGATCTTGTCGTTCAGCCCCCTGAGCTGATTGTTGACGATGGACGTGATGTCGGCGGTCGTAGGGCCCAGGATCGGCACATCGATGCTCGTCGTCGCCTGCGACACCGCCAGCCGCCCGTCCGGGGTCACCGTGAGCTGCGCCTTCAGGCTATCGCCTCCGTTGTTGACGCTCACCTGTCCCCCACTGATCTCGACCTTGCCGCCCTGGAAGAGACTCAACTCCGCCGGAAGGTTCGCGCCGGGTGGAGGCCGCAACTCGCCACCGGGCGTCACATACCCCGACCCCTGCGGATCGATCACCGTCGTTCCGGGCTTCGTGAGCGATGCCTCGACCGCTTCTGGGGTCGTTGGACTCCGGACGTCGGTACTGGCCGGCGGGGCCGTAGCCTCGGGAGCAGGTGTGGTCGCCGGGGGCGTCACCGTCGTGGGTGGTGGAGCCACGGTCGTGGGCGGCGGAGGCTCGACGGTCGTCGGCGGGGGCGCAACCGTAGTCGGCGGGGGAGCGACCGTGGTCGGCGGCGGCGCAACCGTCGTCGGCGGGGGAGCGACCGTGGTCGGCGGCGGAGCGACCGTGGTCGGCGGCGGAGCCACCGTCGTGGGCGGGGGAGCGACCGTGGTCGGCGGCGGCGC
>ORJL011704941.1_pt1 | contig 12992 bp, 2 predicted proteins | sample 1779941 | NCBI WGS metagenome assembly ORJL01 (sample SAMEA104232317, study PRJEB22302) | groundwater metagenome | biome: forest; feature: aquifer; material: groundwater | place: USA | collected 2011-08-07 | depth 5.8 m
ACGATCTCCTCAGATAGTGCCATGCTTCATTCCCGCTTTCTTTTATGAGTTCATTGATATCAACTCCCGTTTCTTTCAGAGAAGCGTGGCACTTGGGCGATATTTAAAGGCGTTTCACGCCAATGGCAAGGACTAAATAAAAGCATAGGCAATTTGCCTTGACACCCGTCGGGAAAGAGTTTAGCAGGATAAGGCCTAGCCGGTAAACGGCAAGGCAAGGAGGTTTTATGGCAATGCAACCCGATCCGGTTGGAAACCCAATCAGCGCCGCGACGCCGGTGGCCACACGCAGCGACAAGAGTCGGTTCTATGACATGGGTGAGATGGTCATCAACGGCGAGATAAAGAGCCCCAGCGGGAGCTATACGGACGCCCGTCAGCAAGTTAAATTCGAGAGACTAAGCAGCTTAAAGAAGAGCTTTTTACCGAAGCTGCTTAGCGAAAAGGCGCCGAGGTTTTAAACATCCGGCATCTTCCGGGGCGGGCCATTTAAATCACGTCATGCGGTTTTAAATAAGGAATTGAGTCTGCGGGGATTTTAAATGTTCCACCCTTGTCATCTTGCATATCTACGCCTTCAACTGTTCCATCTTCATTGACTCTCACGGTTAATTTTACAGTTTGTTTACCAGCTTCGACCTCTGCCGTTGTTGTCCCCGCCCTAGCCCTTGAAATCAGCGATAATACATCATTCTAAGGGAATGAGATGCATCTCTACTGTCGGATCGGTCATTATGTAACGGTGTTCGGTCTGCTGACCATTTTTAAATATAGCAACACGGATCAATAAAGTATTCTCATCATTCAGTTTGGTATATGTAGTCAATCTTTCGGCGCCTTCTTCGCCGAGTGAGTATATGTATCGATGTTCTCCTATGGACATCCTTTGCGTATCATTCCTCGATGGAAGGACTGTCGTTCCCTTTGGATGAGTGTGAGCAACTGGCCGGCCTACTGGAAAAACTGCAAACCCTCCGTGAACGACAACATATCTAGGCAAGCCATCTACTGTAATAACGCCCACAGCGAACTCATCTCTTGCATTTGCCTGGTAGTATCCTTCATACATATTCTTCAGTCAGCTATTGGGGGCGAGCCTTTATCTCTTGTGGATCTTGGTTTTGGAAGTGGAGATAATTCCTTGACATCAACTTCACTCCCCCACGAATCGCGGTATACCTTATCGCCGGTGGCAAGAGGTTTAACGGTTGCGTCTTTTTTCGCGTCGTCATTAAATATCACGCGGCTTCTATCTATCCCGAGCCCCTCGGCATATTTATAGATCTCCTCTTTGAACGCCTTCACATCCACAAGATGCGTTCCGGAGATATATAGCCTATCCACTAAAAGATATTCCCTGCCGTCTTTCCCCTTTGTTATCTCAACATCGTGGCTCGCAACGGTCACGTCGTCCACAATATATATAGCCTGCTTGAACTGGCCGTGAAGTATCCTGTTCACAGGCTTGCCACTCCCGTTGGAGTCTTTAGTGTTTAATGAAGTAAGTCTCTGACAAGTGTCCACCGGTTCTGACCCGCTTTTCGCTATCACATCTACGCTTCCGCTTATCATAACTTCAGCGCTCCCGCCCGACTTTAAACCGCCCTTTAAACCGTTCCTTAAAACTCTCAAGTCATCCCGGATATTTGCAAAGGCCATTCCGTATTTATCCATTACCGCCTGATAGTCCCCTTCAAAAACGGCAAAAACATTTTCAACATTTTCAGAAGATGCTTCGCCCCTCTTAAGCCCTTTTAAAAGTTCTCCAACCATTTTAGGAGCTTCACCGCTATTTGGATCGATGCCGGCCAAATGCGTTTCTATCTGCGAAGCTATCATTTTTATTATATTCCCCCGCTGTGCCTCCTCATCCAAGGCACCTTCTTCCGCTACGCCAAGCTTTACGGAATATTCCTTTTCCCATCTCTCCACAAATTCCTTGTCAAAAATATCATAGAGTTCACGATACCTCTCCGGCACGATAATCCTGCCATTCTCTACACGAGCGCCGTTGAGCATACGGACAAGCCGCCCTATGCTTTCTACGCCGTCTTCATTCATAAAAGACGCCGCAGACGCCAAAAGTCTTAATGTGCCGCCCTCATCCATTGCCTTCTTCACATCTTGTAATCTTCGCCAGTCTTTTTGAGAAACGCCTTTCGGCTTCTCTTCAAGAAAGATCAGATTTTTTCCGTTTCCACCCACCTTTTCACGCAGATAGCTAAATAGTTCAGCTCTTATAAGCATTGCCACACGCGTTGCTAAGATCGGCGCATTTTCTCTCGCAGGTTTGGTATCCCCTGCGGCAATGGACACGGCGATCTTTGAATAGATTCTCTCCTCCAATACTTTTGGAATGTTATTGAGCGCCCTTAGCGCAGACATTATCTTTTTCGCCTTGCCGCCGGAGTTGAGTATTTCTTCCAGCACTCCTATCTTGGCAGGCGATAGTTCGGACAAATATGTGATCAATGTTATCCAGCTGTTTACAGAGTCTATCACATATGGATCAAGAGATAGCGACTTTAGTTTAGGTTTCGTATCCTCGGAAAAGCCTAGGTCTTTTCCCCAATTGCTTTCAAAAACTTCACTCCATGATCCGTTCCCTTTAAAGAGGCGGAAATTTACCCTTAAAAGCGAGATAATATCTTCCCTAATATCGCTGTCTTTAAGAAGATCCAGCAGGCCAAAGAGTTCTATCTTCGCCCTGTTGCGGTTTTCTCTTCCAAACCGCGGTGCAATGGCCCCGTATGCCAATATGGCCGTCTTTTTTGTAGAGAGGTCTCCTTTTTCCATAAGTCCCCTCAACGCCACAGCCTCAAGAAACGTTTCCTTCGATCCAACCTCAAACTTTGGTGCAAGGGCTCTGTGCGCCAACATGGCTGTCCTTTTTGCAGAGGGTTCGCCTTTCTCCATAAGAGCCCTCAACGTCGCAGCCTCAAGATGGACATCTCTCCATCCAACCTCAAGCTGCGGCACAAGGGCCTTATATGCTTCTGCGGCATTCCATCTTGTATCGGGGTCTTCTTTCTCCATGAGTTCCCTCAGCGCCATAGCCTCGCGATGTGTCTCCTCCGACCCGACCTCGAACCGAGGCGCAAGGGCTTCGTATGCTTTTGCGGCCGCCCATTTTGTGCCGGGGTCTCCTTTTTCTATGAGCGTTCTTAATTTTTCCCCAACTGCATACACTTCATCGCGAGCTATCTCTTCGGTGATCAGGCCTTTGCACATTTCAAGCGCCTTCATATATTGTTTGGCCTCAATCAAATCTTCCGCTGTTTTTATTCCCTTGGCTATCTTGTGAACATTGGGGTCAGGCTGAACTATTTCACTTGTGACATCTACCTTTGCCGGCGCGCCGCCTTGTATTGGCGGCATTCCTTTAAGCCTCTCTTCTAATGTGGACTTTGATGGATCGTTTTTGGGCGCTTCTATCATTGCAGCCGACCCCTCTTCTAACCAGATCAAAATCAGCGCATCTTCCACATCATGCGGAGAGCTAAGAAAAGAACTGATCTCTTTGTCGGTGGGCTCCCTGCTTTCTTTTGCATTATAATATGAAATAAATCTATCAACTACCATCCTTACGAATTCGGCAGGGTTTTCTTCATACGCAGAAAGTCCCGGGCGCAAAATGATCTTAGCTAACGAATCAATAGCGTACCAATCCCATTCAAAGAGTTTTCCGTTAATGCTTGTAAAATCTTTTTGAAGAATACCCTTTATCCTATCGATTTTCTGTTTTCTCTGTATTTCATCCGCTTTACTCCATTCTAAATATTTTAATCGGCCTTCCGGAGTGAGCTGGCCTCGTTCATCCACACCAAATTGTTTCAAAAAAGAATCTACAGGGCTGCTGTCAAACATGGCTGACACTTCATGAATATCGGGCGGCGGCCTATTATCAAGCCTTTTTATAAATATAAGATGTGCATCTCCATTATAATAGCGGACCAATAAACCACGTTTTATCCATTCGCGTGTTCGTGCTAAACCACCACAATCGCTACAGAAGGCCTCTTCCAAATCGACTTTAGGGGTGCCTTTATTTACGATGCCTCTTACAACTATCCTTGCCTCTCCACCCGGCTTTAACATATCCACTGTTTTTTGCACTGCATCTAAAAATAGGGCGTCATCCACAACATCATGCGAACCAAACATGGAAGTTATCACATCGTAACGTTTCCCGCCAAAATCGCCATCCATGAAATTTCCGACATGATGCCTGTGGGATGTTCCCGGCTCAACCGGAACAAGGTCATTTGTCTCTATCCTTAATCTTCTGCGCTCGGCATTTGTTAAATCTCCGATCCTCATTAATTCTCTCATGCCCCTTCCGGTGCCGCATCCAAGATCTAAAACGTCAACCGTGCCATTTTCACTCGCTTCAAGTCTGTGTTTTATATTATCAATTAAGCGGCCAGTTAGCGTTCTTCCTAAATTATAAAACCAAATTCCTCGATTTTCATCATAACCTTCTCCGCCTATAACAAAAGCTCCAGGATATCCTGGAGGAACCTGGCCATTTCTCGACGGAACCTTGACATCGGGCTTGAGAACAAGCATTTCGTTCTGCCCATCAAAAATAAAATATGCCCCGTCATTGCCTTCGGTTATCGCAAACTCGTCTCTATGAGAGCTGACCCATCTTTCGACAGCCGGTCTATTTTCAGGTTTATAGACCCACTCGCTATCAACACTGGTTCGAGTTGCGATTTTAGATAAACTTCTTTCTGAACTGTCAACTTTTGTCCTCTCTCCACCTCCTAGAAATTTAAATATCCCCTTTAACCAACTTGGCGCGCCAAATTCTCTGCCGCGTGGATCGCCCTGAATGAGGCCGCTACCGGACATCCTATCACGCCCAATCGGCTCCCCCAGTCTATCCAACCCCGAATTCGGGTCCAGTGGGCCACCGGTCCTTGCGTCTGCTTCGTTCGGCCGTGCTTCATAACCGCCGTGAGTTCTTCTATGCGCCGGTTTCGGCGCGCCAAACGGTTCTGGGCTCGGGGGAGGGGAGGGCGGTGGCTCTGTAGGTGGTTCCTCCGGTTTCGTCTCTCCGCGGATCATCTTAAAGAGCCTGTCGGCTTCGGCAGGCGGGATCTTTTTTTCCGTCATGAAATCCATCTGGTCGGCGTAGAACTTCGGGTCGTGCGTCATGCTTTCAGGATGTTCTTTTAAGACGTGGGTCAATTCATGTGAAACCACTTGGTAAAGCTCGGCCAGATATTTTTCAAATCTTTCGCGGGCGACCGTCTCGTTCGGCTCGGCCGCGAGTTCCGCAAGCATCTTTGCATCGCCATCAAGGGAAGAACCAAAACTGCGATAGATATGATAGTTTTTCCCAGCCGTGTAATGGAGGGCAAAGGCATTTAAATGTGACTCCACCGTATGTATCCCGGCCTTGACATCTCTGCCGTCATTGGGTTTCCATAACATGAGCGCCACTTCACGCAGAAGAGAGACATATCTCTTTTGGTCGGGGTCGTGGACATCTTCTAAAGCATACTCCTGCTCCGCCTTATATCGGCCGAAAAGCGCCTCTTTCTCGTGCGTCCTTGTTTCCTTAGCGCCATCTCCGATCCAGAGACGGCTCTTGACCGACGCCGGAACCCCTTCTGACTTACGAACTTCCTCGATGATTCGCATGGCGGCCTTGTCACCTTGCCCTGTTGCCTTAAAGAATAGTTCTCTAAGTTCGATGAGCGAGAGGTGAGCTTCCTTGCCGTCAACATCCACGGTGATGAACCTGATCAATGTTAAAAGTTTATTAAGACGCTCTTCTCCGTCTTTCCCCGTGTAGTAATCCGCATTAAACTCCGAGAATCTCCCGTCATTTATGGCCGCGGCATTTGTTCTAACCTGCCTGCCAATGACCATGTTCGACGACATGTCGTAGAGGTCGTGAAAATATATCTCCGGCAACGAGGCCAGATCCTCCGCAGAATGAATATCCACAACCCGCTCCAAAAATCCCCTGATAAGCATGGCGGGGAGGACCTTTTCAAGTTCCTTCATGACATCTTCATGATCTTCGAGGCGGTCGCACGTTGGAGCTCTCTTCACTCTGCGATCAAGATTTACATAAAAACCCTTCCGGGCAAAAAGCCCTTTGACAACGGTGGGGAGTTTTTCCATAAAGCCGGTCTCAAGGTCCGCGAGCGGCAGGCCGCCACGGAGAAGCCTTGTCTCTAATCCGTCAAAGAGTTCGATTCTTCCGAGGGTGGGGTGCTCAACCGTGACAAGGGCGCCGTTTCTTCCGGCATTAACTTCCTCGCCGTTATAAGTTGCAACGGCCTTGGTTTGACTTAGGTATTGTGCCGTATCTTTAAACCGCGCCTCTACTAGCGCGGTCTCAAGTTCCGGGATCGCGCCGCGCCTCTCTGTCTCTATCTCGGTCCCGTAAAAACCGGTTTTGTTCCTTAGCTGATCGAAGGCGAATTCTATATCGACGATATTTCCCTTTGCATCCCGCACCACCCTGAACTCGGCCTCAATTACGCTCTTTGCGCCCTTAACGGCGGTCTTCAGGCGCACCCAGTTCGCATTTGCAAAGACCGAATAGAAGCCCCTTCCAAAGCCTCCGAGGAAATCTCCGCCGCCCCGCTTGTTCCCTTCACCCGGAACCAGGAGGCCCAAGAATTCCGCTTCGGTCATTCCGCCGTAGTCCCTGAACCCCATAACAAGGCGGCCGTTTGAGCGGAAGGTCCTGACCTCGACCCTGCGGTCAGCCGCTTCCGTGACACGCCCCGGGATTTCCGCAACATCAAGGGCGTTTTGGGTCAGTTGAGTGATGAATGCATAAGGGTTTACGGCGTGGAGATGCTCGATCGAATGTTCGATCTGCCTTTGCTCCTCTTCGTTCCCAAAACGGTTCACTCTCCTTAAATCTTCAAGCTTTGCATCTTTAGTGAGCCTTATCTTTGTTACAACATCGGCAAGGCTTTTGAATTCGCCGTCAAGGCCTTTAAGATCGGCTGTCCCGTTCAGGAGGAGGGTGGCATCCGGTGTTTTTAGATAGATCCGAAGCGCCTCGGTGTCTGCGGTCTCGCGCCCGGCCCGGATGTCGGCGATGATGTCATGAATATCCAGGTGCGAATCGAGTATCGTATCTATCTTTTTCAGGAAGGTTTCTGTGTCACTGCCCCGTGTAGAACCAAAGGTGTCTATAAGGCCGAAGGCATGCTCGAGGCTTGACGGATCGGCAGACGGGTGCCTCTCCACATATTCGGATTTAAGAGGGTCTCTAAGTTGAGAGAGGAGATGAACCCGTGCCGGATCGCCCGAGAGGGTGTTCCACGCCGTTTCCGAGGCGTTCATCGCCGCATGAATATGATTGGAGCGGGAGAGGCCCCTTGATCTAACGAAACCCCATCTCTCTTTGAGTCCTCCGTTTGCCACGGCCTCAAGTCTGCTGATAGGTATGAGTTGGGCGTCAATATATGCCCAGGTTTTCCCATCCGGTCCGATCAGCAGTTGTGGCTGCAAGTGACTCACCTTCGATAATTTTCTCCCCTCAAGATCAAAGAACTCGTGAAAATTCATGGGTAAAGTTGCATCTATAACATACTGGCCATCCCCAACTTCACGGATATCAAAGTAAATAACTTTACCTAAATCATTTCCACGTGGCACTATCCTAACGCCGTCTGCATTATAAAGGAATGCGTCACTGAGAGTCCCGATATTAGAACGCGGATCCGGAAGGGTAAACGCGGTCTTAAAAAAGAGGTAACCGGGGGCTGTGAGGGTCTCTAATTTACCCCTGGTTGCAAGAAGGACCCTTCCGCTCGAATCGCGGATCCTTGTTATTCCATCATCAGATCTGCTTTTATAACGGACGATGCCATCATGCTCTATTTTCGATATATCCTTTTCTTGAAAGATAATATTACCATTTGTATCGAGGAGCATTTCTTTACCACTGGTTCCGGTCAACGCAATCATATAAAGCTGGCCGTTGTCATAGACCGGTATTAAAGACTCATATTTCGTGACAAAACGGAGGTTTCCCGCCCCATCGTATATCTTCTCTCTCCCCTCACTGTCACGATAGATAAAGTAGATCTCTCCGCCGGTCTCATAGGCACTTGTAAGGTAGTCGTCTGTTTCAACCAGTCGTTTACCATCCATTCCGATTCCACTAGGGTAAAAATCCCCCCCGCTGGGAGAAAAGACAACCCCTTTGTCGTCCAAAAGCGAATATCCGCCATTTTGATCGGATACTAAAAATCTAGTAAAACCATTATCGTCTATAATTTTTCTTACCGTACCTTCAGTATCAACCGGCTTGGTCCCATCAGCATTCAACCAACCTTTATCAATAAAACAAAAATAGGCCTTCCCACCGGCAACCATTCCTAAAAAAGATTTCTCTCCACCAAAGAGCCTATTCCCCTCACCATCCATGGCTATGCTTCTGCTGGTCAGGTAATAGGTATCCCCCTCTTTTGTTTCAAAGGTGTTTTTAATTTCTTCGGAGCCTTTAGGAAAATCAAACAACTTCTCCCTCTTTGCGTCATAAACTTGGCAACGGCCGTTTCTTTGCAAATAATAGAATTGATCTTCTCTATCTATGCTATCATAATCCTCCGGTTTGACCAGGACGCGGCCGTCAAGGCTTATAAGCCCCCTAAAATTTGTTTTGTCATTCCTTATTACAAGCCCATATTTTGATACTTCTTCAATAATATGGTCTTCGCGCATGTGTTTCGGAAGGATGTTGAATATATCCCAAACATTAGCGTTACGCCCTCTCATGGGTAATAGCCCCTCTCTATCAAGGAAATCGAATACGCCGGTCAGCTTTTCAGGAACCGGCGGGGCCTTCTTAAATTCCGCGCGAACCCTGCCTCCCTCAATCTTAGCCCCAACCACAGCCTCAACCCCGGTTTTAGCCTGATCGGCAAAGACCTCCGCCACGCCGGCATTCTGCACCATCTCCCAGTCAACGCCAAAGCGAAGGTTTGGCACCATAAAGAGGGCCGAGAGGGCGAATGACGGACTCTCCTTGTAAAAAGATCGGGAGAGATAGACCACGCCTACTTCTTTATCAAAGACAAAGGGGTTCTTTATGTCGTCTGTCAAGACGACCCTGACGGGCCTTGAAAGCCCCGACTCCTCAATGGTCGTTCCGCCCCTGAACTCCTTTGGCCTCTCGAACGCATCGAGCCAGCCCGGGTGGTAGAGTTCCGGATGGACCAAGACGATGTCCGGGGACCCTGATATCCTCTCTCTTAAAAGAGGGGTGTCTGCATAGACCCTTGTCCCGGGAGCTGACCTCTGCCTTTCTTTTACAATGGCCATCGTGGCGTCCTTCAGAAGCCTGACAAGCTTGACCGGTGACTGGCTTCTCTTCTCAAGTTCTGCAAAGAACTCAACCATCCCACCGAGATAGCGAAGGTCTTTGACGTCACCGACGAGCGATGTCAGGAAATTTACGAGCTCGCCGTTCACACCCACTTCGTCACGTGTGATCGAAAGAAGCACAGAACACGGAAGATCAATAACAACCTCACCCGGGAAGGGCTCTCCCCGTGTCTTAAACTCTTCAACGACATGGTTTCCCGCCTTAACGACGATCAAACCATCCTCTCCCTTGCGGTTTATTGCAAGGCGACCCTCTTCGCCGTTATATTTATAACGCCCAAGCTCTTCCAGCCTTGCCGCATTCACGCGCTTTCCGTTCACGTTAAGGCTTCTGTCTTCCGAGACATAACGGAGGTAGCGCTCTATCTCGGCATTCATTTCACTCTTTTTTATGTCGGAAGACTCAACAATGACGCGTGTCCCCTGCGGCCCTTTTTCCGCCATCCTCTCTGAACTCAAGAGGTGGCGGCCGTCCCTCTTTGTGAAGGTCAGGCGCCAGCCCCCTTTTTCCTCGGTTCTGGTCTCAACTATGACGCGGTCGCCATCTCCTTTGAGGTGCCTTAGTGAAGTGTAGAAACCTATTCCAAAGCGCCCGTTCTGGCGCGACCTGTTTGGCTTTCCGGAGAGTTTCGGCAGTAAGAGGCGCGTGACTATTACTTCCGGCGTCATCCCGGTGCCTCTGTCGGTCACGACAAAACGGCCGTCTTTCAATTCAACATCAACATCGCCTTTACTTGCGTCAAGGGCGTTAATTGCAACCTCAACGACCGACCTGTTTTTGTCATCGGTCTGATTGATGTCGCTGTCTATGTCTATCTCTTTAACAGGAACCTTGCGCCCTGTAAGTTTATCCTGAAGGGTTTTGCCGGCCGCGCCGTCCGCCAACAGCCTGTCATAGTAGCCATCCATCCCGACGCGTTTATCAGGCGAACTATCAGCTCGCAGGCCGGAAGAGATGACCCCAAGTAATTGCTGAAGGTCAACTTCGCCGGTCGGCGGCCTTACAACATTGGCTGTGGGGTTGACTACCTGCTCAAAATTTTCGGTAGCTTTGTCTTTTTTCCCCGATCCAAGCCATTCTAATGCACCTTTAAGCCACGATGGCAGTTTCCGCCCTGCCCATGGCGTTATACCAACAGGGCCGCCGGTTATAATTAATTTTTCAACAAGGTTGGGCTCTTTTTTCGCTGGCGCGTCGGTTCCCGACTGGCTGCCTTGCGGTCCTGTCAAACGATAGATCTTCACGCCAGAAAGCCCATCTAAGGCATCGACTGGAATAAAATTATAAGGATGCTCTGGATTGTCATAATCTGAGCGCGCAACTTGTTTGACGGCATCACAAGGAACCTCAATTATTACGGCATCTGTTCTGTTCAAATCTTGGACGGGATCGTCATTAACACCATTTTTCGCATATAAAAATGCGTCTTCCGGGTGTTCTAGAGATGTAAAATCCGCAAACCCCTCATGTTTGGAACCAATACCTGTGTTCGTAATATTAATTTCTCCCGTTGGCGAGGATTGAAACACCACCCTCCTCAGAAGAGTGCCTCTATAAACATGCCCGGGTTTAAGTTCAGCCCTACTGATCGTTGGCAATGCAAGAGTGGCTGAGTTACTAATTTCAACCAAACTCGAAAGAAGCTCATTTTGCTCACGTTCCAATTCATCAAGTTGTTTTATCTCCGCAGATGCCATCCATCTACGGAACACCTCTCGACCCCTTTCCGAAACGGAGATTCCGTCAGCCTCAACTTCTGCAAGAACCCTTTTGCGGACCGCGACTGTATCGATCTTTGTTATTTCTGCCCAAACTCGCGTTAATTCTTTTTGTATTTTAAAATGCTCGGTGGAAAGGCGCTCCACATCCGGCAATGGCGGTGCTGCAAGGGCCTTGGGGTCAGGTCTTTCGGCATTTACCTCCGGCGCCATCGGCCTTATCTCAAGCGTCTCCTTTGGACTTAATTTGATCTTATACACGCCTCTTTCTTCTGTCATTGTAGCGCCGTGGCCTGTGATCAATTTTGCGATGAGATCTCGAATATCGTCTCTGTTCTCCGGTTTGTATTCCCATTCGCCGGTCTTTTTGGGCGTGACGAGCCTTGCTAGGTCCTTTAAAAGCTTTAACTTAGGCTCGATTTTTTCGGCATCCTTCAGCGCCGACCTTGTAAAGGCGAGCTGGTCCACCGTTGCCATGCCGCTCTGCACCAGCGCCGACTGCAAACGCTCGCGTTTTTTGGCAAGCATCTTCAACTCGTTGAATATGGCTGTCACTTCGGCGGCGTCTTCTCTGCCGCTGTTCTTATATTCTGACAACCTTTTCAAGACCCCCTCTTGCTCCTCGGCGAGCTCCCACAGTTGCGGTTTATATTTCTTCAGCATTATTTCAGCGGTCACTTCATGAAGCGGCTTGCTGATGGGCATTGCGATCACACCGGCAAGTTTCAGGCAGAAGAGGAATATAAAGCGCTCCTTCATTGCCTCCGGCGACATTACAGCCGTTGGGTCGATCGAGCTATCGCCCGCGATATAATGACCGGTTGCCAGTATCAGATCCCATGCCGAGAAGCTGACATATTCCGCGCCAAACGCGCCGCCGACGTTCAATATCTTACCTACGATCCCAAGTTCCGCCCTCTGCAACAGAAGCGCCCTCGCGGCCTCGGAGGTATATTTTTCGCCCCATTTTATCGCCCCTTCCTTGACTAGTTGCATCTCCGCCCTGCGGAAGAGGGCGCTCTTCACCAATTGGGCATAGGCCTTATTCCCCATCCCAAGGAATTTGAACATTCCAACCGTTTCCAGATATTCTATCGTCAAGAGTCCGATATTTTCCAAGGTGCCCGCATCGGGGTTATATGGGAGATCGTTCAATGCGGCATAGCTCAAGACCTTTTCCGCGCCCATAAATACGCCAGAACCGATCAAGAGATTTGCTGCGGCAAGCTGGCCAGTGCTTAGGTCAAATGTCGTGGAGAGCCACGGGGAGGCCGCGCCGACTGTTAAAGACATCGCAACGCCGGCCGCTACGATTATTCCTATCCTGCCGGCAAATTTTATGGATTCAGACCTCTCCAGCGACTCGCTGAACTCCTTATTGACAGACTGCGCGAACGGAGAATTTGAAACGGTCAAAAAGCTTATCCTTGCATCTTCCGTTCTTCCATCGTCCAAAAGCCTTCTTGCGGCCGTATAGTTCTCGCGGAGCGTTTGATATCGTTTATTAAGCCAGCCCTTATCGACATCATTTTTTCCAACCATCGAAGAGATGAGTCTCTCTTGCTCTATGACCGCCTTGATAGAATCATCTATGCCGTTTGCAAGCGAGGCCAGGTCGATATCCTTCAGTATCTTTTGAACTATCGAGCCGTCTCCGTTCATGTCCAAACTTTCTGCCTCCGAGACGGGGTCTATGAGCTTGCCGCCAACTTCTGCGCTACCGGCCTGTATCGCAAGCCCCAAGAGCCTCGCTTTAACTTCAGCCTTTGTGAATGATATGGCAAGGCCAAGGATCGACGGATCCAATTCTTCGTCTTTTGCCAGTTTTTCCAGCGCCGCTTGGGTGATGGCGCGGTCGGTCTGGGGAAACTTAGTCTTCGAGCTGGTCTCTCGACTTCGCT
>ORJL010171886.1_pt1 | contig 12989 bp, 17 predicted proteins | sample 1779941 | NCBI WGS metagenome assembly ORJL01 (sample SAMEA104232317, study PRJEB22302) | groundwater metagenome | biome: forest; feature: aquifer; material: groundwater | place: USA | collected 2011-08-07 | depth 5.8 m
CGCTTTCATCGACGATAAACAACAACACAATTTGAAAAGTAGTTTACAAAACACAGAAACCTATAGTGTAGCATCCTCTTTAAAAACTTTAAAAACCAACTATATTCTCCAGAAGCGTCAACTAATTACCGAATTATACAATGGCCTGGCGGTATTGTGTTCTCCAGAAAAGCACGCGGAACATTTAAAAAATTTACCCGTACTATAAAATATGTGTCGGGGTTCCAACTCTTTTGCCAATCCTTATAAACCTCTTCTTCTCTGTTCGTGATATGTTCATAGGCATAATCGGCAAGGCAAATGTTGGCAAATCAACCTTTTACAAGGCAGTTACTTTGGCTGATGTTCTTATTGCAAATTATCCTTTTGCCACAATTGAACCAAATAAGGGTGCTGGTTTTGTTAGGCTTGATTGTGTTGATGTTGATTTTGGTGTTCAGTGTAATCCTCGTGTTGGTTTTTGTGTGAATCATCAGCGTTTTGTTCCTGTGGATGTTATGGATGTTGCAGGACTTGTGCCTGGTGCGCATGAAGGCAAAGGGCTTGGTCTTTCATTTCTTGATGATTTACGCCAGGCTGATGTGCTCGTGCATGTTGTTGACATGGCTGGTTCTACAAATGAGCGCGGGGAACCTGTTGAGCCTGGCTCATATGATCCTGCAAATGATCTTAATTTTTTAGAGCATGAACTTGACATGTGGGTGCTTAGTATTTTGAAAAAAGGCTGGGAAAAGTTTGCTCGCCAGTTGCAGCAAGAGCATGGCGATGTTGCTTCAGCTATTGGCAAGCAATTGTCTGGCTTGAATATTACTGAGCGTCATGTTAAAAATTCTATGCAAGAACTCGGGATAGATGCAATCTCTCCATTGCACTGGTCTGAAGAACAACTTATGCAGCTTGCGATTGTGGTGCGTAAAACAAAACCAATGATTGTTGCGGCAAATAAAATGGATATTCCTTGTGCAGAAGCTAATCTAAAACGTATTCAGCAAGAGTTTCCTGATATGATGATCATTCCCTGTTCTGGCGATGCTGAATTAACATTAAAACAAGCTGCACGCGCTAATCTGATTCAATATGTGCAAGGTGATAATAAATTTGCTATCACTGGCAATGTCTCTGACAAACAGCGTGCTGCATTAGAGTTTATTCAAAAAAATGTGCTAGACAAATTTGGTTCTGCTGGTGTGCAAAAAGTTTTGAATGCAGCAGTGTTTGACTTGCTAAAATACGTTGCTATTTTCCCTGGCGGAGTAAACAAGCTTGCTGACCAGTATGGCAGAGTGTTACCTGACTGCTTCCTTCTTCCACCAAATAGTACTGCATTTGATTTTGCCGGAAAAATTCATACTGATTTGCAAAAGAACTTTGTTGCAGCAATTGACGTGAAAAGCAAGCGCAAAGTTGGCAGAGAACAAATTCTAAAAAACAGAGATGTTATTGAGATCATGACAAAGTGAATCTCAATACGTACTTGCTATGGTTTCATGTGATAAATGTGGAAAACAGATTCTGCGAAAGAAACAAGACTACATCTTGCTCGGCCAGAATTTAGGAAAGTTTGACGCTTTAGTTTGCGCATGTGGCGAAGTCATGTTTGAAGGAACAGAATTTGAAAAGATTGAAGCTGCAGCTAAAAAGAAAGGAGTCTGGGGCGTTGGAAGAGCAGCGCGAACAACCATCGGTACCTCGGGTAATGCGCTTGATGTGAGATTGCCTAAGTCTGTTGTTGATTTTTTAGAGCTCAAAAAAAGGTCAAGAAGTTATGATTGAGCCTATTGACAAAAAACGATTTCAAGTGTGTTTGAGTTAAGAGTATTTATCATTTTACTACTTTGTATCGTACCTGCAATTCATTTTCGGAAATCTTTTTCACATCAAGAAGTTTGAGGTTTGCTTCGCAGTCAATATTACCAAACAGTGGAATTCCTTTCCCAAAAAGCACCGGTTCAATGTCAAGAATTATTTCATCAACTAAACCTTCTTTTATAAAACTGCCGTTGAGTATTCCGCCACCTGCTACAGCAACTTCTTTGAAATCTTTTAACAATTGTAATGCGTCTTGTGGTGATTTTGCGAGCAAATGATTTTGGCTTAGTGTTTTGAGTTCATTGTGTGAAACAACAACAATTGTTACGTTTTTCAACTCAACAAACTCTGGTTGTTTTGTAAGAATTTTGTAGGTTCTTCTGCCAATAATCATTGCTCCGATTTTTCTTACAAATGCGCTATAGCTATTCCATTCTTCTTTAGAAATCCAACTTGTATCATCATTTTCTTTAGCAATCATTCCATTTGCAGAGATTGCCATATACAGATTAACTTTCATTTTTTCACCATGCGCCGGACAGATATCCTCAACTGCTGTTTCGGGACCTGCCGGCTTGTTTATTATCTGAGGATATAAACTGCGCCGGACAGGATTCGAACCTGCGAAGGCACTAAGCCAGCGGCTTTCCAAGTTTTCTCTTGAGGCCGCCACGTTTGACCACTTCGCTACCGGCGCATTTATACTAATTGAGTTCAGCGCTTATTTAAAGCTAATGCAAAGCGATGTGTTAGTGTCAGAATTTATAACTGAGAAAAAAAAACTAATAGTTTAGCCTTAGCACTTTCTGCCCTTGCATCTTCACATTCTGGAAAAATGTGTTCGGAACTTACGACGTCGCGAACTCGCGACGGAGAATAAATAACACCGAACACGTTTTTCCCTTATAAAAAGAAAAGGGGCAATAGACGCAAAGCCTGCGTATTTTTCATTCAAGAGATATGATCAGCTCACACAAAATAATGCAAGACCTGACATAATCATGATTTTATATCGGCTTCTTCAGGCAGTGTCTGCAGCACAAGCAAGTCTTCAGTAGTTAGCTTCCCGCCTTTCTTTATTTTTTCCTGCACTTGAGCCTGCTTCTCAGACAAGGAACGCTGTTTTTCCTGCTCACGAGAAGAACGCTGTACTTTGCGTTCAGCCTGTGCTTTTGCGCTTAGTTCAGCAAGCAAAGTAAGCTTTTCCTCAAGCTGAACACTAATAGGCTCAAGAGCAGCAGACTTTTCATTAATAGTTTTTGTAATCGCATCTTCTTTTGCACGTAATTCATCAATTTTTTTGCTTACTTCAATAACGTGTTCATGTTTTTTTTGAGATAGCGAAGCCTTTTGTTGCACCTGCACATGCAAACTGTCTGCTTGAGCACGCGCAGAATTCAGTTCTCTATACGCAACACGCTCTTTTTCTCTTTCAGCAAACACTTTTTGTGATGCAACAAAAATTTTCTTTAACTCTTTAATCTTCTTCATCAACACAAGCTCTTTGTCAAAAGGCAATGCATCAGTTTCAATCTTATATTCAAGCCTTCGCATTTCTCTGCGAACACTTTCTGGATCAAGCGCTGGCACAGTTTGAGAGCTGTTTTTTTTTTCATTGCCTTTTTTTTGATCAGAAGCAAGTGTATTTTCCTCAGCTTTTTTCTTTACAGTCTCGTGAAACGCATCGCGTTGCTCTTTCAAAGCTTTAATCTCGCCAACCATAGAATCTCTATCTTTACGTTCTGCTTCAACTTGTTTTATAAGATCACGAACTTCTCTACCAACACGTTGTCGTTCAGAAAACAAGCCTTCAGGATCTTGAGCATTTAGCTGACTGCGTAATGTCTCAACTTCCTTTTTCAGATCCTCAATGCGTTGCATGAGTTCATGCCGTTCTTGTGCCAACATTCCACATCACATGCCTATTACAAAAAAACAAAAAAACAAAAATTATCCAAAGAGAGCGCTAAGTCCAGCTGCTGCTGCTTCCTCAGTCTTTTTCTCGTCTTCAGGTTTTTTCTTTGATTCTTCAGCTTTTGCAGGAGCTGCTGCCACAGGAGCTACAGCAACAGGAGCAACAGCTGCTTTCTTAATAGCCTCGTCAATATTCACTCCTTGAAGTGCAGCAACTAGTGCCTTAAGTCTTGCATCATCAGGCTTTGCTCCAGCTGCTTCAAGAACCTTCTTTACAGTAGCCTCATTCACTGTGCCACCTGCTTTATGAATCAACAATGCTGCATATACGTATTCCATTTTATTCCTCCCTAAATTTTGAGTTCTTCTTTTATATTTTGCGCAACACTTTCTGCGCTAGTAATCATTTCATCAGTCATACCTTCAACTAAAAAACGCGATTCGCGCGCAACAGCACGAGCTTCACGCCATGCTTTAGACAATAACAGCTCAAGCACTTCAGGAGCTGGATAGCAAATCTCAACACCAAGATTAAGAGCTGATATAATTGCATCAGACAGTTTTTGGTTAAAGGCTTCTTCATCAATATCAAGAACACTTGCAGGATAAACAGTGCCTTTTTCAAACACTGCAGTCAAGTTCAATCCAATCTCCATAGGTTCAATACCTAATCTTGAGATCATGCTTGCAACACCAGGCTTGATAGGCTCACCAGCTTTGGCAACAACACTATCAACTTTTACTGCAACCTTACCACCCTCAACACCTGCCTTGACACCAATCTGAGCAAACTCACTAATAATAGGACCAGGAGCAAAAGGAGTTGGGCCTGCAGGAATCACAATATCATATGGAGCAATCTGGCCAGGCTTTGCAGCAACCTTAGACTTTGATTTTTTCAATGTTTTAAATAATGCAAAAGGATTTTCTTTTGTGAATAAAAGAGCAGGCATGCCCTTTTCAATATATGGCTGCAAACCTTCAAGATTTTTACATTGTGCAAGAGCACGCAATAACAAATTACGACGTGTCATGACAATCTCAACAGTGCCGCGCAACTTTTTTTTCAGCTGACCAAGCTGAGCTGCAGGAAGACTTTCCATATTCAAAACACCAACAATAGGATACAACTTAGTCAGTTGCAAAACTTGCTGCACAACATCTTTTTTCCACTGAGCAACATGAGTTTGAGGAACAGTCATGCAGCAGCCTCCTTCACAGCACCAACCTTTACTGGAGGACTCATTGTGCGCTTGAGAAGCACAGAACGAATATTATCAGTCTCACTAGGCAATGATTTTACAATAGCATCATACACAGTCATGATGTTTTCTAACACCTCAGCATCAAGCATATCCTCAGAACCAACCATTGCTTTTGCACTGAGCTGAGTCTTGACAGACACTTTAATTGTTTTGCGCAATTTATCAACCAAAGGTTTTAGATTTGCATTAGGAGGAACAACACAACCTGCTTTAGGATTTGGCATTTTACCCCTTGGGCCAAGCACACGACCAAACACTTTAGCTATTTCTGGCATTATATTAGCTTGAGCAACAAAAAAATCACAGGTTTGCGAAAGCTTGCGAATTTTCTTTTTTTCTTGCTGAAACTCAGGAAATTGCTCTGTAGTAACTACTGCATCCATGTTTGTCTTCGCGTTTTGTAACAATTCAGGACCAACAATTGCGCAGACCTTAATGGGTTTTCCCTTAGAGAAAGGCAGAACAATGAATAAATCCTTTTGGTTTTCAGGCTGTTTTAAATCAATATCACGAAGATTCACAATCAAGTCAAACTTTTGCACAAAGTTGCGCTTTTCACCAAGAGAACGCACCTGAACCAATGCTTTTTGAAAATCATTCTTTTGCATAACAAAACCCTCCTACGAAGCCGGGCACTCACTGATACGCGACGAGTAGTACAACGGGATACTATACAAAATCAGAGAGGGGTTTTTAAATGTTTTGTTGGGAAAAATCAGAAAGCCAGTTTCTCAATCTCAAAAACAACAAATCCATACTGTTCTACTTCTTCTTGCGAATAACAATGACCCGCAGCAACAAGTTGTTCAGAACTGGTAAAACGAGAACCCCATCTTTCAGGAGCATATGCAAGAGCAACCGCTTGCCACGAATCAAACTCTTTTCTATCAATGACTTTTACTCTAACGGTTTCTGTCACTTGTTCAAGTTTTGTGAATAAAATAGTATCACCAATACAAACTCCTTTTCTTTTTGCATCATTCACGCGCAGTTCAAGTGTTTTAGTTCCTGAACTGATCTCTTGAAAACTAATTTGTCGCAAATGCATAGAATATTCTGCCACGTGAAACCACCTCACTGGTTTTTCAGACCATGCTCTTTAAAAACATTATGGCACCGCACAAGAAGATGCTCAAACGCACCAAAAGAACTCTTGAAAGACTTGCTGTTGGAACAGTGCTTGCAGGCACAGTATTGGTGTGGCCGTACAAAAACATGTTCTCAAGCAAACCAGTTCATGTTGCAGTGCCAGGCATCACGCACGGGTACACAAGACCTGCACAAAAAGAATATACCACTAACAAATTGCTCTGGTATGCAACAGGACCAAGCCTTGCATTGCTTCTTGCATGGCTCTATGACAAAACAAAAAAACGAACAACAACACCAGGAGAAGCTCTTGCGCACAAGTACAGTCTTGGAGCAATATGTGGAACAATTGCAGGACTATTAGTTGACCAATATGCAGAAGAATTTAGATCCTACTCTTATTTCCCAAAAACCAGCAGAGATTGCCTTTTTCCAGGAATAGCATTTAATTATGTGCTAAATGGTATTTTAGATCAAGGCGAAGGAAGCATATTGCGAGGCATCAAAAATTGCACGAGCGCTATACTAGGAAGAACAACACATACTGCTTTCTCATACAAAAGCGAGCAAGGAAACACTCTTCGAGAAGCATTACACAAAAGAAACTTAGGACACATTGAAGAAGCACTGGCTCTTGAACGAAAAGCACTTTCTGATATTGATACAGTCATAGACCGCATAACTCTTGGACAAGAAGTTTGTTTCCCGCTCTCTTTTTTTCTTGGAACACTATTACAGCCGCCAGCAACACCAGAACAAGTATATTTTTGGAGAGCAGGACTTCTTGCACGATTTGGCTGGTTTTCTTTTGCTGATAAATACATTGAAAAAGCATTAGCAACAAGCAAGCACCCCTACATCGCATTCACTATAGCAGAATGGCTAACGTCACTTAACGAACAAGAAGAAACACTCAAACAGTGGTGGCCAGGACCACATAAACGCTTTGCCGCGAAAAAAAATCTTGCACAACGCGCACAAGAAGCATGGACTGAAGCAGGAAAAAGATTAGAAAAAGCAAAAGAATTGCAGCAAGTTCGCATAATATCAACTGCAGAAAAAAACATGCTTGTTATTGATAATCCTTATCTTGAAGAAAGCATCGTACTCGCAGCACCAAAAACACCAGAAGACCAATCGTGCATTGACTGGGAAGAAAAAACACTTCAGTGGTATTATCTGCTTTTTGGTCATCTTATTCCAACACCAATCGGAAAAATAAGATTGCAAGAACAAACATGCTTTGCAGAAAGACTCATTGGAAAAACAACAATTGAACAAGCAATTTCTCAAAAAACTTTTGATGAACAACAAAAACAGCAAACAATAGACTTACTTGCAAAAATCCACAATCACACACCACCATTTGCATTTAATCCTGCAGAAAAAAATCCTGATTATTTCAAAGAATTGCTTGCAAAAAGTTTGAATAATTTTTTACAGCACAATCCCTTTTTAGAAGGCAGCATACACAGAATTGTTGAAGAGCTTGAACCAACATACTATAAACTTAAATGCCAGCCTTTTGCATTTAATAAAGATACACACCCACAAAACTGGACTATTCTTAATGGAATAGTAAGAGCAATAGACTTTGGCTGCACACAAGACGGTCCAAGAAAAGGACCTGTGCTCAACAATCTTGTGCGACTTGTGGAATGCGAAGGAATGATTCAAGAAGATCAAAAAACAACAGCAAAACAATTGCAAAAATACCTTGAAAAAACACACTGGCAGTGGAATGATGAACCAGCTTATTACTATGCAGAGTCAGGAGTGTATGATCATCTTTTGTGCGCAGGAAACCGCATGAGAGAATATCTTGCAACACAAAATCCTGAAAAACTTGAACGCGCAAGAGAGCACTTGTTAAAAACAATATCTCACATTACCAACACACGAGTGTTATTTAGCAAAGAGTACTCCTTAGTTTGTGCATGCACCAACATCCTACAAGCCTGCGGCAATAATTGAGCCAAGCATATCAAAACAATACTCTTGCACTCTGCCAAGATGAAACCATAATAGCATCTGGTCTGCCTCAATCTTAGAAGACAGTGAAGCATGATATCTTGCAACAAGCCAGTGCTCAGAACCAAGAGAGACTGCTTTTTGCAATGAAAAAACGAACAACAGCTCAATAAGTGCCAGAGTCAAAGAATTTACGCGCTTGTGCAGTTCAAGAATTTCACGAGAGGCATGATGTACTTGCGCTGTCTTACAGTAGTCAACATATGCATCAGCAAGCTTTTCCAGATACTCAAGTGCAACATACTGCTGACAGCTTCTATGAAGCCCAATTTGCTGAGACACCATTCTACGACACACATCAGAAAGACGATTAATTTCTTTATCACGCACAACTAATGCCTGAAGCCAGCCTAAATCATGCTGACGAGATGCTTCAAGAGTTTCAACAGCCAGTGACTTTATCACCAGCAGCAAACGATTGCGCAAAATTGCAAATTCTTCCAAATTCGCAGATGAAACTTTTTTAAGAGTGACCTGATTTTTTCCTTGATGCACCATCTCAAAACCAAGCATGCCCTGCTGAAGTACATGCTGCACTGCTTCTAGCTCATCAGTTGAAGAAAATATTGCTTCAATACAGTCATAACCTGCTTTGAATAATGCTGCAATAATGCGAGAAGTCATTGGAGCAGTATTTGTAAGATCAACTTGCACACGCTTGCCTTCGGGCGCAACATGCACTGGAAGAATACGAAGAAAGCCAGGAGATTCTTCTACCTCAACACTATCACCTTTTTTTACCCCATGACTCACAACCCACTTTTTTGGCAGAGAAACAACACAAGTCTTGCCAGCCATAAGAATAACTTTGCGTTGCATATCATTAACAGAGTGCATTAGTATATAAATTTTTCTAAATAACATACTTCTATACCTATTATATAATTATATCCTTCAAGTATATAACTTCCGGATGTTTTGCGGAAAATAGCTGTGAAATTGCGAAAAATCCGAAAAACACAAGAAAACAAGAGGTGAACACATGCTAAACAAAAAAGACTGGATCATTGCATCTTATCTGCGCCAGAATAGCAGAATACCGCTTACAGACTTGTCAAAAAAAACAGGAATACCAGTAAGCACATTATTTGACCACATCAAAAATCAAGATGGAACACTGTATGCAAAACACATTGCTCTGCTCAACTTCACCAGCTTAGGCTACACGACAAAAGCACACATACTTTTGCGAGCACCAAAACAAACAAAAGAGAATGTGCAACGATTTCTAGAAGCACACTGGAATGTAAACACAATCTACAAAATAAACAATAAGTATGACTTCATGGCAGAATGCGTATTTAAACACATGAGAGAGCTCCAAGACTTTCTAGATCTACTTGATGAAAAATACGGAGTCAAAGACATTCAAGTCCACTACATTGTTGATGAAATCAAAAGAGAAGCATTTCTCACAGATCCTGCAATTGTTGAGTTTTTGAGAGACAGCGCAGGATAATATTAAAGTGCATTAATTTTGGAACATTTAGAATGCACTTTACTATTTGCTGAAGCACACAATTCGTCAGAAATGTTCGCATTTTTGAGCATAATCGCAAATCGAAATTTTTGACATGTTCCATAATTAATGTGCTTCAGCATAAATACTGAAAAACCATGTAATTAGTACACCTATGAAACCAAAACTGAGTAGATGCTCTGAACAGCCGTGAGGACACAAAACTTTAAATACACACCCTCTTGAGGCACACAAAGAGGTGTATCATGAAAGCACAAGGATTGCCAATCAGCACAATTATTATCGCAGCACTAGGACTGCTTGTTCTCGTGGTTATTGGAGCAATATTTGGAGGACAAATCACAAAGTTTGGACGCGTCACCAATGAATGCATAGGAAGATGTTTAGTCTCAGACCCTGCAATGCAGACAAAAGCCTCAAACATAGGCTTAGACCTAGACACAGAAGCAAACTGCAATGCGGCAGAAAGAGAAATCTCAGGTAAGTACATAGCTCAAGGCCAAGCAGGAGTCAAACCAGGAGACTTAGTATTTTGCAATAAGTGTTGTGCAACGACTGGATGAAAAATATTTATCAAACCATGAATGCAGTTCAGCATATTTTTGTGGGAATTCTTTTTTTCATCATTTTTGCAATTATTGATCTTTACTTTGGTAACATTTTTTTTACCGAAATGGTGAACAAAACAAAACTGGATTTTTTGACACTAACAACAGGACTCATCCTATATGTTATTGGATTAATACTGCCTGATAGCGATAGTGAAGACTGTGGATCAAAGATATTTTATACACCCTTTTTATTTTTGGTTGGATCACCAAATTTTTAGAAATTCCAATAGCAAAATTGCTTAACAGAAGTGAACAGCACAGAGGATCTTTACACACCTTGGCCGGAACAGGCATCACATCTCTTTTCATTTCAGGATTGATTTCAATACTTTTTTATTTAGGTAACTCATTTCAGTTTTTCACAATACCATTCCTATTTTTTTGTCTATTTTTAGGTCAATTAATTCATCTTTTATGTGACTGGCATTGGGAGTTAAAATAAAGTAGAAATAAAAAAAATTCTGCGAAGGTCATTGTTCACAAGCCATATTAACCACTTCTCTCAACACTTGCGGAACTTGTGTAATTCCGCAATCAGCATCATAATGCCCTTTATTGTGCTCAACAATAACTTTAGCAAATCGTTCAAATAATTCTTTATTCTCAGCAAGAGGCACCCAAGGATCATTGTCTGAGAGAAATGCAACAAATTGTTCAGTATGCTTGCAAACTTTATCAAGATCTATAGAGGTCTCAAGCCAAGGAATTGCAATACGCACTTGTTCAGTATCAGCTTTAATTTCATCGCTCAAAGTGAACCATGCAGCAACAAGAACAACGCCTCCAATCTGCAATCCTTTAGACATTGATTCAAGATAGCGAAGAATAGTCTGACAGCCAATACTGTGTCCAACAAAAAAAGTTTCTTTATCTGGCTGAGAAACTGCTTTTTTAAGAGCACCGACCCAAGTCTTAATCTCAGGAGCATCAGGAGTTGGCATATGCACAAGACAAACAGCAAAACCCTTTTGTTCAAGTTCGCGTTTTAGCCAAGGACGCCACTCACTCTCAGGCGAAACACCCCAGCCATGCACAACAAAAACACGTTTAGTCATAGCACAACCAAAAAAGAAGAAGAATAAATAAGTTTGTATTTACGCAGCAACCTTTCTTTCTCTGCCTCTGTTCTTGCCACGTGATGAAGAGACTTCGGCACTAGAATATGTTTCTAAAGGAGGCACATCAGGTGTTGCATAAAAATCCTGAACTTCAGCCTTATCAGGGATGCTTAGCACAGACATCACAACACCAACAATAGCAAGCACAAGGCCAACAAGGAACAATGACAGCCATTGAGTAATCCAGAACACAAACATTAGATTGCCAACAAGCACTGCAAACAGCACAGTTGATGCTGGCCAAGACCAAGACTCATTTTCATACAAGCCCCACACAACAAGAGCAACTAGAACGAGAGCAATGCACACAAGCACAAGCTCAAACCTATAATATTCAGTCATGTTCATTTCTAAAAACAAAGTGCTCAACAGCACTAAACCAAACAATAATGTTGCAATCGTGTATCTTGTACTCATATTCCTCAACCCCCTTAACGGCAAACCAGAGAAACCCTATATAAGCATTTCTATTCTTGAGTAGTTACAATCCAGTAACCAAGAGTAAGACTTTTGAATAGATATCATGCAACGCCAAAGATGGGCATTAAAGAAGTAGTCACAATAGACCAAGAGCAGGATCGTTTTTGTCTCAGATTTACTGCAAAAGCACCTCTGGAAACTATTTTAGCAGCACTCATAAACGTGTATTCTACAAATGTCGCAGAAGTGCATTCTATTCCAACAAGTATGGGGAAAAGAAAAACGCAACAAGAAACTTATTTTTTATCAGCAGGGCCCTTTAGCATAGAAACACTCAAACCTAAAGAAACTTTTGAACAAGACAAAGAAACAACAGACTGCGTTTACGTTGCAAAAACACCTGAAACAACTATCCAAGAATTTGAGAAGTTCAGAGCTTATCTTGCAACAAAAGTGATCAGCACTCCAAAAACATAAAGAGTCCGATAGCTTTATAATCACCTCAGATTCCAACAAGCACAATGAAAAGATCTTCACGACGCTGGAAGAAAAAACGACAAATGCGCTGGAAATGGCAAAGAAAACGCATGAAAAAAGAACGCCGCAAACGAAAACTCAGAGCAGCAAGATAATTAGAGAACTCTTTTTAACACAGTTTGGTACACGAATTTAACATAATATAGCAAGAATAATAAACCACTAGGCAACAATTTGGTCATTTGCTCTAGTAGTCTAGTCCGGTCAAGGTCCTCCCAAACTGCGGTTTGTGGGACTTCCTCGGCTGATGCTTCGGAAGCTTCAGCATTCTTTTTTGAAAAGATAGCAAGAATAATAAACCACTAGGCAACAATTTGGTCATTTGCTCTGGTAGTCTAGTCCGGTCAAGGATTCGGCCCTCTCGCGGCTGAGACCCGGGTTCGAATCCCGGCCAGAGCATAGAACATTTCTTCGTAATCATTCAGTTTCATGAAACGACTGGATGAGCAAGGACTGATTTTCGCTATCGCAAAAATGGGACCCCTTTCGCATTCTACAAAAAATGATGAAGGAACCCTCCTATCTGCACTCTCAACACGGTTTCGAAGATTGCAAATTGGAAATACCTCACAAAAGGCAAACCCAATTTGCAATGAACCTCGTCGGGTTCTCACCTAAAAAGTAGATAATGCTCACTAAAGGCAGCCTTAACTGCGGTTTCGGAGTTTGCAACTTGCTGAACGCCAAGATTGCAACCGTCCCTCGCCCTTGCTCA
>ORJL010708184.1_pt1 | contig 12987 bp, 7 predicted proteins | sample 1779941 | NCBI WGS metagenome assembly ORJL01 (sample SAMEA104232317, study PRJEB22302) | groundwater metagenome | biome: forest; feature: aquifer; material: groundwater | place: USA | collected 2011-08-07 | depth 5.8 m
CCCCGGCAGTACGAGGCGCTGAATGCCCTGTATGAGCAACTGTGGGTGTACTACAACCTGTTCCAGCCGGTGCTGCACCAGGTGAGCAAGGAGGTGGTGAACGGCAAGCTCACGCGGCGATGGGACACCGCGCAGACCCCTATCAGCGGCTGCTAGCCTGCAGGGTGCTGACCGCGGAGCAGGAAGCGCGCTTGGCGAAGCTGTATGCCGCGACCAACCCCCGCCGACTGCGAGAGGAGCTCTACCAGGCGGTGGCGCAGCTCTGGCAGCACGTCACCCCGAACGCGACCCCAACCAGAACCAGAGAGGAGGCGGCGAGTCCCCGGTAACATTCCTGGATGAGTGAGCAACCCCCCTTCGGTAACATTCTTCCGTGCGTTGACACGCCCCCCGCCCGTGTCTGTCGCTGGCCAGTCATTCTGTCAGTGGGTCGTCGTTGGTCGCCGAGGCCTTGAGGGGGAGCCAGATACGAATCTTTAAAGCAGAATCTGTTGGTCTTAGGTTGACCATGGCTCAGTTTGAAGTGATGGGCGTACCCGTGATGTTGGCATAGAAAGAGATGCTAGCGTCAGACGCGACCTTCTGCCACCTCTATCCTCGCCTGGCGACGCCAGTAAGCCAACATGGCATCCAGGCTTTCTTCGACGGTGTACCGAGGTTTCCAGCCTGTGGCGGTGACGAACTTCTCTATGCTCGGGATCTGGAGGGTAACGTCGGCCGGCCGAAGCAGGCGAGTATCCAACCTTGTCGGGATATGACACGTGCTGAGGGCTATCAATCGCTCCAGAACACCGCCGACAGTCATGGTAGTGGTACCGCCGATGTTGTAAGCTTCGCCAGGCTCGCAATAGAGAAGGGCCTCCCAGTAGGCGCGCATGGCGTCTCGAACATCAATCAGCGTGCGTACCGAATCAAGATTGCCATGCATCAACTCGGTCTGCAACCCATATTCGATCCTTGCCACTTGCCGGGCGAATGATGCGGCAAAGAGGTCTGCCCGGCGAGGGTTAAAATAGGTGAACATGCGCGTTCTGATTATCCGCATGCCATAGCTCAGAAAGTATGTATACCCGAGGTGGTCCTGTGCCGCTTTAGACACAGCATATGGGCTTGCTGGGCGCATGGGCGCATCTTCTTTGATTGGCACATCTTTCGGGTCTACCCGCCCATAGACCTCAGAAGTACTACACATCTGGATGATGGGGTCCAATTGGGCCAGACGTACTGCGTCGAAGAGATGGCAGGTCGTCACGATATTGTTGCTGAGAACGGTGGATGGGGTGAGAAATGATATCCTTACGTTGGCTATGGCGGCCAGATGAAATATCGCATCCGGTTGGACCTCTTGGAGCACTCTTAGGGTGGAACCGAAATCAAGGAGGTCGCATTCGTGGATCGTGATCTTGTTGGCGATCGCAACAGTATTGTCCTGGCTGGTGCTGTGCCAGCGCGAAATACCGTGTAGATCGCACTCGGGATGGTTGTCCACGAGGTATTCAGCGAGGTAGCTGCCGCCGGAGCCTCCGATCCCGGTGATGAGTATGCGTCTGAACGCTCTGCCCTCGATGTCCATTTGCCGTCCTCCAACAACGCACGGCTTGTGTGGCCAGGCAGGGGGCGCGGGCACGTCTTGGCCTCGCGACCCGAGCGCTCGCTCGGGCCGAGGGGCGAGCCAGCTTGGTATAGAGTACCATAATAGAAAGGGGCCGCCCTCCAGGGACCTCGGGATCGCGTGATCCAGTGGGCAGGGGTCGCCGGAGAAGCGGCCTAGGGCCCGAAGCTAGGGATGCCGGAGAGTGGGGCGCTCGTCCTAAAGTTGCAGAAGGACTGGGAAGCATAGGCGTGACAGTAGGTCTTGCACGGATTCCCAAGTGGATCTGGCTGGCCTTGCTGCTCGTCGTCGCCTACATCGCCCGCTACTACCCCGTCTTCGCGGAGCGCGTCCTGCTCTGGGACGATTTCTTTCTCCTCGCGGATTCGGCCACACTCCCCCGATTCCAACAAGCCTTTCTCTATACGTTCCTTCACTTCATTCCCTTTCTCCGCCTGTCCATGCTGGGCTTCATGCAACTCGTGCCCGTCAGCCTGCTGCCCCTGGCCACCAGCCTCTGGTCGGTCTTTTGGGTAAGCTGGCTGGTCTTCGCCTTCGTGCGGCTCACGCGAGCGTACGGTCTCTCGGCGGTCGGGGCGATGCTTGGGGTCGCGTTCATCGTCTTCAATCCCATGTTCGCCGAGGTGCAGGTCTGGCTAACCTCGACCTTCTACTTGGTTGCCCTCGTGTTCACCGTGGAAGGCCTCGCGCAATTGGAGCGAGCCCTACAGACACAGAGGCAACGACACTGGCTCGCGGCGGCCCTCTGTAGCGTGCTCGCGCCGTCCGCGTGGTCAACCGGGTACATCGTTCCAGCCCTCTACCTGGTGACCGTCGCCATGGAATGGAGACGCCTCGAACATAAAAGGCCGGCTCTACTCCTTGTTCTCGTCAGCGTGCTGGCCTACCCGGCCCTCCGCATTGTCGGGGAACTCGTATCCGGCCATACCTATCAGCAGGTCACACCTTGGGACATTCTTCCCACGCTCTACGCGTTGTTCAAGCTCATCGGCGATGGACTAGTGTTGGGTTCTCTTGGCCTCTGGCAGCTACCTCAAGACCACATTCGGTTTCCCGAACAATTATTGGTTGTTACGTCTCTCTTGGTCGTGTCTAGCCTGTTATTGCTCTATTGGAGGACGCAATGGCGCAAGCAGATTGTTCTAGCGTTGGTTTCTGTTATTCTCGGTTTGTTCGTCCCCATTCTCTTTCGTGGTACGCAATTCAGCTACGATGACCTTCGGTGGTTCATCCGATATATGGCCACACCACTGTTCGGCGCTGGTCTTGCGATCGCCGTGGCTGCCCATTTATGCTTACAACGCTATCGTGTGACGCCACTCCTCGTTATCTCTGGTTGTGTGATTGTGGTCTTCGTTTCCTTCGTCAATCGGATGCCTGAACACTATGTGGGCGGTGGTAACCAACAGAATAAGTTCAGGGCGCAACAGGTCGCGCAGCTCCGTTTTCTCGAGGAGCTGTTTGCTACTGCCAGGCGTTTGGGTATCGGGGCCGATCCGCTGAAGGACGCATACTTTGTTCCCGTGGAGGGAGCTCAGGCAAACATGAACCCGGCCGGTCTCTATGGAGGCCACCGTGAACCCAACCCTAGTCCGCTCACCCGTTCGTCCTATGATGAGCTGGACGGCATGATTGAGTCATCGAACGTCTGGCAGCAGTATCAGAAACTGAGTTATGCTCCGGTCCTCTCCGGTCCCATACTCGAAGCTAGGGCGATTGAGGGTCGTGAGCCGGTTTCCTTGCTCGGTGCGCCAACGGCGTTCCACGATATTGATGTCCTGGATGATCCCTCTAACTCGAATGCATTTGATGCGTTCTGGATCAGCGGCGGCGATCCCTATGTGAGCTATCGGGTTCCGGACAGTGCTGGATCTGTTGGCCGGGTGATCATCGAGGCCGAGGTGCTTGGCAGGCAGAACGTGCACCTTGAGCTTTCTTTGGGGAGCAAGGATCGCTCCATTCGCAATCCGTCTGTTTTTCTATGGTGCGGCAAGCCCCGCTGCGTGTTTGACGTGCCGGTGGCCCGGCTACCCTGGTTTCCGGCCACGGCATACGAATCGTTACGAATCGACCCAGATGGTCTACGGCATCCGAAGGAGGAGGCGCAGTTGCGACTATGGCGGCTGGCGGTCCTGCCCCGAGAGGGAGGACTCAGACGGTGAGCCTACGAGGGATGCTCGAGCAGGTGGGTGGGCGTGTTCGCATACGAGCTCTCGTGCCGGCCGCGGTCCTTGCCGCTGCTCTGCTGCTCTACTATCATCCAGTTGTCCTGGGACGCACGTTTCTCATTGCAGGCCAGACGACCGGAGCTCTCCCCGGCGGACCGTATGGCATGGAGCGCAACAGCCCGCGCCAGGTCGTGGACCCAGGGGCTTCCGGCTGGATGGAAGAGCCCTGGACGGCGTTGGCGCGAGAGCTCCTGCGCTCGGGCCAGATGCCTCTCTGGAACCCCTACTTTGGCCTGGGCGCCCCGCTGCTCGGCCACCTGGGGGCGGCCGCCTTCTTCCCCCTGAAGGCCTGGGTGTATCTCTTGCCCTTCGAGCTGGGTTGGGACTTCTATGTCTTCTCGCGGCTCTTCCTCGCCGCGTTCTTCACCTACGCCTTCGCCCGGTCGCTCGGTGTGTCACGCACCGCCTCCCTCTTCGCCGGAATCGCCTATGGCCTCAGTGGTCCGTTGGTGCTCGACTACAACCAGAACTGGATAGGGGCCCACACGTTCGCGCCGGCCCAGTTCGCCTGTCTCGAGCAGTATGCGCAGTCCCGTAGGCGTCGCTGGCTGGTGTTTGCCGCCTTTGCCACGGCCAGCGGCGCCTTGGCCGGGAATCCGGCGCCCTCGATGCTGGCGACGGCAGCAGCCTCCATCTACTACCTGGCTGCGGTGGCTGCCCGATCCTTTCCCCGTCGGGAGACCCTCGGGCGAGAGGCCCTTCGTGCGGTTGGTGCCCTCGCCTTGCTCGGGTTGCTAAGCGGATTGCTCAGCGCCGTTCAGTCGATCCCCTTCGTCGAGGCCACCCTGGCCGGCTCCCTGGGGCACGAGAGTGGTGTGGGTTTCCACCACTGGCACTGGCATGAACGGGGGCTGGCCGTCCTCCTACCGGAGGTCTTCTCTCGCGACGTCATGGTGGCTGGCCTGGGGATCTTGCCGCTGTTCCTGGCTGCGTTGGCCGCCGTAGCGCCTCCCGCGGGCAAGCGGTGGCGTGCCTGGTGTCTGGCCGCCCTGGTGCTGGTCGGTTTCGGCAAGCTCTTCGGCCTGCCATGGCTGCAATGGTTGGGCGCCGTCCCCGTATTCGATCGGATTTTTTTCTTTCGGCAGCTTCCCCCCTTGCTGGCTTTCTTTGTCGCAATCCTTGCCGCCATGGGCCTGGATCGCCTCGGGGATCGCCGAACTCCTCGGCTAGCGCCGCTCGCCGCTGGCGCGCTGATCGTCGGGTGGTTCTTGGCCGCCGCGCCGCCGCACGTCGCCGGCGGCTTTCCCTGGGATCGCGTCACGGTGATCGCGCTGTTGACCTTCCTCGTCCTCGGCCTGCTCATCGCGGGGGCGCGCTACCGCCCTCGCTTCGTCCCGCTGCTGTCTGCCCTTCCCATCGGGGTATTTGCCGTCTGGTCCTACGCCGTCCTGGCTCCGAAGACGTTGCCCCCTCGCCTCTTTCCCTACGCCGATCCTCCCTTCGTCCAGTGGATCAAGAGCCAGGCGGGGGGCGCCGAGCGCGTGCTGAGTCTCGATGGTTACCTGCACCCCAGCATTTCCTCGGCCTTCGGCCTGCCCAACCTCTCCATGCTCGATGCCATCTTCCCCGCCCGGGTCACGCAGCTCGCGGAGCGGCTGGAGCCTGGCTTCGCGAGTCGCAGGGCGGACATGTTCCGCATCCCCACCCGCGCGCCCCGCGAGCACGTCCCGCCGATCTGGCAGATGCCCGTGCTGAATCTGCTGGGGATACGGTATCTCATCACAGGCGCAGAGCCTCTGAGCGGTTCCTTTTTCGACCCACTGCTCCGCGCGGGCGAGCGCGCCGTGGCCGAAAAGGCCTGTTTTGCCGCCGGCACGGCGGAATTCGTGATCGACGGCGTTCGGAAGAAGGGCCTTGGCCTGCATCCTCCGTGCGCCGTCCGGTACGGTCTCGCCGTACCGGGCGATGCCCTGGCCCTCGAGTTCTCCGTGGCCCTCGATCCGGCTGTGTGGTCGGCCGATAAGGGTGACGGGATCCGGTTTCGTCTGGTGCTGGAGGACGAGAGCGGCGAAACGCCGCTGGTGGACGAGTACCTCGACCCCAAGAGCGTCCCGGCGGATCGCCGCTGGTCCTTCCACCACGTGCCCATTCGCGGCCTGCGGGGTCGTGACGTGGTCATCCGACTGGAGACGGACCCCGGGCCAAGGGGCGACAACGGCTGGGATTGGGGCGGTTGGGCCGATCTGGGCCTCACCGCAGAGTCGGACGACGACCCCTCAGTGGGCCGCTGGCGCCGCGAGTACGAGGCCGAAGCCCAAGTCTACCGCAACAGCAACGCCCTGCCCAGGGCCTTTGTCGTCGACCGCTCCCGCCAGGTGGATAGCGGCGAGGAGGCGCTGAGCCAGATCCTCCGGCGCGACTTCAATCCTCGGCAGACGGTGATCTTCGATCCTGAAGGCCCGTCGCCGACCGCCCGCCCCTCGCCCCCGGCAGTGGATGCGTCACCCTTGCCTGACCCTGTGATCGTCCTCTATGAGCCGGCCCGGGTACGCTTATCAACCGCGACACCTCGGGACGGCTATCTGGTGCTCAGCGATGTTTACTATCCGGGCTGGCGCGCCACCATTGACGGGGAAGACACCCCTATCTTCCAGGGCGATTACCTGCTCCGGGTCGTCGAACTCCCGGCGGGTGACCACGAGGTCGAGTTCACCTATGATCCCCTCGGCTTCAAGCTCGGTGCGGCTCTGAGCCTTGGGACCCTGGGGTGTTGCTTACTCGTCCTGGTCAGACGGAAGAGAGGCGACGGGGTGGCGAGGGGATAGGGCTCCGGCTACGCCTGAAACTGCCCCATCGGGGGGAACGTCGCGTTCTCCCTCCGAGGAGAAATAGGCCTCGATGCCGAAGAACTCTTTGATGGTGGCGAAGAGCTGAGCGTAATCAGGGTCCGTTTCGACCGACCAGAACGGTCGCCTGAATAAGGGAAGAATCTCGCGGTCCGGCCGGAGCCGCCGGGCTTGAATCCCCGTCCGCTTCGTTATCAAGGCCGGGAGTCCGGCCAGAAAGTCACGGTAGGCCACCAGGTCCGCGGCGGCCACCCTGGACAGCTCCAGGTGTGAGCCATCCGTCATGCCCGCCAGGTTGCGCCCCCTGGCCAGCCACGCGACTGCCGTCTTCAGCGACTGCCGCCACTGCCAGCCGTGGCCTCGTCTGTCGGACGGGAACGCAATGCCGATGCGGAACTCGTGGGCGGGAATGTCGGCGAGCCGCAGGGTGCGCTGGAGGGAAAGGAGGAGCGTCGGTGCGAGGATGTGCTCCAGTGCCTCGGCGCCGTAGTTCTTGAACACGGCATAGAGGGGGTTGCGAATGTGGAGCACCCGCAGTTGGTACACGGGGAGCCGCGACGCCGTCGCGCTGTGACGGTGATAGACGACCGAGGCCGGCGCATAGAGGACACGATAGCCCAATACCCAGAGGCGCCACCCCAGGTCCACATCCTCGTAGTAAGCCCAGAAGTCCTCGTCGAACCCACCTGAGTCGATGTAGGCCTGGCGGCGCACCAGCATGGCGGCGCCGCAGGCGAACAGGGTCGGTTCCGGCTCACCCTGGGGCTGCCCCGCCGGCTCGCCCATCCCTGCCTGGAAGCCAACCCCGTGGAAGCTGCTGCCGCCGCCTGCAAACTGTAGCTGCCGGCCATCCCAGGAGAGGATGCGCGAGGCGATGGCCGCAGTCTCGGGGCCGGCGCTCTCGGCGACCCGGACCGCTTCTCGCAGCCAGCCCGGGTCTGCCCGGGCATCGTTGTTGAGGAAGGCCAGATAGTCGCTGTCGGCCGCGTGGGCAGCACGGTTGATGGCCACGGCAAAGCCGAGGTTCTCGCCGAAGGCCATGGTTCGCACGTGGGGGAAGTGATCCCGGACGAAGGCCAAGGAGTCGTCCGTCGACCCGTTGTCCGCCAGCCACACCTGGACCCGGTCTTCCGGATAATCGAGGGCGGCCAGGGACTTCAGGCACGCCGCGAGGTGCTCACGACCATTGAAGTTGGGGATGATGACCGAGATGGAAGGCGTCATGGGCCGGGCAGCCGGGCCATCATACCAGACCGCGCGGCCACCAACTGCCGGTACCAGCCCTCCTGTTCGGCCGCGCTGGCCTCGAGGCTCACCATCGGACGGATGCCCCGTCGCAGGCTCGCGAGAAGGTCGGGCTGGTGGATCAAGGAACGCAGCTTCCCGGCCAGGTCGGCAGCGTCGCCTGCACGAAAGAGAAGCCCGTCCACGCCGTGACGGATCAACTCCCTCATGGCGCCCAGGTCGGACGCCACGACGGGGACGCCGGCGGCAAAGGCTTCGTGGATCATCATGGGAGAGCACTCGTACCAGATGGAGGGCACCACCACCACGTCGGTTTCGGCCAGGATCGTACCCATCTGAGAGTTGGGGAAGGGGCGCTCGAAGCGGAGCCGAGGATTGCGTGTCTTGGCCAGCAATTCCTGGTAGCAGCGGACGACTGGCGCCGGGCCGTCCGTCGCGGCGTAGATCTGGAGGGTCGCCGGCTCGCCCTGGAGTTGGTTGAAGGCGTCGATCAGTACGTGGGGTCCCTTGTAGTCGATGAGAGTGCCGATGAAGGCCAGACGCAGGTGGTCCGCCGGCTGTCGCTCGAGCCCCTGAAAGCGCGACAGCTCCGTGCCGTAGTCGGCTTGTCGCAGGTTGCCTGTCCACACGCCGTTCGAGCGCAGGACTTCGATCAGGAACTGGGAGGGGCAGATCACGAGGTCGGCCTGGCGCAGCATGGCGGCCATGTACCGCGGCCGCGACACCAGGTCCTCGACATCTCGCAGACGGTCCCGCCAATCACGCCGGCGCGAGGCGACCGCGTAGGTCTCGACCAGTCGTCTGACGAGCGATCCCTGGTGCCGGAAGGCCCAGGCCAGCGAGCGGCGCAGGCCCAACCGTCCCCCGAACGGGATCCAGCGACCGCCGGCACAGCGCAGGCATTCGAAGCCGTCCCCGGGGCCTGCACACAGCTCGCCGCCGAGGCGCCGAAGCTGGACCGTGGGGCAGACGAACCAGTAGTCATTCAGGGTCACTACGGTGGGAAGCCCCCGGCGGCCCGCGATGGCGATGAGCGAGGCGGAGAGGTGCAGGAGGTGCTGAAAATGCACCACGTCGGGCTGGAAACGGTCGAGGACCTGCACGAAGGCCTCCTCGGCCGGTGGATTCCGATATGTCTGGGCCACGCTGGAGAAGCTCAGGCGGTTGACCAAGGCCACGGTCGGCACACCCTGGAACGTGTCCCACTCGAGCGAGTAGTCGGGGACCAAGGGCCGGCCCGAGCGGTACAGCACCAGGACCTCATGGCCACGACGCTGCAGGGCCAGAGCGAGCTGGAGAGTGACGACCTCCGTTCCCGCGAGGCTCTCGGGCGGAAAGCCGTGGGCGACCAGAAGGACGCGCAGACTACTGCTCCTGAGGGTCGGGCTCGCGCGAGCCGACCCAGTGGCCCAGATACTCGGCCGTGTGGAGAAGGAAGGCGTGCCAGAGCCAGCCGGCGCGGACGTGCAGGGGCAGGCCAAGGGCGCGCATATAGCGTTCGTCCTGGACGCAGCGCCGCCTGACCAGAATGGGCACGTCGCCCAGCCGCTCGACGTTGCGGCGGTTGAACAAAGCACGGACCGCCCGCGCGTCGGCCACGGTGCGCGAGTAGATCTGCCGCGGGTTGTAGCCATGAGCGTGGCGAACCTGTGACCGGGGCTCGAAGACGATCCTCAGCCCCCGGCGCAGCGCCTGGTGTGCCCAGGCCAGGTCTTCGGCGAAGGGAACGTCGGGGAACGGCATCTCGATGAGGATCTCCCGGCGCAGGCAGGAGCTGATGTCGTGGAAGGGGGTGAGGAGCCGTTTTTCCAGCGGAGTGAGCTGGTCGTAGGCGCTGGGGTCCTCCAGGGAGGCAACCAGGCGCTCCTCGCCGGCCTGAGGGTCCAGATACACCGCCAACGCGATGAGGGGATTGCTCTCCGGTCTCGGCAGGATGCGACTGCAGGCCCCGGCTACCTGGGGGTCCTCCTCCAGGTTGGCCACCAGGCCGGCCAGCCAGTCCTGGTTGGCGGGCTCGGCGTCCTGGGAGAGGAAGACGACATACTTGCCCGTGGCGAGCCGGGCGGCGAGGTTGCGCGTGCGGCTGTGGCTGAACTCGGCGGGGGGGATCTGGTGTAAGGGCACCGAGAAATCCCGGAGAATCGCCAGCGTCTCGTCGGTCGAGCCCGAATCGACCGCCAGGATCTCCGCCGGCCGCAGGGAGCCGCGAAGGATCGCCTCGAGCGACGCGCGAAGCGTCTTGGCGCCGTTCTTGGTGAGAAGGGCGATGGTCGCGTCGGCGACCGGCTGCGGCTGAGCCGAAGGTGCACGCCTCTGGCCAGGGCCCGGCGCGGGCTCAGCAGCGGGAACCGGTATCGGCCGCGCCGCGGCGAGGGGAGGGGCCTCGGCCGACGCGTCGAGGGCATCCAGGAGGAGTGGCTGCTCCTCCGGCACCGGGCCCGGGCCGAGCTCGGTGCCTTCGTCCACGCCGGGGCCGCCGGAGCGGGGGGCCACGACCTCGCTGGACTGCGTTTCCCGGTCGGCGAGAAGGTCCTCGTGCTCGGCGAGCCGCCGTTCTCGGTCGGCGAGAACGACCTTGTGCTCGGCGAGCTGGCGTTCCCGGTCGGCGAGTATGGCCCTGTGCTCGGCGAGCTGGCGTTCCCGGTCGGCGAGCATGGCCCTGTGCTCGCCGAGCTGGCGTTCCCGGTCGGCGAGCGCCGCCCTTTGCTGGGCGGCAATGCGGCGTTCGTGTTCTGCGACCCCGGCAGCGTGCTCGACGAAACGGCGTACGCGGTCAGCAAGAACAGACTCGCGCTCAGCGAGCCCCTCCCGGTCGGCGAGGACGGCTCGGTGCTCAGCGAGCTGCCGTTCGCGGTCGGCCAGTACAGCCTTGTGCTCGGCCAGTTGGCGCGCCATATCCTCGGTGACCAGGCCCTTCACCCAGAGATGAGCCTCCTGGGCTCGCGCCAGATCTTCGAGGAGCTCGACGCGGCGACTCCCCGCCATGCCGGTCGTCCGCTGCTCCGGTCCATTGTTGCCGTGTCCGGCCAACGCTTGCTGGTATGCACTCAACGTTGCCCGGGCTGTGCGGTCCCACGAGTAGCGGGAATGGAGATCGTCGCGCAGCGCCGCCGAGCGGGGTGCGGCGTGGGCGGCGGCGATGGCCGAGGCGATGCTGTCGACGTCGCCTGGGTCGCAATACCAGGCCCCGTCCTTCAGATACTCCCTGGCCGAGCCCCGGTCGCTCACGACGACATTGCATCCCGCTGCCGCGGCGTCGAGGCTCGCGAGACCTGGTATCTCCCACCAGCTCGGCAGGGCATGCACTTTGGCTGCCGCGTAGGCCGCGTCAAGCAAGCGGCGTTCCACGAACCCCAGCACCAGCAGGGGCGCCGTCCCCGCGGCTCGCCGGCAGGCGTCGACGTACCCCGGTTGGAGCGGGTTTGGCGGGCCGATGAGGACAAGGGGCTGGCCGAGACGGCGGCAGGCTTCGACGAGTGCGAGCTGGTTCTTGTTGTCCTCGACGCGAGCGACGCACAGGACGAAATCGCGCAGCCTGTACCGGCGGACGAACTCCTCAGCCGAGCCGTCTCCGTGGATTCCTTCAGCCGCGAAGGGCACGACCTGAAAGCGCTCGTGCTGTACGCCGAGGTCGATCTGCAGGCGACGACGCTCAGTCTCGGAGCTGGGCAGGACCAGATCTGCCGTCTCGACGAGGAATCGGCGTTTCGCGACTGTCACCTGATCGCGGGCGGCGCGCAGCCGGTGTGCCAGGTTGGGGTCCGCGGGATCTTCGAGAGCGGCCGGTTGCCACCTCCCCCTCGCCTCGTATTCGGTGGTATCCCAATAGAGCGGTGTCAGTACCAAGGGCTTGTGCCGCTCGATCGCCTTCATTCCCAGAACGAAGGTCTCTTCCCCTGGCGACGAATCGATGACATGGACCAGATCGTACGCGTCCATATTCTGGTCCACGTCGCAAGAGTCGTCGACCTCCACGTCTAGCTCCCGCAGATGCTGCGCGGTCCGGAGCATCACGGCCACGTCGCCCCCGGCTAGCTCGCGGTAGCTTCGTCTGATTTGGAACAGCACACGCATGTGATCGCCGGCCAGCTCCCTAACGGCTGCTCCTGATGGTGGAGAGGGGCTCCTTGCAGTGCCTGGTGGCCGAACTCACCGCCGCCAAGGGACGGGAATCGGCCGCCGAATGCGTAGGGTCAACCCCGCGTGGCCATAGAGTAGCAGATGGCAGATGTCGCAGCCATCCGACGATCCGCCTCATAATGCCGGGGGCACGGGCGCCTCGGCGGAGTGTGTGATAGAGTGGAATGGGACGTAGGATGCCGCCGGGCGGCGCCACGGGAAATGAGTAAAGCCGTCGTCCTTCCGGTCCTCACCCGACCCCGCCGCAGGCGGGGGGAGGGCTTCTTCAGACGATCGCATCAGCGACACCACTCCGAGGAGTGACCTCATGGCCCGCATCGCACGCCTGAACGCGCTGGAGATACTGGACTCGCGCGGCAACCCCACGGTCTCGGTGAGCGTTGGGCTCGACGACGGCTCCACCGGTTGGGCCGGCGTGCCCTCGGGCGCCAGCACGGGCAGCCGGGAGGCCGTCGAGCTGCGGGACGGCGACGGAGCCCGCTACGGCGGCAAGGGGGTGCTCCGAGCCGTGGCCAACGTGAACGGCCCGCTGGCGCAGGTCGCGCTGGGCCGCGACGCGGCGGATCAGGCAGGGCTCGACAGGGCCCTCGTCGACGCCGACGGGACGCCCAACAAGGGCCACCTGGGGGCGAACGCCATCCTGGGCGTCTCGCTGGCCGCGGCCCGGGCCGAGGCCCAGAGCAGCCACCTGCCTCTTTACCGCTATCTGGCCCAGATGGCCGGCCGCGAGCCGGGGCCTCTGCCCCTGCCGCAGCTCAACATCCTCAACGGCGGTAAGCACGCCGCCAACTCGACGGATCTGCAGGAGTTCATGGTGGTGCCCCACGGCGCCCCCAGCTTCGCCGAGGGCCTGCGCTGGGCCGCCGAGATCTACCAGAGCCTGGGGCGGCTGCTGCACGGGCGCAAGCTGGCGACCACGGTGGGCGACGAGGGAGGCTACGCCCCGAGCCTGGGCGACAACGCCAGCGCCGTGGAG
>ORJL010007126.1_pt1 | contig 12986 bp, 15 predicted proteins | sample 1779941 | NCBI WGS metagenome assembly ORJL01 (sample SAMEA104232317, study PRJEB22302) | groundwater metagenome | biome: forest; feature: aquifer; material: groundwater | place: USA | collected 2011-08-07 | depth 5.8 m
TCACGGCTTAGTTCGCCGAGCACGTCCGTCATGGCGCTTGCCAGAAGAGCGCGCACGTGGGCCGTCAGATTATCCGGGTCGGGCACTTGTGCTTGAAGTCGCTGAACGTCCTGCACCGTCAGCGAGCAAATCCCTCTGGCCCGCACTTGAACCAAATGCGAGCCGATCATAAGCGGAACGGGCATCATCGTTCCCCACCGCAAGTCGTTATACTCTTGAGCCGGATGGTAAGCGTTCATTGAAACCTCCTGGTTCAGAAGAATTGGATGGCGTTTTTAGGTTGCCCTATCTTTTGTGAGGCACATCCTCTATTTGCGCACCAACGGGCGCGTTCAGGCGCGCTGCGGAGTGAAACAACGTCGGCTGCAATGCGGTGTTAGACACTGCTATTTGGGTGCTACATATCGTTTACTTTCGTTGATCACATACCGGATGAATTTCAGGGTACTTTCGAAATCCTTAGGATCAGCGAGTTGTCGGACAGAAATGGCCGGATTCGGGCGCCCGCTCCACGTTCGATCAATTAGCCCATTCCAAGAAGTATCCAAGTTGGTCTTTGCCCACTCGGCTCCCGCGAGTTTTGAACCGGGGGATCCCGCGTGGAGATCGTGCAACATTCGACAAAAGTTCAAGACCATATACGTCTGATAAAACCGATTGTTGAAGTGGGCGGGATTGTCAACAATCTCTTGCCCCCACCCAGTAATAGTTTCCATGATTTCTCTCCGCAGCACTTCAACGCCCATAGGATCAACCAGCGTTTCTGGTGGAGGCCCTGCCAAAACTACTCCATTTTCACGAACCACCCACCGGACGACGATTGTATTGCAGTGATCAGCTTTTATGAGTGAGCGACTACCGTTATCGAGATACCAGAGTTTCTCGCCACGCTGAGAATGGTGTCGCAAGACATTCTTAGGAAAATAGGAGCCTTCCAGATGCTGCGCCCAGCGAGTATCGAGATTATAGATACGCTCGTGCATAGCCTGAAGAGCTTGAATTTGATCGTCAGATGGTTGTTCTTCGATGACAATGATGAAGTCAACATCGCTGTGAAGATCGAAATCGCCTATCGCGAATGATCCTTGTAGGTAGGCACCAATGAAGCTGTCGTTCAGAATTTCCTGCACACTATTTACTAAATCCCGCAAGACATTATTGAGTTCCGGATATGGTGTCGGAAATGTTTTGTTCATTGTCTTTGCAGTTGTGGACAAGCGCCTGACGGCCGCGTCACGCGCGCGGCGGTGAACTAGAGACTCCTTCGCGGGGGCGACCCGCTGGAATTGCACGAAACTCGGCGAGGGCGAGGCGGTAGCGCGAGTCGGCTGGGCGCGGCGTTGGCCCGCCCTCTGCCTCTGACGACTCTACACCGGCCTTGCATAAACCTGTGCCTTCATGCGGCGACCGTTTCGAATGCCACTTGCAAATGCCTGGGCTTCGCCGTCGAGAAGTTCAGTTTCTCAAAACCGATGACTTTTCCGGCTTTGTCCTTCATCAGGATCACTTCATCGCCGGTTTCTTCGCAGATGTATTCCTCCTGTGGATTGCCGAACCAAACCGTCAGCGTATTGCCAACTTCGTCGTAATATACTTTTACTTGGGCCATACCAGCTCTCCTTCTTTGAGGGCGTCGGTCGGTGAACTAGCGACTCCTGTGCGAGGGCGAGGCGCGGCCGAGTCGGGTGTACGCGGGGTTAGCCCGCGCCCACTGCTGCGATGCGAGATACAACATCAAATATCCGCGAATGTGAAGCGAACTTCGTACTTCTTCAACGCAACATCTGCCATGGCTTTGGCAGCATACTTAAGCGACTGGGTAAAATCGTTGGCAATGATGATGCCGCGAACTTTCCGGCCATGCGCCAAGTTTTCTCTTACCCAGCCCATATATCGAAGGATCTGGCCGCACACCTTGTCGTCAACTCGCCCGACCTTGAGTTCAATAACAACAAAATCGCCACTCTGGTCAACGCAGAGAAGGTCGAGTCGGCCAACTGCCCCGGTATCCAGTTGTTGACCCATCATGCCGTTTCCATTATAGAGCCGTAAATTGGGCTCAAGTTGCACCAAGTTGGAAAGCAGACTCTTTTCAAGGTCTCTTTCTAGAGAGAAGGTTGTGTCTAACGCGGTTGTTTCGAGTTCTTCACCCGCTTCTGCTTCCTCACTTGTCTGCACAAGTTGAACGCCTTGGTCGGTTACTTCCCATAGGCCATCGGTCTCCGGATTCCAGCGGCGGTAGCGACCACCGCCGAGGCTGAACAGAAAAGCATGCTTTCTTGTAGAAGGGTAATGGCGGCTCGTAGGGTGATTCACACTCAGTCCAATGAGATGAGCATGAATTGTGTTTTTCTGCCAAGGCTGGTCAGGATACTTAGCGTAGATGCGCTCAACTACCTGGGCCGTAGAGAGAACGCCCTTTTCGTCTGCAAAGACTTCTTCAATTGCTTCCCGGCAAATCATAGAAATTCCTTCAACTGGCAATGAGCCGCCCAACGATTGGCGTCACTCGCGCGCCCCGCCTTATATGTTTGCGAACCACTCATGCTCAACGATGATTTCTTCAACTTCAACCTTTTGGGTCTTGACGCCCAAGCTGAGTTCTTTCAGTTTATCCAAGAATTGTTCACCATCAACTAAATCAATCGCTGGCGCGCCGTCTCGTGTGGCTTCTCTCACCGCATCTTTCGTGAAAGTTCCTGTTGTGACGAATAATCCTTTGTCTGCGCGGCCTACCATCGCGCCGCGGAAGTCCCTAACTTGCCCGGCACTGACTGAACCCTGCCATTTTTTGCACTGGAAAATGACATGAAAACTGAGCAAGCCACCCAATCGCATTAATCCCTTACCGTCTATTCCGCCATCCCCACTTCTTCCAGTGACTTCAACTTGTGTAAAACCAGATTCGCGTAGCATACGCTGAACGAGCCTTTCAAAGGCAGGGGCAGGCATCTTCAGCAAAGTTTCGAGGAGTTCATCACGCCAAGTTGTTTCAGCCACTGGCTCTTCGCCGTGTTCATTATCTTCACGTTCTTTCTTGAATTGCGCCCGGACGGCCTTTACAACTTCCTTCTCGTCTATACGGTCGGCTTTGCTACCTTTTGCAGTCAACGCCCAAACGCCACGGCTGGAATTTTCCAAAAGGCCATAACGTTTCAGCCAGGTTCTTGACCAAGCCAAGCGGTATTCGACTTCAGTCATTCCTCCCTTGTCGGGGTCGTGTAAAACTTCAAGTTGCTCATCAGCGAGCCCTGCAATTTCAGCAACCTTATTTGTAATCTCTTCAACTGTGCCTGATCCGCCGAGGTTCTTGAGAGCCTGAATCAGCGGGTTCATCAGCGCATCGTAAGTTGGGATAGTGACTTTTGCCATTTGATAGACTCGCCAGTTCTAGCCTTCGCTGAAACTTGCTTAACCCCGTGCTACTGAAGCTGCCTCACCACTTATACGCAGAAGTATAGGCCCCTCGCACTCAGTGTCAAGCAACCCACGACTTGCAATGAGGTCCTCCGCTACTTCCCCGCCACCGTGGCCGCGGCGGTGTTGGCGGCGGTTAGCGGCGTGCTCTGACCCGACAGCACGGCCTGCACGGCGGCAGCGACCGGCGGGCCAATAGCTGCCAGCAGGGTGGCCGAGGGTTCGGGCTGGGCCACGGACAGCATATCGGCGGCTATGGCTCGCAGGCCGGTGTTGGGCCACCGGGCCAGGGCTTGCGGGCGAGCAGGCAGTACGGCAGAGGCCAGCGCCCACGGGCCGAGGTTCTCCGGCGCGGTGAGCCACTTCATCAATTCGAAGGCCACCGCCTGCCGGGCCGGGTCGCTCGTAATCAGCACGTAGTTCCACTGACTTGCCAGCGCCACTCGCGCGCCGTTGGGCGTGGGCAGCGGGGCAAAGCCGGTGGAGACCACGCGCTGGCGGTCGGCCAGAAAATCGCTGAGCGAGGCGGCAGCAGCGGCGGCGCGGTTCTCGCGATACGCGGCCCACGTTTTGGCCGGGTCGTCCACGGTGGCCGAGGCCTCCGGTAACAGCCCGGCGGTCTGCAAAGACTGATACTGCGCCAGCACCGTTGCCAGCAGGGTAGCGTCAATGACCGGGTTGCCCGCCTCGTCGGTGAGCGCGCCGCCGAGGGCCACATATTGCTGCAGGGTGACTCGGGCCGCAGGGTCGGCCAGCGGCAGCCACAGCGGGCCGCCCGTTTCGGGCATGTCGCGCCAGGCGACAGGCGGGGCGGCATAGGCGCTGGTGGAATAGGCCAGGCCGATCACGTCGGCGGCAAAGGGCAGGGCCAGCCAGTGCGATTCCACTCGCGCCGATTGCAGCGCAAAGGGATAGAAGTCCGCGAGGTCGGCGTCGGTGAGCGCGCCATCGAGCGGCTGGGCCAGCGAAGCGGCAGAGAGCAGCATGGGGTTGCTCAGCGCGATGACGTCGGGCGCGGCGCCGGGGGCCACTTGCATCGCGGCTTGCAGCGAGTTCAACAGCCCGCCCTGCCCCGTGGTCTTTTTCACGCGCACCTCCACTTGCACTCCGGCGTGCTGCTTCTCAAATTCGTCCAATTGACTCAGCAGAGCTTTGCCGCCGGGGGTGCTGGGGTCGGGCGCAAATTGCGGCGGCAACCACAGCCGCAGCGTTTGCGGCGAGGCGGCAGTGGGGGCCGGGGTGGCCGGCGAGTCAGTGGCCGCCGGCGCCAGCGCCCCCGTGGGCGTGGCCGAGGGCATGAGCGTGGGGGCGGGCGCGGCAACGCACGCCGTCAGCGCCATCTCCAGCGCGTAAAACAACATCAGCCGGTGTCTGAGCGAGCGTCTGAAAAGTTTTAACCACAAAGACACAAAGACACGGAGTTCACCAAGTTTTCTTTGTGCTCTTTGCGCCTTCGTGTCTTGGTGGTGAATTCTACAGGCAGAATAGGAGGCGTTCATGCTTCGATTATAACGCCGCGCCCAAAAATCAATTTGACACGCCCCCGCCCGTAAGCTACGATCTGCCGACGATGAATGAACCGTGGTCGGTGAGCGCGCTCAACCGCTACATCCGCTCGGCGCTGGAGACGGACTACCGCCTGAAAGACCTCGTGGTCGCGGGCGAAATCTCCAACGTCTCGCGCCCCGCGTCGGGCCATCTCTACTTCACTCTCAAAGATTCGTCCGCCGCCGTCAAATGCGTCATGTGGAAGGCGCAGGCCGCGCGGCTCATCTATCGCCCGCGCGACGGCGACCGGGTGGAAGCCCACGGCTCCATCGGCGTGTACGAGGCGGCGGGGCAATACCAGCTTTATGCGGATTGGATACAGGCGGCGGGCGAGGGCGATCTGTTTCGTGAGTTTGCGGCGCTCAAAGCGAAGTTGGAGGCCGAGGGGCTTTTTGACCCGGCGCGCAAGCGGCCTCTGCCGGGGCGGCCCCAACGCATCGCGGTGGTCACTTCCCCCACGGGGGCAGCTTTGCGCGACATCCTCAACGTGTTCCGCCGCCGCTGGCCGTCGCTCCAAGTGATCGTGTGCCCCACGCCCGTGCAGGGCGCAGACGCGCCGCCGCAAATTGTGGAAGCCTTGGCCGCCGCCAACCGGCTGGAGCCGGACGTGATCCTTGTGGCCCGGGGCGGCGGCTCGATGGAAGACCTGTGGGCCTTCAACGATGAAGCCGTGGCCCGCGCCATTGCCGCCTCCCGCGTCCCGGTCATCTCCGGCGTGGGCCACGAGATCGATTTTACGCTAGCCGATTTTGCCGCCGATGTGCGCGCCCCCACCCCCTCTGCCGCCGCCGAACTTGCCACGCCCGACCGGGCCGAACTGGCCTCGGCGCTCGCCGAGCTGCGAGCGCGGTTGGCGGCCTCGCTGGCGGACGCTGTGCGCGAGCGGCGCCGGGCATTGGAGGGCAAGGCCGCCGTGCTGCGCGGACTCTCGCCGCGCACCGGGCTGGCGAACTCGCGCCAGCGGCTGGACGATTTGCTGTTGCGCGCCGCCGGGGCGATTAGGCACCGGCTGGCGTTTGACCGTCAACGGGTGGATGGGCTGAGCCGCAGGCTGGAGTCGCTCAGCCCGTTGGCCGTGCTGGGCCGGGGCTTTGCCGTCGTCACCCGCGCTGGAAGCACCGCCGTCATCCGCGCCCCCGCCGACGTGGCCCCCGGCGAAGCGCTCGACGTGCGCGTGAGCGGAGGCAAGTTTGGGGCAGTCGTGCAAGGGCCGGCCGATTTACCACAAAGGCACTAAAACACGAAGTTCACGAAGGTGGATTTATATGCAAACATATGCCCATCTCTCCGACCGCGAGGAACAGATTGCCAGGGCGATTGTGTCGTGCGCCTACACAGTGCATAAGGCTCTGGGGCCGGGACTATTGGAGAGTGTTTACGAAGTGTGCTACTGCCACGAGCTTGGCAAGCATGGGTACGCAATTCGCCGTCAGGTTCCCGTCCCAATCGTTTACGACGGACTGACTTTCAATGACGCTCTGCGACTGGATGTGCTCGTTGACGATCGGGTGATCTGCGAACTCAAAGCAGTTGAAGAGATGCACCCGGTCTTTACGGCTCAACTGCTGAGCCAACTCAAACTCACCGGCAAACGACTGGGATTTCTGATCAACTTCAACGTACCACTGATCAAGCAGGGCATCAAACGCGTCATATTATGAGAATCTTCGTGTCCCTCGTGCCCTGGTGTCTTTGTGGTTAATAAAATCATGGCCAAAAAAACTCCCCCCTCCCCCGCCCTCACCTTCGAGCAAGCCTTTGCCCAACTGGAAAAGATCGTCGCCCAGCTTGAGCAGGGCAGCCTCTCGCTCGACGACTCGCTGGCCCTGTTCGAGCGCGGGCAGGCCCTGGCCGCCCAGTGCGCCGAACTGCTCAACGCCGCCGAGCTAAAAATCAAACAGCTCTCGCCCGAGGGCGAGCTCGCGGACTTTGACCCCGAGGAGGCCTCTACGTGAACCTGTCGCAGATCGTCCACAACGACCCGCTGATGGCGGCGGGCATTGCGTGGCTGCTGGCTCAACTCATCAAAGTGCCCCTCGACTACATGTTTACCCGCGAGTTCAACTGGCACCTGCTGCTCAGCGCCGGGGGCATGCCCAGCTCGCATGCCGCGCTGGTGGCCGGGCTAAGCTGGGCCATCGGCCTCGAATACGGTTTCAACTCGGCGGTGTTTGCCATTGCCTCGGTCATGGCCATCATCGTCATCTACGACGCCACCGGCGTGCGCCGCGCCGCCGGAGAGCACGCCCGCGTCATCAACCGCATGATCGAAGACCTCACCTCCGGCCATCCGCTCAAAGAAGAAGAACTCAAAGAATTGCTCGGCCACACACCCGGGCAAGTCCTTGCCGGAACCATCTTCGGCGTGCTCGTCGGCTCGCTGGCGTGGTGGTGGCTCAAATCGCGCGGCGCGTAGCTCGCCGCTTACGCCTCAACCCAAACCCTTATGCCCACACTCCCTCCCTCCTACGGCCTCGGCACCCACGCCATCCATCACGGCGAAGGCACCGACGCCCTGCACGCCCATCTGCACCCCATCTACATGACCTCCACCTTCAGCTTCCCCGACGTGGACAGCGGCACCGCGGTGATGACCGGCCAAGCGCCCGGCTATGCCTACACTCGCGCCGGCAACCCCACCAATAAACACCTCGCGGACAAATACGCCCTGCTCGAGGGCCTCGACCTCGTGCGCGCCAACCCGCAGAGCAATCCGCATACGCTCGTGCGAGCCGTCCCCTTCGCCAGCGGCATGGCCGCCATTTCCAGCGGCGTGCTGGCGCGGGCGCGCACCGGGCAAGCCGTGCTGGCTCAACGCTCGCTCTACAACACCGCCTTCAACTTCTTCACCGAAGTGGTGCCGCGATACGGAATCGAAACGGTGTGGGTGGACGACCTGTCGCCCGACGGCTGGGAAGCGGCCATCCGCGCCCACGCCAATGCCTCGCTGCTGTACATCGAAACCCCGTCCAACCCGGCCATGCTCGTGCTGGACATCCCCGCCCTATGCGACGTGGCCCATCGCCACGGCTTGTGGGTGATGGCCGACAACACCTTTGCCACCCCCTACTGCCAACGCCCGCTGACTCTGGGCGTGGACATGGTGGCCCACTCCGCCACCAAATACCTCGCCGGCCACGGCACCCACCTGGGCGGCGTGGTCGTCAGCCCGCACATTGAATTCGTCAACGAACAAGTGATGCTCATGCTGCGCAACCACGGCGGCGTGCCCAGCCCCATGGAATGCTGGCTGGGCAACCTGGGCCTCAAAACCTTTGCCCTGCGCATGGAGCGCCACTGCGCCAACGGCATGACCGTGGCCCGCTACCTTGCCGCGCACCCCAAAGTGGCCGAGGTGCGTTATCCCGGCCTGCCCGCCGACCCCGGCCACTACACGGCGCAAAAGCAAATGCCCGGCGGCTTCGGCGGCATGATCTCGTTTGAACTCAAAGGCGGCGCCGAAGCGGGCAAAGCCCTCATCGCCCGACTGCAACTCGCCACCCTGGCCGCCAGCCTCGGCAACGTCGACTCGCTCATTCAACTCTCCGCCGTCATGAACTACTCGCGCCTCTCCGCCGCCGACCGCGCCCGCATGAACATCCCCGACGGACTCATCCGCTACTCCACCGGCATCGAAGACACCGCCGACGTGCTCGACGACTTCGATCGCGCCCTCTCCACCCTACCCAACTGACCCGCCCTTCCCCATTGTTCATTGTTCATTGCCTCCCATGCACAAACTCACCATCCTCTTCCGTACCCCGCCCGACATTTCGGCTTTTGAGGAAGCCTGGTCGCACAACTTTGTGCCGTTTGCCGAGGCCATGCCCGGCATCCTGCGAGTCGAAGTCAGCCACATCGAGGGCGGCCCCACCGGCCCCGCCGAGTTCTACAAAACGCACGAGTTCTATTTCGCCGACCGCGCCGCCATGGATGCGGCCCTGCGCTCCGACAGCGGCACGCGGGCCGGGTACACCCTGCGCCAATTTGCTCACGGCCTTTACACCCTGCTCTTCGCCGACGTGATGGAAGACGTGGTGCGCCCCGGCGGGACTCCCCCCGAACTGAAACGACCGGCGTGAACAATGGACAATGAAACAATGAACAATTCAGGATCCCCCTACCGAGGCCGCCCGGCCTCGTCATTCAACTTCCAGCACATCCGCTACGACAAGCAGGGCTACCGCGCCACGGTCACGTTCAACCGCCCCGAGGTGCTGAACGCGGTGTGCTACCCCATGCTGCTCGAACTGCGCGAGGCCTTCCTCGACGTGTCGTTCGACGATGGCATTGCCGTGCTCGTGCTGACGGGTGCGGGCGACCGGGCCTTTTGCACCGGCGCCGATTTGAACGAGCAGAAGCAGTTTGCCGAAGTGCCGCAGAATTACTGGAAGTGGATGGGCGCGTTTATCGATGCCCACGACCGTTTGCGCAATCTGGGCAAGCCGTCCATTGCGCGGCTCAACGGCATCGTGGTCGGCGGGGGCAACGAATTCAACCTGTCGTGCGACCTCGCCATTGCCGCCGACGACATTTACATCCGGCAGGTGGGCGCGTCGCACGGCTCGGTGGCGGCGGCCGGGGCCACCCAGTGGCTGCCGCTCGTCGTGGGCGACCGGCGCGCGCGGGAGATTCTGTTGCTCAACGAGGAAATTTCGGCGGCCAAAGCGCTGGAGTGGGGGCTGGTGAATCAGGTGACGCCGCGCGCCCAGCTCGATGCCGCCGTGGACGCGATGGCCGAGAAGCTCTACCGCAAGTTGCCGGAAGTGACCCGCTACACCAAACAGCAAATCAATTTTTGGCGCGATCTGTCGTGGGGCCTTACCATCGGCCATGCCCGCGACTGGCTGGGCATCCATGCCGCCGCGCCCGAAACCATCGAGGCCGTGCAGGCCTTTGGCGAAAAGCGCAAGCCCGATTACGACGCCGTGCGCCGGCGTTGGGCCGAGGCCGCCCCGGCGCAAACGTGCCCCCATTGCGGCGCCAGCGGTCTGCCGCCCGCCCACACCTTCTGCGGCCAGTGCGGGGGCAAGCTGGGGTAGAGCTACTGCCCCTTCGCCGCCTGCAACCGGCACCACGCATACAGCGCGTCGTACACCTCGAACTGCCGCGCCAGGTTCTCCTCGTCGTCGGGATAGCGTAAGCTGTAGCCGGAGGCGATGGCCTCCAACCCTCGGGCGATGGGGTCGGTGTCGAGGTCGGCCTCCACGTCGGCGGCGTGGACGATCTTCGCCAATCGTTGCAGGCCGGGGTCCTTCAGATCATATTTCACCATGATCGACTCGAACGAGCAACGGCCATCCACGTGGCCTAGTTCCACACCAGGCGCGTCAAACGGAATGGCGCCGGTCTCGGCGGCAACCTTATCCACCTGACCCTTTGGCACAAACAGGAACTCGGCCTCGTTATCCACGAAGCGCGAGATGAGCCACGGACAGGCCACGCGGTCTACGTGAACGTGCGAACGGGTGAGCCATTTCATCGTTTGCCTCCTTGCGACGGTTGGGTGGGTATGCGCCTGCGCTGGCGTTGTGCGTTGCGTTGAGTCGGCCGGGCCGATTTCCGCTCAGTGTACACCGCGCCCTTCAACTTCGCCCGTGCGGCCACAAACCCAAGTGCGCCCGAGGCGCTATGGCGCTTCAGGGTAGAGGCGCGCCCGATACCCGGTCGTGATGCTTTTCTCAATATTGACATGGGCCGGGAAAAGACTTAAGCTTCTAAAAGTCGTCAGACGACTGCCAACTATGGGAGGGTCGTGATCGAGAAAGCTGTACCCCTGGTCGAACAGGTACGCCAGCAACTCCTGCAATGGATCCGCGACTCGACGGTGGTCGAGGACGACGGCGCGCTGCCGTCGGAGTCGGAGATTGCCGGGCGGCTATCCGTGAGTCGGGCGACGGTGCGCGATGCGCTGGCCCGGTTGGAGCGCGACCGCATCGTCGTCCGTCGGCACGGGTCGGGTACGTACGTCAATCGCTCGATCCAGGGCTTCACTTCCAGCATCGAAGTCCTCCGCGATCCCGTGGCGCTCATCGAAACCGCCGGGCGCAAATCGTCCATTGGCTATCAGGATACCCGCCCCGGCACGGTTCCCGAATCCGCCGCAGAATCGTTAGCCGTTTCTGCCGGCCACCCCGCTATTGCCCTCTCAGTCTCCTATCTGGCCGATGCCCAACCAGCGATCTGGATGGAAGGCACGATTCCCGTCGAGGAACCAAAGGCGGTCAAGCTCCCTCCCTATACTACCCTGGCTCAGTTCGTCAGCCAGATCACGGGCCAAATCATCACCCACAGCATTGCGACCGTGGAAGCGGTAGTGGCCGACAAGCTGCCGGCCCGTCGCCTGAAAGTTCAATCCGGGCAACCGCTCATCCGTTTGTTTGACACATACCTCACCGACGAAGGCGCTCCGGTCTTTTGCAGTCAGACCTATTTTTCGCCGGGTGTCATTCAGATTCAGATTCTCCGCAAAACAGATGGCGTCTCACGCCGCGGGGGAGTCTCTGTCTGGTAGGAGTCAATTCATGAAAGAGCGAGAGGCAATCCGCAAAAAAGTTTGGGCCGACCTGCGACGCGTAGCCCGGCCCGATTCCCGTTTTCACTGGGACTTCACCGCCTTCATCCCCGACTTCGACGGCAGCGCTCAGTGCGCCGAGGCCATTCGGGCCATGGATTTGTACCGTCGGGCGCGGACTCTATTTGTCACCCCCGACAACAATCTCGTCTCCCTCCGGGCCAATTGCCTCGCCGACCACAAAACCCTCATCATCCCCACTTACGGCCTTGGGCGCGGCTTCTGGCAAATTGCGCCGGAGGATGTGCCAAACGGCATGGAAGAGTTTGCGGCCACGCTCGACGGTTTGGAGCGATATGGCCGGCCCTACCCGATAGAGTCCGTCGGCCCCGACGAACAGCCCGCATTTCTCGTCACCGGCGCTTCGGTGATCAACAACGAGGGCGTTCGCATCAGCGCCAGCCCCAGTTACTTCGACATCGAATGGCTGATCTTGCAGGCCAAAAGGCTGGTGAACGCCGACACCCCCATCATCGCCTCGGTGCACGATTGCCAGGTGGTCGAGTGGCCCTGCGAGCCGCAGCCCTACGGCAGCGTGGCCGACTTCATTGTGACGCCCACACGGGTGATTTCCACCAGCTATCGTTACCACAAACCGGATCGGATTATTTGGGAGCAGTTGCCCTGGGACGTGGTCCAGGAAGTTCCAATGCTCATGGCGCTTTATCAACAGGAGCACCCGGCGAACTAAACCGTTCCCCAACAACTCAAGGAGACTTCATAAGATGGATCGCAAACAGGTGAGGCAGCAGGTGTGGGCGTCGTTGCGCGGCGTAGCCAGGCCCGACAGCCGTTTCCATTTCGACTTCAACGAATACATCCCCGACTTTGAGGGCAGTGAGGCGGCCATTGCCCGGCTGACCGCGCTCGACGTTTACAAGCGGGCCAAAGTGCTGTTCATCACGCCCGACAACGGCCTCGAACAACTGCGGGCGCAAGCCGTGCGCGACGGCAAAGTGCAAATCGTGACGACCTACGGCATCCGGCGCGGCGCGGTGGAAATCCGCCCGGAGGACGTGCCGGCCGGGCGCGAGGAATATGCCGCCATGCTGGACGCGATGGAGAAAGTGGGCCGCTACATATCACTGGCCGAGCTGCGGCAGCGTTACAAGTTCGACCTGCTGGTCACCGGCGCCTCAGCCGTCAGCCGCTCCGGGGTGCGCTTCGGCAAGGGGCACGGATTTTTTGATCTGGAATGGGCCATGTTTTACCAGATCGGCGTGGCCGATTCGAGTACCCCGGTGGTGGCCGTGGTCCACGATTGCCAGGTGTTGAAGGACGACTTGACCCCCGGCCCTTACGACACCATCTGCGACATGATAGTGACCCCGACGCAAGTGATCGAGGTGGAGAATGCGCAGAAGCCGACTCACGGCGTGGTGTGGGATAAGCTGGAAGCGGGCATGATGGAAAGCATCTCGTCGCTGCGCGAGTTGAAGGAGCTGGA
>ORJL011743397.1_pt1 | contig 12986 bp, 16 predicted proteins | sample 1779941 | NCBI WGS metagenome assembly ORJL01 (sample SAMEA104232317, study PRJEB22302) | groundwater metagenome | biome: forest; feature: aquifer; material: groundwater | place: USA | collected 2011-08-07 | depth 5.8 m
TTGAATAAAATAAAGAAAACCAATGGCGGTTTCGGCGAAAAGATTAATAAAAACATAGTGAAGTACAGCGACAAGCTTGTCACCAACGCTAAGAAAATTAGCAAGATGAAGGTGCAGAAGCTTTCCAACGCGAAGTTGTGGGACTTGTACTGGCAAAATGTCGAGTTGCACTTGGAGCTTTACCGTTGGGGTTGGCTGGCAAACGCAGTTGATATGTTCTATCCGGAACTTACAACTCACCTCAAAACCCTCTTGGCAAAAAAGGTAAAAGATGAAACTAAACTAAACGAAGCGTTTGTTAAACTCACGAGCGCGGACGAAGAGACAATTGCAACTCAAGAACACCGGAGTTTGATGAAACTAGCTCTGGCAGTTCAGCAAGATGATTATTTGACGGCATTATTTATGAAATCCAACGAAGAGATAGCGGTTAAGATTCCGCCGTCGTTGCAAAAGCAGTTCGAAGAACATTGCCAAGCGTATAGGCATTTGAAGTTCATGTACCACGGCACTGCGGCTGACCCAGAGTTTTACTATGGTCAAGTTCGGGAGTTTCTGGCAAGTGGAAAAAGTCCAGTTACTGAAATGGAAAACCTCGAAGCTACAATTGCCAATTCAGCCAAGGAGAAAAAGCGGCTAATTGAAGAGCTTAAAATTGAACCAAAGCTGCAAAGGCTGTTTGCAATGTACGCGAAGTTCATGGTTACCAAATGGTACCGCCGCAATTCGCAAATTCTATGCTTTTACTACATTGAACCATTACTAAGAGAAATCGGCAATCGGCTAGGGTTGTCGATTGCAGAAGTGCGGGTAATGCTTTGGGAAGAAGTGGAAAACGCGTTAGTTAACAATGCTGTACTGGATAAAAAAACACTTCGCCAACGTTTAGAATTCTTCTGCTTCTACACTGAAAATCAGAAGCGTTTTCTATTCACCGGAGAGTTGGCAAAGAAGTTGGAAAACACAGCGTCTAAAGTGCAGTTTGACTTGAACATGAAAGAGCTGAAGGGGCAGTGTGCTTGTCTCGGTAAAGCAAAAGGAAAAGCAAAGATAATTTTCGGTCCAGGGGATTCGCACAAAATGCAACAAGGTGACATTCTTGTAAGTGTGGCAACTGACCCTGATATTGTTCCGGCAATGAAAAAAGCAGCTGCGATAATCACAGAGCAAGGTGGAGTAACGTCACACGCAGCGATTATCAGCAGGGAATTAAACATACCGTGCATTATTGGTACTAAAGTGGCGACGAAGTGGTTGAAAGACGGCGACGAAATCGAAGTAGACGCTACAAATGGAATAATTCGTAAACTGTAATCTGTGATACTTATGCGTGGTAAATTTTTCGTAATGGAGGAGATTGACAATTCTCACCCGCTTTTAAGTATTGACGCAAAAATGTGCTGCGTAGACGCTTACAAGTATGGTATTCCAAAAGGTACGGTTACGCAAACTGTGATAAAAGCGGAGAAGGACGTTGACCAACTTTGCTTTATCCGCCGTGAGTTCAACGCAACTGCCAAAGCATTTTTTGACAAAATCCTCATTGACATAGATTGGGCTCTGAACTTATCGAAAAAAATCATTGAAACAAGCGGTGCTTTGTTCAAGTTGTCGGAAAAAATTAGGAAAACAGAAGTGTCCAAACTTTCAAATGCGGAATTGGCTGAATTATTGGATAACTGGGTTATGTTGCGCAAGGAAGCGCATGGCTACGGCATGGCTTGGAACTATGTTGAATATGAAAACGGCTACTTTTCAACCTACGTTACAAAATATATTGAGAAAAGAATACAAGAGAAAAACTTGAAGCTAATTCCCGGCAAAGTTTTTGCGTTGCTATCAATTCCTTTGGAAAAAACTTTTACTCAAATGGAACAAGAAGAACTTTTACAAATTGCTATTGACGCAAAGAGCGGCGAAAAAATAGAAAGCGATTTTGAAGCGCATTTCAAGAAGTACTGCTGGCTTTCCTACATGTACCTCGGTCCAGCTTGGCAAAAAAGCTACTTTGAAACTGAGCTAAATAACTTAATGCAAAAAAGCAGAACAGAACTTGAAACCACGCTAAACGAAAAACAAAACTATTTTGAAAAAGTGAAAAAAGAACAAGAACAAATGATGGATGAATTAGGTTTCGACGACTTCCACATAAAGTGCATAAAGCTTGCACAATCTTTTCTCTATACAAAAGCGTACCGCAAAGACGCGATTTACAACGGTTTCTACTCGCTTGAAAACACGTTTAAAGAATGTGCAAAGCGGCTTGGCATTTCGCTTAAACAAATGCGGATGATAATGTCGTGGGAACTAAAGCCTGCTATTGTAAGCGGTAAGGTTGATGTGGCTGAGTTAAACAAGCGTTACAATTACCGCGTTTTTCACTACGACGGAAAAACAAAAACAATTCTTTCAGGCGAAGAAGCGAAGAACTTCTTCAACTCGCTTGAGTTTGAAAAAATTGAGCTCTCCACTTTAACGGAGTTGAAAGGTGACTGCGCTTGCCCTGGAAATGCAGTGGGTTTTGTCAAGATAATCAACGTTCCAGAAGAAATGGAAAAGATGAAACAAGGCGATATACTTGTAAGCAAAGCAACTACTCCGGATATTGTTCCTGCTATGAAACTAGCCAGTGCAATAGTTACGGATATGGGTGGAATCACTTGCCACGCTGCAATTGTAAGTAGGGAGATGAACATCCCGTGCATTATCGGAACTAAAGTTGCAACTAAGTTTTTAAAAGACGGCGACAAGGTAAGCGTCGACGCTAGCAAGGGAATTTGTAAAAAGGTTGGTTAGATTTTTTATGTGGGTAGCTGAATTTCGAGTATGGCACAAGGGAAGCGTTGCAATTGAACTAACTAAAAAGTACGACGTGGTTACGCATAACTTTTACCTAAACGCTTTCAAGCAGAATGGCAAGCCGTGGGTTAACAAGCTAATTGTTGTCAACGGTCCGGACGCGGATAAATTTGTCGCAGAGTTCCACCAAGATAAGCGCATCCAGGTCCAAAAAATTGAAGGCAGACAAATCTTCTACAGTGTACCTGCACTGGAAGCGTTTCACACTTTGTGCCTTGATAAAAGTGTTTTCTTTTTCCGTCCACAAGTGATGAAGGGCGGAGTGTTAATTTGGCACATTGCCTCGTGGGACAAAAAAGACCTATTAGAAGTTCACAATCGTTTGAAAAAGATGAAAAACGCCCGCGCTGAACTTGTAAGCATAAAGCAGGAGAATTTTAGCTTCTTTGTCAACAACGTAATGACCGACTTGACGCAAAAACAGCTAACCGCGTTTCAACTCGCGTGCCAACTTGGCTATTACAAGTATCCCAGAAGCGTTTCACTTGAACAGCTTGCAAAAGCCGCGAAATTGTCATATTCAACTTACAAGGAACACTTGCGTCGCGCAGAGGAAAAGATAATGCCACATGTGATTTCCTATGACTAGCCGTGCATTACGAACATTTACAAAACAGGAACATTTAAATATTAAATTAATGTAAATGTATCTATGGCGACGATAACTTTAAACCTTGATGATGCTGTAGCCACAAAGTTTAGGCTAAGGGCTGCGGATAAATACGGTAAGAAAAAAGGGTATTTAGGTAAAGCAGCAGCTGAAGCTTTTGTAGAATGGGCTGAAAGTGAAGCGGATTTAGTTGAACAAGCGCTGGCTGTAATTAAAAAAGGCATGAAGCTTTCAGATTGGCAATACAAGAAAAGAAGCGAATTGTATGAAGGTTCTCATCGATACTAATATTTTATTTCACGCTATGGATTCGCGCGACCAGCGCAAGCATGGGATTGCAAGGAAAATAGTCGAAAACGCTTTTACCCACGGCGCTTTTGTATCAGCTCAAAATTTAGGTGAATTGTTTAACACAGCCAAGCGCAAGTTTACCTCAGAACAATGTGAAAATGTAGCGCTTGTGATAAAATCAATTATAACTTCTGAAAAATGGGTTAAAGTAGCTTATGACCAACGCACTATTTTAAAAGTTGTTTCCAACGACCGCGAGCAATTTGACTTCTGGGATTCTGTAATTTATTTCACAATGCTTGAAAATGGTATAACTGCTATAATGACTGAAAACGAAAAAGACTTCAAACACTTCGGCGGAATAGAAGTGATAAACCCATTTAAACCTTAAGCCGCTTATTTCTATCGATGGATAAAGTTTTACAAAACTACTTGTCTAAAGTGCACTTCGAGTCCCGCAATGAGGAGCACAAGTTCCAAAACCTACTCTTCATCAGCATCTTTGTAGAAACTCTTGTCCTACAGCTTCAAAAAATCTACGGGATTAGCCTGCGTGATAATTTCATTGATTTGGAAGGTGACTACGCGCGATGGATGCCGAATCTAGGTGCCTTTAAAGAAGCTAGCCAGACGTTCTTTCAACGCGCTGTAAACGAACCAACTTTTGCAGTAGATGTTAATGAGAAATTATTTACTGCAATTAAAAAAGTCAATGGCTTTTCTCGCGATTTACTTTCAACTGACCTTTCAACCAAAACTAACAAAGAGATCATTCAACTATGCGAAGAATACGTGCAGCTTGAAAAAGAAATGATTGGCTGGGGAATGTTTCCAGTCATAATGGAAATTGAGCACAACCTCTACACTGATTTCCTAACGCAACTCGTTGACAAAAAGAACAAGAAACTAAACACGGGTGTTTCTGTTCCTGAATCAGTTGCTGTACTCTCTACTTTCCAAGGGGAAAGTGAAGCAAAACGCGAACAATTTCAATTAATGAAACTAGCGCTCCAAGTAAAAAACCAAAATGCGTTGCAAAAATTTCAAGCCGAAATAAAGAGACACGCTGTTGAATTTGGCTGGCTCACTTATGGCTACGGCGGCCCAGCTTGGGGAGAAAAAGAATTCACCGAATCGTTAGTGGTTTTGCTGAACGAAGATGTTGCAAAGAAGTTAAAAGAATTTGAAAACAGCGAAGCGGAATTAGCTAAAAAAGTTAAGTTCTATGAAAACAAGCTTCAATTAACTCCTGGTGAAAAAGAATACTTTGCAATTGCGCGGGATTTCATGAAAGGCAAAGCACTGCGTAAAGAAGCCATGTCGCTAGCAGCTTATGCTTCTGAACCACTTCACCGCGAAATTGCCAAGCGGTTGAACCTCTCATTTTCACAAGCGAGGCTAATGCTCCTAAACGAGTTGAAAGCCAGTCTTGAAGGAAAACCAGTTGATGAAAAAGAACTTAACTTGCGGAAAAAATACGTTGTTTTCGGAGTTTTCCGCAATGGAAAAGATACTCTAGTTCTAACTGGTAAAGAAGCTGAATTTCTGGGCAATTTAATCCGCGTTGAAAAAGTTGCAAGTGACATTTCCATGCTAACTGGTTCTTGTGCTTGCATTGGAAAAGCAACTGGAATTGTCAAAATAGTTAACCGCCCAAGCGACATGGCTAAAATGCAAAAAGGCGACATTTTAGTTTCCTACGCTACAACTCCTGATATTGTGCCAGCAATGAAAATCGCAAGTGCAATTGTCGCAGATCTAGGCGGACTCACCTCACACGCTGCCATTGTTTCCCGTGAACTAAACGTGCCGTGCGTAATTGGTACAAAGATAGCTACAAGGTGGCTCAAAGACGGGGACAAAGTTGAAGTGGACGCGTCGAAAGGGACTGTTCGTAAACTCTAATCTTATGTTCGTTCGCGTTACTTTTCAGTCAAAACAGGCATTTTTAACGCTGTTTTTCTCCTTTTGTTCCATTTTACCAGCTATAAGTGTATATGTGCTTAAATTGAATCTATTCTAGGGAGGTGCTAGAAATAGAAGAAAAGCAAAGGGTGGGTGAATATGGTGGAAGCTGATATCATTGCTTTTGTCGGAATTGCTCTTCTTCTCTTGTACGCGTTTAATGTGGTTTTTCCATATAGGCGTGCTGAAGAATTTAGAGGAGACGAAATTGAAGAAAGGCGACCGATAAGCACGGTTTAAAATGTCTAATTCTAATTAGGGTAGTCAGATGGCGGGCTTAGCCTAAAATATAGGTATCTACTAAATACTTTTTTATAGCACTTAATTGGACGTATAGCAAGAAGCAGAATTAATCCGAAATCAGCACAATTGCCAAAAGCAATTGTGACTGAGTCATAATGCCGCGGCATTATGCTCAAATGCTGCTTCTTGCTAGATAGCAATCTCATACAACTTCGTTGGATTATTTTATGAGATTGCTATAATTGGTCAAGCAGGCAATCCGTTTGTTCCAAATGCGACAAACTAGTTAATTTTGTGCAAAAACATACGTCCGGGGAATTAAAATGGCATTACATCATCACGACTTTATACGTCACTTCTCTACTCTTAACAAAAAAGACGGCCCAATTGCCGGCGGAAAAGGCGCCAGCCTTGGCGAAATGTTCAACAACAAAATAGCAGTTCCGCCAGGCTTCGTTGTGATAACGCCGGCGTTTGATTCGTTTATCAAAGCTAACAACCTAGAAGAAAAAATCAACTCTACGCTACAGCAGGTTAATCTAAAGGAACCAGCTAGCGTAGACGCTGCATCTATACTGATCCGTAAACTAATTGAAGACGGCGACATGCCTGAAGATGTAGAAACCGCTATTGTGCATGAGTTCACCAAACTCGCAACTGAATTCGTAGCTGTTAGGAGTTCTGCAACAGCCGAAGACGGCGCCACTGCGTCGTGGGCGGGGGAGTTGGAAAGCTACACTGACATCACTGAAGAAGACCTTGTTCAAAAAGTGCAAAAATGCTGGTCTTCCCTATTCACGCCACGCGCTATTTTCTACAGGTTTGAAAAGAACTTGCAAAACCAACGCGTCAGCGTCGCAGTAGTGGTGCAGAAAATGGTCGACTCTGTTGTAAGTGGGGTTGCGTTTAGTGTTAATCCAGTTACAAAAAATTACAATCAGATCATCATTGAAGGCGGTTGGGGCTTAGGCGAAAGCGTAGTTGCGGGTATAATTACACCTGATAGCTACTTAGTGAACAAAAGCGAGGAGTTCATTGAAGATATTACGGTAAATTCGCAAGAAACAATGATCACGCGGGTCAAGGGAGTTTCTACTAGCATCGAAGTTCCAGTTGAGTTGCGTGAATCGCAGAAGTTGAAAGGCTCGCAGATTATTGAACTTGCAAAGATGTGCCACCACATTGAAAAGCACTATGGTTTTCCAGTTGACATAGAATGGGCGTATGATAAGTTGGACGGAAAGCTTTACATCGTCCAGTCAAGGCCAATTACGACGCTTTAAATAAAGGTTTTGTACCACTTTTCGTATTCTTTGTGAAGTGCAAAGCAGCGTATAATTCTGAGAGTTTGTTCATCTTCATCGTAAACTAGTCGCGCTTGTTTTGTCACTTCTTCTTTGTACCAAGGCAAACCAAAACGCATGTGCCTTCTGGGAGGCATGTTTGCAATTTTTTCAATATGTTTTACAAAAAACTTTTTTAAACTATTATCCATATCTTCTAAGTCCATTAGTGCCAAATCTGAAGTTTCTATGGTGCGCAATTTATTTCACCTTGAGTTTTTTCTTCACTTCTTCCCAGCTATGCATTTTTATTTCGCCAGATTTTATTTTTTCCATTTCACTCTGAACTGCCCTATGTACGAGTATTGCTTCTTCCTCTTCTATGGCATTTTCGTAACGCATGAGTGCTTGACGTACAACTTCAGTTTGATTCCCAGCGTATCCGCGACCAATTATTTTTTCCATTATAATTTCATAAGGCGTACCTAAATTTATGTTCATACAATGCTCACCTACTGCTTAATTGAATGCATATCTAGTGCATATCCTAGTATATATTGATTGCGTTTTTGTTATTTTTATCGATCAAAACCATTGAATACTAAGCTCGTATAAAAATGTAGTTAAGCTTGAACACTGACCTTGATGATTTTAGGGAAAGCATGCTGCACGCTAAGAAGCTAAATCTAATAAAGTGAATTTATAGCAATATGCGCCAAAAGCCCTTTGCTATCTCAAAAATCTATTGTCAGTTCATGAATACATTTTAATTCAAAGGGAGGTTTTATTTTCATAATGATTAAGTGCGTAGTTTTTGATGCTGACGGCGTTGTTATAAATTTTAAGTACTTTACTATCGAATTAGAAAAACAACATGGTATTTCTCATGAAAAAGTCCAATCATTCTTTGAAAAAAAGTTTAACGGTTGCTTGATTGGTAAAAAGGATCTTAAAAAAGAAATTGCACCATATTTGTTAGAATGGGGGTGGAAAAAAACAGTTGACGATTTTTTAGATTTTTGGTTTAAAACAGAAGATCGACCAAATATTCTGATGATTAATTTTATCAATTTATTACGTAGTAAAAAGTATCCAATAATTTTGGCAACAAATCAAGAAAAATACCGGACTAAATTTATGATTAAAGAAATGAAATTTGATAAATTATTTGATGATATTATTTCGTCTGCTGATGCTAAATCTAAAAAACCAAGCGTGGAATTTTTCACTTTTCTCTTTAAACAAATAGAACAAAAATATGGCATAAAAAGAGAAGATGTTGTTTTCTGGGATGATGCAAAGGAAAATGTTGTTGCGGCAACTGATTTTGGTTTTAAATCATTTGAATACAAAAATTTTAAACATTTTAAAAAAATAATGAACTCGCTATGCAAACCGAACATGTTCGGGTAAATTCTCTTCTGATGGCTAGTTGCTAGTCTAGCTATGACAAACGTAATTATTTCAAAAATAAACTACAGTGACTTTGAAAAAGTTGATCTTCGCGTTGGCAAAATCATCGAGATATTAGATTTTCCAGAGGCGCGTAAGCCAGCGTATAAATTGAAAATAGATTTTGGCAGCGAGATTGGGACAAAGTGGAGCAGTGCACAAGTAGTGACGCACTATTCCAAAGAAGAGCTGCTTGGAAAGCTTGTTGTTTGTGTTGTTAACTTTCCAACAAAGCAAATCGGGCCTTTCAAAAGCGAAGTGCTCACAACCGGCTTTCCAGATGGTAAGGGAAACTGCTTTTTGACAACGGTTGACAAGCCAGCGGAGCTTGGAGGAAAAATGTACTAAACGGTGAAATAAATGCAGCTTGATGTTTTGCTTGTTAACCCGCCATTTTGCTCTGACGCTTTAGGCAAGCCTACTGCTCCGGAAAATATCGGTTTAACGTGTGGTGTGATGCCTCCAATTCAATTGGTTAAACTTGCAACTATCTTAGCTAGAAGCGGGCAAAGCGTAAAAGTTTTGGATCTTGCCATATTGGCGGGCAAAAACAATGTTTTGCAATTATTTGACGAGCTACTGGCTAGAATAGAAGTTCGCTATGTGGGGTTTTCTAATCATTCAGTAATTAATTTAACCGCAATAGAACGGCTTGCAAACATCGCTAAAAAACACGGTGCAACTGTGCTCATTGGCGGCATTAATCCTACTCACATGCAAGGCGAGATTTTTCAACACGTTCCAAGTGCAGACGTTGTGTTTGTGGGTTTTGCTGAAAAAACTTTGCTTCAATACATCCGAGATAGAACTGTTTCCAAAGGAGTAATAACAAAACAATTCGCCAGCGTGCCGCAAAGCTTGAGGGATTTAGCACAAAATAACGCAGATGTAACGCTAGCATTATGCACTTTAGATAATTCAGGTTCGATTGATTTTACCCTGTTGCCTTTTTTCAAAGAATACGTCAAAGCGGGTTGCATTTATCCAATTGAAACACAACGAGGATGCGAATTCAGTTGTAATTTTTGCGTGTCGAAAATGCTCCTGGGAAATGCGCCAGCTAGGCGAAAGCTTGAAAGTGTTGTTGAAGAGCTTCAATCTGCTATTAACCGCGGCTTTACGGAATTTTTCTTCACAGACAACACTTTTACCGGCGATCGGCAATACGCCGAAGCGCTGTGCAAAACGATGATTGAGTTAAAAGTGAAGAAAAAAACCAAAAACGTCCTCTGCATGACGCGCGTTGATTCAGTTGATTCAGAGCTTCTTCAATTAATGGCACAAGCCGGCTTTACTGGAATTGGGTTTGGAGTTGAAACCGCTGGCGAAGTTCAACTACTTGGAAAAGGAATTAACCGCCAGAGCAACTTGGAAAAAACAAAAACTATTTTTTCGCAAGCTCGAAAGCTAGGCATAGAGCCAACAGCATTTCTAATGGTCGGTTCACCTTTTGACACTGAACAAACCCTGTCCGCTACGTTGGCGTTTTTCAAAAATGCATTTAGTGAAGGGTGGCTCAGAGAAGGTTTTGTAACAATAAGCAAGTTCATTCCAGTTCCTGGCAGCATTTACTATTATTATCCGGAGAAGTTTGGAATAGAAAAATTTACAAGCGAAAAGTTTCAAAACGCGTGGTTTTTTTCAGGTCCGCCGGTTACTGCAACCCACAATTTATCGCTCGACAAAGTAACCGAGTGGCACAGTAAGTTTAAGCGCGAGTTGCAAGTTGGAGTGCCGCTGTTTGAATTAGTAGGTTAAAAATTGAGGTGAAAAAAATATGGAAAACATGCGAAGAGTAATTCAGCCCGACGGAGCTATGACGACGCACGATTTCGACATAACGTGTGATGCGAACCGTCTAGCTAAGCTGCTAGGTGGATAATCATTTTCTGGTAAGAGTTAAATGTTGAAATGCTGTGTTCAATTAGCTTATGTGGCAAATGAAGCTCAAGGTGAAGCACAACGATTGTCCAGTTGTAACTCGGCTGGAAAAGTTTCACTTTAATGTGCTTTCTTATCCCTCCACTTGGTACAAGCACGGTCGTGAAAAACGCGTGACGCACATTTGCTTTATGCAAGGCTCTCCGGAAGCAAAAACTGCTTTTCTAAAAGACTTTGAAAAAGACAAGGATTTAGTCCGACTAGAAGTTGAAGGCGATGTGTTTACCTACGAGTACCGCTTACGAAGGGGCGGGCAACACGTTCAGCTTTACTACAATGCAAAAATGGTGTTCGTTGAACCAGTGCTTAACTCGCCTGATGGACATGAATATTGGCACGTCGCAAGTTGGGACCGTGAAGTGTTGTCAAAGTTTTACCGCGATTTGCTTGACAACATGGACTACGTTGAAATTCTGTCGCTTAAAGAAAGCAAGTTGAAAAACGTCTATTTCCCAAACATAATGCCCAGCCTTTCCAAAGAACAAGAAAAAGCAGCCACCCTTGCATACGAACACGGCTACTACCACTACCCTCGAAGAATTGCACTGCGCCAACTCGCCAAAATCGCAGGAGTGTCGCTGTCAACGTTTCAAGAAAATTTGCGGCGAGCCGAGATTGTTTTATTGCCACACTTAATTGAACAGCGCATAAAACACAGCCAAAACAACGCGTTGGAGTTAGTGATTAAAACGAGGTTGAAGAAACAACTTAGGAGAAAAGCCGCCAGTTAGTAAATGTTTAAAAGCGCGTAAATGATAAAACCATCTATGCTTCCATTTTGGCTTTGGCCTTATCCCGGCAGGTTAATTTCCGGCTTGCTTTTACTCGGTTTGATTTATTGGCTTGTTCCAAGTTTCATTACCTTTGATAATGTTTTGCTATTTGCCGCTGTTGCTTATGTTGCAGGTCATTGGGTTTGGCACTATTACAAGAAGTACTTTGTAAGGAAGATAATTGCTTTTGATGTTGGCGGCGTAATCGCGCAGGGTGATTACTTCACTGAAACGGTTAGGCCAATGCCGGGAATGTACGATACAATCACTAACTTGCGAAAAAGTTACGTAACCGCTGTGCTTTCTAATAACAATCGAATGGCTGACCATGGTTTCCGGCAAACTTTCAAATCTGATGACATGTTTGACGTAGTGTACTACTCTAGCGACTTAGGGTCAAAGAAGCCGGATACTGCTAGTTTTAAGAAATTCGCCGCTAAGATGGGAGTTTCGCCTTCGCAAATAGTGTTTTTTGACGACGACGCTTCCAACGTAGAAGCAGCTAAAAAAGTCGGCTTCAACGCCCACGTGTTCAAAAGCTCTTCACAAGTACTCGACGTTGTTAAAGGCGGGCACTAGCACTCTAAGAAACTTTTTTTGTTTTTCATTCGCCGTGAAGGTGCATTATTCCCCTTTGCCTCAAGACTAGATAGTCAACTTTTCCACTACCATACGCGATTGAAACTAGCCCTTCTGCATGACTAACTGGCCCTCCGAGTTCAGCCATTTTAGCCTTAAGTATTTTTTCCATAACCCAGTCAAGCTGGCCAGGCGTTTTTCCACCACCGTGGCTAACTGTAAGCACTACTGCCGGGGTTAATGGGTGTTCGCCAAATTCTGTTCCAAACTTTCCGCCTAAAACATATTTTGCCAAGTGTCCCATTAACTTTTTACCCTGGGCTTCGGCTAACTTAACTCCATCTTCGGTCAATTGATCTCCCCTGTTTCTACTGTGCCTTAGGTAAATTGAAATAACCGCCGGCGCGTGTTTACGCTGTGCAGCTGGTAATTTATTTGTAAGGAACCGCGCTACTTTTCCAAGCACTTGGTCACGCGAAAGTAGCAAACCCATGCGATTTTCAGCAAGCATTTCATCCTTAGAAAGCAGATGATCGGAATGCTTACCTTCGTTAACGTTTGCAAGTTCTTCCTCGAGTTTATCGCTAGGAGTTGCTGCTTTGCCAGCTGCTTCGCTAGACGCCGTAAGTGCTTCAAATGCTTGTACTTTGCGTAGCCCAGTTACTTCAGGTTTCCAGGTTTTTCGTTCAGTTGAAAGGTTTATTCCAGCTTCGCGTGCAGCTGCTTTTGCACCTTTCATAAACGCTTCTGCGGTTTGCCTTGCGCGTACTCTTGGACTATGTTGTGCCACCATTACTACTCTTCTTTCCTTTTCGGCCATTTGTAAACATCACCTGAAAGAGATTTAACAAAGTTACTTTAAAAGCTTTGACTCGTCGCATGGCGCTTTGATTGAAACCTATTTAACTTCTTCTTTCCTATTTTATTTCAAATGCGGGGGTCGCATAGTGGCTATTGCGGTAAACCCCCTTTTTCTTTAAAAAAGAAAAA
>ORJL010427519.1_pt1 | contig 12978 bp, 15 predicted proteins | sample 1779941 | NCBI WGS metagenome assembly ORJL01 (sample SAMEA104232317, study PRJEB22302) | groundwater metagenome | biome: forest; feature: aquifer; material: groundwater | place: USA | collected 2011-08-07 | depth 5.8 m
GCTATGTTTTGACGGAGAAAGGCCAAAAGTTCTCTTGTTCGCTGATGACAGCTTCAGCCCTTGATATTAAAGCGCTTACGGAAATGGCGGCATGAAAAACACGCAGAAAAAACAAGAAGTTGATGGATTGTAGTACAGATTTGCACTGATTTTTCAGAGAGTTGGTTTTGGACAGTGTGTTACTTTTCTGGTGAAATTTTTATATAGTGGATTCATTTTTATCGGTGTTTTATCAGCGTTCATCTGCGTTCTATTACAAAATCCAGGTTTGATGTTTCTCCTTGTCCTTTGTTCTACCTTTCACCTTTTATTTTCTCTTCCGATTTGCTTGGGTTAGGTATATAAAGTGTTTTGAAGAGGTGGTTTTAAAGGCACTGGATATTCTTAAAAATATTAAAAGGGAGGAGATATACGTTATGAAAACAGTATCTGACTATAAGGAAGCGATGGTAAAAGAACTGGAAGAACTAACCCCCGAGCTAATTCAAGAGGTTATTGATTTTGTTGAGTTTTTAAAAGAAAAAAAATGAAAAAAACTTGCAAAGATTCCGATTTACTGCTTATTCAACAGGAAGGTCTCAAGAAGATTTGGAATACGGAATCTGAGGATTTATATGAAATATAAAAAAAAGGAGATATCGTTGTTGTAAAGTTTCCTTTTATCCTTAAAGAACACGGTGAAAAACAAAAGGGACGTCCGGCCCTTGTTATTTCTGATGATACTGTAGTAAAAAGATATCAAGATGTTGTTTTAGCGGCAATAACGTCTCGAATTCCACCAGATATTAAAGAACTGGAAATTATTTTGGAACCTATTAAAACATGCGGTTTAGTAAAACGGTCTCTGCTCAGGTTAGATTTTGTTATGACAGTTCCCGAAGAACTAATCGCCAGAAAAATAGGAGAAATACCGAAGGACTTGCCTATTGAAGTCGACCGTAGATTAAAGAAATTATTCGGAATCGATATAACTTAAGGAATAATCTAATATACTGGACTGCTACTTACCCCTGAATACTAACAGCTGAAAAAATGACTTCTGAAATATATAAAAAAATTGGAAGAAATTCCATTTATAACCTATTCCGTAGGATAGTCGCATTCCCTATAGGAATAATAATGCCCCCTATTGTGATTAAATACATTGGAATTGAGGGCTATGGGGTATGGGTTTTGGTACAATATCTCATTGTGTATACCTCAGTCATGGACATGGGTTTAAGTCCTGCTATTACAAAATATACGGCAGAATATGAGGCACGTGAAGAGCATTTTAAAATTGTACAAATCTTTAATACACTATTTGTTGTGTATGTGTTTTTGTGTTTTATATTGTTTGTCGTAGTATTCTTTTGCAGTGGTCTGATTATAGATTTCTTTGTCAAGCCCATTAATATACCGAAAGAAACTGTATCCTTTGTATTGATAACTTCGGCTCTGGTTTTTTGCTGTAATATGGTTTTTAGTGCGTACACTTCTTTTCTAAATGGTTTGCAAAGGATGGACATAACAAACAAGATTGGTAGTATATCATCCATAAGTAATTGTATTTTATCGATAGTATTTTTATGTTTTGGTGGAGGAATCAAAAGTCTTGCCGTGGCAGGTGGTATAACAAGCATAATCACGAGTATTCTATATATGCGTAGTTGTAAAAAAGTTGCACCTTATTTAACCTTTAGTCCGCTTCTCTTTAACCTTAAAACGATAAAAGAGATTTGGGGATTTAGTAGTTATGGGGCTTTAGGCAACATGTTAGCAATAGCCCAGTTTCAGTCGGATAAACTTATTATAAGCTATTTTCTTGGTGTTAAAAGTTTAGCCTTTTATGATGTTGCAAACCGATTGGTATTCTTTGCATTTGGGCTATGCGGTTCATTGTTTACTCCTATTATGCCTGCAATATCACATGCCCATACAAAATATGGAATTGAAAAATCAGAAGAAGTTTTTCAAACTATTTTTAAATATACATCATTAATTATTTGTCCTTTATTTTTGTTTGTTTCTGTTTTCGCAGATAAACTAATCCTTGTTTGGTTGGGTAGCGGCTACGAAAACGCCGTCCCTGTTTTAAGGTTTTTATCTATAGCATACTTGATTCTTATGCTTAGTGGACCGGGAGCATCAATTTTAACGGGTATGGGAATATATAAAATACCATTTTATGGTGGGGTCATTACAACTACTGCCACGATTTTGCTATGCTCAGTTTTTACCGTGAAGTTTAATATTTCTGGATGCGCAATTGGAATTTTGATTGCATATTTAATTGGAGTTATTTATTTGTTTGTCCAATTGAGAAAGGTTTTTGAAGCTATTTCCATGCAGAGTATTTTACAAAAGTCTTTGATATTTCCAGTAGTAACAAGCACATTTATTTTTTTCACAACTAAAGTGTTAACGGGGCATTTGTTTGTAAATAAATATACTGAATTTATGTTTGCCTGTTTATCCCTTTTAGTGGCATATTCTTTGATATTTTTTAAAGATAGAAGATATCGTGCTCTATGGGAAGCTATTTCTACTGTTCGCTTGTAAATGTCCACGTTTATATTAGGAAAAAACCATGCACAAAGAAAAAGTTCTAATCATTAAGCCAGGGTATTCAGAAACACTGGATGGTGAAGTAAGTATGATAACAAGTTTAGGCGACGTAATCAGAAGTACGGCGTTACTTCATCTCTATAAGAGTGCTCACGTCACCTGGCTGGTGGATGAAAAGGCATTTCCATTATTAAAAGGAAACCCATTTATTCACAGGATCCTTTCCTATGACCATACTTCTGTACTGCAATTACAGGCAGAACGATTTGATACAGTTATCAATCTGGAAAAAGTTCCTGGGTTATGTGCCTTTTCTGATTCCATTAATGCCTGGCGACGCTATGGTTTTAGGTTTGATCCAGAAAACGGTGTTGCCCTTGCGTACGACGGCTCTCAGCACGTCTTGGAAATTTGTATGGATGTTGAATATAAAAAAACAGCAAAGAAGTATTGGGTTGAAAATCTGTTTGAAATGGTAGGGGCAAAGTGGAAGGGCGAAGGTTATGTTCTGGGATACAAACCAAAATCGGATGTTATTTATGATATTGGCTTTAATTACGACGTGGGTAAGAAGTGGCCTAACAAGGCATGGCCTATGGAATATTGGAAGGAACTCGAACGTCTCATTGGAAAGAAATACACAATCTCCTGGCAGCAGGGTTTGGCAAACATTGAAGAATATTTTGAGTGGATAAATTCATGCAATGTTCTTGTAACTAATGATAGTCTTGGTTTGCATATAGCAAGTGCATTGAACAAAAAGATAATTGCACTTTTTGGTCCTACCCTTGCATTTGAAATCCATTTACCGAACGGTGTAAAGCTATTGCCCGCGTTTGATTATGATTGTATTCCCTGTTTGAGTCAAAAGTGCACTCAAAGTAAACCATGTATGGATTATATAAAACCTCAAAAGGTTTTTGACACTGTAGAAAAAGTAATTAAAGGATAATTCTCAAATTTGATGGGTAAAAAAACAATAATTCTCATTTCACCTCCACCGCTGACCACAGACTGGGCACCCAAAAAAGTGTTAAGCGGGAGTCCTGGGGTCAGGATGGGGTTACTTTCTATCGGCAGTGTATTAGATCAGCAAGGATACAGGGTAAAAATATTAGATGGTATCTTAGGCAAGGTGGATTTGGCCTTCGAGTTAAATCAAATAAATCCTCAAGAAACATTATTTGTAGGTATTTCCTCCATGACTGCCCAATTACCATCCGCAGTAAAGGCGGCAACGATTATCCGGGAAAAGTATCCGTCTTTACCTATTGTTTGGGGTGGAGTTCATGCAACACTCTTTCCGGAAGAGACATGCGCTGACAGTTTAGTCGATGTTGTTGTCATCGGAGAGGGAGAATATACCTGTTTAGAATTGGCAGAAGCCCTTTCAGGGCAAAAAGAGATTAACTCGATTAAAGGTATTGTATATAAAAGTATTGAAGGTAAAACAATTTTTACCGGAAACAGAAATCACCATGATTTAGATACCTTGCCATTTCCAAACTACGAAATTTTTAATTTAAACGACTATATAAATAGGGCTGTAATAGATAGGGAAAATATAAAAAACAGGAAACTTGCAAGAATGTTAAGCATCCATTCTGGTATGGGATGCCCATATAAATGTACCTTTTGTATTAATACTACAGTTTATCGTGAGGGAAAATACTATACCAAAAGCCCATATAGGGGTAAATCTGCAGCCAGGCTTCTTGATGAAATTGAAATTTTGTTAGGAAAATATAAGGTTGATTTCATAGATTTTGTAGATGAAAACTTTCTAGTAGATAAGAACCGTTTCTTTAAATTCCTGGATAGAATAGAAGAGAGAAAGTTAAAATTTACCTGGTTTTTAGGCGGAAGGGCTAATTATTTTAATCCACACTATTTAACTGAAGATGTTATTGCAAGGGCCTCTGATTTGGGTTGTGTTATGATGGGAGTTGGCGCAGAATCTGGATCTCAACGTATATTGGATTTTCTAAAAAAAGGAATTACTGTTGAACAGCTAGAACATGCAGCAAGGGTACTCAATAAACACCATATAGTAGGAGAGTTTTCTTTTATGATTGGGCTTCCTCATGAGACTTCTGATGATATGCTAAAAACTATCAATTTTGTTAAGAAACTCAGAAAGATAGGTCCTTACGTTGGTACTCAATCGCCGCAACTTTATAGGCCAATACCAGGCGGTGAGCTCTATAATGAGTGTGTTAAATTAGGTTTCGTTGCTCCTAAAAACATTCGGGAATGGACATCGGAAAAGTTACAAGCATCTGGTTATCTTGACTTGGATAAACTTCCCTGGATACAAAAAGATAACAAAACAATTGTAATAATACAATATGTTACAACCATACTTTCGGCAGTTAAATTTAGGTGGTGGCTCATTGATAAAACGGTTAGTTTTTTTATAAAAAAACTGACACTAGATACTATTAATGTCTTATTCTGTTTGCGAGAACGGACGAATTTTTGGAAGTTCCCGTTGGAATATAAGTGTTTTGAGCTACTTCAAAAGGCTAAAAAAAGTGGTATTTTTAAGTTTTTAAATTCAAAAGCCTCTAAATAGAAGGTAAAACTAAATGTTCAAAAGCTTAGTTGTTGAAAAAGATATTAAAGATAAATTATCTGTAATAAGGGAAATGGACCCAAACGTATTTAATCTTTTATTAGAAAAGCTAGAATTTAAAAAGTTTACAAGATTCAAAAAAACTATAAGGCAATTACTGAGAAAATTTATTGCCATGGGTATTAAAAACAGTTTAAAAACTCTTTCTAAAAAAGATATTATTAGAAAAATTAATAATTCTGCAAACGCAAAAAAGAAAGTTCTTTTTGTTGCAGGAACCTCCGCATTTAACCTAGTGGGAATAAGTATCTATTTAAGGAAAACGGGAGAGTACTCTACATCCCTTATTATAGAAAATCCGTGGCTTTGGAATTATTTTAAGAAATATTTTGATAATGTTTATGTCTACAGTTCTAATTATAACGTAGCATGTATCCTTTTAGAGTCCAATCCTTACATGGTACATGTTCAAGGGACACATCAGTATTATTTTCTAGGTGCTCTGGCAAAGTGTCTTAGTAATGCGCCTGTAGTTATAGGGTTTAGTGATATTCCTTCTTTGAGCGTAATCTCACCAGATGAACTCCCCCCAGGGCATGCTTGCGAAAAATCTTGCGACAGACTTGCTGATGTCTCAGATTTGGATATGCTCTCAGAGAAGTTTCTTTTTCAACATGCAGACGGAATTATTTTAGCGATAAACACAAAAATTGCCGGAGAGAAATTACTGCATATCTATAAATCAAACGTACCATTAATTGAATTTTTTCCGTATGTGTGTGACGAATTCATATGTCAGGAAGAAAAGTACTCTAGCATGGATGGGAAGATACATATCGTTTATGGTGGTGTTATTGCGGCAGCAGATAAACCGGAAGAATTCAACTCCGGTATTCAATTTATTGGCCTTGCTAAAAAATTAGTTAAACAAGGACTATATTTTCATTTATATGGAACACCGCATACTTCTCCTTTGAAATTCAAAAGCGCCTTTCCAGAGTATACTCAATTGGCCACTGAAACAGCCAATTTCACTTTTGAGTGTGGGCTTCCACCGGATGAGGCGATAAAGGAATTCTCAAAATACGATTTTGCAACGATGACGAGTTTGTTTGATAGCATGAAATTGAATAAATTTCACAGACATACTATGGTAGCAAGCAAGTTTTTTACCTATCTATCTGCCGGGATACCCATGATTGTAACTGAAGAAGATGGTAATTCAATGGCTCTTGTAAGAAAATATGGTGTTGGTATTGTGGTTAGTCAAAATGAAGTTGACCGCCTTTCTGAAATAATAAAAAAATGTGATTATGAAAAATTGAAGTCTAATATCAAACAAGCACAAGAAGAACTTTCGATGAAAAAACATATTGGTCGTTTGATTGAGTTTTATGAGCAGGTTTATGCCACCAAGTCACTAAAACACGAAGCAAGACAACCTGAAGTTTTAACTACTTGATTTATTGTAATGGCAGATGTTTTTCCCCAGTTGCCGCTTTAATAATTGAATATCGAAAATAGGAGTAAATGCTATGAGTAAAGAGACAGAAACTTTAGTTGAAGAAAAGAAAAAAAGAAGAAAAATACCAAAAGAACTTATCTATGAAATGGCGAAAGGAAGTCCAATATATTATAGAGATTATGATAAAGTTTTGGCTGGTGGAAAAACACTGGAGGAAGTTATGGGAAGCAGTGGATTACAATCATATCTGATTATACTTGTTTTAAATCTTTTGTTGTCAAAATTAAGTGGTAGATATGTGGTTTTATCTAACGAGGTGGGGTTTAAATTTTCTCCCAAAAGCTGGAGAAATCTGGATATCGCAATTTTTGAAAAAGAAAAAGTAAGAGATTCTTTGCTTAAGGACGAGTATATTGCTATTCCGCCCAAGGTTGTTGTTGAAGTAGATACAAAAGCTGATTTAAAAAAACACGGTGATGTCATTCATTATATAAACGAAAAAACAGATGATTTACTCGGTTCCGGTGTAGAAAGAGTAATATGGGTACTTACGAAGGAGAGAAAGGTTATGGTAGCGGAAAAAGGCAAGAGGTGGTTTATCACCGATTGGGATGATGAAATAAATTATATCGAAAACATAAAATTCTCCATAAATCAACTGCTGAAAGCGTAAAATGGATAAATACAGGATAGACAGCCACAAATTAATTTATCATGTGCATAGAGTAGACGATTGGTTGGAAGGTAAAAATGTCTATCCACTCTATGCTGAAATATCTCCATCAGGCACTTGTAACCACCGATGCACTTATTGTGCTCTGGATTTTATGGAATACCAACCGCGGTTTTTGGATAAAGAGATGCTTAAGGAAAGATTATCTGAAATGGCATCGCTTGGTTTAAAGAGCATTATGTATGCCGGGGAAGGTGAGCCGCTCCTGCACAAAGATATTGGAGAAATAATCAACCACACAAAAAAAGTAGGTATTGATGTGGCTATAACAACGAATGGAGTGCTGTTAAAAGAAGGTCTTGTTGAAAGTACTCTTGAAAATATTACCTGGATAAAAGTAAGCATCAATGGGGCAACGAAGGAAACCTATTCTAAGATTCACAGAACAAACCCAGACAATTTTGACAGGGTAATAAAGAATATGTCTTATGCTGTAAAGATAAGAAGTGACAGAGGGTATAGATGTACATTAGGCATGCAGCTTATGCTTTTGCCAGAAAATTGTCATGAGGCAGTTCTTTTAGCGCAACACGCTAAAGATATAGGCATGGATTATTTGGTTATAAAACCATATTCACAGCATCCCTTAAGCGAAACAACTCAATATAAAGATATAAAATATAGTGATTACCTTCATTTGTCAGATAAATTGAACAATTTTAGCGATAATAATTTCAGGGTAATATTCCGTATAAATACCATGAAAAAATGGGATGTGGGGAGACGGAATTACAAACGATGCCTGGCCCTTCCTTTCTGGTCTTATATAGACGCGAATGGTAATGTGTGGGGATGCAGCGCTTATCTTACTGACGAGCGGTTTCAATACGGCAATATTTATGAAAATAGCTTTAAGGAAATTTGGGAAGGTGAAAAAAGGCTCAATTCCGTTAGTTGGGCAGAGAAAGAACTTGACATCAATCAGTGCAGGGTAAATTGCAGGATGGATGAAATAAACAGGTATCTCTGGGATTTAAAAAATCCCCCAGAACATGTGAATTTTATTTAGCATAGATAATGAAATACAAGGTTGCGCTTATCATTTTATACGATCGTGAGAAAAAATTTTTACTCCAGCACAGAACTAAAGATGCAGCGTGATAAAAGGAAGATTTATACGCTTATTGGAGATGGTGAATCACAGGAGGGTTCTATTTGGGAAGGTGCGTTGTTTGGTTCAAAACTTGGGTTGGGTAACATTACCGCTATAATGGATTATAACAATCTCCAGGGATATGGAAGATCTCGGGAATTATGCAGTTTTGAACCAATAAAATCAAAATGGGAAGCATTTGGCTGGCATGCAATAGAGATCGATGGGCACGACATTGGAGCAATAAGGCAAGCTTTTGGTGAAGATTCCTCTGGGAAACCCAAGATAATTATTGCCCATACGATAAAAGGCAAAGGGGTTTCTTTTATGGAAGACCAGCTTATATGGCACTATTTTATTGTTACAGACGAACACAAGAAGAAAGCCCTCTCGGAATTAAGTAATACCTAAAAATTACATTGGGTGCTAATTTACGCTGATTTTTTTAAAAGATCATTAACTGTGAATGTTTTGGAAAGAAAAAATACTGAATTAATTAAAGAATTCAATAGATATATAAGAGAACATCCTGAATTTGCCGATAATATCCCCAATAATGCGGTTATAGTAATGCAGTTAGAGAAAGATGAAGAATTTAATAAGTGGAGTTGTGATATAGCAAAAAGTCAAGCAGAGAAAGGCCAACCTGTCGTATATATCAGGATAAAAAAGATGAGACCTATCCGCTCTCGAATCGAAGAGTTGGAAATTGCTGTTTGAGGATAAAACCAATACGAATTATGAGAAATACATTTAAGGAAATTTGGGAGGGTGAAAAAAGGCTTAAGTCTGTTCGCTATGCGGAAGAAGAGCTTGATACAAACCAATGTCGGGTAAATTGCAGAATGGACGAAATAAATCGATATCTATGGGACTTGAAATATCCTTCAGAACATGTGAATTTTATTTAGTGTTTAGGTCCTTTTGAGACTTAGAGAAAAAGAGTGAAGGTATATTTAGATACCAGTGCCTTAAATAGAATATTTGATGACCAATCGCAGCCGAAGATATATTTGGAGGCAACATCTATGTTGCTACTATTTATGCTCATTGATTATCAAAGTGTTGAAATTGTATCTTCTGATGCTCTGCTGTTTGAGAATGATAACAATCCATATTAAGAAAAGAGGAAAATGATGAAAACTAAGACACATTCTCTCCCAGATATTAAGGGTCTAAAAAGCGAAGTTGTAGAGATGATTGTGAAAGACTTTGGAATAACTAAAGCTGCCTTTTTTTTAAGGGAGACATTATCTCAAAATATAGACTATCTTAAAATTAAAGACACGTTATTTGGAAATAAAACCTCTGCAGAACTTTATACCAAAATTCGTGAGTGGAAAGCTAAGAAGACAAAAAAAAGTGAATAATACTATAGGGCGAAGTAAGGGTTGGCAGTTGTAATAAAACTTATTGATAAACCGAGGAATAGCAAATATTGGTTTATTGTTACAGATCCGCACAAGAGATAAGGCGCTTCGAGAATTAGAATAAGTCTTTTAACGTGATCTTTTTGAGGTAAGACGAATGAAGCTAATCGAAAAAGAAATAAATATCTTATTCTGGAGGTAATGGCTATGCAGACAAACATATTGACAGATGAACAGTATAAAATGCTTTCTAAAAAACTGATTAATAGCATAGAGAGGCATTTTAAAATAATTCCGTTAAATACCTTACAACACCATAAATATATATTAATAAAACCTGTTTACATTACGATTGAAATGGAAAAGGACGTTATTATAGCATCCTTTGATGATATAGAGGCATTTGCTTATGCTGATACAGAATTTGAAGCAATTAATCGGTTATGTGAAGAAATAATCAATATCTATAAAGACTTGCGAGAGGATAGAGAAAATCTAGGTAAATTTCCTAAAAAATGGTTAGCCTTTTTAGAGGAGATTATTGAAAAAAGTGAAGAACGGTGAGGTAGAAAGGTTATTCAGGAAATTGGGTTTGAAGGTGCGGTCTACAGGACATAATTATGGGTGGTTGATTGTAAATGGGAAGAAAATACTAAGGGTTCATTACTCTCATGGGAGAGGGGATATTCCTGATAAAATTATCTCTAAGATTAGAGGGCAGTTAAAACTATCTTTAAAGGATTTCAAAAACTTAATTGATTGTCTATTGGGTTACGGTGATTACATCAATATTCTAAAACAAAAGGGAACCATTGATTGATGATAAAAATTCTAAATTATGAGAAATACATTTAAAGAAATTTGGGAGGGTGAAAAAAGGGTTCTGTCTATCAAATGGGTAGAGAGGGAGCTTGATATAAACCAGTGTAGGGTAAACTGCAGAATGGATGAGATAAACAGATATCTCTGGGATTTAAAAAATCATCCTGAACATGTAAATTTTATTTAACTCCACATTGTTATCTGTGATTAAAAAAGCACCAAATCACAATATCCAAATAACAAATAAATTTCAATGAATGAAAACCAAAATTTCAAACAATACGATCTTGAAGAAAGGACATTTCAATTTGCAAAGAATGTTGCTCTTTATATAAAACAATTACCCAAAAATGTTTCAAATATAGAATATGGAAAACAAGTTGTTAGAGCTTCTGGTTCGGTTGGCGCCAATTATATCGAAGCCAATGAAGCTTTAAGTAAGAAAGATTTCATTATGAGAATAAAGATAAGCCGTAAAGAAGCAAAAGAATCTGCCTATTGGCTGAGATTAATTGTAGAAACAAACGATGAAAAATATAAACACGAAGGAATGATACTCCACAAAGAAGCTATTGAATTAAAGAAAATATTTTCTTCTATCCTTGTAAAGTCGGAATAACAAAGTTTGGAATATTGGAAATTGGAATTTGAAATTTGAAATTTGTGTTTTGGAATTTATACTGGTGTTTATCTGTGTTCTATTGCAGAATGCGGGTTTTAACTGATTTATATAATGATGAAGTACAAACATCTGATTTTTGATTTTGATGGTGTATTAGTTGAGTCTAACGAGATAAGATTTGATGGTTTTCGATCACTCTTTAAGAATTATCCCCAGGATCAGGTCGAGCGTTTGGTTCTGTACGCTAAAATAAATGGCGGATTATCTCGTTATGAAAAAATAAAATACTTTTTTAAACAAATTCGTAACGAACCAATTCGTGATGATAATGTTCAATTATTGGCCAAGCAATATTCTGAGTTGGTAAAGCAAAAGGTAATTGACGCTGAGCCAGTAAAAGGATCATTAGAGTTTCTATCGAACCATAAAAACAATTACGATTTTGCCGTTGTTTCCGGCTCCGATCAGGAAGAATTAAGAGATGTATGTAAAGCTCGGGAAATAGATCATTTCTTTCTTGAGATACTGGGATCGCCTGCAAGTAAGGGATCGAATATTGCTTTATTGTTAACAAAAATGGGATGGGGAAGAAAGTCCTGCTTATTTATTGGTGATTCAATAAATGATTTTGATGCAGCTCGTGCTAATGGAATTGATTTTATTGGTCGAAATTCGAATCTGATAAATTGGGGTTTAATGGGTAATTTGACAGTTATTGATGATCTTTCGGAATTACATTTATATTTAAAAAACGGCAGGAACGGATGAACCACAGAAACCACAGAGAAAGGCTTAAATATCCTAAATTTTCCTAAGTTTTTGATATTTAATGTATTTTCTGTATACAAATTTATAAAACCGTGCTTTTTTAGCAAAGATTTTTAAGCTGGTTTTTCAGCAAATTATATTACCTCCCCTTTATCCCCTCCTTGCGAAGGCAATGTCATTGAATTAAGGGAAGATGTTTCAATTTTAGGTAAAAGCCTAAAGATGGAGTGGTGCAATAAACCCAACACCTGCTGATATTGATAGCCCAAAGGGCTTACATAGGAAAGCCCAGGGCAGCGCCCTGGGTAAGAGTACAACATATTTTAAGCTCTGACAGAGCGTAATAACAACGAAGGGAAAATAATGTCCCAATCGTTAACAAATATTCTTATTCACATTATATTCAGCACTAAAGATAGACAACCTTTGATCAATCAATGTGTTGAGGGGCAATTACATGCTTACATGGCAGCAGTTTTCAAAGAATGTGACTCCCCTGCTCTTATCATCGGCGGAACCGAAACCCACGTTCATATTTTATGTTCGTTATCAAAAAAGAATTCCTTGAGTAAAGTACTTGAAGATGTTAAAAAAAGTTCATCCAAGTGGATTAAAACAATTGGTCCTGATTATGGAAAATTTTATTGGCAAAATGGCTATGGGGCATTTTCGATTGGTTTTTCAGCTAAGACAGCAGCCATAAATTATATTAAAAACCAAAAGGAGCATCACAAAAACAAAACGTTTCAGGAAGAATTCCTGGAGTTTCTGAATACATATCAGGTGAACTATGATGAAAGATACCTATGGGATTGATATACCTTATTATATAACCCTTTCAGGGTTTAATTCTGCTATATTTTTCTTCCCAGGGCGTTGCCCTGGGCTATCTTATCACAGCCCTATTGGGGCTGTAGGAAGTTGACTTTACCTTTGGATTACCCTGACTATCATTTATAAATCCTCGTTTATTATGATTATGA
>ORJL010442665.1_pt1 | contig 12976 bp, 11 predicted proteins | sample 1779941 | NCBI WGS metagenome assembly ORJL01 (sample SAMEA104232317, study PRJEB22302) | groundwater metagenome | biome: forest; feature: aquifer; material: groundwater | place: USA | collected 2011-08-07 | depth 5.8 m
AGCAAGCATCCAGCCGAGCCGCCCCCAGAAGGGCGGAACTGGTGGGGGTCCAGGCCAGGTTGGCGGGACGGGACTACGCCAGGGAGGAACAGCAGGAGCTGGAAGGGCTGGTGGCAGGCATAGCCGCCCTGGAGTACCAGAAGGAGGAGCACGGGGAGATACGCCGCAGGCTGGAGACCCTGGTCCCGTTCGAAGAGAGAAAGCAGCGGTTGGAGGAGGCCTCCCTGCGTCTGCCGCAGGAGCGGGAGGCCCTGGAGCGGGCCTCCGAGGCGGCCTCGCTCTGGCTGGGACGGGTGCAGGAATTGGAGGTCAAAGCTGCGACCCTGAGCCGTGAGATAGAGAAGTACCCCAGCCTGGTGCAGCAGGTAGCCCAGGCGCAGACGACACTGGACAGCCTTCGGAGCCGCCTCGGGATGGCCCGCCAGGAGGTGGGGGCCTGCCAGCAGCGCCTGGACCACTGCCGCCAACTCGAAGGGCAGAAAGGGAACCGGGTCGCGGAACTGGCCAGGGTAGAGGGTGAGCGGGCCATCTACCAGGAGCTCGCCGGGGCCTTCGGCCGGAAGGGCATTCAGGCCATGATCATCGAGGCGGCCATCCCCGATCTGGAGGCGGAGGCCAATGCCCTCCTCTCTCGCATGACCGAGGGGCGCATGCAGGTGAAGCTGGAGACGCAGCGGGACACCAAGAAGGGGACCACCGCCGAGACCCTGGACATCAAGGTCTCCGACGAGCTGGGTACCCGGAACTACGAGCTCTTCAGCGGCGGCGAAGCCTTCCGCATCAACTTCGCCCTCCGGGTGGCCCTCTCCAAGCTGCTGGCCCGCAGAGCCGGCGCCCAGCTACGGCTGCTGGTCATCGATGAAGGCTTCGGTACCCAGGACTCCCAGGGCAAAGACCGCCTGGTGGAGGCCATCAACTCCATCCAGGACGACTTTGACAAGATCCTAGTCATCACCCACATCCAGGAGCTAAAAGAGCTCTTCCCCGTGCGCATCGACGTCGTCAAGACGGTCGAGGGGTCGACCTATTACGTCAATTGAACTAGTACTCAGCCACGGCGGTCTTGATTGGTGTCATTGAAAGGCTGCGGCCGAAGCAATCTCCAGCCGGGAGGCTATCCGCCAGACGGTACGTGATCATCTGCACGAGACCCGGGTGGTCCGCGTGCGGCAGGTATCCCCTGCTGTACCAGCCACGATGCGGCTGGGAACGCCGAGCCTCGAATGGCCCCGGCGCGTTCGTGCCGAGCTGGGACTTGCCACGTTTGCCGAGCTGGGGCTCGGCGTTCCCGGGATCCGGGCCTCCAGGGTTCCCTCGATATAGCGCAGGGCCTACCAAGTCCAATACATTGTGCCAGGCCAACCGCATAGTCTATGCAATCTGCAAACAGTTAGTCCGCTAGCCACATGGATCACCGTTCAATGCAGCAACACCGCATTGCTAAGAGTACCGCCGAATTTATTCGGCAGACTGCATTGGCGTTAAGCCAGCCGTTCAAGGCCGGAAGCTAACGGCTGATCGCTGAAAGCTGACCGCTATGTTACGCGGGCACGTCCTTCATCTCTTCCATCTGAGGCTGGTCAGCCTTGGTGACCAGAATGGGGTTGGTCTTGCGGAGAATGGTATCGGCATTCATAACGCACTTCTTGATGTCTGTGCGGGACGGTATCTCGTACATCACGTCCAGGAGCGTCTCCTCGATAATCGTGCGAAGCCCCCTGGCCCCCGTCTTCCGCTTGAGGGCCTCCTCAGCCGCCGCTTCCAGGGCATCCTGGGTCATTACCAGCTCAACTTTATCCAGCGCAAAGATCTTCTGGTACTGCCTGACTATCGAGTTCTTCGGTTCAGTCAGAATGCGAATAAGATCTTCCTTGGCTAGAGGATCAACATTCACGAACACCGGCAGCCTGCCGATGAACTCCGGGATGAGGCCGTACTGCAGCAGATCATCATAGGATGTGAAACGCAACACCCCATCCGCCAGCGGCGACCGGTCCTTGGACTGGGGCTTGGCGATAAACCCCATGATCTGGCGGTCTTTGGTTATCCGCCTCTCCACTATCCGGTCGAGGCCCTCGAAAGCCCCACCGCAAATAAACAGGATATTCCCCGTGTTGAGCTGGAGAAAGTCCTGGTGCGGGTGCTTGCGCCCGCCTTGAGGAGGAACATTGGCCACCGTGCCCTCGATGATCTTCAAGAGGGCCTGCTGTACGCCTTCGCCCGACACGTCTCGAGTGATGGACGGATTGTCGCTCTTGCGGGCGATCTTGTCGATCTCGTCGATATAAACGATGCCTCGCTCCGCACGGGAGATATCGAAATCCGCGGCCTGGATCAGGCGGAGAAGGACATTCTCCACGTCCTCGCCCACATACCCGGCTTCCGTCAGCGACGTGGCATCGGCAATAGTGAAGGGTACATCCAGGATTTTAGCCAGGGTTTGGGCCAAGAGAGTCTTCCCGCAGCCGGTTGGGCCTATGAGAAGGATATTGCTCTTCTGCAGCTCCACGTCGTCAAGCTGCGTGTTGGCATTGATACGCTTGTAGTGGTTGTGGACGGCGACGCTGAGGACCTTCTTGGCCCTCTCCTGGCCGATGACATACTGGCTGAGGAGATCGTAGATCCTCTTGGGGGAAGGGATCCTTCCGGCGCTTGGCTTGGACCGCGGGGTGGCCGGGGTCTCTTCGTCAATGATCTCGCGACAGAGCTCCACGCATTCGTCGCAGATATAGACAGACCCTGGTCCGGCTACCAACCTCCTAACCTCATCCTGGCTCTTCCCGCAAAACGAACAATGGTACTGAGCCCGAGGGCTACGAGGTCCAGCCATTTATTTGCCCCTTCCCATCATTAGGTAAATTCTACAGCCCAGGAGAATCAACGTCAATAGTACCTAGCTCTTAGCAGATGCCCGGCTCAAGATTTCGTCGATGACCCCGTACTCCAGGGCTTGCTCGGCGCTCATATAAAAGTCCCTGTCCGTGTCCCGAACGATGCGCTCCAGAGGCTGGCCGGTATGGGAGGCCAGTATGTTACGGATCTTGTCCTGCATACGGAGGATCTCCCTCGCCGCTATCTCGATGTCCGAAGCCTGGCCCTGGGCCCCTCCCATGGCCTGGTGCATGTGTATGGTGGCGTTAGGCAAAGAATAGCGCTTGTTCTTGGCGCCGGCAGCCAGAAGAAGGGTGCCCATGCTGGCGGCCATGCCCACGCAGATGGTGGCCACGTCCGGACGTATCAACTGCATGGTATCATAGATGGCCAGGCCAGCGGTGATGATGCCTCCCGGACAGTGGATATACATGCTGATGTCCTTCTCCGGGTCCTCCCGCTCCAGGTAAAGGAGTTGGGCTATGATCAGGTTTGCCACGTTGTCATCTATGGGCGTACCCATGAAGACGATACGCTCCTTGAGCAGCAATGAGTATATGTCGAAGGCCCGCTCCCCCCGAGCTCCACTCTCGATGACCATCGGAATCATGGCTTGCACATACGGACGTTCCATGTATTCTTACTCTCCTTCGCTTTGGAGGACCGCTTCCTGAGCCGGAGCCTCGGCCTCGACCTCTTCGGCGGTGCCTAACTCCACCATCCTGACCACGGTCTTGTTAGTCCTGAGCATCTCTACGATTGAAGCCCGACCGCTGGGCGCATTCAGAGCCGCCCGCAGTTCGTCTGCCCGGGGGCCGCCGTCCCCCACCGCCTTCTCGATCTCCCCATCGACTTCCGTGGACTCCACAGTTATGCCTTCTAACTCGGCGATTTTGTCGAGGACCAGCCGGCGCTTAACCCTCTCCCTGGCCCGGGGCAGCAGCTCGTCCCGTAGGACTTCTTCAGTCTTGTCCGTAAATTTTAGGTACTGGGCAAGAGAAATCCCCTGGGACTCAAATCTCCGCGCCAAGTCGTTCAGGAGCATGTCTACCTCCTGCTGGGCCAGCACCGGTGGAAACTCCAGCCTGGAGCCGGCTACGACCGCCTGTAAAACCTCATCCTCCAACTGCTGCTGCGCGCGCCTGCGGGCCTGTTCTTCCATACGGCCCCGCAAATGCTGGCGCAGGGCTTCCAGACTCTCGAATCCGTCACCCACGCCCTTGGCAAGTTCATCATCCAGGGCCGGGAGGTGCTTCTCTTTGATCTCCCTCACTTGAGCGTGGAAATCGATCTGCCGGTCGGCCCAGGCTTCGTCCTCATAGCCGGCTGGGTAGGTGACACGGAAGTTCTTGCTCTCCCCCGGCGTCAGGCCCTGTAGATGTTCAGCGATGCCGGGGGCAGGCTCCGTGCTCTTTTCGGACATAACGTAGGCAACACCTTCCCGCTCCAGGATGTTGGTGCCATTCTCCTCTGCCTGGATGTCCAGGGTCAGAAGGTTCCCCATCTTCGCCAGGCCTTCGGAAGGCTCCCACGGAGCCGCATCCCTGCGCAAATCCTCAAGCAGCGACTCTACCTCTTGCTCGGACACCTCAATGTCCCTGGGTGTAACTCTGATCTGTTTGTAGTCGGGAAGCTCCACCACGGGAGGCAGCGGGACCACGGCCTTGAAGATTACTGGATCGACCTGAACGATCTCCAGCTTAGGCTGGCCCAGAGCCTGGATACCCTGCTCCTCCAGGGCCCGCTGGTAAAGCTCTGGGATCAGATGTTCCAGGGCCTCCTCCATAAGGGCGGTACGTCCGACGAAGCGCTCCACCATGGACCTGGGGGCCTTTCCACGGCGAAACCCAGGTATGTTGGTCTTCTGGACGAAACGCCTGTACGCCTGGTCCATGGATTTCTCTACCAGCTCCTCCTCGATCTGTACGTTGAGTAGGACCTGATTCTCTTCCAGTTTTTCTGTGGTTATTTGCATATCTCTTCCCCGATTATAGCATACTGCATTGGGACACCCAAAGGTCATACCAGAGAGTGTTGAATGATTCTTTTGCCGGTAGCCGGGGTCGTCCCCGACCCCGGCCGTCGGCATCGGGAACGATGCCGACTACATCAGTTGTTCAACAGTCTCTACAACATTGACGGTTTCGTTACACGAAGTACTGCCGTTATTCAGCACTTGGTGGTGGGCCCCAGGCAGAAGGATCACTTTATTATCCCAGACTCTTGAAGATGATTCAACCTGCCCTTGACACCAGCCCGTGCTCATGGTATAAATACGATGCCATGTACTCGCTCCGGCGGGACGTGAGCAGCGCACCATGGTTCATAACCGCTTGGATCAGGTCCGACCGAGACGGTAAAAAGGGTATCCCTTTGATCCTTCAGGTCTGCCTGAAGGATTTTTTTGTGGTTGTGATATGAACATCGGGTTCATAGGAGCAGGAACGGTGGGAACGGCCCTGGCCCTGTCTTTAGCCAGACGGGGTTACCGGGTGGTCGCCGTTGCCAGCCGCACAGAGGCATCAGCAGAACGCCTGGCGATACAGCTTCAGGGTTGCCAGGCGCGGTCTACCCCACAGGCGGTAGCCGAGGCCGCTGACCTGGTCTTTATTACTACGCCGGACGGGGCCATCGGCTCCATGGCATCCCGGATCCGCTGGCGTCCGGGCCAGATGGCCATCCACTGTAGCGGCGCCGACTCCCTGGACATACTGGGACCGGCCCGGGACCAGGGCGCCCTGGTTGGCGCCTTCCATCCTCTCCAGAGCTTTGCCAGTCCAGCCCAAGCGGTAGAGAATCTGCCCGGATCCTATTTCGCCCTGGAAGGGGAGGAGCCTCTCCTGAGCATTCTCAAGGACATGTCCAAGGCTCTGGCAGGCAACTACGTCTTGTTAGGGCCGGGGGACAAAGTCCTCTATCACACCGCTGCCGTCTTTGTCTCCAACTATACCGTGGCCCTCATGGGAATAGCCACTGAGCTCTGGCTGACCTTCGGGGTATCGCGGGAGGAAGCCACCAGGGCTCTCCTACCCCTTCTCCAGGGAACCGTCAACAACATTGCCAAGTTAGGAATGCCCCAATGCCTTACAGGTCCCATCGCGCGGGGCGATACCGGTACCATAGAAAAGCACCTCGCCGCCCTGGCCACCGCCGCTCCGGGCCTCGTCCCCGCTTATCGCGAACTTGGGATCCAGGCCGTCCCAATAGCCCTGGCCAAAGGCAGGATAGACCAGGAACGAGCAGATGAGATGCAGTCCCTTCTAGAGGGTATTAGTTAATGACGTAGGGGCGGGTTTGAAACCCGCCCACCAGGCGGGAGGAACAAAGATGCGCGTTATGCTCAAGAGCAAAATACACGGGGCCAGGGTGACGGAGGCCAACGTGGAATACGAGGGGAGCATCACCATTGACCGGGACCTGATGCAGATGGCGGACATCCTGCCCTACGAGCAGGTGCACGTCCTGGACGTGGATAATGGGGCACGGCTCACCACCTACGCCATAGAGGGACCGCCCGGGTCAAGGGTATTTTGCGTCAACGGCGCCGCCGCCCGCCTGGTGCAGGAGGGCCATAAGGTGATAATCCTGACCTACCAGCACGTGCGAGACGAGGAGGCTGGGTACGTCCGGCCACGAGTAATCCACATGAATGAACTGAATGCGGTAGTTGGGTGATTCGTGATTAAGTGATTGGGTAATTAAGTGATTGGAGGCTGGTGGTGGGGGAGAATCACTTAATAACGACCACCTGATCACCAAAGGGGGGAACTATGCGGGTAACCATAACACGGCTAAGAGAGATGAAAGAGCGGGGTGAGAAGATCTGTATGCTGACGGCATATGACTTCTCTACAGCCCGCTTTATTGATGAAGTTGGGGTGCCGGTCATCCTGGTGGGTGACAGCCTTGGGATGGTGGCCTTGGGTTACCAGTCCACTATTCCCGTAACCATGGACGAGATGCTCCACCACACGCGTGCCGTGGTCCGGGGATCCCAGCACTCCTTGATCGTCGGTGATATGCCCTTCATGACCTATCATGCCAGCATCCCCGAGGCTGTGCGGAACGCCGGCCGCTTTCTTCAGGAGGGTAGCTGCCAGGCGGTCAAACTGGAGGGTGGGGAGAAGATGGCCGAGACCGTCAAGCGCATCGTGGACTGTGGCATACCGGTCATGGGCCACATCGGCCTGACGCCTCAGTCCGTCAACCAGTTGGGAGGCTTCAAGGTCCAGGGGAAGAGTACGGCGGCAGCGCTGGGACTCCTGTCCGACGCCAAAGCTCTGGAGGCGGCGGGAGTCTTCGCCATCGTCCTGGAGTGCGTGCCCGCGCCGCTGGCCAAGCTGATTACCGAAACGGTCAGCGTGCCGACCATCGGCATCGGCGCCGGGGTGTACTGCGACGGCCAGGTGCAGGTAGTCGCCGACCTTCTGGGCCTCTTCACGGACTTCGTGCCCAAGCACGCCAAGCAGTATGCCAAGCTAGGCGAGGCCATCAAGCAGGCCGTCACCCAATATATGGACGAAGTGCTGTCCAGCAGCTTCCCCACTGACAACGAGAGCTTCCCTATGGACGAAAGAATCATAGCCGAGATCACGGACAAGCAGGCATCGCGGACGGCCAGGAACTAGGGTCTGGGGGAATGGTCAAGCGCCTGGGGTCAAGGGGTAACAGGCATGGCTCAGCTCGGACCCTGCTTGAACCATGGGCCCTTGCTAAAGGGTATGGGGTGCAGCAGGCAGACTCCATGCTCCGGCGCGACCTGAAGACTGGACCCTTGACCCTGGACCCTTGACCCAATGGCGCTGGAGCTGCTCCAAGGCGATCCCAGGACTATCGGAGACAAGACCCTTGTCCCTATCGCGCTGGTGGCCTCATTCTCGCGCAGGTCAAGCTTCGATCTCCTCTGGGCCCGGCCCGTGGCCTTCTACGAAATTGGCCCCAAAGGCCATCGACTTTTCCCCTTGCTCCCACTGCCGGGAGCGGAAAGGAGGATCAGTATGCAACCCGGAGTCCTGCTTAAGGATATTATCGAGAATCTCCGGTCCTCCGCCTCGGTCAACGTGGTCTTCGGCGAGACCCGGGAGACCCAGGGCAAGGCGATTGTCCCGGTGGCGGCTGTTCGCTACGCCTTCGGAGCTGGGGGCGGCGAGGGAGCCTGTCCACCCACCGGAGAACAACGGCAGCCCACCGGGGGGAGCGGCGGGGGCGGAGGCGGCGCGGTCAAGGCCAAGCCTGTGGCGGTCCTGGAGATCACGCCGGAAGACACCCGGGTCCTGCCGATCATGGACTACTCCAGGCTGGCGTCCATGGCCTTGGGCGGTGTTTTCTTCCTCTGGTTCCTCCGCACCCTTCGTCGGAAGAAGTAGGGGCGATTCATGAATCGCCCCTACCTAAGGTTCCGCAGCCTGCGGCGCAAGAAGTTTAGGCGCTATCAATGAACCGTCCGGAGCGAGGCCTGCCGCGCCCCGCTAACGCCGAATTCATTCGGCAGACCTCTCGCCATCTATGAATCGCCCGGACCGAGGCCTGCCTCGCCCCTACATACGGGTCCTGGACACTGTGGCCGCCATGCGGGCGGCCCGCGCCGTTTTTACAGGCTCCGTGGGCTTCGTCCCCACCATGGGCTACCTTCACGAAGGTCACCTCTTCCTGGTACGGCGCTGCAGGCAAGAGAACGACCGCACCATCGTCAGTATCTTCGTCAACCCCACCCAGTTTGGGCCGCAGGATGACTTCCAGCGATACCCCCGCGATCCGGAGCGAGACCTGGCCCTTCTGGAGGGCGAGTCAGTGGATATCGTCTACATGCCGGCGGTCCCGGAGGTCTACCCTCCCGGATTTGACACGTACGTCGAGCCCGGAAAGATAGCCCAGCGCTTAGAAGGCGCCTCACGGCCCGGCCACTTCCGGGGGGTAGCAACGGTGGTGCTAAAGCTCTTCGATGTGGTCCAGCCTACCCGCGCCTACTTCGGCCAGAAGGACGCCCAGCAGGTAGCCGTAGTAAAGAAGTTGGTGCAGGACCTGGATGTGGGACTAGAGGTCGTGTCCGTGCCCACGGTGCGAGAGCCCGATGGCCTGGCCATGAGCAGCAGGAACGTTTACCTTAACCCCGCCGAGAGGCAGGCCGCCCTCTGCCTCTGGCGGGCCTTACACGACGCCCAGAACCTCTGGACGGGCGGAGAGAGGAAGGCCGAGGCCCTGCGCCAGGCCATGGGCGCCACCATAGAGCGGGAACCAGCGGCCCGTATCGACTACATATCCATAGCCGATGGCGAGACTCTAAATGAGCTGGACCAGGCCCAGCCCGGGGCACTGGTATCCGTGGCGGTGTGGATAGGGAAGACGAGACTGATAGATAATGTAAGCCTGGAATGAGTTTGACAACCCCTAGATCTACGAATCACCCTTTCCACTCCCACCAAGCGAAGCCGGCCAGGGCCAGGAAAGCTATCAGGGCTATCGGCCAGCTCTGCCAGGCCAGGAGCAGAAGAAAGGCCACAGCCACGGGAAGCGCGGCCAGCCACACCACCACCTGAGCAGGAGTGCGGGGGGGCTTCCGCCTTCCGACCCTTCCCGCGTAACGCCCCCGTCCTCTAGGCACCCAAGTCCTTTCCGGCGGGCACGCCGGCCCCCGTTCTTTCGGCGATAAAGGCCGCCATCTTCTCCCTGAAGACCGAGGTGTCGAAATGCCGGGCCTCTTCCCGGATGGTATTAGGATCGAAGTGTTCCTGCACCCGCTCGAACCGGGCCACCGCTTCGGCCAGAGACTGCGGGCTGGCCTCGCGGAAGAAGAGGCCGCTGACCCCGTCTTGAACCGTCTCCAGGGCGCCTCCGCCGGCGTATGCAATCACCGGCCTCCCCGACGCCTGGGCCTCTACGGGGGCGATGCCAAAGTCCTCCTCACCGGGGAAGACAAAAGCCCGGCATCGTGCCAGGAGCTCACGCACCCTCTCCCGCGGTTGCCATCCTAGAAAGCGCACGTTCGGATAAGCCATCGCCTCCAGTAATGCCCGGTCTCGGCCCTCTCCGACTACCGTCAGGGGCAGGCCCAGCTCGTTGAAGGCGTCGACGGCCAGGTCTATACGCTTGTAAGGGACCAGGCGGGACACCACCAGGAAGTAGTCGCCTATCTCGGTGGCCGGAGTAAAGGCCGCCGTATCTACCGGTGGGTAAATGACGGCCGCCTCCCTCCCGTAATAACGCTTTATGCGGTCCTGCACAGTCCGCGATATCCCGATAAAATGGCCGATCTCCTGAGCGGCCTTGTAATCCCAGCGGCGCAGGTATCGCGCCGCCAGGGGCAGTATGGCGCGAGCCGCCCCGCCGATCTGCTCCCTGGCCATGTACTGCTCCAGGCTCCATACGTAGCGGGGAGGCGTAAGGCAGTAGTTGACGTGACACGTGGGGCTCCTCGTAGCCACTCCGTGACAGAAACCGCTGCTGTTGCTTATCACCAGGTCGTAGCCTGACAGATCGAAGGATCGGAAAGCCAGGGGGAAAAGAGGCAGAAGCGCACGGTGATAGCGGTTCACAGCAGGCAATCGCTGCATGAAAGAGGTCCGAATAGTCCACGTGCGGTATTCATTGGGCATGGCCTGGGGGATAAAGATGGATGTGAAGACCGGTGCGGCAGGACACATGGAGCGGAGGACCTCCAGGACCTCCTCCGCGCCCCCTCTCTGATTGAGCCAGTCGTGGACTATTGCTACCCGCAAGCGGCCTCCCAGGGGAGTATACCAGAAAAACGCGTCCGTCAGCGAGAGAAGCGCGATGAGATTGGTTTGAGAGGAACATAAGTCATATTCACAAGAAGCGGGGATGTTAGAATGTTACTACTACTAAACGCCTGGAGGTAACATGCCACGTCCCACAGAACTTCTAAAAGAAGACCACCGAGTCATCGAGCGGATGCTAAAGGTCCTCGATAAAGCTGCTGACAAGTTAGAAAAGGGCCAAGAGATCGACCCCTCCGTCTTCGACCGCTCCCTGGAATTCATCCGACAATTCGCCGACCACGTCCACCACGGCAAGGAAGAGGATATCCTCTTTAATGCCATCGAGGCGGCGGGCATCCCGAAGCAAGGAGGCCCGGTAGGGGTCATGCTGGAAGAGCACGATGAGGGGCGCAAGGGAGTCCAGAAGCTGTCCCAAGGCCTGGAAAAGTACAAAGCTGGTGATAAGTCGGCGGCCCCCCAGGTCGTCCGGGGCGCCCGCGACTACGCCTACGTCCTACGGAACCACATCCCCAAGGAAGACGATATCCTCTACCCCATGGCGGACGAAGTCCTCAGCCCCAGCGTCCATAGCCAGATATCCGAGCAGTTCGAGGCTGTGGAGCGTGAAAGGATGGGCGATAAGCGCTCCTACTACCTGAAGATGGTAGACGAACTTGAGAAAGAGCTGGGCATAAAGTAAGGGTCAAGGGTCTGGTGGGAGGCTTGAACCTGAGCCCCGCGTCGCCAGGGGGTCCTTGACCCTTAACCCAAACCCAGGTCTCTCCTGGCTGTGGCGGACCCTGACCCGCGACGCCCCCCCGACTCTCGACCCTGAACCCTGTTATAATACTTGCCAGGAGGTGACGCGCCATGTCCAGAGTGATTGAAATGGCCCCCGGCGTCTTCTGGGTCGGGGCTAATGACTGGCACCGCCGTGTTTTCGACCGTTTCTTCAGCCTTCCCTACGGCACGACCTACAATTCATACCTGGTACGCGGGAGCCAGAAGACCGCCCTGATAGATACGGTGGCCCGAGACTTCGAAGACCTGCTCCTGCAAAAGATTGGCCAGTTGAAGGACCCGGCGGAGATCGACTACCTGGTAATGAACCATGCCGAGCCGGACCACGGGGGCTCCATTCCTCGAGTCATGGCCGTTGCTCCCAGGGCCCGGCTGGTGGCCACCAAGCGGGGTGTCGAAATGGCCTCGGTCTTCTATAACGTACCGCCCGAAAGGTGCCAGGTGGTAGCTGAGGGAGACACGCTCGACCTGGGGGGACATACCCTGCAGTTCCTGGATACGCCGTGGCTTCACTGGCCGGAAACCATGAGCACATATTGCCCTGAGGAAAAGGTCGTCTTCACCTGCGATTTCATGGGGGCCCACCTGGCCTCTGACAAGCTCTTTGCGGAGGAGATCGGAGGATTCTCCATCCCTGAGGCCAAACGCTACTACGCCGCCATCATGATGCCTTTTGCCTCCAGGGCCCTGCGGGCCTTGGACAAATACCAAGCCCTGGACATCCGCTTCATCGCCCCTAGCCATGGGCCGGTGCACAAGACCCCCAGCCACATCCTGGAAGCCCAGCGCAAATGGGCCGGCGGTCCGTTGGAGCGCAAAGTCGTAATCGTGTACGCCACTATGTATGGATCCACCGAAATGTTGAAAGCCGCTGTGGCGGACGAGCTGTCAGCCCAGGGCATAGAGACTATCGAATATAACCTGGCGGTAGCTGATCTCTCCCACATAGTAGCTGACCTGGTAGACGCGAAGGCCCTGGTGGTGGGCTCGCCCACTTTCATTGGGGGCGCCCATCCCCTGGTCCACACCGCTGTGGAGACCGTGCGCATGCTCCGCCCACCAGGCAAGATCGCCGCCCTCTTCGGCTCCAGCGGCTGGAGCGGAGGCGCCGCGGCCCATCTCAAAGAGCGCCTGGAGTCGGCAGGCTACGAGGTCCTGGAGCCCGTAGAGATCAAAGGGCCTCCCCGCCCCGCCGACCTGGAGGCGGCCCGATCCCTGGCAAGGCAGGTGGGGGAGCGGGTACTGGCAAAGTAGGCAGGTTTCTTTGTTTTCTCTGCGCTATCTGTGTTCCTGCGGTGAGTCGCCGGCCGTTGTGTAATGGCGCTTACCGTCCGCTTCTTCCGGGTTCTCTTTGCCCTTCAGGACCTGCTGAGTCAAGCAACAGGTAAGGGCGACCGGGCCGGGCGCCCCCAGAGGCCCGATCCGGACGCAGTAGGGGTCGTCCTGGGGCCCCACGATGGCTATGCCGAGATGGACGACGGCGCCCGCCTCTTCTACCGAGCCTATCTCCCGGACCGGCCGCAAGAGGTGTTGGCCTGCTTTCACGGCATGGGGGCCTACGGCGGGCACTTTCGAGTGATCGGCGAATA
>ORJL010304076.1_pt1 | contig 12973 bp, 14 predicted proteins | sample 1779941 | NCBI WGS metagenome assembly ORJL01 (sample SAMEA104232317, study PRJEB22302) | groundwater metagenome | biome: forest; feature: aquifer; material: groundwater | place: USA | collected 2011-08-07 | depth 5.8 m
CGCCGCTCTGCCTCCGGCGCCGGCCGGTAACGCCCGGCGACCGCCAGCAGGACCAGCAGCGCCCAGATCGCGCTCCCCACGACGAGGTGGGCGACGCGCACACCTTCCGCCATGCCGGACCAGAGGTTACCCGCGCCGATCAGGATCTGCAGGCCGTACAGCCCGACGAGCCACGCGACGCCGCGCCGCAGTGCCGGACCGGCCTCGCGCATGTCGCGGACGTGCAGGGCCACCCACGCGACCGCGCCCGCGCCGATCAGCACCGTCAGACGGTGCAGCCAGTGGATGTGCTGCAGCCGGCCACCATCGATAAACGGGATGGCTGCCTGCGGGCAGCCCGGCCAGCCGGTGCAGGCGAAGCCGGCGTCCGTGGCCCCCGCGTAGGTGCCGAGCACCAGCACGCCCGCCGCCGCGGCCGCCGCGCACAGCGCGACGCGCGTGAAGCGCCGCCGCTCGGGCGTGTCGATGCGCGTGCGCCCCGCTCCCTGCCACATGCCGCTCGGGATAGGTCTGGGACAGGTAACCGCCCGCCGCTTCCGCCGACACGATGCGGCTCCCCGGCGCCGCCAAATCCGGCTTGAGGACGAGGTCGTACCGCGTCGGTCCCTTCGAGCTGTAGGCCGCCAGCGTGTCGTCCGACCGCTGCGGCGTCCCATGCGTGTCCATCGCGCCCACCGTCAGCGCGTACGGACTGTTGCCGGGCGAGGTAATCGCCCCAAACACCGACTTGCCGTCCGCCGTCTTGCCGTAGTTCCCGGCGGCAGCCACGACGATGATGCCGGCGCGCACCGCCCGCTCGACCGCGTCGCACAACGGATCGTCGCGATACGGCTGCAGCACCGGCGCGCCGAGCGACAAATTGATGATGGCAATGCGGTAGGCCCGGCGATTCGCAACCGCCCAGTCAATCGCCTCGACAACCGTGCTCACGTCGCCCGACCCGTCCGCCCCGAGCACGCGCAGATTGACCAGATACGCGCCCGACGCGATGCCGCGATACTCGCCCGTGTCGGCGGTCTCGCCGGTCTGCCCCGCGATGATGGCCGCCACGTGCGTGCCGTGGCCGAACAGGTCCGTGCCGCTGCCACCCGTGAAATCAACCGTCTTCACGACACGCTTCCTGAGCGCGGCGTGGTTCTTGTCGATGCCCGAATCGATCACCGCGACGCTCACCCCCGCCCCTGTCAGCGCCGGGATCAGGTCCAATCCGGCCCACAGCTGGTCCGCGCCGACGCTCTGCGCCGCAAAATCGCCGGCCGACTGGATTCGCACGTCGCCCGACAGGTGATCGATCGACGCATCTTCACGCATCGCGGCGAGCTGCCCCGCCGTCACCTTCAGCACAGCGCCGGTCGTGAGATAGCGCTTCACCACCAGGTTGTAGCGCGCCGCCACCGCGTCGACTTCCGCCCTGGTGCCCTGCACGATCACCTTGACGGACTGCGACCCGGCAGCGAGGTGATCCGCCAAATCGGCACTGAGCCGCGCGGAGGCAGCCGCCGGCGCAGCCGGCAGCAGCGCCGCAATTGCCAGGAGCGCCGCCGACACCATTTCAATGAAGGATCCGAGTCGCGGGATGGAAGTTGAGGGGGTGGCCATACAGTCCTCAGCGATCTGCGGCTAAAACGCGGGCCGGCGGTTTAAAAGCCCTTCTGCGCTCGGAGCGCGATCCGGGTCCGACGCACGGCTGTCCGCGCTCACCGAATCGAGCAGCACGCGCTGCGACCCGCCCAGGGTGCGAATCGTCTGCAGCCGGCCTTCGCGAATCCGGTTGTAAATCGTCCGGCGCGACACGCCGAGCAACTGCGCGGCATGGTCGAGCGAGACGCTGCGGCCGATACGAGGTTCGAAGCCGATTTCAGGGTCACTTTCAGGAATTGGCATCCGCACTCCTTTAGCGTCGTCCGTAAGGGCACGGGGGGTGCCAGACACGGATGCCAGGGGTGAGCACGCGCAACTCCTTGCCTGAGCAGTATTTGCTGCAATACTGATGGCGGGACAGTCCACGGAGCGAAGGGGCGTCTGCGGTCAAGAATCTGGCCAGCAGACTGGACAACGTGCCAGCGCGCACGATTTTGCGTGCAAAGTCATTCTGGTGCGGCGGAGCCACCGACAATTCTGATCGGTCAGTTTTCTGACCAGTGGGCCAAGATTTGAGCAGACACCCGCGCAACGTTGGGGTCTTCATCGCCATCGCCGTCGGCATCGCCGCCGCCGTGGCTGTCGGCGTCCGCCGACCGGCCGAGATCCCCGCGCCCGCAGCCATCCTCGACGCCCCCTCCGGCGTCCCGCGCGGGGGCGGGCTCGCGGTGTCGATGCGGACCGAGCCGGCGTCGTTCAACCGCCTCGCAAAGGGGCGGGACTCCAGCACCGAACTGGTTTCGATCCTCACCCAGGCCAAGCTGGTGCGCATCAACCGCGCCTCGCAGGAAGTCGAGCCGTGGCTGGCCGAAAGCTGGACGAGGGCAGACGACGGCCTGCGCTACACGCTGACGCTCCGATCCGGCGTGACCTTCTCCGACGGCCACCCGTTTACCGCCGACGATGTGCTGTTCTCGTTCGCGGCGGTGTACGACGAAAGAACCGCAAGCGCGCTTGCCGACTCGCTGCATGCCGGCGGCAAGAACCTGCAGGTCAGCTCGCCCGACCCCCGCACGGTTGTTGTCACCTTTCCCGAACCATTCGGACCGGGCGTGCGGATCCTCGACAACCTGCCGATTTTTCCGAAGCACAAGCTGCAGGCGGCGCTGGACGCCGGTACGTTTAGCAGCCAGTGGGGGCTCACGACGGCGCCAGGCGAACTGGTCGGGCTGGGACCGTTCGTGCTGTCCGAGTACGTCCCCGGCCAGCGCCTCGTCTTCGCGCGGAATCCGTCCTACTTCATGAAGGACGCGAGCGGCGCCCAGCTCCCGTATCTCGATCGCATCACGATCCAGATCATTCCCGACCAGAATGCCGAGATGCTCGCGCTCGAGGCGGGGCAGATCGACATGACGAGCGACCAGATGCGGCCCGAGGACTACGCGCCGCTGCGCCGGGCGGCCGACGCCGGACGCGTGAAGCTGCTGGATCTCGGGGTCGGTTACCACGCCGACAGCCTGTGGTTCAACCTGCGGCCGGGCGCGTTCGCGAACGATCCCCGCGCCTCATGGATTCAGCGCGACGAGCTTCGGCACGCCATCGCGATGGCGGTCGATCGAAAGTTGTTCGCCGACACGGTCTATCTCGGCGCAGGCGTGCCGGTGTTCGGGCCGATCACGCCGGCGAACCGCCAGTGGTTCTCCGCCGACGTTCTGCAGACGCCCTACGATCCCGCGAAGGCGAAGGCGCTCATCGAGTCCATTGCGCCTGGTCAGGCCGTGCGGTTCACGCTGCTGACGCAGAAGGGGCGCACCGCGCTCGAGCGGGCCAGCGCAGTCATCCGCGACGAGCTCAAGAAGATCGGCGTCATCGTCGACGTCGTCGCGCTCGACGGCAACGCGCTGATTCAGCGGTTCATCAATCCGCGCGCCGGGTACGATGCGATATATTTCAGCTTCTATCCGACCGATACCGATCCGGCGATCACTCCCGATTTCTGGTTCAGCTCCGGATCGGCGCACGTGTGGAACATGGCGCAGAAGACGCCGGCCACGCCGTGGGAGCGCCAGATCGACGAGCTGATGGCGAGGCAGACCGCCTCATCGGATGAAGAGGAGCGCACGCGCCTGTTCACCGAAGTCCAGAAGATTTTCGCCGAGCATTTGCCGGTGGTATATTTCGTCGCGCCCCGGGTATTTGTCGCGGCATCCACGCGTGTGACCAACCTTCAGCCGGCCTTGATTCGTCCGCAGCTGCTGTGGACGCCCGAGACGATCGCCGTCACCAGCGCCCGCACGTCGCAGTAGCCGCGATGCTGGCCTATCTGGCACGGCGGCTCCTCTTCGCGGCGTTCCTCGTATTCGCGGTGTCGTCGGCGTCGCTCGTGCTCGTGCGGCTGGCCCCGGGGGATTTTGCGACCGAGGAGCTCGGCATGACGGCCCGCGCCGCTACCGTCGAGCAAATGCGCAGCCGCTACGGCCTCGATCGGCCGTTCTCGGAGCAGTACTTCGGCTGGGTCGCGCGCGCCGCGCGATTCGATTTCGGCCGCTCCATGGTGTACGACCGTCCGGTGCGCGATCTCATACCGGAGCGCGCTGCAAACACGGCCGTGCTCGCGCTCACCGCCCTGGCGGCCGCGACGCTGATCGGCCTGCCGCTCGGGATCATCACCGGTGCGCGTCAGAACGGCGTTCTTTCCGGCATCATCCGCGCCGCTTCGATCGCCCTGCTGTCGGCGCCGCCGCTGTTGACCTCGTTGTTCCTGGTCTTCCTTGCTGCGCGCACGGGGTGGCTGCCGATCGGCGGAATGGGCGGTTCGGCGGATGCACCCGGCGGCGCATTCGTCGACCTCGTCCGCCATCTGATCGTGCCCACGGCGGCGCTCGCGCTGCCGGTGGCCGCCATGTTCGAGCGGCTGCAATCTCAAGCGATGCGGGAGACGGTCGGGCAGCCGTTTGTTTTGGCGACATTCGCGCGGGGAATCCCTCGTTCGCGCGTGGTGTGGCGCGACGCCCTGAAAGCCGCCCTGCGGCCGGTCGCCTCCATTTACGGCATCGTGGTCGGCACGCTGTTGAGCGGTTCGTTCGCCGTTGAGATGATCACCGCGTGGCCCGGTCTGGGACGGCTGATGCTCGACGCCCTGCGAGCGCGAGACGTGTACCTGGTAGCTGGATGCGCCGCGGCGGGATCGATATTCCTGGCAGTTGGCACGCTGATGTCCGACGCCGCCCTTGCGATCGTGGATCCGCGAGCGCGGGAATGAGCGGACGTGCGCTCGGCTTCCTGCTGGTGATCCTGTCGGTTGGAGGCGCCATCGGCGCCCCTGTTCTGGCGCCGCACGCCGTGGACGATCGCTTCGCCGGCCTGCTCAACGCCCCGCCCACGATGCCGCACGTCCGCGACGATGGCGGCACGTGGCGGCGGCCGTTTATCCACCGCTGGCGCCTCATGAATCAGCTCGAGCAGAAGTACGAAGAAGACCGATCCGCGCGTGTGCCGCTCGTGTGGTTTGCCGGCGGCCGTCTGGTTCAGTCCGGCGACGAGATGCGGGCCCCGCTGCTGCTGCTCGGGTCGGACAGCTACGGCCGCGACGTCTTCAGCCGGCTCATGTTCGGCGCGCGGACCTCGCTGAGCCTGGCGATCCTTGCCGCGCTTGGCGCCATGATCATCGGCGCCTGCATCGGCGCCGTCGCCGGATACGCCGGCGGCGCGACCGACGATCTCCTGATGCGCGCGTCGGATTTCGTGCTCGTGTTGCCGGCCATGTACGTCGCGCTCGCGCTGCGGTCGGTGCTGCCGCTCGTCCTGGAGGCGCGCACCGTGTTCGCGCTGCTGGCCGCGATCTTCGCGGTGGTCGGCGCGCCGTTCATCTCCCGCGGCGTGCGGGCGATCGTCCGGACCGAGGGCCGGCTCGAATATGCCGCGGCGGCTGCCTCCCTCGGGGCCGGTCACGCGCGCGTGCTCGCCCGCCATCTTCTTCCGGCTGCGCGCGGCTTCATCGTGGTCGAGATCACGATGCTCGTGCCGGCATTCATCGTCGCGGAAGCGACGCTGTCGTACGTGGGGCTGGGGTTTCCCGACCCGGTCCCCAGTTGGGGGACGATGCTGCACGACGCGTCGAACATCCGCACGTTCGCGGACTTTCCGTGGCTGCTCAGCCCGGCGGCGGCAATGTTCCTTGTCGTGCTGGGGTTGAATCTGATCTTTCAGGATCGCAGCTCCGACCGCCTCCGCCAAGGCTACGGCGGTCCGCCGAAGCCGTCGGCGAAGGCGGAAGGCCTCTACGAGCGTCCGATGTGATGCAGGTCTGAAGACCTGCGCTACGACAGGACAGGTCTTAAAGACCTGCGCTACCGCCTGCCGTGACGTAAAATCATGCTGATGAATCTTGCAGGCGTCTTCGCGCCCGTGCCGACGCCCTTCGATCGCGAGGATCGCGTCGATGTCGCGCGGATGAAGGCGGCGTTTGCGCGATGGGTCGCTCGGCCGATTACCGGCTTCGTCGTGCTCGGATCCAACGGCGAAGCGGCGCTGATGGACGAGGAGGAGTCGGATCGCGTCATTGCGGCCGCGCGCGAGCTGGTGCCTCGAGGCCGCCCGTTCATTGTCGGAACCGGCCGCGAATCCACGCAGGCTGCCGTGCGCGCGGCCAAGCGTGCCGCCGAGCTGGGTGCCGACGCGGTTCTGGTCCGGACCCCCGGCTTCTTCAAGGCGCAGATGAACAACGATGCGTTCGTGCGGCACTATACGGCCGTCGCGGACGCGTCGCCCGTCCCCGTCCTGCTGTACAACTTCACCGCGGTGACCGGTGTGAATCTGCTGCCGGCGGCCGTGTCGCGCCTGGCGTCGCATCCCAACGTGATCGGGATGAAGGAATCGGGCGGCGACGTCGCCCAGATCGCGGATCTGGTGTCGTCCACGCCCGACGATTTCAATGTGCTGGCGGGATCGGCATCCACCTTCTACGCCGCCCTGTGCGTCGGCGTCGTCGGCGGCATTCTCGCGCTCTCGTGCCTCGTCCCGGACGCGTGCATGCGGCTGTTCGAGTTGGCCCGGGCGGGCCATCACCACGACGCGCGCGCGCTGCAGCGGCAGCTGATCCCGCTGGCGCGGCTCGTTGGCGCCACCTACGGCGTTCCGGGCCTCAAGGCGGCGCTCGAGATTGCCGGCTGCGATGTCGGCTGTCCGCGTCCGCCGCTGCAGCCGGTGCCCGTCGCGGGCCTCGCGGCGCTCAGAGAAGTGCTCGCGCGCTTTGAGGAAATCCCAGCATGAGCCTCCTGCCTGATACCGATCGCATCCACCTCCGTCCCGGTCCAAGTCTCACGTCGCCGCGCGTGATGCGCGCGATGGCGGCCCCGAGGATCAGCCATCTCGATCCGCTGATAATCCGCCTGCTGGACGAGTGGGCCTGATGGGCGCCAGCTCCCCGCCCCGTCTGATCGTCCTGCTGCTCGGCGCGCTCGATCGGGCGCTGGCGAACCAGGGGTCCCGCGCGGCCGTATGAAGCGCGCCGAACGAGCGATTGCAGCGTCGGCGGCGATAGTTTTCTCGCTGCTGTCGTACGCCTATCTGACGCTGCCGGACACGCGGCCGCTGAAGTCGTCGAATCCGCCGCCGACGGCTTTCATGGAGCTGCGCGCGCGCGAAGCGCGCGCGAAAGGCCAGAAGCTGCGGCGCGTACAGCGCTGGGTGAGATACAACCAGATCTCAGCCGATCTGAAACGCGCGGTGCTCGTCGCCGAAGACGATGCCTTCTGGCAGCATGAAGGCGTGGATCTGGATCAGATTCAGCAGTCGCTCGAGATCGACTGGGCGCGCGGATCCCTCGTGCGCGGCGGCAGCACGGTCACGCAGCAGCTGGCCAAGAACCTGTATCTTTCCCCCTCGAAGAATCCGGTCCGGAAGCTGCGCGAGCTCATCATCGCGCGGCGGCTCGAGGCCGGGCTCAAGAAGGCGCGTATTCTCGAGTTGTACCTCAACGTAATCGAATGGGGCGACGGCATATACGGCGTCGAAGCGGCTGCGCAGACATATTTTCAGACCTCGGCAGCCGCCCTGGGACCGGCCGAGTCGGCGCTGCTCGCCGGAGCGATCGTGAATCCGCGAGTGTTGAGCCCGGCGCGTCCCACGCCCCGCCTCATCCGCCGCCAACAACTGATCTTGCGCCGCATGGGCGCGGTCCTGCCGCCGGCAGAATCGGTCGTCGAGGAACCCTGATTTTTTTGGAAAACCACCCTGCCCAGCTTGATTTCACTTTCAGCGCTCGCTATAGTCTCCACACCCTCGGCTCATTTTCTGTAGGCACAATACGACCGCGTTACGTCCGTTTCCGGGGTTCGTGTCCCCCGGCGACGTCTTACGACGTGCACGTAGTTCGGCGATCGTGAACGCGCACAGGCTTGCATGCTGAACTACACGGAACGTCTGACGTGGCTGGTGGAGGACATGGTCTCCCGCGTGCCGACGCTTTCGTTCATCGACACGTCGGAGGTGCTCGTGTTCGCGCGCGCGGGGCGATCGAATGCGGAAGGCGCATTCGCCACGTGCCACTGCCTGACCCTGCCCCCGAGCGAACCCGGCTACTACTTCTGGCGCGACCGCGCGAGCGGACGCATTACGCGCCGTTCCGAGTGGTTTGTCACCAAGTCTCCCGTCGTCACGGTCGGCAGCCGGACTATGAAATACCTGTTCTCGTTCGCGTTTCCGCGCTTTTGCGATCAGTCGCTCGACCGCTCGAGAAAAGAGAAGTTTTATCCCGGTGCGAAGCCCTGGATCGCGAAACTCGATACCGTGATCCACGAGCTCTATCACGTCGATCCCGATCTGGGCGGCATTCGCCGGATCGAGCGCGAAGACGGCACCTACTCAGCGCACTGTCATGGCCACCGCTTTTTCGAAGAAGTGGCCACGATGGTGAACACCTATCTGGCGACCAAGCCGGACCCGGCGGTCTACGACTTCCTGCAGGACGATTTCGCCGCGCTCGATGCGGGGTTCGGCGGAGTCGTCGGCACCAGCTTCCACACGTTCCCGTCGTATCCGCAGCGCTACATCGAGCGGCTGCCCGAGCAGCTGCCGTGCGAAGCCGACGCTGCCGCTGCGGCGATCGAGGTGAAGCCGTTGCGCGCCGCGCAGCAGCCCACGCTGTATACGGAAGACGATCTCCACATCCGGCAGTTCCTGTCAGACACCTCTCGCCGGCTTGTGCGGAAGGGTCAGTTCAAGGCGGCGTAATCGAACGCGGAGGGGCGGCGCTGACCGCGGCGTGTGGGATCAGTTCACGCGCCGCGCGCCCAGAAAGCGCTGCGACCAGTACGACGCGCTCAAACGCTCGACGCGGACGACGCCCGTCGAACTGGGGGCGTGAATGAAGGCATCGTCCCCGATCGCGATGCCCACGTGGGTGGCGCCCGGCGCGGTTGTGCTGAAAAACAGCAGGTCGCCCGCTACCAGCTGCTCCGGCCTTACTTCCTTCCCCGACCGATATTGATCGCGAACCTCGCGCGGCAGGCTGAGGCCGTGCTGGCTGAAGACGTACTGGGTGAAGCCGCTGCAGTCAAAACCGCTCTTCGGGTCGATGCCGCCGTTCCGGTACGGCGTGCCGCGCAGGGACAAGGCGGTGCCCGTCACCGCGTAGCCGTCAAGACGCGGCGCCGCGACCGGCCGCGGTGGGGCATAGGCCGCAGCGGAACTGGACGGGGTTTCGCGCGACGGCGTTGCAGCCCAGCCGCCAGGTGCCGGGAACGGATGCGGCACGGCGCCGGTCGATGCGCACGCGCTGGTCAGCAGCGTTAGAAGCAGAAGGCTGGCGAATGGAACTGTGCCGCGGAACATCGAAGCAGTCTATCGGCTCGACGCCGCGGCGCCATTACGCTGCTAAGCGCCGAGTTTGAAAGCGTTTACAGCCTCAGCGGCTTGACACCTCGGCAGGGGTCGGGCAAAATTCAAGCACATCGGGTCGAAAAACCCGGACTGTACATGGAACAGACTCTTCTTCTGAACGCCTCGTATGAGCCCCTCAAGATCGTCAACTGGCAGAAAGCGGTCACGCTTTGGTGCCAGGGCAAGGTTGAGATCGTCGAGGTCTACGACCGCGAAGTGCGCGCCGTCTCGTTCACCTTCAAGCTGCCCTCGGTCATCCGCCTGCTGCGCTACATCAAGATCAAGCGCCGTTTCGATTACGTGCCATTTTCGCGGGCGAACATCTACGCCCGCGACGATCACCGGTGCCAGTACTGCGGCGACGGGTTTCCGACCACCGAGTTAACGTTCGATCATGTCATCCCGGTCGCGCAAGGCGGCCGCAAGGACTGGGAGAACATCGTCAGCTGTTGCGTGACGTGCAATCGCAAAAAAGGCGGACGCACGCCCGCTGAGGCCCGCATGCATCTGCGGCGGATGCCGAAACGTCCCGACTCCGCGCCGGCGATCCGAATCACGGTCGGGCTGCGCAATGCCCCGGAGAGCTGGCGCGATTACATCTATTGGAACGCTGAACTCGACGACACCTAATGCCACCACGCGTTGCCGCCATCCATCCGCTCAGCGCGATCGAAGGCGGCCGCATCACCCTCGAAGGTTCGGACTTTCCAATCGACCAGCCACGGGTGCCGGACGTGCGCATCGGCGACCGACCGGCGCGCGTCGTCTACGCCTCGCCCACGCGAATCGCCGCGATCGTGCCGTCCGGCATTGCCCAGAGCGGCCGCACGCCGGTCCGCATCGGCCAGGTGCCGGGCGAAACGGCGTTCTTCGAGCTGGCCGCGCCGTGGGCCACGGGTCTCCATCAGGTAGACAATCCCGTTTTCGATCGCGACGGCAACTTGTACGTCACCTACAGCGGGACGCGCGGCCAGCAGGTCCCTGTCTCGATCTTCCGGGTGCGCCCGAATGGCACCCGCGAAACCTTCTGCTCAGGAATCGCCAACCCGACGTCGACGGCGATCGGTCCCGATGGCTACCTGTACGTCTCGAGCCGTTTCGAAGGCACGGTCTATCAGGTTGATCCCGACGGCGCGGCGAAACCCTTCGCCACTCATCTCGGCGTCGCGTGCGGACTGGCGTTCGCCGCGGACGGGACGCTCTTTGTCGGCGATCGCTCGGGCACGATCTTCAAGGTCGATCGGGCGGGCAAAACAGCGACGTTCGCGTCGCTGCCCGGCAGCGTCGCCGCTTTCCACCTGGCGCTCGCACCGGACAACGCGCTGTATGTCACCGCCCCCACGCTCGCCACCTACGACGCGATTTATCGCATCGACCCCAAGGGCAACGTCAAGGCGGAATTCAACAGGTTCGGCCGGCCTCAGGGCATCGCGTTCGATTCGAAAGGCGTGTTATTCGTCGTCGAGGCGCTGGCCGGTTCGAGCGGCTTGTATCGGATGATGAGCGAAGGCGCGCCGAAGCTGGTGCTTTCGGGCCCGGGTCTGATCGGCCTTGCCTTCGACGATCAGGGCGGCGGCGTCGTCTGTTCGAACGACACAGCGTATCGGCTGCCGAACGTCTCCCGCGCTCTGGCCTGAGCGAGCCTGGGGTTAGAATCCATACTCCGATGTCGCAGCTCTTCCAGCGCAAGCCGATCGCCAGTCTTCTGCACGACACAGAGGGCGGTCCGTCGCTGCAGCGCGTCATGGGCGCCGGCGACCTGATCATGCTGGCGATTGGGGCGGTGATCGGCGCGGGAATCTTTTCGTCCATCGGCACCGCCGCAGCGGGGGAGATTCTGCCGTCTGGCGAGGTTGTGCGGTACGGCGCGGGGCCCGCGCTCGTGCTGTCGTTCGTGCTTCTCGGGCTTGTCTGCGGCCTTGCGGCCTTGTGCTACGCGGAGCTGGCCTCGATGATTCCGCAGGCGGGCAGCGCCTACGCCTATTCCTATGCGACGCTCGGCGAGCTGATCGCGTGGATCATCGGGTGGGATCTCATTCTGGAATACGCCGTGGGCAACATCGCCGTCGCGATCGCGTGGAGCGGCTATTTCAATTCGCTTCTGACGGGGTTCGGCATTCACCTGCCGGACCACCTGACGCACGGGTATCGAACCGCCCTTTTCAGCTCCGATCCTGCGATTCACGGGCTGCTCGAGACGTCGCCGAAGATCGCCGGCGTGCCGCTCCTGCTGAACGTGCCGGCGTTCGCGATCGTCATGCTGATCACCTGGCTGCTCTATATCGGGGTGAAAGAAAGCGTCCGCGCCAACAACATCATGGTCGTCGTGAAGCTGGTCGTCCTGGGGTTGTTCGTGGGCATCGGCGCGATGCACATCAACCCGGACAATTTCGTGCCGTTCGCGCCGAACGGATGGCGCGGCATTCACCAGGGCGCCGCCATCATTTTCTTCGCGTACATCGGCTTCGACGCGATCTCGACCGCCGCCGAAGAAACGAAAGACCCGCAGCGCAACATGCCGATCGGAATTCTGGGCGGGCTGGGGATCTGCACCGCGATCTACGTCATCGTCGGCGTCGTGGCGACCGGCCTCGTGCCGTACCAGCAGCTCAAGGCGGCGGATCCGCTCGCGCAGGCGCTGCAGCTCGCGGGTCTTCAGACCGCCGGCGCCATCGTCGCGGCTGGCGCCGTCGTCTCACTGACGGCCGTGCTTCTGGTGTTTCAATACGGTCAGCCCAGGATTTTCTTCGCGATGGCGCGCGACGGGCTGCTTCCGCAGTGGGCCGCGAAGATTCATCCGCGCTACCGGACGCCGCACGTGACCACGGTCCTTACCGGGATCCTCGTCGCGATCGGAGCGTTGTTTATGGACGAGAACGAGATTTACGATCTCACCAACATCGGCACGCTCTCCGCGTTCGCAATTGTCTGCATAGGAGTCCTGATCCTGCGGCGAACCGATCCGGACCGGCCGCGCCCGTTCCGCGTCCCGCTGCTTCCGGTGGTGTCGATCGCCGGCGCCCTCGCATGTCTGTACGTGATGTATGGACTGCCGCGTCAGGCGTGGGAGCGCTTCGGCATCTGGCTGCTCATCGGGCTGGCGACCTACTTTGCATACGGCTTCAGACACAGCGGGCTGCGTCGCCGCGCGTAGATCCGATCGGTCGTCGAGCCCACCCATATCTGACGCCCATGCTAAGATGGTCGTTTCAGACGCCCCCACGAACCCTGGTAGAGAGCCATGGCGCACGACTGGATTGCGGTGCGTGGCGCACGCGTCCACAACCTCAAGAATATCGACGTCGACATTCCGCGGCACAAGCTCGTGGTTATCACCGGCTTGTCGGGCTCCGGCAAGTCGTCGCTCGCGTTCGACACCATCTACGCGGAAGGACAGCGGCGCTACGTTGAATCGTTGTCGGCCTACGCGCGCCAGTTCCTCGAGCAGATGGAGAAGCCCGACGTCGATCTGATCGACGGGCTGTCGCCCGCGATTTCCATCGAGCAGAAG
>ORJL011085778.1_pt1 | contig 12967 bp, 9 predicted proteins | sample 1779941 | NCBI WGS metagenome assembly ORJL01 (sample SAMEA104232317, study PRJEB22302) | groundwater metagenome | biome: forest; feature: aquifer; material: groundwater | place: USA | collected 2011-08-07 | depth 5.8 m
CTGCCACCCCACAAAACGCCGATGGGCACGGGCGGGGCTAACGGCGACGGCGGCGGCTCGCGCGGAAGCGGCTGTACCAGTAATAAGGGGGCCTCATGCGATAGCTGAGGTTCTGGAAATAACGCGCCCACCGGCGAACGTCACGGATGACAACGGCAACGGTCCCGGCGATGACGCCCGGCAGAACCCAGTTCCATCCGTTGCGCGGATCTAAAAAACGCGGCTATTATCAATAGCACGAACACGGCGATGGAACCGAGCAAAGCGTAACGTCCGCGACGACCGGGCGGGAGGATGAACGTGAGGAGAAGGCCGAGGAGCAGGGCGCCGACTCCGATGACGGGTTGGGGGATTGTCACGCGATGATCTCCGGAAGGATGATGGGCGGTATTTTATCGCACGCCGGTGAGGGCCGCAAGATGAAAGGGCGGTTGCTTTGGGGCAATCGAGGCCGTTAAGAGTATAATGCGCCCATGTCCAGCGCCGCGCTCCTGCCGCCAGTGTGGGTCGATACCCCCAAGGGGCTGGCTCACCTGGCCGCCGTTCTGGCGGCGCAATCGGTCATTGCCGTCGATACCGAGTCCAATTCGCTGCACGCCTATCGCGAACGGGTGTGCCTCATCCAATTCTCCACCGTAACCGCCGACTATTTGCTCGACCCGCTGGCGCTGCCGGACCTTTCGGCGCTGGCGCCGCCCATGGCCGACCCGGCCATTGAAAAAATCTTCCACGCTTCGGAATACGATCTCATTTGCCTGCGGCGCGATTTTGGCTGGAAGGTGAAGCCGCTGTTTGATACCATGGTGGCGGCGCGCACACTGGGCTTGCCGCAAATGGGGCTGGCGGCGCTGCTCGAAACCTATTTTGATGTGAAGATGAACAAGCGGCACCAGCGCGCCGATTGGGCGCAGCGCCCGCTACTGCCCGATCAGGTGGATTACGCGCGGATGGACACGCACTTCCTCATCCCGCTGCGCGCCAGGCTGGCCGAGCAGTTGCAGGCCAGGGGTTGCTGGGCCGAGGCCGCCGAGGAATTCGAGCGCCTCACGCAAATGGATGGCGCGGCCGCGGCGGAATTTGGCGCCGAGAGTTTCTGGCGCGTATCGGGCGCGCGCGACCTGACCCCCCGGCAGGCAGCCATTCTGCGCGAGTTATATATCTATCGGGAGAGCGTGGCCCGCCGGCTGGATCGCCCGCCGTTCAAAGTGATGAGCGAGGCCACGCTGATGGCGCTGGCGCAAGCCACGGTGCACACTGCCAACGACCTCAAAGCCATCCCCGGCATGACCGACGGCCAGATCCGGCGGCACGGGGCGCAGATTGTGCAGGCGGTGGCCCGCGGGCGCCAGGCGTCGGTGCAGCCCCCGCCGCGGGCCGAACGGCACGACGATGCGCTGTTGGATCGATACGATCGCCTGCGGCGGTGGCGCAAACAAAGGGCGCAGGAGCGCGGCGTCGAATCAGATGTAATCATGCCGCGCGAAGTGCTGTGGGCGCTGGCCGGCGCCGGGCCGCAGTCGGTGGCGGAACTGGAGCGCGTGACCGAGTTGGGGCCGGTGCGGCGCGCCAAGTATGGCCAGGAGATCATCGAGGTGTTGTCGAAGAAGGGGAAGCACGGGGCGTAGCGGACGAAAGGTGAGCGGCTCCGGGCCGCGCCGTTTCGTGCTTTGCGTCCCGTGCCTCACGGAGAGCGCAGACATGGAAATCACTTTTCACGGTGCCGCTCAAACGGTCACCGGCAGTCAGCATCTTGTGCAGGTGAACGGCCACAAATTCCTGCTGGACTGCGGGCTGTTTCAGGGGGCGCGGCAGGAGACGTACTACCGCAATCAGCACTTCCTCTACGAAGCACGCTCGGTGGACACGCTGGTGCTTTCACACGCGCACACCGATCACGCGGGCAACATCCCCAATCTGGTCAAAAACGGCTTCAGCGGCCCTATCGTCACCACGCCCGCCTCGCGGGAACTATCCAATTACATGATCCAAGATTCGGCCCGCATTCAGGAAAGCGACGCCGAGTTTGTGAACAAGCGCAAGCTGCGACACAATGGGCCGCCCATTGAGCCGCTTTACAATACCCGCGACGCCGAAGCGGCGCTCAAGCTGTTCAGCGGCGTGCCGTACAACAAACTGTTCGAAGTGATTCCGGGCGTGACGGCGCAGTTTTACGAAGCCGGGCACATTCTAGGCTCGGCCATTACCGTGCTGGATATTGAAGAGCGCGGCCAAAAAGTGCGGCTGGCTTTTTCGGGCGACCTCGGGCGCAAGGGTATGCCCATTTTGCGCGACCCGACTTTCATTGCCGATGTGGATTATTTGATCATGGAGAGCACCTACGGCGACCGGCTGCACAAATCGCCGGCGGAGGCTTACGACCATTTGCGGCGGGTGATGCGCAATGCCGTGGAGCGCGGCGGGAAGGTGATCATTCCATCCTTTGCGGTGGGGCGCGCGCAGGAATTGATCTACAGCTTGCACCTGCTGATGGACAACGGCGACATCCCGCACCTGCCGGTGTATCTCGACAGCCCGCTGGCGGTGAACATTAGCACGGTGTTCAGGGCGCACCGGGAGTTGTTCGATGCCGAGACCCAGTCGTTTTCCAAAACCAGGGGCAACTCGGATGTGTTCAACTTCCCCGAGCTGACCTACGTGGGCAGCGTGGACGAGTCCAAAGCCATCAACGACAAAAAGGGGCCTATGGTCATCATCAGCGCCTCGGGCATGGCAGAAACAGGGCGCGTGCTGCACCATTTGCGGAACAACATCGGCAACCCGCGCACCACGGTGCTCATTGTGTCGTGGCAAGCGCCCAACACGCTGGGCCGGCGGCTGGTGGAAAAAGACCCCGCCGTGCGCATCTTCGGCGAGGAGCACGCGGTGAAGGCCTCGGTGGAAGTCATCAACGGCTATTCGGCCCACGCTGATCAGGCGGGGTTAAGCGAGTGGGCGCTGGCGCTGAAGGGGCGGTTGAAAAAGGTGTTTTTGGTGCACGGCGAGCCGGACCCGGCCAATGCGCTGGCCGCCAAGTTGCGCGAGGGCGGCCTGTCCGATGTGTATTACCCCAAGCTGCACGAGTCGGTGATGTTGTAGGGGAGGCGCCCCCGGCCGGTTACGCCGAGACCGGCGCGGCATGGCTGCGCGGCTCGGGCGGCAGGGTGAGGATTATCTGCGTGCCCTGCCCCACGGTGGATTCGATTTCCATTTGCCCGCCGTGGGCGCGCATAATGCCCCGGCAGATGGACAGGCCAAGCCCGGTGCCTTTGCCCACGGGCTTGGTGGTGTAAAACGGGTCAAAGGCCTGGGTGGCCACCTCGGGCGGCATTCCCGTGCCCGTGTCCCCCACTTTCATGATCAGGCCGCCATCGTGGCTGCGGCCCGCCCACAGGGTGATCGTTCCCGGCGGGGTGATGGCGTCACGGGCGTTATCAATTAAGTTCACCAACACTTGCACAATTTGATCGCGATCGCAGATCACCGAGGGCGCATCCGGCACGATGAGGGTGCGCACCTCGATACCCGATCTTGGCGAGAGCAGCACCAGGGCCAGCGCGTCGTCGAAGAGGTCTTTCACGTCGGGGCGCGTGAGCGATAGCTCCACGCCGCGCGCATAGGCCAGCAGCGATTTAGCGATTCGGGCGCAATACCACGCCGAGCGCTCAATGCGGATGAGGCTGTTCAGCGAGGCTTGGGCATCGAGCTGGCCCAGGCTGAGCCGCCGCTTGAGCATGTCGGCGGAGGCGATGATGGTGCTGAGGGGGTTGTTGATTTCGTGCGCCACCCCGGCGGCCAGTGTGCCAATCCCGGCCAGGTGTTCGGCCCGGGTGAGGGCCGACCCGGCCTCTTCCAGTTCTTTGAGCCGCACCAGCAGTTCGGCGTTGAGGCGGCGGTTCTCCTGCAGATCCAGCCAGTGCCGCGCCACCACCAGCGCCGTGGCCAGCGCGACGCCTACAAACAGGCCGCGAGAGGCCGTGCCGAGCGTTTGGGATGTGGCAAAGGCCCACAGGGTGAGCACGTAGCCGAAGGCCAGCATGGCGTAGGGAAACAGCCACAACTGCCGCACATCGCGCCCCACGGCAAAACGGTTGCCGTGCAATACAAGATTGGCGTGCTGTTGCAACGCGGCCAGAGCAAATAAAAGATACGAAATCAACCAGAGGCCATCGAGCGGCGAACCGGACACATAGGAATCCGAAAGCCCCTGGACGCCGAAAGCGACATCGGCGACGATGAACAGGATCATGGCCGAGAGCAGGAAGGCGAACCCGCCGCGCAGCGACGCGTGGGGCTGGTGCAGGACGAGCATAACCAGCCCGTAGAGAATTGCCATGTCGGCCACGGGATAGGCCGCCGCCAGCAGGCTCTCAATGCCGAACTTGAAATCGGCAACGCTCGGAGCCAGCACGAAGAACCAGATGAACATCCAGCTCACAATCAGTGTGATGCCGATGTCGATATACAACCGGCCTCGTTCTGCTCGGGCCACGGGCGAATAGGGCAAACTGAGCAGCCCCAACACGGCCAACGGATAGAAGCCGAGATAAAAGACATCGGCCCACGAGGGAAACGGCGCGCCGTGGACGAGGTCGTAATACAGCCACAGCGACTCGGCCACAAAGCTGACGGCCATCGCCAGGCTGAAGAACCCCCAGGCCCGGCGCGTCAGCGAATCGGCGGCGGAGGCCCGCCACACGCGCAGGCAGGCCAGTGCGGCAAACAAGACGATGGGCAAGTAGCCCACGTCGCTAATGACGATAGCCGCCTCGTCTTGCCTCACATGCACGAACGTCCAAACAGCATACGCCGCGACATAGCCGATGGCGAGCAGCGCGGCCAGCCCCCATGGGTCCCGCAACCACAACGGCCACGCGGCTGGCCGTTTGGGCTGATGGCTTTGATCTTCGGTTTGAAACGGCGCAGAGGGGGAGGTCATGAGAGCCATTTTAGACCGCGCGCGCCCGTCTGACAACTCGAAAAGGACGTTGCCGTTGTATTCATACCAATAATGTCATATATGATATCTGACAGATTATGACTAAATAATGACTATCGCCACTATGTCAGGCAAAGGCGGTTGCCTATAATGTGGACATTGAAGGTCAATATCAACACACAGTCCAACGGACTGACAGACAACACATTTATCAAACGTGGAGGCAAAGATGGCTAACGTAATGACTCTGAAAGGTGAATTGGTGCAAGACCCGCCGCTGGTGCAGAAGCTGTTGGGCGATCCCCGTGCCGGCTGGCTGTGGCTGCTGCCGCGCTTGTGGCTGGGCTGGCAGTGGATCCAATCCGGCCAAGGCAAGATCGCCAACCCCAAGTGGGTGATCACCGGCGAATCGCTTCAAGGCTTTTGGCTGAACGCGGTCAAAATCCCCGAACAGGGCCGCCCACCGATCTCGTTCGAATGGTATCGGGCCTTCATCCAATTCCTGCTCGACACCCAAAGCTACACTTGGTTTGCCAAACTCGTCGCGTACGGCGAATTGCTGATCGGCATCGCGCTTATCGTCGGCGCGTTCACCGGCATTGCCGCGCTCTTTGGCGGCTTTATGAACTGGAACTTCATGATGGCCGGCTCGGCCAGCACCAACCCGATACTGTTCATCATTGCGGTCGGTCTCATCCTGGCCTGGAAAGTGTCGGGGGACGTCGGCGCAGACTTCTACCTGCTCCGCTTCCTGGGCACCCCGTGGCGCGGCGCCAAAGTGGCCGAGGCTACGGCAGCGCCGGTCACCCGGTAACACCCCTAACCTCACACCCCCTGCCGGGCGGCGACGAAATTGGTCGCGGCCCGGCTTTTTTGTTTCCGGCGCGGCATCGGGACGCGGAGCCGCTTTTCTTGTGCGCCTGAGCCGCCGAGCAGAAATGCCCGCCGGTTGGGGCGGGCCGGCGGATAAGGGCGGCGATGTTGTGAGGTGTGACGCGTGTTACGGCGCGGGCCGGGGGCGCCGGGCGGCTTGGGCGGCGAGGGCGCGCACGTTGCCCAAACAGCACGAGCCTTGGGGGTTGCGCAAGTCGCAGGCGCATTGCTCGGCGCTGATGCCGGTGTTGATGTCGTCCACGAGGGCGGCGCGGGCCTCGGGGGCAGCGTCCCGAACATCGCCCACGGTGCGCCGAAAGCAGTAGCACACAAACACGTTATCGGCGTCCGGCTCTTTTTGATAGACGCGCTCGCGCACTTGCTCGACGGTGAAGGTTTGACCGCCGTCCGGCGAAAAGTAGACCACCGGGCAGGTTTGGGTGCGGCAAAAGAGGTAGTCTGCGGGGCGCACTTGGCGCAGTGTGACCGAGAGCAGGGCTTTCACCGTTTGCCCCTGCACGGGCTTGCCCTTTTGGCCGCATTCGGGGCAGTCGGCCACAGGGCTGGAGGGGCGCACCACGGCGGGGGCGGGCAGTTCGCACGTGGCGCAGCCGGCGGCAGGGATGGAGCAGCACTCGTCAGCCATCGGAAAAATCTCCTTGCCGAATTGTGACTTGCCCGGTGCGATAGGTTTTGAGCAAATAGCAAACGCAGTGTTCGCCGTTCACGTCATCGAGGGGCAGGGTGGTCCCTTCGGCATGAAGGTGTTCGAGCGAACCGCGCAGGGTTAGCAAGTCGGCAATGCGGCGGTCCACGTCGTCGAGGCGCTGGGCAATAGTGTCGAGCACGCGCCGGCAGGGAGCAATGCGGTTGTCGCGCGCGGCGAGGATTTCGGAAATGTCGTTCAGTGAGATGCCGAGGCTGCGTGCGCTGGCGATGAAGCGCAGTCGCTCAAGGTCGGCGGAGGCATACTGGCGGTAGTTGTTGGCTGCGCGCTCCGGCGGCGGCAGCAGGCCAATGGATTCGTAGTAGCGGATGGTTTTGGCGGGCACGCCGGTTTGCCGGGAGATGTCGCGGATCATCATGGCGGATACTCCATTGCACCTTACACCTTCCAGCCGCTGGAAGGTCAAGACTGATTCTCAGATGTGACAACCAAAGACCTAATGCCGCCAAATGGTTTGCCACCACCGGGGTCGCGGGGCCGGATGGGCGAGGGCTTGCAACTGCGGCATGGCCAGGCCGGCGGCGGCTTGCCCCTGCTGAAAAGCGTACCCCGCAAGGTCAAATGCGAACAGCCCCACCCGCCCCGCCTCGGGGCGCAACAGCACATCGGGCGGGGCCGCGCTGAGGCTGTATTCCACCAGCCGGTGCGCGCTGATCATGGCGGCCTGATGCACCGAGTCCATAATGCCGGTGAGTTGCAGGCGGCGGGCCAGTTCGGTGGCGTAGCGCATGGGGCCGCGCGCTTCAAATAGTTGGGTCGGCTCGTCGGGGGGCGCGCCGTGGAACAGCAAATCCACGGCGACCACGGGCGAGCCGAGCGCGCGGGCCGCATCCACCGGCAGCGGGTTCACAATGCCGCCGTCCACCAGCGTGAGGCCTTCGCGGGCAATGGGGGTGAAGATGCCGGGGATAGCCATGGTCGCCAGCAGCGCCTCGTCGAGGCGGCCCATGTTGAGGCGCACTTCGCGGCCCGTGCGCAGGTCGGTGGCAATGATGACCACGGGGAAGCGGAGGTCGGCAAAGGTCTTGTCGCCCACTGCCGCGCGGACGTGGGCGCGGACTTTTTCGACTCCGAAGATGGCGCGACGGGTGAGGTCCATTTCCCACACGTCCAGCAGGTTGGTGCTGGCCACGTAGTCGCGGATGGCGGCGGGCGAAAGGCCCAGGCCGTATAGCACGGCCACCAGCCCACCGGCGCTCACTCCGGCGATGGCGCCGACGGGCAGTTTAGCTTCTTCGAAGGCGGCCAGCACCCCGGCGTGGGCAGCGCACTTTGCGCCGCCTCCGGCAAGGGCCAGGGCGAAAGAGACGGGTTGAGTGGGCATGTTGATCGGTATTGCAGTTCAGGCGTAAATTTCGGCCTCGCCTAATCTACGGCGATGTTTATGGACGGCCCGGTATCAACAACCGACCGGGACTCATAGGTGAGCCAGAACACGGTATCGGCCAGCCATTTCTTGAAGCTGGCATTATCACTAAATTGCTTGAACAATTCCGTGTGGTCGGAGAGCAGGTCGGTCATCACGCGCTGGAGCGCTTTGTCGTGTTCGATGCGGGCATTCTGCTGGTCTGAATTGGCTTTGGCGTTTTGGTAGGCTTTGTCGGCGGCCACACGAGCCGGGATTTCTTCGGTAATCACCTGCCGAATCTTGTCGGCATCTTTCCAATCCACGTTGCCGAACTGTTCGTTGAAGGCTTTGAGTATGTTGCTAAGAATGTCCAGTTCCGGCTCGGCCTTGCGCCCGCCGCTGCTGGTCGGCACGGGTTCAATCTCGGCATTCGCATCGGCGAGGACGATTTCGATGGAGGCTTTGACCTCGACGCGATAACTGTCCATGTCCACCGCTTCGAGAATGCCTTTGGACAAATCTTCTTCTTTCGGCGCGGGCAATTTGGGGACGAGAAAGTTCAGGAAGATAGAGAGTTTTTCCCAGTCGGCATTGTTGTAGGGCAGAATGGCAGCCAGGAAGTTGTAGGCGCGCACAAAGGTCTTGGCCTTGCCTTTGAATTCCGCTTGCCCGTCTTCGTCCAATTGCTCCAAATAAACGGCCACACACGCATCGAGAATCGGGTCGAGCCGGTCACGGTCGGCGCCGCCCAGGTAGCGTTCCACCAGCGAGTCTATTTGGGCGGTGTTGTAAATCTGGTAGCCGTCGAGGTCGGCCTTGAGGTCGTGCAGTTTGTTGGGGTCGGTCTCGGCGCTGAGAATGGTGGTGCGGTAGTACGGCTCGAACGCCTGCTGAATGGTGTCGGCGTCGTTGGCAAAGTCCAGCACAAAGGTATCGTGCTTTTGCGGGTGCGCCCGGTTGAGACGCGAGAGCGTCTGCACGGCCTTGATGCCGGAGAGCATTTTGTCCACGTACATGGTGTGGAGCAGGGGCTCGTCGTAGCCGGTCTGGAATTTCTCGGCGGCGACGAGGATGCGATAGGGGTCTTCGCGAAACTTGTCGGGAATCAGACTGCTGGGGAAGCCATTGAGCGAGGCTTCGGTGACTTTTTGCCCGCCGTATTCGTGTTCGCCCGAAAAAGCGACGATGGCTTGATAGGCACCGCGGCGTTCGGTGAGCGCGGCGCGGATGGCGAAGAAATACCGGATGGCCCGCTCGATGCCGCCCGTGACCACCATCGCCCGCGCCTGCCCGCCGACTTTCTGACGCGCCAGCACTTCATCGTGAAAGTGCTCCACGATAATCTCGGCCTTTTGTTCGATAGCGTATTGGTGGCTTTCCACGAAGCGGCGCAGTTTCTTCTGCGCTTTCTTGGTGTCAAATTCCGGGTCGCCCTCCACCGTCTTCAACAGCCGATAGTAACTGGCTACGGGCGTATAGTTTTGGAGCACATCCAGAATGAAGCCTTCCTGAATGGCTTGCTTCATGGTGTAGGAATGGAAGGGGCGGTGTTTGGCGCCCCCACCCTGGCCCTCCCCCACAAGCGGGAGAGGGGAGTACGCCCTCACCCCCGGCCCGGTCTCCGACCGTCCCAACGGGAGAGGGGAGGTATACGGCTCGCCGAAAATTTCGAGGGTCTTATTCTTGGGCGTGGCCGTGAAGGCAAAATAACTGGCGTTGGGCAACATCTTGCGCGATTCCATCAGGCGGTTGATGGTATCCTCTACTGTTTCATCTTCCTCTTCGCCCGGTGGTGCGCCACCGTGTTCGGAAAGCGCCATGTGCATCTTGGCGGCGGTGCGCCCGCCCTGACTCGAATGCGCCTCGTCAATGATGATGGCGAACTTGCGCCCACGATGCTCGTTCCCGATTTCGTCCAGCACGAAGGGGAACTTTTGCACGGTGGTGATGATGATTTTCTTGCCCGCCTCCAAAAAGCGGCGCAGGTCGCCGGAGTGGTCGGCGTGGCCCACGATGGCCGCCACCTGGGCGAAGCGTTTGATGGTGTCGCGGATTTGGCGGTCGAGCACTTTGCGGTCGGTGACGACGATGATGGAGTCGAACAGCGCCGCGCTCTTTGCCGCGCCGCCGGTTTGCAGGCCGATGAGTTGATGGGCCAGCCAGGCGATGGAGTTGCTTTTGCCACTGCCCGCCGAATGCTGAATGAGATAACGCCGCCCCACACCGTTTTGGGCGGCATCGGCCAGCAGGCGGCGCACCACGTCCAGTTGATGGTAGCGCGGGAAGATTTGCTCGGCTTTCTTCTTGCCGGTCTGCTCATCTTTGCGTTCCACAATCTGGGCGTAGTTTTCCAGAATATCTGTCAGGCCGCGTTTGGTGAGCAATTCTTTCCATAGATAGTCGGTCTTGAGGCCATCCGGGTTGGGCGGGTTGCCCGCGCCGTCGTTCCAGCCTTTGTTGAGCGGCAGGAACCACGAGGCTTTGCCCTTCAGGTGGGTGCACATTCGCACTTCCTGGTCGTCCACCGCCAAATGCGCCACACAGCGCCCAAACTGGAACAGCAATTCGCGCGGCTCACGGTCGCGCTGGTATTGCCGGATGGCATCGTCCACCGTTTGCTTGGTGAGGCGATTTTTGAGCTCAAAGGTGATGACGGGCAGGCCGTTGATGAAGAGGCAGAGGTCGAGCGCCAGTAAGGGCGGATGGCCATCCGCCCTTACGCTGTAGCGCAGTTGGCGGGTGACGCTGAACAGGTTGGACTCGAACCGGGCCTGGGCCAGGGCGTTGCCGGGCGAGGGCGTGCCATAGAATAATTCCAGCGTCACCGGGCCATGTTTGACTCCGGTGCGCAAGATATTAATTGTGCCGCGTTTGGTGATTTCGCCTTGCAGACGGGCCAGGAATTGCTGGCGCTTGGGGCCATCGAAGCCGAGGCCGAGTTGCTCTACGGCTTTGGGTTGGGTGGTTTGCAGGAAGAGGTAGAGTTTGGCCCAGTCCACCGCGTAGTCGCGCAGGTAGTCGCGCGGGTCGCCTTGCACATAGCCCTCGCCGCCGAGGGCCGGAGCGCTCTCGTGGAGGGCGTTGCTTTCGGACGTGCTGCCCTTGTCGCCAGTGAGCGCTGCAACTATCAGGCTTTCCAGTCCTTTTTCGCTGGTGTCAGTGGGCATAAAAGTTATCCTGTTGGGGCGAAGCATCCGCCGCCAAAGAGCCGGACGCAGCCGGACGCTCATCGGCGGATGCTTCGCCCTTACGCTGGCTCAGCCTCATCGGTCATCTCTGGCGACTCATCCAGTGGCTCGTCTTCTACGACCTCGGTCTCCAGTTCTTCCACTTCCTCCGGCAATCCCACCGCCGCGTCGCGCACATCCACCTTGCCCGTCACCACGTCCGCAATCAGCCGCGTGCGGTATTCGCGGAGGAGGGTGATTTGAAGGCGGGCTTTTTTTTCTGCACTTTCTAATTCGGCTAATGCTTTGTCTAAATATACAACTATTGCTTCTTGCTCTTCTTTTAGTGGAAAGGCAAATCTACTTCTACGAAGTTTTACACCGGTTAGGTGCGCGATTGTGTTTTCACTGCCGTCAGCCATGAACACCCCAAACTTTGCAGCGGCGTACATGACATAGTATAGAAATTTTGGAATGTCACTTGAAGAATCGATGGGTCTTGCTCGGTGGAGTGCTTTTTGAAATCCGCAAAGAGGTATTTCGCCTTTCCAAATCGCACAGCGTCCAACTTCACCACCTTCGCATATGAGCAAATCATCATCTTGTAAAGTGTATCGAGCATACTCATGCGGGGCTATATCCATCACAGAATGATTTTGCGTGTTGATACTTCCCCATTGAACATCAATGTTGCGTAAATAGGGAACAAGGTAATCGCCCGTAATCCGTTTTGCATCCAGCATTTTGCCCAATTCAGTTGAATATCGATGGCGTAACGCTGTCACCTCCCAATACTCCGGCACCTCCCCTAGCCATTCCACGCCGCTGGGCTTGAGTTTCACATTCGGGTCAAGCCCGCGCATCACGGCGCGGTGGATGATGGCCTGCTTCTGTTCGTTGAGCAGGGCAACTATCTTCTGCTTAGCGCGGATGTAGCGACGGGTGAGGGCGTCGTGGTGGGCGAGGTAGCGGGCGATGGCGCGTTGTTCGGGGAGAGGAGGAAGCAAGAGCCAAACGTCCTTGATAGAGCTATGCGAAAGCCCGTATCGTGTGACGCCATTTGCGTTAACGTTGAACTGAATAGATACCGATGGACTCTGCAACAACCAATGCAAATATTTGCCCGAAATCAAATCCTGATTGGGCCTCAATATTGCTAGATGATAACCACACACAAGGTCGGCGGCTTCAGTCATAACGTAAGCCGGAACGCCTATATCTTTCCAATCCTCGGAGTCTTTTGTGATAACGACATCATCCACGCGGATTCGGAATTTGCGAATCTCGTCAGGTCGTGCAGTAGCCCGCATGAAATTCATGTTCGGGTGAATGAGATGGTGCTTGTAAGCATCAACGTAATTGCAAAGCCGAACAGGTTCTTCACCTTCAATCGAAAGTTTATCAACATTGCTTACAAGAAGTTGCACGGCATGGCGAAGGCGTTGTGTTTTCCAATGCGCGGGGATGGGGCCGAGCCAGGGGAGGCCGGAGGGTTGGTAGGCGGGGTAGGGTTTGATGGTCATAGTCGTTGGGGCGAAGCATCCGCCGTTCGAGTCCCTGGTCGATCAACACATACAACGGCGGATGCTTCGCCCGTACGGTCAGCGCCACCAAGCATCCGCCGTTCGAGTCCCTGGTCGATCAACACACACAATGGCGGATGCTTCGCCCTTATCATCGGCGATGCAGATCATCCAGAGTCCATTTCAACGGATTATTGACGATGTATTGCCGGATGCGATGCAGGTCGGCGTCGTTGCGGATGATGTGTTCGTAGTAGTTGCGAAGCCACATGGAGCGCCGGGCGTGCGCCGATGGGCGTTGATTTTGCGCGCCGTGACGGATTTGTAGTTTTGCACGATGGCCGCCAGCGACGCCGATTGTGTGCCGTTTGGCCGCGATGGTAGGGGCGAAGC
>ORJL010444163.1_pt1 | contig 12965 bp, 8 predicted proteins | sample 1779941 | NCBI WGS metagenome assembly ORJL01 (sample SAMEA104232317, study PRJEB22302) | groundwater metagenome | biome: forest; feature: aquifer; material: groundwater | place: USA | collected 2011-08-07 | depth 5.8 m
CCACATTCTTCGCCCGACGCGGGTGGCCGCGGCGGGAAACCAGCCGAAGCTGATCGATGAGTACGTGGGCCGCGTCAACTCCGGCGACACCGGGGTGAGCGTCGCCCATATGCGGAGCCCCGGGGGCTGGACCGAGCCCGGCCAGACTCCCGAGTTCGGCGAGTACACCCTGGTGCTCGAGGGCCTGCTGCGCGTGCGCTCGAAGGACGGTGTCCTCGACGTGCGCGCCGGCGAGGCCGTGATCGGGCGCCCCGGCGAGTGGGTGGAGTACTCCACCCCCGAGCCCGAGGGGGCGGAATACGTCGCGATCTGCCTGCCGGCCTTCCGGCTGGATCTGGCGCACCGCGATGTCTGAGCGCGCGGCCCGGCCTTCGCGGCCGGGTGGCGCACGGTCCCGAACCGCACCGAACCCAAGCGACAGGAGAACCGAGAGATGCTGACCGTTCAGAAGACCGCCCCGGACTACGCCGTCAAGGACCTCGCGCTCGCCGAATTCGGCCGCAAGTCGATTTCGCTCGCCGAGACCGAGATGCCCGGCCTGATGGCGATCCGCGAGGAATTCGCCCGCTCCCGGCCGCTCGCCGGCGCGCGCATCGCGGGCAGCCTGCACATGACCATCGAGACCGCGGTGCTGATCGAGACCCTCGAGGCGCTGGGCGCGGACCTGCGCTGGGCCAGTTGCAACATCTTCAGCACCCAAGACCACGCCGCCGCCGCGATCGCCAAGGCCGGCTTCCCGGTGTTTGCGATCAAGGGGGAGACGCTCGAGCAGTACTGGGACTTCACCCACCGGATCTTCGAATGGTCGGACGGTGGCACGCCCAACATGATCCTGGACGACGGCGGCGACGCCACGCTGCTCGTGCACCTCGGCTGCGATGCCGAGGACGACCCGCGCGTGCTCGACCGCAAGCCCGACAACGAGGAAGAGGCGATCCTCTACGCGAGCATCAAGAAGACCCTGCGCGAGCGACCCGGCTACTACCACAAGTGCGCCGGGAACATCCACGGGGTGACCGAGGAAACCACCACCGGCGTGCACCGGCTCTACCGGATGCAGGAGCAGGGGCGGCTGCGTTTCCCCGCATACAACGTCAACGACAGCGTGACCAAATCGAAGTTCGACAACCTCTACGGCTGCCGCCACTCCCTTCCGGACGGGATCATGCGGGCGACCGACGTGATGCTGGCCGGCAAGGTGGTCGTGATCGCGGGCTACGGCGACGTCGGCAAGGGCTGCTGCCAGGCCATGCGCGGCCAGGGCGCGCGGGTGATCGTGACCGAAGTCGACCCGATCTGCGCGCTGCAGGCGGCGATGGAGGGCTACCAGGTGATGCGGATGGACGACGTCGCGAAAATCGGCGACGTGTTCGTCACCGCCACCGGCTGCCTGGACGTGATCACCGAACGGCACTTGGACGCGATGAAGGACCGCGCCATCGTCTGCAACATCGGCCACTTCGACAGCGAGATCCAGATCGCGGCGCTGCGCAAGCACCGCTGGGTGGAGATCAAGCCGCAGGTTCACGAGGTCCACTGGGCCTCGGGCAAGCGCCTGATCGTGCTCGCCGAGGGACGCCTGGTGAATTTGGGCTGCGCCACCGGCCACCCGGCCTTCGTCATGTCCAACAGCTTCTCCAACCAGGTGCTCGCCCAGATCGAGCTCTTCACCAACCGGGGCAAGTTCCCCAAGAAGGTCTTCACCCTCCCGAAAAAGCTCGACGAGAAGGTCGCCCGCCTCCACCTCGGTAAGCTCGGCGTCGAACTCGAGCAACTGACCGCGAGACAGGCAGAGTACCTGGGCGTGCCGGTCGAAGGACCGTACAAGCCGGAGCTGTACCGGTATTAGATTCGGCCGCGCGCCCTCGGCCCAGGGATCCGCGGCCGTTGTCGGCGCCGGCGTTCAATGGCTTGGCAACGAACTCTTGAACTCTCACGCGCGGTGGGATAGGCTGGCGGGATCGATGCCCCAGTCGGAGGTCTGCCCATGAATCGCTTCGTCCCGCTCGCCTTCGTCTTTCTCGCCACGCTCGCCGCCGCGTGCGCCGAAGAGGCCGCCGCACCCGCCCCGATCAAGGTCGCGGAATTCGGCGACACTCCGGTCGTCGCCTGGGACACGGTCGACAAGTGGTCGTTCGGGGGCGATCGCTTTCACAAGACCAACCGGTTCTATCAGCCCGTCGACCCCGCCACCACTTACCCCTGGGTCATCTCCGACATCGACATCACCACCTGGTTCCAACAGGACGTGATCGACGGCTGGACCCCCTCCCTCGAGAGTCTCATCGGCGAGAAATGGAAGGACGCCAAGAAATTCATGGAAGAGAGCAAGTACGGCGGCTCCTGCCACTTCGTCTACGTCGCCACGGACAAGAAATTCACCCTCTACTTCGACAAGGGGAAACCCAAAGAAAAGAGATTCGAGTGCGAGATCGTCCCGGGGGGCTTGGAGAGTTTCTTCACGGAGCCCAAGCCCGAACACTTCATCAACGTCGACGGGATGAAGAAAGACGCGGCCTACCAGGTCGCGCTCGACCGGTTCAAGGCGCGCCTGGAGTGGTCGGCGAAGACCCGGAAGAACGGAAACGGCGCGCCGTCGAAGGACGATCCTCCTCCGACACACGACTCTCCGCCCAAGGACGATCCGCCGCAGAAGTGAGGGGAGGCGATTCCCGGATGCGCCGAGTCCCGCTCGCCGCCCCGGCCGTGTGCCTCGCGTGCGCGGCCGGGGAGGATCGCATCGAGTTCAAGCCGCACGCCGGTTTCGCAACCGTCGCCATCGTCCGCTGGGACCGCACCGAGCGCTGGACCTTCGGCGGCCACCGCCGGGCCGCCCGGGCGGGCGGAAGCAAATCGTCTTTCTTGGAGGCCGACATGGCCAGCCGAACCTCGCACAAGGGGAAGTCGCACACCGCCGGCAAGGACATCACCGATTTCGCCAAAGCGTTCTTCGAGCGGGTCCGCGACATCAAGGCCAGTCACCCGGACCTCGCACGCGACATCGACGCCTGCGAGAAGTCCATCCGCGAGCGCCTGATGGAGATTCGCGACCACATCCACCTCCTGCCCGGCAAGCAGGAGAAAGACCTGGTCACCTTCCTCGTGATCCAGGGCGTGACCAAGATGGCTGAAGAGGTCCTGGCCGGCTGATCGAAAGTCGACGTGACCAGGCATACCTCGAAACAGTCGGTTGGGACGCGTCGTCGCATCCTCGACGATCTTGCGAGAAATCGCACCTTCTGCCGTTGGACAATCCGTGCAATCCGGACAATCCGTATAATCCGTAGTTCCGTCGGTTGCGGCGGCGCGGAGGCCGCGCGGGGCCATCCCTCCGGTCGGCCCGGAGATGCTCGCCTGCCCGTGCCCCGTCACCGCCGCCAGAGCCGGTCGCGCACCAGGGCGCACCGCTCCAGCGCCGCGGGGTCGCCGCGAAGGTCCTGCTCGAGCGCCCCGAGCCAGGATTCCAGCAGCCAGCGCGTCTCGGTGAACACCGGGTCGTGCCACGGCTCCAGCGGCCGCCGCGCTTCGGCCGCGGCGGGCGCGGCCGCTCCGCCGCTCCCCGGGACGGACCGCGAGGTGAGGCGCCACGGATCGCCCGCGACCGCCCCGGCGTGCCCTTTCTCGCCTCGTCCGGAGGAAGGCGTCGCCAGCCGCTCGAGGATCTCCTGCGCCTTTGCGGTGAGCCGGTTTCCTTCGCGTTCGCGCTGCACTTCGGGACCCACCTGGAAGAGCAGCGCCGCGAGCACCCGGAACCCTGCGACCGCGAGCGGTCCATCGTCCTGGTACGGGCGGGAGGGGGAAAGCGCGCCGCTCCGCTCGAGCGCGGGCTGCAACTCGCGCACCGGTGACGCCGGGGAGGAGAACCGCGTCCCGTCCTCGAGCAGGTCCGCCGCCCGCAGGGCCGCCTGCTCGCCGAACCGGTGCTCGGGCGCGAGGAACGGCTGCCGCCGCGCGATCTCCGGGTCGTCCCGCTGCATGGCCACGTACCAGAGCCAGGCGATCTCCGAAGCCACGCCCGGGTCCGCCGGCTCCTGGTGCGATGCGAGCAGGAGCGACACCAGCGCGTCACATACGTCATCGATCGAGGCCCGTTCCCCCTGAACCAGCGACAGCCGCCCGAGGGTCGCGTAGAGATCGGCGTAGTGCGGGAAGTAGCCTAGATCGGGCGCGTCGTGCAGCCGGGGCACCCACTGCCCCGCCCACCTCGGCCGCAGGCTGCACGCCAGGAAGCGGGCACTGCGCTGCGTCCAGTCGCGCTCCTCCTCCGGCGTCGCCGCCGCCTGCCCGCGCATGAAGCCGGCCACGTGCCAGGTGCGCGATCCATCCACGTTCACGGCCGGAGATCCCCTCCCGGCCCCGCTCCTCCCGGGCAGCACCGCGAGGCCCGTCCACCTCTGCATCCGCAGGGCGTCGTCGCGCTGCACCAGGTCGATCACCCGCTCGCCGAAAAACGTCACCGGCGTGAGCACGAAGCCGACGTACGAGAGCGGCCCGGGCCGCGGCGGCTCCTTTAGCTGCTCCATCCCGAAGAAATTCACCGGACTCGCTGCACCCGTCAGGTCCTCCGCCCCATTCTTCTCCGGCCCGCGATCCGTCAGGCCGTCAGCGCCCGGGCGGCAATTCAGGTACCCCATCACCCAGCGGACGAACTCGGCTTCCTGCCGCGCCCACGGCGCGGGCAGCGTCCCCTCCCCCACGGCTTCCGGCGGCCCGAGTGATTCCTCCTCGGCCGCCGCCGTAGCTCCGCGCTCCGGCTTCGCCCGCGTCAGCTCGGCCAGCGCCTGCTCCGCCGAGCTCAGGTCTCCGATCGTCAATTGCGCGTGCACCCGGCCCAGCTTTCCCCTCGTCGAGCGCGGAAACCGGTGCGCGTGCTCGGAGAACACCACGAAAGCGCGTCGCGGGTTCGCCTCCCGCGCCGTGAGGTAGGCGTATCCCAGCTCGATCAGAAAGTCGTCGAGCGATCCCACCCCCGACACGAAGTCCCCCACCGGCGGCCAGGGCTGGTCGTAGGTCCAGATCTTGTCGAATTCCTGGATCCGCGAAGTCGCCTCGGCCGCCGCCGGCCCGCCATCGCACCGGCCCTCGATCGGCGCCCGGTGCGTCTCCACCACTTGCGTCTTCAGCTCGTGGTGCATCTCGCTCCACCGCTCGGGCGCCCAGCGCGCGGGCTGGTCGAAGGCGCAGCCCGCCAGGAGCCACAGGCCCAGGAACCCGATCCGGCGCCAAAGCCGCGGGGTCGTGCGGCATCGACTGCTGCCGTGACCAGGCATAAGCCCTAAACGATGGTCGCATCCCGTCGTCGTGCTTTGCCCTTGCCCTTGCCCTTGCCCTTGCCCTTGCCCTTGCCCCTGCCCTTGCCCTCTCTCGTCGGGAAGCGGGCAAGGACAAGGCGGTCCGTCTAGCGTCAATGCCTCGTCACGACTGCTGCGCATCGTCCCCTACTTTCCTTTCGGCATGCTGGGGACCACGACGATCCGGAACGCCATCTTGCCCGGCGGGTCCTGGTCGAACCGTCTGACCTGCCAGACGCGCTGCAAGCGGAGGTCCCAGTACCCGGCCCCAGCGACCCGCGACTCGCGTCCGTCGTCGTCGAGCACCCACTCGGCGAATCGTCCGGCCAGCGTGCGGAAGCCGAACGGGCTCGAGTCCCGCCCGGGGTCGGCGCCGTCCGGGCCGCGCAGAATCTTCGCCTCGTCGCGCTCGCCCGGCCGATCGTTCCCCCAGGGAAAGATCCGCCCGTCCTTGCCGCGCGCCGCCGCCTCCCACTCCCGCTGGGTCGGCAGCCGGATCTCCACGGCCGAATACCGCCGCGCCGTCATCTGGGAGAATGCCGCGAGCTCCGGAGCCAGCTTGGCCCGCGCCTCCTCGCCGTGCTTCGTCGCGACCTCGGCCGCCCGCCGTCGCGCTTCGGCGAAGCTCGCCCCCGGCTCCTCGAGCGGGATCTCCTCGGTCATCCAGAAGGCGATCGGGCCGCGCAGCACCAGATCCTCTCCCGTCGTCCCCGGATCGCCCGACCACCAGTAGTCCAGCAGGACCATGCGCCCGGTGAACGGGCCGATCTTGACTTCGCGCGCCGGCAGCTCGCCGGCCGAGCGGCTGCGCGGCAGCTCGACCACGTCCTCCCAGCGCGTCTCCCACTCGACCAGCTCCCGCTGCAGCGTGGGCAGCCCGCCCTGGCGCTCGACCTCGCGCTTCGCCTCGGTGATCAGCCGCGCGAAAACGCGCGACTCGCTCAGGCGGATCGGCAAGTCGAGCGAGCTCCAGTTGGAAAGGCGGTCCCGCGCCGCCAGCCGCAGGTTGACCGCGGCAAGCACCTGGATCGCCGCGCCCAGCTCGCGTCCGAGCCTGGCCGCCTCGGTGCAGAATCGTTCCTGCGCGAGGTCGATCTCCTTCGCCTCCGCATCCGTCAGCAGCTGCCGACTGCGGCTGCAGGTTCGGACGAACTCCTCCACGAGCATCCGACCGCGGGCCGAGGCGGCCTGCAGCGCCGCGATCGTCTCCAGGAGCGGGTCGGACTCCGCCGAGCGGGCGAGCCAGCGGTCGCGGGCGAGCAGCCCGAGCGCCTCGCGTCCCAGCGCCTCGAGGTCCTCCTCCGCCGTACGCCGGGCGCCCGCGAGCCAGGCGCGCACCTCCTCCTGTCGGGCCCGTTCCGACTCGCGCAGACCGGTGATCTCCCCCTGCTTGGCGGCCACGGCATGGTCCCGCTCATCGCGTTGCTCGCGCACGGTCTGGTCCATTTCCGCCTTGTCGGCGTCTCTCTTGCTCCGGGCGTCGAGCCAGCCCACACCCGCCACCACGCCGAACACCATGCCGGCGGCGCCGATCGCCGTGATCAGCGGGTGTGCCCGGACCAGGTCGAAGTAGATCCGTTGGCGCGGGGTGTACTCCGCGGCGACCAGGGGCCGCGCGTCGAGCCAGTGTTCGAGGTCGGCCCCGAGCTCGAGCGCGGTCGGATAGCGCCCGCTGCGGTCCACGCTGCACGCGCGTTGCACCAGTCCGCGCAACTCGGGCGGCAGCTTTTCCGTCCCGAAGAGGAGCTTGCGGAAGTACTGCTCGTCGGGCCAGGCCGGCACGCCCTCGCCCAGGATCCCCTCGAACTGCTCGACGAACGGCCGGTCCTCGCCGTTGAACCGGCGGCCGCACAGACAGAAGTAGAGCGACATCCCGAGCGAGAAGACATCGTAGCGGCGATCCAGCCATTCGCCGCTCCAGGCTTCCGGCGGCAGAAAGCCGGGAGCGCCCACCACCAGCGTCTCCTCCTGGGCCTCCCGCCCGCCCGGCATCCGGCCGAACCGGCTCGCCAGCCCGAAGTCCGCCAGCACCGCGTATCCCACCTCGGCGATCTGGTCCTGCCGCGTGAGCGCTCCCAACTGCGCCTGGGTGAGCAGGATGTTCGACGGGCGCATGTCGCGGTGGATGATCCCCTCTTCGTGCACCGCGTCGAGCACGCGCGCGATCGCGAGGTGGATGCGCACCACCGCACGCTCCGAGAGCGGTACCTTGTGCGTCAGGCGGTGGGCGAGCGAGATGCCTTCCACGTAGTCGGTGACCATGTAGAGCGTCGGCCGATCGCGCCCGGCAACCTCGCCGACCTCGCGCACGCGGGCGAGGCCGGCCTTGGTCAACTGCGAGCGCGTGTCGCCGTCGAGGCGGAAGAACTTGGGCAGCTGCCGCAGCAACTCCAGGTCGGCCGCCGCCTGCTCCGGGATCTCCTTGATCGCCACCCGGTCCCCGGGATTGTCCTGGGCGTGCCCGCGCCACACCGGCCCGAGGATGGTCTGGCCGAGGCAGCGCTCGAGGACGTACCCGCCGACGGCCGTGCCTTCCTGCCATTCCTGCGCGGCCGGCCGCGTCTCCTGCGGTCGCACGGAGCCTTCTCCTTTCGCCGCGCGCGCCGAGGGCGGCGCAGCTTTGATCACCGAAGTCCCCGGGACGCTCACGCTCCCATGCCAGCGCGCCCCCGCCCAGCCGGTGGGAATCGCGTCGCCGCACTTCTGCGCCGCGAACCAGCCCCAGAGCCCGCCCACCAGCATGGCACTGAAGAGGCCGGGGAACCAGCCGCCCAGGTGCGGCAGGTCCAGCTTCCACGCCACCAGCAGGTCGTAGAGCTTCCCCTCCCCCTGCGTGGCATAGAGCCAGCCGTCGCCCCCGGCCCAACCGAAGCGCCAGAGCACGAAGGCGGCCAGCGCCATCGCGAATCCGACCGCGCCCCCGACGGCCGACCGCTTCACCCAGGCCGGAGGCTTCACCGGGCCGTGCTTGTACGACCAGTATTGGTACAGCGCGAGCAGGATCGCTCCGCTCGCCGCCCCCGAGATCGCGAGGAAGAAATACCCGAGCGAGAGCGGCACCGACCAGTGCTTGAGCGCCTTGCCCCCTTCGAGCAGCAACCCGACCCCGACGCCGTGGAGCGGAAGCGTCGCATAGAGGCCGACGAAGTACCAGTGCCGCGCGACCAGATCGGGCAGCCGGTCGCGGATCCGCGCGGTCGCCGCCGCCAGGCAGGCGCCCAGTCCCAGCACCACCCCGTCCGAGCTGTACACCGGCTCGATCGTGCCGGGCAGCGCCTCGATCACCCGCTGAACGACGAAATACCCTGCGACCGCCGCCGCTTGGACGCCCAGGTAGCGCCGGGTCCCGAGCAGGCGGTAGAGGTCGCGCGTGAACCAGAGGAACGGCGCGACGAAAAACGTGTGGATGGCGGTGGTCGCGAACAGACAGGTGAGCACCTTCTGCCATTCGGCCAGAGTCTCGCCTTCGTGGCCGTGGAGCACCGAACCGAGGAAAAGCCATGCCGCCACGTTCACGGCCATGAGCCCGACCACCAGCCAGGGCTTTCGCTGCTCGGCCATGTGGTGGAATTGCGCCTCGAAGCGGCGCATGTGGATCCAACCCACGTCGCCGCGGGTGGGCGGCGTGGTCTTCCGCCGCTCCGGCAAGCTCCAGTCGGTCAGCACCCGCCGCAAGTCGTTCAGGTCCGGGCGGACGTCGCGCGGCACCCGCTCCCAGCGGATGGAGGGCACGGGCTCCCCGCCGTCCGCGTCGATCACGATCCAGCGCAGGGTGAACCGGGCCTTGTGCCCGTGGACCTTTTCCTCGATCACTCCGGTGGGCAGCGCTTCGGCCAGCCGGCGCGGGCCGAACACGAGGCAGTTGACGATCAGGTCCTGCGGCGTCTCTCCCTCGAAGGCCTGGGTCCACCGGCGGGTGCCCTGTCCGCCGTCTTCCGCGGGGTGGAGCGCGCTCATCGCGCCGCGGTAGACCGAGCGCAGCTTTTCGCGCGCCCGTTCCGCGTCGCCGTCGCGCGCGTCGACCAGGCCGAGCACGGTGTGGCCGACGATGTGGTCGAGGATCATCAGGTAGCGCAGGCTGAACTTCCAGATCTTGCGGCCGTCCTCGCGGATGCCGATCCACTGCACCGGGTCGGACGGCTCGGGAAAGTGGTCGCCGGCGCAGTGGAAGCGGATCCCCGCCGATTCGAGCGAGTGCACGACGTGGGAGACGATCTCGGCCCAGGAGCGGCTTTCCAGGGGCGGAGCCGCGGCGGGGCCGGACGAGGTGGGAGCCGGCGCGCCCGGGGCGGAGTCGGCCGCTTCCGCTTCGGGAAGGGTCGATTCGCCGGCGGAAATCTGCGAGGAGTCGGCAATCATGGCCGGAAAAGTATAGCGGAAGCAGCGGGCAGGGGCCAGAAGTCGCCGCTCACTCCGCCAGGAAGCGTCCCACGCGGGTCACGTAGTCGGCCGACTCCAGGCTTTCGACGTGGCCGGCGCCCTCGTTGAGCCACAGTACGGCGCGCCGTTCCGCGGCCTCGAACAGGCGCTGCGACTCGGTTGGGGGGATCATCCGATCGGCGGCGCCGTGGATGAGCATGAGGGGCTTGCGGGCGAGTTCTCGGCCGTACCGTCCCGGGTTGAACTCGGCGTAGTCGACCCCGGTCCACAACCAGGCGTAGAACCGTCCCACGTGCCAGAGGAATCCGGCGAACGGGCCGAAGGGCCGCAGGAAGACGGAGCGGCCGACCACCTGGCCCTCGGCGAAGGCGGAGTCGAGGACGATCTTGTCGAACAGGTGCCGCTCGGCCTCGGCGCGGATGACGGCGGCGGCGCCCATCGAGTAGGCGAGAGCGTACACGCGGCGGCCCGGGTGGTGGGCCCGAAGCCACTCTCCCGCTGCTACCACTTCACGCCATTCCACCGCCCCGAAAGTGACGGTGTGTCCGCCGCTGTCGCCGTGGCCGCGGAAGTCGAACACCAGGGCGGCATACCCGAGGTTGTGGGCCAGATCGACCGCGTTGAGGACGTTGGACTTGTTCGCATTGAGGCCGTGGGCGACCAGCACCACGGGCGTCGTCGGGTTGCCGTGCGGAACGAACCAGCCCGACATGGTCATGCCCTCGCATTCGAAGGCGACATCCTGGTACTCCAGGCGCAGGTTGGCCGGCGTGTAGACGTTGGCGACGCGTTGCGGGTGGAGCACGATGGTGATGAAGAAGAAGGGAAAGGCGACGACCATGAGGATGGCGAGGTGGGCCGTGACCCGGCCGATGCGGTGCCAGCGGCTGCCGCACCCGATCAGCCGGCGCAGCGTGTAATCGAGGCAGAAGTCGAACCCGCGCACGAGCAGGAGGAGGATCGCCATCGCGGCGGAGTCCCACAGCATCGCGCCGAGGGGGTAGCGTCCGCCGACGACGCGGGCGAGATACCCGCCGCGGATCCAAACGGTGGCGACGAGGAGGACGACGAAGACGACGGCGCGGACGGTATGGCGGCCGGCGCTGGGGGTCCTGATTGCGACCATGGTCTCTCGATCCTGCGTCGTATGTGTCGCGCGCCCTTATACCATTATCGGTAGATCGCGGTACCGGCCTGTGTGCGGACGCGCGGACGGTCGCCGGTGGTGCGCCGGCCATCGAAGGGCGGCCCGCCGAATGCGGCCAAACCGCGCCGCGGCGGACCCCACTCCGTCGTTCGATGCCCGCGGTCCAGGATCACGCGCCCGTGGGCCGCAGGGTCGGAGGAGGATTTGCAGGGCGAGCTGCAGAAACGCGCGTCGAAGCACAAGCTCGACGACCGCTGGGTCGCCAAGTTCTTCCGGCCCGCCAAACGCCGCGCCCGGCCCGAACCGGCGGACAAAGACGGCGACGAGACCCCGCCCGCGAAGTAGCCGGCGCGGGCGCCATCGCCGTCGTCGTGATGCTCATTCTGTTGCTCCGGAGGCGGCCGTGATGGTCTCCCGAGCAGGTCACGGCGGCGTTCGGGCGTTCGGGTTTCTTGAGTTGGCGCGGAGGCGGAGGTAGTGGTAGGATGCGGGGTGTGGGAGAATCAAGCCCGCACCGGAGACCTCGATGACACACGCTGAATTGCTCGCCCGAATTTCGATCAACCCGAAGATCTGCTTCGGCAAGCCGTGTATCCGCGGACATCGCATCTGGGTATCGCTCGTCCTGGACATGCTGGCGAGCGGTTGCAGCCATAGGGAGTTGCTCGACAACTACCCGGGAATCGAGGAAGCCGACATCCTGGCCTGCCTCGCCTACGGCGCCGAGATGTCGCGCGAACGGTACGTGGACGTGCCGCTGGAGACACAGGCGTGAAGATCAAGCTCGACGAGAACCTCGGCGAGCGGGGCGCGAACCTCTTCCGGGCGGCCGGGCACGACGTCTCCACCGTGGCTTCACAAGGCCTTTGCTCGGCCGCGGACGATGCCGTGATTTCCGCCTGCCGGACCGAGCTCAGATGCCTCGTCACGCTCGACCTGGACTTCGGCAATGTGCTTCTGTTCAAGCCCTGGGAGTACGCCGGGATCGCAGTGCTGCGACTCGCGTCGAAACCGACGGATGCCGACCTCCGGATCGCCTGCAAGACCCTGATCGTCGGCCTGACAGGTTCCGAGATCGCGGGCAAACTCTGGATCGTCGAGCGCGGTCGCATCCGGGAATACCGCCCCGACCTGGCGCCCGACAGCCCTTGAATCCGACCTCGACCTGGCCGGGGACATGCGCAAAGGGGTGGCCGCGGCGGTCGGCGGCGCGGGCACGAGCCGGTGCTGCGCATGCAGCGGGCCGGCCCGCCGGGCGGACCGATTGTGAGGAGGACGAGCGTGGACAGTTGGCTTGCGACGCGTGTAGTCTGTGCGCCAGGCGACGGCGCACGGGCAAGGGCAAGGGCAAGGGCCACGGGAGCCGCCGCGCAGGACCGGTCGTGCACCCTCCCTCCGCGGTCTGATTGACTCACCCGCCCGCCCCGGCTATTCTCCCGTCATGTGCCCGCGCTTCCGTTCTCCCCTCCTGCTCCTGTGCGCGGCGGTCTGGCTCCACTGCGCCGCTCCCGTAGTTGCGCAGACCCCCACCGTCCTCGAAAAATGGCAGCAGGACCTGAAGAGCGCGGACCCGGCGGTGCGCATCGCGGCGATCCAACACGCCCCCCGGAGCGGGCCTTATTCCGCCGGGAGACGGGAGGCCCTGCTCGCCCTCCGCGCCGATCCGGTCGAGCGGGTGCGGGTAGCGTTGGCGCGGGCCCTGCTCGCCTTTCCCGACGAGCACCTGGCGGCGGACTGGAAGGAGATGGCGCACGACCCCGCGCCCGCCGTGCGCGCGGAGGCGATTGCGTCGCTTCCCGTAGTCCAGCTCGGGGCATTCGGGATCGAGGCCCTCGCGTACCAGCTCAACGACGACGACGCCGAAGTCCGCGAGGCCGCGGCCCGCAGACTCGCCGGATTCTGGGAGGGGCGCCAGGTCGTCGACGGAGATCTGTGGGCGCGGTTGTCCGACCGATTTGAACGGATCGTCGTCCGGCTCGAGGACGACAGCCCGAAGGTGCGCGGCGCGGTGGTCGAGTTTCTCGGCGCGGGACTGAACGTGCCCAGCCAGCCTCAGCCGTTGCGCGCGCGCTTCGAGCAGGAGCTCAAGGCGGCCCTGGGCGACGCCGACATGGACGTGAGGTCCCAAGCCGCCCTGCGGCTCGGCC
>ORJL011371899.1_pt1 | contig 12964 bp, 16 predicted proteins | sample 1779941 | NCBI WGS metagenome assembly ORJL01 (sample SAMEA104232317, study PRJEB22302) | groundwater metagenome | biome: forest; feature: aquifer; material: groundwater | place: USA | collected 2011-08-07 | depth 5.8 m
CGCCGATCGTGGCGTTGACCGCGAACAGTTCCGACGCTGACCGGCAGAAGTGTTTTGCGGCCGGCATGTGTGATTTCATCGGCAAACCCGTGCGCCAGGCCGAGCTGGCTCGCGTGGTGAAGCGCTGGGCGCCGGCGCCGCACGTCGCCGCGAATTGATGCGCGGGCCGATGGTCCAGCTGCCTTCGGGCGAACCGGAACGATTTTTGGTGCTCGGGAAGGGACTCGAACCCGCGACGCGGACTCCTGCGACATTGCGCCGATCCGCGATTTCTTCCCTCTGCACCTCTGTCAGAGCAGGTTTACTGCTCCGACTTGGTTTCATGGTTGCGCGGCAAAGTAAGGCAACGCGCGGCACGCTAAACAAGCCTTTTGGCATGCTCGTGGCATGCCCGCCGCTTAGTTTTTTACGGCCAAAGCCACGCTCGAATTTTGGCCCTAGCGCTACGCGACGCGACCATCAGTGCCGGAGCGGCGAGCAAGAGAGCGAACGTCGACGGTTCGGGGACGGCGGTAACGGAAACGGAGTCGATGAAAAGGTCAGTGTTCGGGTTCGATCCGGAGATGTCGGTGAAGCGGAGGGTCGTGGCGCCGGAGTTGGCGACGAAGGAGAATGTCGCCATCGCGTAGCCCACTGAATCCGGCGGGCTCGCGGCGAGCGTGGAGAGGATGCCGTTGCCGGCGCCGAAGATTTCGGCTTTGAGCCCCAGCGCCTGGTTGAAGAAGCCGTTGTTGCGACCGATCGCGAATGCGACGGAATACGCTTGGCCGATCGTGGTGGCGAACGTCTGCTCGATCAATGTCCCCGGCGCCGGGTTGTTGCCGTTGAAGCCAAAGTGCTGGTTACCGTCGAAGGGCGTAAGGCCGAAGTCGGTGCCGACAACCAGCCCGGCATTACCTGTGCCGCCGGTCGACGCGCCGGACCAGCCGGTGAAGGAGAACGAACCGAAATAGTTTTGCGTGGAGGTCAGAACCGGCGCCTCAAACGATCCGTTTACGATGATCTGCGCCGAGCAACTCGCCGCAGCGAGCGCGATGATTAGGAGCCAGCGGTGCGGTTTCATTAGTGAGGACGGGCCGTTCGCATGGTGCCACCGCAGGCAAGCAATAACGACAAAAAACCCGCGCCGGTGAAGGCGCGGGTGGTTAAATCGATCGGGGCTGCAGTGCGCGATCGTCAGTTCGCGCCTGATGGCCGGATTTCAGCGCCAGACTCGAGGTCGTGCGCGTACGCAGAACATGCCGCAACCGCAGCGGCAGTGATGTGTTCGCTCAGCCAATCGTCCCACGTCTTGCCGTCGATGTCTGCCGAGGCGCGGGCGATCACGTACACGTCGCGCGGCACCTTTCCGCCGATGGCAACCCACTTGGACCGCGGCTCCGGTGCGGGCACCCGCGTACCGTTACGCTCGCCCCACGCCTTCTGCCGCTCACCGGCCATGACGCTGGCAACGCGGGTGTTCTTTTCCGGCCATAGCCTCACCAGCTTGCGGTACACCGATGCCATCTGGCCAATGTCGAATGAGGCGCCGCTCGGTGGGGCGGATTGAATTGCGTCGATCCACTTCTCGCCGCGCGGTAATTCGCCGGCGGCGCCGACCGGGCTTCCGCTCTCAAGGATCGTTTCAATCGATGACAACAGGACGTCGAGCTGGTCCCGGGTGAGGTCTAGCGTGACACTGAACGTTTTCATATGGTGACAGTAGGAGGGCCGGATGCAGGTGGCTTGGACGGACGCACGTGAGCGCGCCTCGGCTTTCGCCGACCGCCCCACACCCGGCCCAATTCTGTCGTTCTGGTTTACCCACGTTTTTAACCTTCCGGCCGGAGCGTCGCCGTCCAAAGCGGCGCATCCGACCTCGGCGGCGAGCGTGGCAGACGGCGGGGCGAAGGCAACCGCGGATTGCGTGGAACGCGCGGCGCCCCTTTCCATGCGCCGCGCGTGCGCCAGGATGCGCGCAGAGCAGGCGCCGAGGGTGAAGGTGGCGGGTGGGTCGCATCGGGCCTGGCGGTCGGGCCGGCGATGCGAGAGATTTGGCAACAATTGTTGTCACCACTTCGGCGGGTCGCATCGGGCTTGGCGGTCGGGCCGGCGATGCGAGGGGATCGGTTCCACGTCGGCACCGATCTTTTGTTTCGTCGCATCGGGCTTGGCGGTCGGGCCGGCGATGCGAGCGCGGAGTGCGTGGAACGCGCGGCGCCCATTTCCATGCGCCGCGCGTGCGCCGCAGCGCGACAAAATCCACCGGGCGGGACCCCATCCCCCCATCCCTCGTCACCCGCGGGCAATAAAGCCCGCGTTCGTCAGGCCCGCGGCGATGCGCTCGACGGCGGTGGTGGTGCGACTCGAACTGTCCTTGAGGTCGCGGAGCGCCTTGTCGGTCAGCGCGTCGCCGAAGGCGAAGCGCGCGGCATCCTCGCCGTGCGCGGCGGCAAAGCTGCCGACCCTGAACCGATCCGCCAGCTCGCGTTCGACGTTGGCAATTTCGTTTTGCAGGACGTAGAACATGGGATTGCGAGCCTGGGCGATGGGGCGCATCGCATCCTCCTGTTGGAGGACGTCGAACTGCGACTGCAGCCGCGAGAGCACGCCCCTCAGTGCGGTGGTGCTCTGGTCGGAGTAATCAGCACCAGTGCGACCGATGGCGACGCTCAACTGCTCGGCCGCGTGAACGACATCCTCGGCAGCGGCCGAGAGGTCGTCGGCCGCATCGGAGACCGCCTCCGCGCCGGTCTTGGCCGCGTTTTCGATATGATCACCGGCGTGGCGCATTTTCTCCAAATCTTCGCGGAAATCGACCTCGTTGAGTTCATCGACGATCTCCTGCTGGTCCTTGATCAGGGTATCCCAGTAATCGCCGATGTCCTTTTTGAACGTGCTGGGTGACGTGTTCGCGATCGCCTTGGTGATTTCGTCGGCCACAGATGCCCCCGCGGACTTCAGATCGTCGATCGACTTGACGTCGATCGTGAGTCCTTTGTCGCGGAGCCACTGCGGGATGATGCTGTTGAACTGCTCGGCAACAAACCCGATGGCGTCGAGGAACCCATCGCGGAAATAATTTATCGTGCCTTTGAGGGCGCCCCACACCACGGCGAGGATGAGTTCGCCGGCCTCGTAGATCGCATCGGCGATGCCGCCGCCGAATTGCCCCACGATTTTCATGAACTGAAAAAGTAGGAGCTTGAGCCCCTCCTCGCTTCGGAAATTCACGATGACCTCGCCAACGGCAATGGTCGCGCGCTTTTTGAATTCCTCGATCGCGCTCATCGCGCTTTCCAGTCCGGCGATGGTGGAGTCATTGAAAACGTGACCTGCATCCCGCGCCTTCTGCGCGACAGCGTCGAAGCCATCTACGCCGAGCTCGGTCAGGGAGTTGATGAGTTGCGGGCCCACCTTGGCGCCGAAGATATCGGCGACGGCATTGTAGGCCGCCTGCTGGTTCTTGGCGCCCACCATGCCGTGGGCGATGGCCTCGAGCTTTTCCTCGAGCGGCAGCCGCTCGATCTCCTTGAGATTCACGCCGAGCTTGCGGAAAGCGTCCTGCAATTTCTCGTTGCCCTCGGCGGCCTCCTGGGTGGAGAGGCGGGTTTTTTCGAGCGCCTTGCGCAGCGTCTCCTGGCTCTCGTTGTTGCGCAGCGCGAGCGAGTCGAGCGCCTGCAGGTGCTCGACATTGATGCCGATCTCCAGCGAGGACTTTTTCAGTTCGCTCGCGAGGTCGGCGGCGCCCTTCACTAAACTCGAAAAAACTGCTGTACCGCCGATCGCCGCGACCACGCCTCGCCAATCCGTCGCAAAATCGTTTACGTTTTTGCGCAGCGATCGGAGTTCGGTCTTTACGCCGGTGGCGTCGAGACCGAAGACGGCTTTGAGGGAAAAATCAGACATGAGATTGGTCCTAGTAGGCGCCCGGCGCGGGATCGCGTTCGCCCTGGCGGAGGTGAATGGCTTCCAGTCTTTGGGCGGCGCGGGCGCGGCGGACGCGTTCGTGGAAATCGCGGAGCATCTGCCGACCGCGGATCGGGTGCCGAAGGAGCACGCAAATAGTGACGATGACGCCGACGCCGATGCCAAGGCATCCGCCGAGAAACTGTAGCATTTTCAGGAGTGGCATAACTTTGATTTACTGGGGGGGGGCGAAAGTGACGCCAGCGGCGCGTCGGGAATGCGACTACGGGAGACCAAGAGGGCTCGCAGATTTTTCGGCACCGCTGGCGGACTTCAGGTGAACCGAACACCTGAAGAGTTTACCGCGCCCCACTGCGGGAGGCTCCATCCCAGCACGAGCAACCACGCTGGTGCCAGGACCCCTCGCATAGCGCTTCATGGCCGGCGCGCGGAAGTGTTGGATAAAGAAGAGACACCCGCGCCGGCTGGGCACCGATCCAAACGCATGTCCACATGCTTGAAACAGGCCGGCGCGGGTGAGAGTGGTTTAGGCGGCGCGGGCCGTGGCGATTTCGACAGCGGTCTTTGCCGTACCGACTGCGGTCGCATCCGGCGCAGTAACGTCGGCGGCAACCTTGGCAGCCTCCGTGAAACCGCCTCCGAAGATTTGGCCCAGCGCGATTTCCATGCTGTAGTGCCACGACAAATCCATCGGCCTGCCAATTTCCGCGCGCAAACGCGCGATGGCATTGTCCAACCCCGCGGCCAAAGGACTGCACGGCGCACGGTATTTGGCCGTGATCGAATCTGCGGTGGCGAGCGTCGCTCGGTCTGCGGCCAGTTCGTCGAGGACGGACTGACACGCCTGGACGGAGAGCGCACTGACTTGAGATTCCAAGCGCGCGCGGATGCAACGGCCTAGCCGTTGCTCGACATTCGCCTTCTCGGCTTCCGTCGCGTCGGAGTTCTCGAAATGAAAACCCTCCGCGTCGGTGATCGGAAAGCCGAGTGCGGCGAGTTCGTTGCGCGTCTGCTGATATCGCAGCCAGGACCGCAGCCCGCGGACGAGGCCGGTGGCGTGGCGATATTCGCGGAGGAAGCCGCGGATCGTTTCCGCGGCACCGGGTATTGCGGTGGCCGCCGCGTGAAACCGTGGCTGGGTGTCGACGTGGAATTCGGGCGCTGGTCCGTCGAAATGATTGCTGGGGGTGGCCTTTTCGGAGGCGAGAATGCGATCGCGAAGAGAAGACATGGCGGACGGTGCTTGTTTTGAGGTGGAGGTGGAGGGTTGGAACGAAAGGTACTTTACCGCGCGCGGCGCTGGCTGCGGAACGCGGACCAGATCGCGGTTTCATTGGCCGCCAGGAAGTCACGGCGGGCTTGGCCGGGGGCCATCGCCTGGTACTCGGCGACCACTGCGGCTTGCTCTGGCGTGAGCGCGTTGGCGCGGCGCGTATGTTCGCGCACCAGCTCCGCGCGATGCTCGCTGAAAAACGCTTGGCGTGCCGAACCAGTCAGGCGCTCGTAATTCGCGTAGATCGCAGCGTCGGTGTTGGCGGCCGGCGGCAGCGTCTCGGCCTTTGCCAAGTCCGCGGCGCCGCGCGCGCGCATCTTCGAGCGAAAGTCCGCGCGGACGGCTGCTATCCGCGTCTCGTTTGATTCCGGCGCGGCGGCCGGGGTGACGGAAGCATCGGAAGGGATAAGTGCGACGATGGCGGCGAGCCGTTCGTTGGCTTGGGGGAGCGTCCGCACGCGGTCCTCGCCGAAATAGGCGGCCTTCGCGACGCCGGTGATCTTGGCGCCGAGGTCCGAAAAGTCGCCGGGGAGCGACTTGGCGAGAGCTTCGATCGTGCTGAATGTGTCAAGCGCACGACTGAGTGTTGCCGGCGGCATGGCCGCGAGAGTGGTGATGGTGGCGAGGATGGCAGCCGGCGGCTGCGGGGCGGTGGGGGTACTCATGAAACGATAATGGGTTGGCGGTCGTGGGGCGGCAGAATGCGCGCGAGTTGGATCGCAGTTTCCGGGAGAAAAAGCGGGAACAGCCGCCCGCGGCCGTCGAGCCACACCTCAGCGGAGATGGTGCCGCGAGCGAGTTCGCGCATCACGGCGTCGCGGTGAACCTTGGCGAGCTCGCTGATGCCGTTCGCGGAAAGCACAACCTTCCGTGGCGCGGTTAGCTGGCGGGCGGATTTGGCGAGGGGCATACCATAGCCCGCCGTGTCAACGTTTGCGGAAACGTCCGCTTTGTTGTCGCGCCCTGCGCTCAAACGAAACGAGACGAAACGGCCGCTTTACCTACCGCGCGCGCAAAAGCGACGCGAGTCGCGTTACCTCCGGCTAGGCCGCCTTTTTAAGAGATTCCTTGCCACCCCCCCGGGGGTTAGCCGACGGCCGTTCCTCTGCTTTAATCGCGGCCACCCATGCGGCCTCCTGCTCCGCCAGCGTGAGGTCATCCCATGCCGCGCGAGCGCCCCGCCATCCGGACGGCGGCGGCGAGTGGATTATTGCAGACGCCCAAATGTCGTCCTGTTCTTCGACCGTGAGACGCTGCCACTCACGCCCAATGTATGGAGGCAAATGCTTCCATGATTCCCATACGATTGGCGAGCGCCGCGCCTCGGCATTGGATTCCCGCGAGGGATCACAAGCCGGGGCTACAGTCCCCGGCTTGTGGTCCCCGCGGGCCTTGCTGGATTCCCCGTCTAATGGCTCCCCGTCCAGTCTGCTGCTGCGTTTAGCAGCAGCGGACTGGACGGCCTTCAATGGACTACCTTCGTGGCTACTCGTTTGCGCTGGGTGGTGGCTCTCGTTTGCGCCGGGTGGTGGCTCTCGTTTGCGCCGGGTGGTGGCTCTCGTTTGCGCCGGGTGCGTGCTAAGAGCGGTCGGTACGATCACCCGAAAGTGATTGCTTCGACCAGGCACCGGGCGCCGCTCAACCAGTCCGAAAACCTCGAGCCGATTGAGCACGCGCCACAGGGTGTTGCGGCTGACGTCGCACGTTGTCGCAATGCTTGCGGCGGCGGGATAAGACCATCCCTCGCGATCGCCGCGCCGGCAGAGATGCGCGTACACGCGAAACTCCTCCTTCGTTAATCCAAGGTCGTCGAGCCATGCGGGAATCAGAGGGCGAAGCATTCGCTGATGCTTCTTCCCCTGCTCTTGATCTGCGGTGCCATAATTTTCCGGTGGCGCCCCGCTTGGCCCAAAATTCGAATTCGGGTTTGGGTCCGAGTTCATGCGGCCTTTCGCTTCGAGTTCAGCGTGCGGCTTGCGGCCTCTGCGAGCTTCGCCCGCTTCAGCGCGTTGTCGAATATCTGCCGGCAGCCGATGCGCGCCAGGACGTCGCGGTAAACCCTCGACACGGCGGCCACCGTGACGCCGAGCTCGTCGGCAATTTCCTGAAACGACCTGGGCTCGATCTGCGCGACGTAACGAAGCGCGGCCACGCGCAGCTCCCACGTCGTCCGCTCGCGCGGCGTCATGTGCGCGAGGATGTCGGCCGGCTCCCCATCAAACGCGGTCTCGCGCCAACCATTTACGATCGGGACTACGGTCGCGCCCTCGCCGAATCCATCGTCGCGGCTGCCTCCTTCGAAAAATGGCCGGCGGGAATTGTTGATAGCCCGTTCATCTATAGTTTCGGATGCTTCGTGCGAGGCGTCTTCGGCAGCCAGGCTGAAGACGCCTTTTCTTTGGGCGTTCATGGCTCCACCTCTCGACCGTGCCACTTGCGCGTGGCAGCATCGTAAACGATGGCGCCGCTGCGGTAGAATGCGCGGAAAAGCCAAAGTCGGACGTCGGGGTCGCCGGTCAAGTATTCGAGAAGATGCGACCGCGCCTGATCGAAGGGTTCGCCGATTTCACGGCCGACCCAATGCGCCAGCGGCGGGCATTGTGCTGCAGCAGCGAACGCGCGTCGCGCGTGTTCGCCTGCTTTGATTATCGGCCGCCTGCGCGACCGCGGGAGTAGTGTCTTAGTTTCGGATCCTTTTTTCATTGCGATGGGAGCCAGCCCATCGCGTTCGTTGGGTTACGTGCCTAAAATCGCGGGTTTCCTAACGTTCATGCTGCTTTGGCGTCGACGCGACGTGCATCCGCGTCTTCAGCGCGGCGCGAACTTCGCTCACGCTGTAACGAATCACGCCAGGCGAAATCCGGTAGAACGGAATCAATCGCCGCGCGCGCTGATAGCGGAGCCATCGCGGGGAAGGCCGAGCGTCCTCGATGAATATCTCCGCGAGTAGCTGCCGATCGCTGACGAGTTGTTCGCTGGTTTCCATTTTTTGCCGTGTTGGGTTTCTGTCTTCCAAAAAAGGCTCTGAGGATGGTCGGTCAAGTGTGTTACTATCCAAAACATATTTTTTTAGGATCGGGTCATTGTACCGGCTTGCACTGGCTTGCGCTGGCTTGCAATGGCTTGCAATGGCTTGTATTGGACTTGCCTACGGCTGCTATCCGGAGGCTCGGCGCTATCGCCCAAAACGCCTTGGCTTCCGCGTCGGACATGATGTTGAAATAGTGTATTCGTATTATGGATTCCGAATTTCCCGCCTCGAGTGCAGCCTCGCCGACGCTCTTAAACGTCGCGACATGGGCGGAGATCCAAGTGTGGCGCAGTACGTCGTCGCCTAGCGCGAACTTCTTCCGCACCTCCGTCACCAGTGCCTCCATGTTGCGCACGCAAATCGGGTATTGTTTGATCGGATACCGGGTGAGCCACGCGGCGAGCGTCGGCTGGATTTTCACCTGACGAACCGAATCGGTCTTGGCGATTTGCGGCGACAGTTTGATCGCGCCGACTTCCGTGTCGACCGTGCGCGCCGGCTCGTCGAGCTGCCCGATTTTCCAGATTTCGCCGTCCGGAATCGATGGCCGCAGCCCGGCAAACGTCGCCAGAGCGAAATAAGGCACGAGAAATCCGGCCTGGTGCGGCCGGCGCTTGCCGCCGGTGTAGGTCTCGAGGAATTCGAATAGGTCGGCGATCTTCTTCGCCGTTTCGATCTGCGGCAGTCCGCGCGCGACCTTGCGCTGCGGTATCTTCGCGATCGGATTCGTAGATGCCCACCGGCGAACGTCGTCACAGCAGAAATCGAAGAATGCGTTGAAGCAGCCGCGCACGTTGTTCCACGTCTTCGGCATCCACTCTTGCGCGCGCATCTTTGCTTCGATCGCTTCGGTCTTCATCCCGCCCACCGCGGACTCGGGAAACCAACGGAGCAGCATCGCGAGCTTGCGCCCAACGTCGTCTAGGTGAACGTCCTCCACCTCGCCTCGCCGCGTCGCCAGATAGGCGGCTACGGCGTCCTTGGCCGGCTTGGTAACGCATGCCGGCCGGAAGTTGGCGAGGTACCAATCGACAACCTCGCCGAGCGACTTCCCGTCGATTCGCCGAAGCGCACCCTCCGCGTCGGCGACCTGCTCCGGCGTCATCCGGGTATTGATCGCGCGAATCTCACCAAAATTGGCGGCCTGTACCTCCAGCCTCAACTTCTCCCCGATCGCCTCCTCACGCGTTGCAAAGCGCCTACGCACCCGCTCGGCGCCGAGATAGCCGACAACCTGGAATCGTTTGCGCTCAATCCCCCGCTCGCAAGCGGTGAACGGTCGGATCCGAAATCCGGGCGCTTTCATGGAAACCTCCATGTAGGTGCCGCGCCTATCAACAAAGGTGCGGGCGGCATGCCAGCTCGCATGCCGGGAAAGCTGGCATGCAAAAGGGCCTGTTTCGGTTTCTCCTCTGACAGACTGGTGCTCGGGAAGGGACTCGAACCCGGGGCTCGGCTTTTTGGCCGTATCCAGATTCTCCATTCGTGAGCCCGTTTTCAGAGGAGAAATCTCCTCTGAATGGTTGTGCATTGCGAGGAAGACAGTCGCAGCAAAAAGCACTGAAAACAACCTTTTTTGGCAGGGGTTTGGCAGGGGTTGGGCGCGCACACCGCGCATTCCACGGCGACGGAAATCCCCTGCCACCATGGCTCAGAAGTTCCAAGGTGGCCCGGGATTCCCGTGCGTGAACGCGTTTCCCGTGATAGTGTTCCTCTGAACACTTGACCAAGCCAGCGATCTGCATTCGATCCGCGGCATGGAGACGGAAACTTGGCTGGAAAAGGCGGAGCGACTGCGATCGTCGTTGGCGCAACGTCAGGATGGGGCGCCGGCGCCGAGCGATGAGGCGGCGGCGCGGGAGCGGATCACGATTGCGCTTTGGTTGCGGCGGGAGTTTTCCGCTGAGGCGGTACAGGAGGATACGTCGCTGCCGCTCGAGGTTCTTTGATGCCATGGTTTCGGTTCATCGGCGAGGCGCGGGTGACGCTGCATTACCGCAATGGGCGATGTGAGCTGACATTCGCCAACCTGGGCGGGCCTGACAGCTGGGCATGGGTCGCCCAAAAGGACGACAGCCGGACGTCACAGATTGTGCTCGTGCGCCGCGGCAACGTCATGGCGTTGCAGTCGGCGCTGATGATCCACGGCTTCGACGTTGCAAGTGGCAGCGCGGCGGAGCGGGTGATGTTTGCGGCGGTGAAGTGCGGCTATGCCGAGGAGTTGCCGGACGAAGAGCGCTGGCGGACCGAGTTGATCCGGGCACGGTCACGCCGCGGAAAATGAACGCATCTGCGGGCACGCTGCAGTGCGGGCAGGCTTTCTGCCGGCGAAGCCGGCTCGCCCCGGAGGGGCTGGCAAGGAGGAACGCCGAAGGCGTAGTGTCCTTGCCGGCGCCGCAGGGGCATAATCGTGGATCGGCTGCGGCGAAACTGGATGATGACGGAGACGGGTATGCGAGGACTGCGAACTTTCGCCATGCCAGCGTGACGCCGCAGCCGATAATTGACCCGGCAATTCCCGCGAACCCAGCCCGTAGCATTCACGATTCATGACATGACCCTTTCCGGCTGCCTTCTTTCCGGCTGCCCTCGACGGAGTCACTCTTGGTTTAAGGAAAAGACGATTGGAATTTGCATGTGCGTGACCACGTCACGCCCGCCTTTGCGGCCCGGCTTGAATTTCCATTTGCTTACGGCCGCCACGGCGGCGGCTTCAAACTCGCTTCGCGATGATCTGATCGAGTAGGCGTTTTGGACGTTGCCATCGGTGTCGACAAGCAAGTCCACGAGCACTTCACCGGCGATGCCGGCGCGACGCATCTCAAACGGATACTGAGGCCGTGCCTGGAATCGTGGAACTGGCGTCTGGTCGAGCTTGGAAATGTCGAACACGGCCGCGCCACTGAACGACGTCGTGTCGCGCGGGCTGGCTTGAGAAGTCTCCGGTTTAGGCGCCGACTCGCCATCTGCTGCACCACTCGGTGGATTTGGGGCGCCAGAGAGAATTGCGGCTCGGCGAAGAACCTTAGCCAGTTGGTTAGCCGCCTCTTTGTCGCCGACGCGCACGTTTATCTGCATCGGCTTCGTCTCGCGTGGTGGTTGGTCTCCCAGTTGGTAGACCACCATGAGCGCTGCAGCACGATTTGGAAGCGGGGCCAATGGCACATAGTAACTCGGTCGGCGGTGAGTGTATCCGGTTGCGACAGGTGTTTCACGCACCTGAATCTTGCTCACATCAATATCCTTCAAGACCGCTGTGTCGGTGTAGGTCGACGTTCGCGCAGGCGTTCCCGCAACCATTGTCCTGCGGATGGAGAGTTGGCCAGCGGACAGCAGGACGCTTCCGATACTGTGGGTAGCTGTGGCGGGACTTGATTGGCCGTCGTTCTTCAAGCTTACGATCGAAAACGAGCCTAGGCGAGGGAGTTCGTTTTGGAGCCACGCCTGCGTTTCTTCCAGCGAAGGCCCCGAAGAGATGTCCGGGACCTCCGTGTTCGCTGCGACTTTGGCTTCACCAGCCTCCGGAGCCGCCACCGGCGGCTTGGCAGGAGAATCGCTAATCTCGGAGTTCGCTCCTGCGCTGGGCGCCGGCTGCCTACTTTTCGCGGGAGGGTCCACCAAGAGCGCTTTGGACTCGCTGAGAACGCTCATGTCCAAAATCTCGGCGTTTCCCAGATGGAAACTTGCGGGGACGAAGAATCCCGCCGGCTCGAATCTCGTCAGCGCCCCTTTTATGGTCACCTTCTGGCCTTGTTGCACGGAGCTCAACGCGCCGGGATTGCCGGGTGGTGCGGTCGCTTTGATTTCGACGGAGCCCGCGCCGCCCGCTTTGAGGATGATGCCGCCATCTTTTTCAATCTTCGCCACGCTCCACCGGTCGGGGCAGTTGAAACGAAACATCCGGCCCCGGTATTTTTCTCCAAATCGGTCATAATTGAAGGTCGACTGCGTCTGCGTCTGCGTCTCCTGCCGTGTGCCCGTCTGCACAAAGCGGGTCCTTTTCTTGTTATTTTTGTCCACGTATTCCTCGTTGTGGCCGACCGGCACGTTCACCGTCACCTGCACCTGTCGGGTGTCGGTGCAGTCCTTTACGATCTGGTCGAAGTCTAGCCAGGGCATAGCCGCGATCTCGCGTGCTCGCGCCTGCACTTGTTCGGCGCGCAAGGCTTCCGCCGCTCGCGCCGTGGCTTGAGCAACTTCGTTCCGCAGCCTGAGCGCCGCGGGATCGTCGGGCTCGGATTCCAGCGCAGCGGCGAGCAGTCTCTGCGATTCAGAGAACTGCGCGGCGTCGAAGGCCACCCGCGCATCCTTCATTGCTTGAACATACTGCTCGCTGAAGAGCTTGGCGGCGAGTCTCGTGGTCTGGCCTTCCAACACCCCAATCGAGTGACGGACGGATTCGTAACCCGACAACCGAAACTCGAGGTCCATATCGCCGGCGTGCACTCGTTCGATCGTCAGGGGCGCTTTGCCAATCTCCTTGCCTTTGCGTAGTACGGTCGCCCCTGGGGGTGTACTACTAAGATTGACTGTGCCGTACCGGAAAACAAACGCGTGTTTGGCCGCGTCCTTTGGCCCAACGTTGATTTCCGCTGCAATTTCGTTCGTCCCGTGAGATTGCCTCGAATTGGTGGACAGAGAACCGAGTTGTTCATGAAGTTCGCGGAGCCCACCGCCTCTGTGCCCGAAGAGGCGGCGGTGGGCGGGAGCGAACTTTGTGAACAACTCGGTTGGGGTGCAGGCGGCGGAAG
>ORJL010359404.1_pt1 | contig 12961 bp, 13 predicted proteins | sample 1779941 | NCBI WGS metagenome assembly ORJL01 (sample SAMEA104232317, study PRJEB22302) | groundwater metagenome | biome: forest; feature: aquifer; material: groundwater | place: USA | collected 2011-08-07 | depth 5.8 m
CCGCCGCACCGCCACACGCCCCCCACCGCCCCCGCGCAGGCGCCGGGCCCGGCAAGAGTCGCGCAAAAGTTCCCCTTGAAGGGGGAGGGCGACAGACTTGCGTGCGCGGTTCGCAGGCCAATTCACGGCGGTCAGGCCGTGGCCCCATTGCCGTGCGTGCCACCGGCCCGTTTCCGGTTTCCCGTTCCCGCGCACTGTAGGGGGTGCGGGAATGGGAAACGGGAAACGGCTCCGACGATCAACGAGTTGCATCGATCGGTGGCGCGTCCGTCGGGCCGCGGAGCGCCAGCGCTCCGTCGCGTTCCTGCGCGCGCGCAGAACACGACGGACAGAGCGTCCACGGCTGATGCGATCGATCACCCGTAGGAGTGCATGCCGGACGCAGCACCGCTTTCACGTCTGGCCGACCTGCTCGGCGATGAATCCCCGAAGCCGTCGGAGCGCACGCGCGACGAGCTGTCCAACTCGGGCGCGGCCGACCCCGAGCTGCTTCCCGATCTCGTCGTACGTGAACCCGAAGATGAACCGCGCCCTGATCATCCATCTGTCGCGCTTCGGGAGACGATCGAGCACGGCCAGGACGACCGCGCTCCGCTCCTCCTCAAGGAGACCCAGGTCCGACAGCCTCGCGGACGTCGGCCCCGGTCGTCCGCTGATCATCCGGGTCAACTGCTTGACCGGGGCGTGCCCGGCCGATATACTCATCGCGGACGTGGAAACCATCGTCCTCGGGGCGATGGAACGCAATGAAGTGCAATTGCTCCCCGCTGGCCTGGCCGAAAGGCCCCCAGCGGGGTTATCATTTAACCACCGCGACGAGAGGAGTCGAGGGTGCCTCCGCTGCCAGCAAACCCGCGTGCCGTCACCTTCATCGACGGGCAGAACCTCTTCTACGCGGTCAAGAACGCCTTCAAGTACATGTTCCCCAACTACGACCCGCGCGCCCTCTCCGAGGCCCTTTGCAAGGCCCGCGGCTGGACGCTCGCGGAGGTGCGCTTCTACACCGGCGTCCCCGACCTCGCGGACGACCCCCTCTGGCACGGCTTCTGGACCAACAAGCTGCGCGCCATGAAGTCGCAGGGTGTCGTCACGTTCCACCGGAGCCTCCGCTACGGTTCGAGGGAGTTCCGCTGCCCGAAGTGCGGGGTCAAGTACCAGTGTCCGAAGTGCAAGGCGGAGTCCGTCGTACGGGTCGGCCGCGAGAAGGGCGTCGACATTCGGATGGCCCTCGACGTCATCCAAGGCGCGCTCGCGAATCGCTACGACGTCGCGCTCCTGTTCACGCAGGACCAGGACTTCTCCGAGGTCGCGAACGAGATCCGCACTATCGCGAAGGCCCAGAACCGCTGGATCAAGATCGCGAGCGCTTTCCCCGCCGGCGGGAGCAGCTCCAAGGGCATCGACAGGACGGACTGGATCCCCATCGACCAGGCTACCTACCTGAACTGCATCGATCCTCGGGACCATCGGCCGAAGCGCACTCCATAGGTCGCTGGCCTGGTCCGGTGCCCTCCGCTGGCGACGGAAGATGAGGAAGTACGAGCGGGCCTTTGTCGTCTTCGGCCCTCGACAACCCGATGTCGCCGGCGTGCCGGATCTCGTGCCCCACACCCTCGAGCGCCTCGCCCAGGGCCCGGGGCAAGTTCATGTTGAGGAGGAACTTCATCGGGCTTCGGCAGGTTCGAGCGGAATGACCCGTTCCTCCATTGCCCAGGCGGCATAGCCGAGGGCCTGCAGGATGTCCTCGCGCTCGAGTTCGGGCCACTCTTTCAGGATCTCGTCGATGCTCATTCCCGACGACAGGTACGAGAGGACCGACGCGACCGGCATGCGCAGGCCGCGAAGGCAGGGCTTGCCGAAGCACTTCGTGGGATCGAGGGTGATCCGTTCGAACTTGTAGTGACGGACCTCCACCTGGAACCTCCTCACGCGAACCGTCGCCATCGTACCGCGCAGGGCGGGGGACCCGCAATGGCCGGGTCGTGCTGAGCGGGCGCAGGGCGAGCCGGGAGGCGTGGATCTGAGAAGCGGGTCGGACGGGTTCCCTATCGCTCGGAGAGCGCGAAGTCCTCGTCCTCCACCCTCTTTTCGAGTTGGTCCAGGTGAGGCTTGAGTGTCTGCGGCGGGAAGGTCTTGTAGTACGCGAGGATCACGACCCTGACGCGGACCCTCCGGTGGCTGATCTCCCGGGCGAAGATCCCGCGGAGCCGCTTCAGGAGCGTCTGGACCCCCTTGATCTCGAACCCCACCAGCGCGTCGCCCTGCAGGGAGAGGAAGAGCGTGAGGACGCCGTCCACCCTCCAGGCCCGCGACTCGGCGTTGGAGAAGAAGAACGTGAGGACGTCGTCCTCGCGATCGTACCTCGGACCGGGGACAAACCTCGGCTTCCGACCGTCTACGTATTCGATGAGGTCTTGATCCATAGCGGTTCTCGGAATCGGTTCTGCCAGTCCTCGGGCAGGTCTCGCCTCTGAGGATCGCACCCTTCCCATCTGCACTTCTTCAGGATCCTCGCTTTCGACACGAACACGAGGAAGTCATGGGCGGGGCTCGGCGGACACTCGACGTTGCGGTTCGGCACGTAGGGCTGAACCGACGATCGAGACGCAGCAGGCCGGTGGTGCCAGGTCGTCCCCACGCGCGTGGGGGTGAACCGGAGCGCTGCCCGAACGCTACGCCTTCGCGAAGTGCCCCACGGGGACCTCAATGTCCTTGTCCTCCGCCACGTCGCGCAGCTTCTCGTAGGTGAGCCGAACCTCGCGGTTCGCGGGCGGCGAGGACCACATGTACGCCGAAAAGAGGTGCTCCAGGCGCATGCGTCCGTCGCGAATCTCGATGCGGAAGCCCGGCGCGTGACGGAGGAACTTGCGAATCACCTTCGAGACGCCCTTGATAAGCGACCCGACGATCTCGCGACGTCTCTGGCTGTAGTACACCGTGACGAGCGCGTCGATGCGCTCGGCATAAAAGCTCTCGTTGCTCAGCAGGAACTCGATGCAGTCCCCGTCCGCGTCGTACGCAGCCTGAGGTCGGAACTTCTCCCCGGACTTCACCCGCCCAAGGACGAGGCGGCTGAGCTCTGTCTCCTTCTCGAACTCCTCCAGCTTCATAGCGCCCTCTCTAGAAACCTCGTCACGTGCCCCGCGGGCAGCGTCTTCGCGCGACCCTCGCAAGGCTCCCATCGCCAGTTGTAGACCACGCGGTCCCCGTTCACGAACACGAGAAACACCTGGTCCTTCCACGGCGAACGGGTGTGTCCCGTGGGTCCATCGTACGCGAACTGCGGAATCCCGCAGTAGCAGAGCCATCCCCGCTCGTCCTCCTCCCGCACCCCGCGGAAGATCGCGGTCGGCTGTCGAAGGATGCGCGGAACGCAGTAGGCCAACTCGCGCGCGTGCCCAGGACCCCGCTTCGCGACGGCGTCCATCCTCGTGTGGGAGATGAGGACCTCCCAGACCTTCCCGTCGCGGGGATCGACGGCGGGGACCGACGCGTATCCACGGCGCCTCTTTTGTCGGGAGGGCTCCGCTGCGTCTGCCATCGACTCCCGTCCTTTACGCGGTCACAGGCTACCATCGGATGGATTCCTCGGAAAGGCTTTCCGCGCCTGTTGCGCCCTTGACCAAGAAGCAGATGCGCGGAGCGAGACTCGAGCTGCCCGCGCAGCACGCGTGCCTGCGGCCGGTGATCGCCGATATCTCCATGGGCGACACGAGGGAATTCAGCATGACCTGGGACGACTTCCAGACCCAGAACGATGACTTCATGAAGCTCGTCTGGAAAGCCCAGAAGGACACCGAGGGCGACAACGCCGCCCTCGTCCTCGGACAGGCCGGCACCGGCAAGCTCTCCGTCTGCCAGGCCATCCACCACGCGAGCAAGCGCGCGCAGGGCCCCTTCGTGATCGTCTACCCCGGCGCGTCGGCGCCCCAGGTCGAACAGGCCATCCGCGACGTGCAGGAGGGTTCCCTCGTCGTGCGCGAGCCGATCCTCCACCCCCTGGAACACATCGATCGCATCTCCCAGCAGAAGGGCGCCCGCCTCCTCGTCACCTCCACCCGGAAGATCACCGAGGTCGACTGCCACGCCGGTCTCTTCGACCGCCTCGCCAAGGGCATCCGTGCCGAACCCATCCAGTTGCCCACCCTGCGGGAACGGATCGAGGATGTAGGCCCGCTCTTCGACGGCGCCGCCCACGCCGAGGCGGTCGTCCTCCATCGAACCTACAAGGGCCGCGCCCAGGACCTCACCGACTTCCTCGTCGCTCACCCCTGGCCAGGGAACGTCTCCGAGCTCGTCACCCTCGCATGCCGAGCCATGCTCCTCGCGCGCAGCTCCGTGATCACCCGCGCCGATCTCGAGGCGACCGTCGTCCCCGCACAGGAGGGCTCCGACGAAATCGCGCCCCTCGACCAGCAACGCGCCGCCGCCATCCACCGCGCCCTCGAGCTCTGCGAGGGGAACATCGCCAAGGCCGCCCGCAAGCTCAACGTCGCCGAGAATACCCTCCACAAGTTCCTGAAGGACAAGAAGCCCAAGGGAACGGACCGCAATTCCTGAGGTCTCCGGGACCTCAGAAACTGCGGCATCACCCCCTCCCGTGACCTCGCCGCCGATCCAGGCCATCCCCCTCGATCATGCCCCTTCGCGACGTATCTCCCTGCGCGACGCGCAGCTTCGTCCAACTGTCGCGCCCACGCCGATCCTGGCATCCCCCTTGCTCAACTTTGGGGCAACCCCATTTCAGGAGGGATGCCCCATGGCGCACGAATCGAAGACCGACCTGTTCCGAAAGGGCCTCCTCACCATCGGAGGTATCTGCCCCGTCTCGAACCCCTGGAAGAACCTCCTCGCTCGACTCACCCGCGCCGCAGGCGACGACGACATCACCGTCTTCCTCTCGGGCGAGACCGGCGTCGGAAAGACCATGCTCGCCCAAGGCATCCACAACGCCTCTCCGCGCGCGAAGGGCCCCTTCGTCCACTTCGATGCCTCGACCGAGGAACCCACCGTCATGCGAGGGACCCTCTTCGGCCACGAGAAGAGCGCCTACACCGGCGCCGACGCGAAGAGCGACGGCATCTTCCACGCCGCCAAGGGAGGCACCCTCTTCATCGACGAGGTGACCGACCTCTCCTGGGACCTCCAGGGGGCCCTCCGCCACGCCGTCGACTACCAGCAGGTGCGACGCCTCGGTGGGACCAAGATGGAGGGCGTCGAGGTCCGGATCATCTGCGCCACGAACGTCCCCCTCGAGCAGATCAAGAAGGAGGAGTCCCGCTTCCGACGCGACCTCTTCATGCGCCTGCGCCAGGCGGTCTTCCAGGTCCCGCCCCTCCGCACCGTGCCCGAGGAGATCCCGGCGATCGTCACAGAGGTCGTCGAGGAGTGGCGCATCGCGCGCGGGAAGGCGGCCGTGCGGGTCAGCGACGAGGCGCTCTCGACGCTGGTCGACTACCCCTGGCCCGGCAATGTGCGCGAGCTGAAGCTCGCCGTCCGCACCGCACTCGTCGAGTGCCGCGACGGCGTCCTCCGCGAATCCGATCTGCGCCTCGATCCGATCGAGCCGGGGATGCCGATCGATCCGCGCACCATGGAGGAGCGGACGCACGAGTGGGCCATCCAGGTCTGGCAGGCGTGCGGCGAGAACGTGAAGGAGGCCTCGCGCATCCTCGACATCCACCCCAACACGATGCGCAAGCACGTCCAGCAGTACGAGGTGGCACACCCCACGACCGGGCCCGCGGTCTCCGCAGACCGGCTCGCCTCGTGAAGCGATCGCGAGGGGCGGCGTCGTCGAACCTGCTGAGCATGCTCACCAGGTTCGATCAGCACACCCTCCAGGTTGGATCAGCGGTCTGGATCGATCGGTGGATCACAACATTTCAACCCCACCCCCCGTCGACCAGACTGGATCGCGCGCCGATCGAGTTGATCTACACCGCTCACCAGACTCGAGCGGCGCCCTGATCAGGTCTGGTGAGACCACCCTCCAGGATCGATCAAGGGATCGATCGAATGTGATCATCGCGCCGATCAGAATCGCCGTTCCACCAACCACACCTGGTGAGGGTGCCCTCCAAGGTGATCGGCGCGCTCAGCGAACGCGATCGCACCGCCGACCACGTTGGATCACGCCGCTGCTCAGGTTGGATCGGACCGCTCTCGCGATCCGCTCGCCTCGATCACCCGATGATCCTTCACAAGATTTCAACCCCGACGAGGCCGCTGAGTTGAAATCTTGTGATCGGGCGTCGATTGCGTCTCCGCGGCGATTCCCCTCCAAACGCCTTGGCCGCAGCGGGATCGGGGCATTCCGGCGAGATCGCCGAGGCTGGCACGCGCGATGCGATACCTATTCCCGTGCGGTGCGCACCTGCGACGCGGCGCATGGGGTGACTGCGAGGCGATGTGCCGAGCAGACCTCCTCGTGGATCGCAGCGAGAAAGGAGAACTGCAATGTCGACTCCAGTGCCGAACAGGCCCGTCCTGCTGCTCGACCTCGTGAAGAACATGGTTCACGGCGACGATCAGAACATGGCGAGCCACCCGCTTCCGAAGGACATGCGGGATGCGCTGGTCGCCGATCGCGACGCCCTCGAAACCGCGAATACGCAAGTGCTCGCGGCGAAGACGGCGTGGCAGGAGGCGGCCCAGGCTCGCAAGTCAATCGTGAAGCGGACCCGGAAGACCGCACAGAACGTGCGCAACGTCGTCTATGGGCTGCACGGGCGGACCGACAAGACGCTCGGAGAGTATGGGCTCTCGACCCCGGTAGAGCACCGCTCGAAGGACGTCTCGAACGGAACGAATGGGACGCAGGCCAAGTAGGCGACCACGGGGAGGGGCTCGGTGAGGTGCCCCTCCCCGTTCCCCTCCCGCCCAGCCTAGACCTCGAGGCGCTCCCGGCCGCAGTAGATGTTGAACGAGTCGCCGCGCAGGAATCCGATTAGCGTCATGCCGATCGTCCTGGCGAACTCGACGGCCAGGCTCGACGGCGCGGAGACGGCGCAGAGGACCGGAATGCCCGCCATCGCCGCCTTCTGCACGATCTCGAAGCTCGCGCGCCCGCTGACCATCAGGATGTGCTTGTCGAGCGGCAATCCGCCGGCCAGGAAGATCGACCCGATCGCCTTGTCCGTCGCGTTGTGGCGGCCCACGTCCTCCCGCGTCACCAGCAGCGTCCCGTCCTGATCGAAGACGCCGACCGCGTGCAGGCCGCCCGTCCGCGCGAAGACCGTCTGCGCGTCCTTGAGCCTCCCCGCCAGCGAGGTGATCGTGTCGGGCTTGATGCGCAGTCGCGCGGTGATGGGCTTCACGATCTGCAGGATGTCCTCGATCGCCGCCTTGCCGCAGAGGCCGCAGGATGTGTTCGAGGTGAAGTTGCGCCTCGCCCTCGCCAGGTCGAGCGTGACCCCCGTCGCCGGCGTCACGTCGATCACGTTTCGTAGATCAGGGTGCTTCTCGTCGCTGCAGTAGCGGATCGCGCCGAGGTCGGCGGAGGACTTGAGGATCCCCTCCGTGAAGAGGAAGCCCGCGGCGAGGTCGAAGTCGTCGCCCGGGGTCCGCATCGTCACGCTGACCGGATCGTTCCGGACCCGGATCTCCACGGGTTCCTCGACGGCGAGCTCGTCGGGGGCCTCCGGCTGCGCCGCGCCGCGGATGACCTTCTGCGTGCCATGGAGGGCGATCCGGGGAGCTGCCATGGGCCCTCCTACTCGATGATGCGCGCCCTGCGGGCCGGGGCCCTCTTCGCGTGGCCGCCTGACTTCGGGGCGGGGGCCTTTGCCAGCCTCACGGTCGAGACCTTGTACTCGGGGCACTTCGACAGGTCGTCCGCGCTGCTCGACAGCAGCGTGTTCAGGTTCAGCTCCGGGAAGTGGAACGTCGTGAACACCGTGCCCGGCGGCACGCGGTCGCTGATCACCACCGGCAGCTTGATGGAGGCCCGGGCGCTCGTCACCTTCGCCCAGTCGCCCGTCCTGATGCGCAGCTCCGCCGCGTCGTCGGCGTGGACCTCCAGGACGTCGGTGTTCACGAACTCGATCAGCTTCGAGTGGCGCGTCTGCGCCCCGCAGTTGTACTGGTGGAGGACGCGTCCCGTCACCATCGTGAACGGCCAGGCCTCCGTCGGCTCCTCCCCGGGCGGCTGGTACTCGACGGGGACGAACTTCGCCTTGCCGCGCGGGAACTCGCTCCCGTGCATGACGCCCGTCCCGGGGTGCGACGCGTCGAGGACGGGCCACTGCAGGCCGGGGCCGCGGTCGAGCCTCTCGTAGCTCACCCCCGCCATCGTGGGCGTCTGCCGGGCGATCTCGTCCATGACCTGCGAGGGGTGGTCGTAGCGCATCGGGAATCCCATCGCCGTCGACACCTCGCAGATCGCCTGCCAGTCCGCCTTGATCCCGGGAGGCGGGTCGACGACCTTGCGGACGCGCTGGATCCGCCTCTCGCCGTTGGTGAAGGTCCCGTCCTTCTCCACGAAGCTCGCCCCCGGGAGGACCAGGTGCGCGTACTTCGCCGTCTCGTTGAAGAAGAGGTCGTGGACGACGAGGAAGTCGAGCTTCGCCAGGGCCGCCCGCACCTTGTTCAGGTTGGGGTCCGTCTGCGCGACGTCGTATCCGATGATCCACATCCCGCGCAGCTTCCCCTCGAGCGCCGCGTCCCACATCTCCGGGAGCTTGAAACCCTTCTTCTCCGGCAGCGGCCTGCCCGTGATCTCCTGGAAGAGCGCCCTCACGCGCGGGTCGGAGAGGCTCTGGTACGCGGTGTAGGAGACGGGGACCGATCCGACGTCGCACGAGCCCTGCACGTTGTTCTGGCCGCGCAGCGGGTTGATGCCCGTCCCCGGCCGCCCCACGTTGCCCGTGAGGATGGCCAGGTTGCACATCGTCATGATCCCGTAGGAGCCCCACTTGTGCTCGCTGACGCCGAGGCCGTGCGCGCAGAGCGACGCGCCGCTCGTGGCGTAGAGCCGCGCGGCCCGCCGGATGTCCTCGGCGGGGACGCCGGTCAGCGCCTGCGCCCTCTCCGGCGTGTAGCGCTTCACCGTCTCGACCCAGGCCTCGAAGTTCTCCGTGCGGCGAGAGATGAACTCCCGGTCGTGCAGCCCCTCCTCGAGGATGACGTTCGCCATCCCGTTGAAGAGGGCGACGTTCGTGCCCGGCTTCAGGTGGAGGTTGACGTCGGCGTACCGGCACAGCTCGATCTTGCGCGGGTCGATGACGATCAGCTTGCAGCCGCGGCGGACGGCCCGCTTGATGCGCGCCCCGGTCACCGGGTGGCCCTCGGTCGGGTTCGCCCCGACGATCATCATGAGCTTCGCCTGGTCGAGGTCGACGAGCGAGTTGGTCGCGGCCCAGGTGCCGAAGACCTCCATCATCCCGCTGACCGTGGCGCTGTGGCAGACGCGGGCGCAGTTGTCGATGTTGTTCGTGCCGACCGCGGCCCGCATCAGCTTCGACATCAGGTAGTTCTCTTCGTTCGTGCCGCGAGCCGAGGAGACCCCCGCGAGGGCGCCGGGGCCGTGCTCCCGCAGGATCGAAGAGAAGCGCTCTGCGATCATCCCGATCGCGTCGTCCCAGGCGATCGGCTGCCACCCGTCGCCCTTGCGGAGGAGCGGCGTGCGCAGCCGCTCCTTGGCGTAGATGTAGTCCCAGCCGAAGCGCCCCTTCACGCAGGCGTGGCCCCAGTTCACCGGGCTCGCCTCGACGGGCCTCATCGTCACGATGCGGCCCGCACGCACGCCGACGTCGAAGTTGCAGCCGACGCCGCAGTACGCGCAGGTCGTCTGCGCCACGTAGTCGGGCTTGCCGGACTCCGCGACCGCCTTTTCGAAGAGGGCGTCGGTCGGGCACTCCTTGACGCATGCGCCGCAGGAGACGCAGTTGGAGGCCGCGAACCCGACGTCGTTGCCCGCGGTCACCGTCGAGGCGAAGCCGCGGCCGGCCATCGAGATCGCGAACGTCCCCTGGATCTCGTCGCAGGCCCGGACGCACCGGGCGCAGGCGATGCACTTGTTGGGGTCGAAGGAGAAGAACGGGTTGGTCTGGTCGACCTCGTAGCGCCGCTTCCGGGGATTCCTGTAGCGGACCTCCTGCAGGCCGAACCTCGCCGCGTAGGTGCGGAGCCGCTCGGCGGCCTCGAGGACGCCGTCGCCCTGCTCCGAGAGGTAGAGCTCGACGATGTTCCTGCGGTGGCGGTTGGTCTCCTCGCCGTCGGTCTTGACCACCATGCCGGCGCGCACGGGCAGGGTGCAGGAGGCGGGGAACCCCCGCTGCCCCTCGACCTCGCAGACGCAGAGCCGGCAGGAGCCGTACGACTTCAGCGCCGTGGAGGCGCACAGGTGCGGGATCTCGATCCCGGCTCGCTTCGCCGCGAGCCAGACGGAGTCGCCCGGCTGCGCCTCGACCTTCCGGCCGTCGACGGTGATCGTGACTCCGCCCTCGTTCGCCATGGTCCTGCTCCTCCGGACCGCCCCAGCGCCGTGCGACGAGCCCTACAACGCTATTCTCTGTCCCCAGCCCCGAAGGGGCGACGTCAAGAGAGCCAGGGGCGCAGCCCCTGGGGCTTCCCCGACAGTCGCAGCGGGTGCCCTGAAAGGGCGACACATTTCATGGGTCGCCCTTTCAGGGCTCGCCACCAGGATGAGTCGCCCTTTCAGGGCTCCGGGATCTCGAAATCGCCTGGTTCCAGGGGCTGCGCCCCTGGCTGTCATGGTACGCCCCTTCGGGGCTGTCTTGACCTCGCCCCTTCGGGGCTGACGAAAGCAGCGTCGCAGGACTACGTCAACCGCTTCTTGAACTCCCGAGGGAAGTGCTGCATCGCCGTGAGCACCGGGAAGGGCGCCAGGCCGCCCAGCGCGCAGAGGCTCGTCATCTTCATCGTCTCGGAGAGGTCGCGGATCGTCTCGAGGTCCGCGGCCGTCGCCGTTCCGTTCAGCACCTGTTCCAGGATCTCGGCGGCGCGGAGGGACCCGACGCGGCACGGCGTGCACTTGCCGCACGACTCGTCCGCCGTGAACTTCATGAAGTGGCGCGCGAGCGAGACCATGTCGGCGGACTGGTCGAAGACGACGATCCCGCCGTGGCCCAGGATGCCGCCGGCCTGCGCGAAGGCGTCGAAGCAGATCGGCGTCTTCAGCAGCTTCTCCGGGAAGATCGAGCCGAGGGGGCCGCCGACCTGCACCGCCTTGAACCTCGAGCCGCGCGGCAGGCCTCCGCCGAAGTCGTGGATGACCGACGCGAGCGTCACGCCGAAGGGCACCTCGACGAGGCCTCCCTGGCGGATGCACCCCGCGAGCTGGAGCGGCATCGTCCCCTTGCTCTTCTCCGTCCCGAGCGAGGCGTGCCACGCCGCGCCGCGGGCGAGGATGTCGGGCACCGTCGCGAAGGTGACCACGTTGTTGACGACCGTCGGGAGCTGGTGCAGCCCGGTCACGGCCGGGAAGGGCGGCTTGGGGCGCACCATCCCGCGCTTCCCCTCGAGGCTCTCCAGGAGCGCCGTCTCCTCCCCGCAGATGTAGGCGCCCGCCCCGACGAAGAGCTCGAGGTCGAACCGGAACGGTGTCCCGAGGATGCGCTGGCCGAGCCAGCCGGCCTCGGTCGCGCGGGCGATGGCCGTGCGCAGCTTGCGGATTGCGTGGGGATACTCGCTCCGGCAGTAGATGTACCCCTTCGTCGCCCCGACGGCGAGGGCGCAGATCGCCATCCCCTCGAGGAGGCGGTAGGGCTCGCCCTCCATGATCATGCGGTCGCTGTAGGTCCCGGGGTCGCCTTCGTCGGCGTTCGCAACGACGTACTTCTGGGCGGCGGGCGTGTCCCGCGTCGTCTGCCACTTGATTCCGGCCGGGAACGCGGCGCCGCCGCGGCCGCGCAGGCCCGACGCCTTCACCTCGTCGACGATCTGCTGCGGCTTCCCCGCGAGCGCCTTCTTCAGCCCTGCGAGGCCGCCGTGCGCCTGGTAGTCCTCGAGCGACAGGGGGTCGAGGAGGCCGGCGCGCTCGAACGTGAAGCGCGTCTGCTTCGCGAGGAAGGGGATCTTCGCGACGGGCGTCGCGCCCTTCCCCGTGAGGATCCTCGCGACGTCCTTCTCGGTCGCGTTGGCCCACGCCTCGCGGCCGGACGGGCCGTCCATCTCGACCAGGGGCTCGAGGAAGAAGGCGCCGCGGCTCGAGGTGCGCACCACGGAGGCGCCCTTCGCGGCCAGCGCCTTCGCCACGCGGTCGGTGCCTGCGGCGACCGCGGAGACGTCGTCCGACACGAAGAAGCGGGCCATCACTTGCACCCCTTGAGCAGGCCGGCGATGGTCTTTGGCGTGAACCGCCCGTGCACCTCGCCGTCGATCATCACCGAGGGGGACAGCGCGCAGTTCCCGAGGCAGTAGACCTTGTCGAGCGTGAACCTGCCGTCCTTCGTCGTCCCGCCGAGCTCCACCTGGAGCTTCTTCTCGAGCGCCGCGAGGGATGCCTCGCAGCGCATCGCCACGCACGAGTCGCCGAGGCAGAATCGGATCACGTGGCGTCCGGGCGGCTCGGTGCGCAGGTCATGATAGAAGGAGAGGACGCCGCGGACGTCGCTGTCGGTGACGCCGAGGGCATGGGCGATCGCCGGCACGCCCTTCGGGTCGACGTAGCCGAGTTCCGCCTGCACGGCCTGCAGGGTCGCCAGGATGTTGGGGGGCGACGTCCGGCACCGTTCGAGGATCGCCGAGAGTTGGGCCACGCGGGGTCTCCGGAAGAGGGAGGCGATTCTACTGTCGGCCCGCCGATCGCCCTCAGGAAATGAAACAGGCAGGGCAGCCTATTCCTACAACGCTACTTCAGCCCCGAAGGGGCGACGTCGGGGCGCCCGCGCAGCGGGCCGGCCAGGGGCGCAGCCCCTGGGGCTTTCCCGACCGTCGCGTTTGGAGCCCTGAAAGGGCGACACATTTCATGGGTCGCCCTTTCAGGGCTCACGTCACG
>ORJL011255142.1_pt1 | contig 12956 bp, 17 predicted proteins | sample 1779941 | NCBI WGS metagenome assembly ORJL01 (sample SAMEA104232317, study PRJEB22302) | groundwater metagenome | biome: forest; feature: aquifer; material: groundwater | place: USA | collected 2011-08-07 | depth 5.8 m
TAGGCGCCATGGAGGCGATCGAAGTCGCGCGCGAGCGTCGCAACCCACGAAAGCCAGAAATGGGCCAACGTCATCGGGTGGGCGTGCTGTCCGAAGCTGTAGCCCGGCAGGATCGTGTCGGTGTGGTTGCGGGCCAGATCGATGAGCACGCGCCGCAGGCGGTTTACCGCGCGCATGAGAGCGAGCAGCTTTTCGCGCTGCAGGGTGTTGATCCCTATCGTGCTCAAGTCGCCGGAACTGCGCGCCAGATGAAAGCGGCCGCCGATGTCCTCGCCAAGCAGGCGGATCAGGTACTGTTCGCCGGAGTGCAGGCCACCTCCGGAGCGCAGGCGCGACTCCACGACGCCTTCGGCTTCCATCTGCCGCAGTCCGCGCAAAGTCGCTGCGCCCGCCGCCAGATCGAGCAGACCTTCTTCGACGAGCATCACGGTGTGCGCCTTGTCGAAAGCGTGGACCGCAGGCAGAAACGCCTGCATGTGGCCGCCATAAATCTTGCCGAGCTGCGGCAGTATCTCCTCGCGCAGGCGGATCCCGGCGGTGCGATAGCCGCGGTATTCGGACGATTTCTGTTTCAGCATGGGGCTGGATACTCCTCTTGATTCGCTGTTCGATATTGTAAGCTTGGAAATCCTGGGGACAAACCACTAAGAACGCGGAACAAGATAAATTCCCCTCTCCCCTGATTACGGGGGAGAGCCAGCGCAGCGAGCGAAGGGGCCGGGCAGGGTGAGGGGCCAGGCAAAACTCATGTTGTTATGCGCTCTAATCTTGGCTCGCAGCTCGCTGTCGCCGCGCGAACGGGTGGCGCCAATTCACCTGCTCAAAAACGACTTGACTCTCTATGGTGTTTCCGCCATATTCTTGAAATGTCTGACACCACGGTCAAACCCGTATTCTGGATCCGTTCGAGCTATAAGGACTTCCGGGCATTTCCAGACCCCGTGCAGGACGCGATGGGCTACGCGCTGTATCAGGCCCAGATTGGCGAGAAGCATGGCAGCGCGAAACCGCTCAAGGGATTCGGTGGTGCAGGGGTGCTGGAGATTGTTGCCGACCACGTGGGCGACACCTTCCGGGCGGTGTACACGGTGAAGTTCGCGACGGCGATTTATGTCCTGCACGCCTTCCAGAAGAAGTCGAAGTCCGGAATCAAAACCTCGACCGAAGACTTGAAATTGATCCAGCGGAGGCTCAAGGCAGCCGAAGCTGATTACAAGGTTCAGCTTGGAAAAGGAAAAGCATCATGAAAAAAAACTCAGATACCGGCATCGTGCGTGGCACGAAGAATATTTTTGCTGACCTCGGCTTCCCAGATGCCGAAACACATCTGCTAAAAGCTGAACTGGTGACGCGAATTCAGGGTGTCATCAGCGGGCAAAAACTGACCCAAACCGCAGCGGCCAAACGCATGGGCCTTAGTCAGCCGGACGTGTCTCGGCTGCTCAAAGGGCAATTCAGGGACGTGTCCGTCGAACGCCTGATGCGGCTGCTGACGCGGCTCGGCTGCGATGTCGATATCACCATTCGTAGCCATGGGAAAGCAGCAGCACCACGGGATACGATCCGCATTCAGGCGGCCGTGTTATGACGCCATATTGGCCGCAAGTCTTTCCTGTTCCAGCTCTCCGCCCCGGAGTTCGAGAATTGGAGATCACAAATTGTGATCTCCGATCCCGGCGCCGGGATGGCACTGCGCCGACGTTCTTTCGCCGTCACCGAGTAAAAATCCCCCTATTCTCTATTCCCGCAGTCTCTCCCAACACGAAACCAAGGGGACAGACCACTAACCCGATTGCGAGGTGCGCTGACGTAGCCGTTCTCTCAGCCGCTCAACACGCCTGCCCGGCATTGCGGAGATCTCGTTTTTGAATCGCTGATTGGCTATCGTTTAAGGCCGCGGATGCGGCCTATCTGTTTTTGGCATGCGAATCGGGGTTTTGTCAGGGCATTTAGTGTGCCATGCCCCAATAACGGATTGATCGGATTGAAGGATGACAAGGATCGGCGCAGAATAGGGTATGTAGACACCGTTTTTCGGCGGTCTACTTCAAGTTAGCCACTCCAAATGAATACGCCGATCGCATGGCACACGGAGTTCGCAAAGGTCATCGCGTGTGCGAGGTGCACCACCGCAACGTGCCGCAACCTCCTTCGCGACGCCAACGAGAACGTGCCACAACCTGGATATGTAGGCTCCGGTTACTCGAAAGTGCGAGTGCTTCTTGTCGGTCAGAATCCGGGCACCCCGAAATCGCGCGAAGTGCAAGACCGCCCTTACACAGCAGCACTGCGAGCGCTTCGCGACGAACCTACACCGAATCGTTACGCTGAACTCTCAGCAGTCTTACGCAATTTCATTCCCCAGTGGCCTGTCACAAACAACTACTTTCCCCTGAGCGAATGCGATCTGACGCTTGAAGACATCGCATACTGCAACGTTATTCGCTGCCGCACGGACCGCGACAAGAAGCCAAACGGGAACCTGGCCGCAGAATGCGTTAGCGAACATTTCACACATTGGCTTCGTTGTCTGGCACCGAACGTTGTGATCTTCATAGGGAAATGGGCATGGGAACACGGCCAACACGCGGTTGCCACAACCGGAATTCCATTCTCGTACATGAACCGACAGCGAAGCCTTTCTTCCGCAGAACGAGCGGAAAACAGAGCGCATGTTGTAGCCTTGGTTCGCAAGTGCCGTGGCTAACCCGGCAGGCAACACGGACGCTGCGCGATAAAGCCGCGCAGCGCCGGTTACTTCTACGTTAGGTGTTTCAGTGACTGCACGGGTCCGGTTCGGCATAGTCTCGGTGCTCGCGGCGTGTGCGGTGGCCGGTCTCGCATTCATTGGGGTCAATTTCACGCCGAAGCCGGTGCCATGGATGCCTGGTGCGCTGGCCACCTACCTCGTCGCTGTCGTGCTCGGCGTTGGCTGGGCGCTCTATCCAGCTTTTGCCACGCCGCGCACGTTACGAGTACCGCTGTACATCCTGAGTGTGCTGGGCCTTGTCGCCGCATTCGCAGCCGTGTCCTACTACCTAATGTTTGGCTTCTGGTTTGCGTTTGGCGGTAAGCTATGAAACACCTAACCGCACAGTCGAGAGGGACGCGCAGAAAGCCGCGCGCCCCTCACTGTGAACGTTAGCGGTCAATCTATGTACGCCCTGTCACGCCGCGCGTTGATCATCGGTGCTTTGATCATCGCGGCCTCGGCCGCACCCCTGGCTTACGGCCAGCGGCGTAGCGGTACGCCGGACGAACAGATCATTCGGGAAGCGCAGCTCGTTGCGTCGGGCGCTCGCGTCGATCTCTTTCAGCACGGTCTCGTGGTCGACGCCGGGCTAGTCGAAGCGGCGGAACGTGCGCTTACCCGTATGGAGGAGCTGCTTGGCCAGAAACTTGACGAATCCACGCTCGGCCCACGAGTTCGCATATATGTTGCGGCCAGTACCACGGTCTCCCACGTCTGGCGTGGCTACGAACACCCGAGTGATCCAAAGGCAGTGCTGTTTCTTAACTCCAGGGTTGCGCAACTTGCGCTGCGCGGAACGAATGCTACTTACGCCCATGAACTCGCGCACCTGCTCACGTGGCGCTTCTACAGCCACACGCTGCGCGAGGGCCTCGCCGACTACCTGGCCTTACGCGTTCATCCGGGCGCCGGTGTTGGCCCCAATATCGAGGGCTACGCTTCCCCGCCTGCCGTGCTACCGGAGGTCGAGGAGTACCTCGGTACCACTCGTGCACCTCCAAGTGCGGTCATAAATGACACCCAGTTTCGTCGGGCTTACTACTTTGCCAGTTATCGGTTCGTGCGCTTCTTGATCGAGCGTGCCGGTATGGTCACCTTCTTGAAGCTCTACGAGGCCAGAGATCCCGAGAGCGAGTTCTTGCGCTTGTACGGAGCGAGCCGTAAAGAGCTGGTGCTGGCCGCTGCGAAATGACCGCTAACCCTTCCATCGAGCGGACAGCCACCGGCAAGCCGGTGTCTGCCGCTCATGTCAAACGTTAGGCGCTACAGAAATCGCGTACGAGAGGGGGATATCACGATGAAGCCTCGTCCACTCACCTGGGTTCCTTTCGTCTTTGCAGTCGTGGCCTCGGCCTGTCTGGCGCAAGGCGCCAGCTCGCCCGCGCTCAATCGCAGCGCGCTAATCGGTACGTGGCGGCTCGTTTCCGTCGAGTCGGTGCGCCCGGGTGGGGAAGTAAGCCGAGAGTGGATGGGACCGAAACCGACCGGACTCATCATGTACGATGCGACCGGCCATATGTCAGTGCAGATCATGCGCGACCCGCGACCGTCATTCGAATCAGGGCGTGATCGGCCGGGAACACCAGAGGAGTTCAAAGCAGTTTACGACGGGTACTACGCCTATTTTGGAACATACGAGGTGAATGAGGCGGAAGGCATCGTTCTCCATCGTGTACGAGCCAGCCTCTGGCCTCGCGAAGTCGGACGCGAATACCGACGTCACGTCCAATTGTCGGGCGATCGCCTTACTCTAACGACACCGCCGATTAAAGTAGCCGGGGAGCAGCGTACTAACAGCCTTACGTGGGAACGCATCAAGTGACCGTAGCGACATCGTCGCCTAACCCCGCGTTCGAGCGGAGCGCCCGTCAGCGCTGCTGCCGGGTGCCCTCGTCGCGTCGCTCCTCGGCGCCCGCTCAACGCGACCGTTAGATACCGAAAGGAATCACCGTGCCACTCAAGACCGCGCAAATTGGCCGTTGTGGTGAACTGCTCGTTCAGTACTTGCTGCTCCGGTGTGGTATCGAGTCCGCGCCCATGAGCACGGATTCCGGCGTTGATCTTGTTGCTTACGCCCCCCAAATGCCTGGTCCGATGACCATTCAAGTCAAAACGAACCTGCAGCCGAAGGCGGCCGGTGGCAAAGGCAAGAGCGCCCTCGATTGGTGGATCTCGGACGAAATGCCTTCACATTCACAACTCGTTGCACTGGTCGATCTCTCAACACAGCGCCTATGGATGTTCAAGTCCGAGGAAATTCCATCTCTTGCCCAGCAGCACCCTAAAGGCCGATACCACCTCCACATGTACACAGATCCCACGACTCGCCCGAAGAAGCTAGACAGGCTGTCGCATGTCTACGAATTCGAGAAGTATCTCTTAGGCAACCGCGCCCGTGAGCTATTCGGCATCTAACTTTAGCTGCTGCGGACGGGCCGGAAGCACCGCGCCATATCAACCAGCCGCAGCGGCCCGCCGCAGAGCATGACGTTAGGCGTATCTTTCCCATGTCGTTGCCTCCCTTCGCATGAACTGGTTCTGGTCCGGCTTCTGGCCCAATTTGGCTTCAACGCTCATCGGCGTGATCGTTGGCTTGCCAATCGCTCTTTGGTTGAACGCGCTCGCCGGCCGTGCCGCAACCGCTCGTCGTCAGTCGGAAGACCAGACACGTCTTCACGATGCGCTGAAAGCGGTAGTTGCGGCACAAGCGCACAATCAGCTACGATTGCAGGCACTTCGTTCAGCGTTGGCGAGCGCCCAAGCACTCTTTGATGTTGGCCTAGACACTGCTGCGTGGGAAGCGGCGAGAGATCAGATCGCGCCCGTTCTCAGAAATCCAGAACTACATCGCCGAATTGCTCTCCACTTTGGGCGGCTCGGCACTCTTTCTCGCCTGTGCTCAACCTATCTCGACATGGTCGCCGGAATAGCGTCCGCGATCGGCGGTGTTGAGCATACCCGGGACGCTCTTCGCAATCATCTGTTGACTATGTCTGAGGAACTGCTGACTGAAGCCAAGGCGCTCTAGACAGAAATCGAAAGCCTCTTGGCCTCTCATGCCACAAACGCCTAACCGCACAATCGAGAGGGACGCGCGCAAGAGCGGCGCGCGCCCCTCATTGTGAACGTTAGTCGTCAAGACCATGTCCGACCGAATCGCGGCAGGAGTGCTTTATTTGGTCCTCGGTGCGTTCGCGTCGATCGTCCTGGCCATGTTTCTTATGCCACCGCCAACGCCTTCGTGGTCGCTTCTCACGTCTGTCCCGGGCGTGCCCCTTTTGATAGCGGTGGTTGCGTCCCTTGGTGTTATTTCACTCTGCATGTCGGCGCTATTCTTTTGGCCCCGTTCACGGCTCAAGGCACTAGATCGGTCCCTAAAGATCGTTGCGTACGCACTTCCGGTCCTGGCTCTAGGGTGGAATCTCTTAGCTCCCGTATTCTGGTTGCTTCCAGTATTCTTCGTGTGGCGCGCACAGCGGGGGGCGCAACATTGACGACTAACCCTGTGTTGGTGCGGACGGGCCGCCAGCGCCGCAGGTGTGCAAAGGCCGTGCTGGCCCGCCGCACAACACCACGTTAGGCTAAATTGACTGAGGAGCTAAAAAATGTACCGTCTTATTTATATTGTTAGTCTCGCAACGCTGGTCGGCTGTGCAACACCTGCTCCATCCAGTACGTGCAAAGAGCTTCAGGGTGTTTGGGAAGGACAGATGACGCCCGGTGGACCAATCTCAATCTCGTTCAACGATAGCTGCGCCTACACATGGTCTGGCGCTGTCAATACGCCCGGTGCCCTATCTGTAGACAGTGCCGGCAGTCTAACCTACGCTAACCAAGCAGGTTCGCGTGGCGTGGTTATCTACAAGACTGACGGCCAGAGAAGAAACTTGGTGTGGCGGAACATCTATACCGGCAATTGGTATACCGTGGATGTCACCAAAAAGTAAATGCCGAAATTTCATGTTACTCACAGCAATGGGGCAGCCTAACAGCGCGATCGACAGCGACACTTCGCAAGCGCCGCTTCGCCCGCTCGCTCGTGCGCGTCATCGCGAACGTTAGGTGTCGCCAATCATGAGCAAATGGCGCAGCGAGTGGGCGGCGAAAAAGTGCGAACTCGCCCTCAAACTTGACCGTGGCGAGAGCGGCGGGTCTTATGGTGAGGCTGTCCTGATTCTTTGCGCCGCTCTAAGCGCTCTCGCTGCTGAGGTGTGGCCTGGGACAGGCATCGATCGCAAGAGATTCGTGCATCTATTGAAGCGTTTCGCTCCATCGAGACTGTCGTCGACGCTAATCAGCGTGCCGATCCTCGCAGCCTCTCTGCGCAAGAAGCGGAAGAAAGGTGCGCTGAGGCGCTTGCGACAGGCATACCTCAATTTCGGGCACTCGCGGGTCGTTACAGGTCACGATGTCGATAAAACCGAGACGGGGATCATGTCGGTGTGCCCGACTCTCAAAAAGAGGGAAATCAGAGACTGTTCCTACGCGAGCTTACTTTATCGTGAATTACGCTCCGCGTACGTTCATGAGTATCGCCCAGGTAAGAAGGCTGACTCTTGGGCCATGACTGGAAGAGATGACGTACAGGCTAGCTACGTGAATTGGGTGAACGACCCTGACCGTCACATCCACTTCCACGTGGCCTGGCTGTCTGAGCTTGTTAACGAAACCGCCAAGGGCATCGACCAACTATCGAGTCGTCTGCCTGCGCGGAAGCCAAAGCCTTGGTGGATTGATGGCTGAGGGGAAAGCGACACCTAACAACGCGTTCGAAAACGGACGCTCGCAAGCCGCGCTTCGCGCGCTTGTTCGCGCCGTTCAACGCGGACGTTATGCCTGATTATCTCAATCTGAAAAGAGAAACCCGTGCCGATCATATCCACCTTTTTTGGAATTATTATTCGGATGTATTTTGGCGATCATAATCCTCCACACTTTCATGTTGAGTATCAGGGCGAGAAGGCGACGTTCAATTTTGAACGGCCAGCTTCTTGCTGGAACTATTTCCTCCGCGACAGCCCGGAAACTGATACGTGACTGGGCTCGTCATCACAGACTCGAATTGATGATAAATTGGAGGAACATTGAGAAGGGACGTCCCCTCAATCGAATCAAACCGTTGGAGTAATTTTATGAACTATCTGCCACAAGTGGTTGGCGCACGTCATGTAAGCGGATTTATCGTTTCAACTCGTTTCGATGACGGAACTGAAAAGTCCATTGATGTTTCTCAATGGTTCAAGGGTCCGGTTTTTGAACCTCTTAAAGATCTGAAGCTTTTCAAGAAGTTCTTCATCGAAGGGGGCACACTCGCCTGGCCGAATGGCGTCGATATAGCGCCAGAAGCCTTATACGCTGCGCGTGACTCAACAGATAAAAAGCCTAACAAGAGAGTGGGGCGCGCGCGAAAAACCCGCCGTTCATCCTAAGTGTTGAATATTCCCGCGACGTACGGTCAAGCCGGTTGCAATAACGCGGTGATTTGCCGGAAGTCGGAACAAGTCTCCAGCGTCATGACGGCTTGGTGCAGGGCATCGAACTGCCGCTGCCCGATCACGGGCACGGCGACCGCTTCGTCCTTGCGCAGCAGATGCTCGCCTTCGAGCCGGCGCGTCGGCGCGCCTCGCGGCACGGGCACATGCCGTAGCCACACCTCGCCCTTGCGCCCGCGCACCTCGAGGTCCGGCTCATCGTACGGACCGAGCTTGCGATCGGGCACGATCTCGACGCGGTCCATCAGGGCGCGCACCCGCGCATCGTCCGTCCGTGGCGGATGGAATTCGTCCAGTCCGGCGCGGCCGGTCGCCGCCACCACGCCGAGTGAATACGGCATGCTGAACTGCGCGTCGAGCAGAGTCACCACCTCGCGCTTGGAAAACTGCCGCACGGTGCGGTCCGCGCCGTGCACGATCATGCGCTCGATATCGTCGCCGCCAAACTGGTGTTCCTGCATGAGATCGAGCAGCGCTTCGACCGAGCTGTGCAGGCCGCGGCAGCACGGGTACGGTTTCTGGCCGGACAGCAGGATGCGGAATTCGCGCCCCAGCGCCTCGACCGTTGCGGCGGGCGTCGCCACCTTACCGGCATAGGTGCCGTAAAAGCCGCCCCACTCCGCCTCCAGGATAAAGCGCGGCCCTACCAACCCTGCTTCAGCGAGCAACGCCGAACTCGTGCCGTTCTCGGCTGCGCGCCCCGGATGGAAGCGCTTCGTCATTGCGCCATCGACGAGGAACGCCCACACGCCGCCGGCAAACGAGCCTGCAATTCCCAGCGCGGAAGTGAACCGATTGCCGTCCAGGCCCATGACGCGCGCTGCTCCGGCAGCCGCGCCGAAAGTTCCACAGGTGCCGGTCGAGTGCCAACCCATATCGTTGTGCGCGCGATAACCCCCGGCGCCCAGGGTCACGCGCGCTGCGACGTCATAACCGGCCGCGAGCGCAACCAGCACGCTGCGTCCATCGGCGTGGACTCTGTCCGCCATTGCGCACACGGCCGGCACGACCACCGCTCCCGAATGGCCGCAGCCGCCGAAATCATCGAACTCGTAGGAGTGTGCGGCAGTACCGTTGACGAGCGCGGCGGCACTCGGGGGCAGCGACGCGCGAGTGCCCCACAGCGAAGCGGAGCCGCTGCTGCATTCAAGCGCGCTCATAATCCCTTTGCGCGTCGCCACGACAACTTCGCTTTCCGCGCCCCGCACTCCGACCGAAAGTGTGTCGAGGAGCACGCTTTTTGCCATGGCGACGACCGGCGCCGGCAAGTCTTCGTAGCGTGCGCCGCTCCAATAGCGGGCGAGTTGCTCAGTCAGCGACGGCCGGTTTGCCACGGCGGGATTGTTGTTTAACGCTTGATCCATGTCGATTTCCAATCATCGTAAATTGATTCGAAGCCGCAGCCATACGGCGCCCATTCGGCGGAAGGCGCTGCGCTTTTCCGCCCTACTCCAGTAAGGTGCGCGTTCTTTGCGGTTCGATCTTTCGGTGCATCAATTATCCGGAAGCCGCACGCACCGCCGGCGCGAACGGCGCGGGCAGAAAACGCAAATCGACGATGTCCTGCGCGCGCAGCGGTCGCTTGAGCGCACCGAGCCGCACCTGCAGGTCGATCGCCTGTTGCAGCCCGCGCATATCGATCTCGCCGTCGAAATGCAGGCCGCCGATCTCGCGCGCGATCGACTTTGCCATAGTCTCGCGCGCGATGCCGAAGTATTCGGCGCCGAAAGCGATCCACTCGTCACGATGGTCCGTCGCATAGTGGTAACTCTGCTGGCAGCCGCGCAGCACCGCCCGGATCAGCTCGGGCTCGCTCGCGAGGGTAGCGGGACTGGCGACGACTACGCTCCATTGCATGTCGGGACAAAACGCCGGATCGGTGAGCGCCAGCATGATGCGATACGCGCCGCTGGCTTCGCCGATCGATACGTTCGGCTCCGAGAGCACCGCACCGGTAAGTTCACCGGAACGGAACAGCTCGATAACCTGCGGATAGCGCTCGCCCAGGCCGATGATTTTCAGATCGGTGTCGGGGTCGAGCCCATGGTGCTGCAACACCTGCCGCATGAACCAGTAGCTGCAGCTGCCGATCGTCAGTGCCGCGACCGTCTTGCCGCGAAGATCGTTCCAGTCGCGGATCGCGGGTGCAGCGACAAAGTATTGCAGCGCCTTGCGCCGCACGCCGCTGGCGACGATCCTGAAGCGCGCGCCGCGGCCGAGGGCGGTGGTTGCCGGCGGCGACCCCAGCTCGCCGATTTTCAGCACACCCGAGTCGTAGGCGCGCGCGATTTCAGGCCCGCCGAAGATGATCTTCAGCGCAAGATCGACACCTTCCGCGCGAAAAAAACCGCGCGCGATGCCCAGCCGCAGCTGCAGCCCAGCGGTGTCGGTCGGAATCCCGTATTCGAGCGCAATGCTCATTTGGTGAACCTATCGCAAATAACACATGTCCGTGACAATTTCCACCGTAGGGTGGATGGAGCATAGCGCAATCCACCGGTTCGAATTGCGGTGGATTTCGGCGGGAACAGACCCGCCTCCATCCACCCTACAAGTTCGTCAACTGGCGGTCGAATTGGCACGCAGTTTAGTAATGCTCAATAATCCTTCCGAAATATGCAGTCAACTCAAGTTAGCGCGGCTCCGCGTGCATCGCTTGTGGTCATGGCCAAACGGGACAACGCCGCTCTACTTCTTCAGCACGCTCGCGTTGCATCTTGTAAACAGACGCATCGGGAACGATGAACCGCTCGAGCAGCAACGCTGCACGCGCGGATTCGAGCGCAGACTCCGCCTCTACCGCGAGGAATGCTGCGCGTATACGCTCCAGGGTCGCCGTCGAGAGGTTAGCCGTCGCTATCACAGGTGGCATGGGCGTAGGTTCTGTCGATTCGATCACACGGACCTGCGCGGCGAATTCCGGATCGCTGCGCTGCAGAAGGTCGTGTACGTAACTGTCGAGCGGCCCCACGTCGATGCGCCCTTCTGCGAGCGCCCTGATGACTCCGCGCGGGTTGAGCAGATTTCCGGTGACCTGAGGATAAGGATCCGCAAGCGCGGGAAATTTTCGCAGGAGGTGATAGCGCAAGGCGAAGTAACCGGACTGCGAGTCCTTGAGCGTATACCCGACGCGGCGTCCGACCGTTTCCTCCAGGGTCTGGAAATTCGAGTCCCTGCGAACCGCGATGTCGCTCCAGTAGACCGCCTTACCCCCATAGCGCGCCGCACTGGGTACCGGTGCAGCAAGGATCACGGGCGCCGGATCACGAAGCGAGAATGCCAGCCCGCACATCATCACGCACGCGAGATCTTCCCGCCGCCAAAGATCGGAAAGAAGCGCCGGCGGATCGTGATCCTCGTAGCTCGCATCCACTCCGGCTCGGCGCAGCACCCAGTCGATGAGGGTGCGCCAGGCCGCCTTGGACTCTGGCATCACCGCATACATGCGGGCGTTGGCGAGCATTTGGTCTGCCTTCAGTCTGCCTTGATGCCCAGTTTTCGGATAATGGTTCCGTAGCGGTCGTAATCGGCCCGAATCGCGGTTCTGAGCTGGTCCGGCGTGCTTCCTACCGCATCCACGCCCATGTTACCAAGCCGCTCACGGACATCCTGGAGCTGGAGCGTCTTGGCCGCATCCGTCTGAATCTTCGTGACGACTTCACCGGGCAGACCTGCCGGCCCGACCAAAGCGTACCAGGATACCGCTTCGAAACCGGGCAGATTTGCCGCTACTGCGATCGTCGGTACGTCAGGCAACTGGGAAACGCGTTTGACGCTCGCAACGCCCAGGGGCTTGAGCTTGCCGGCTTGAATGTGCGGCATGACGGAGTGAACCTGGGCGAAGATCATGGCGAGATGTCCTCCCAGCAGATCCGTGACCGAAGCACCCACGCCTTTGTACGGGATGTGCGACATGTTGACTCCGGTCATGGCCTTGAACAACTCGCCGGCAATATGCGCTTGGGTGCCGACGCCGCCGGAGCCAAACGTCAATTCACCCGGCCTCGCCTTCATCAGCGCGACGAGTTCCTGCACCGATTTCGAAGGTATCGAGGGGTGTACTACCAACACGTTCTGGACCGATCCCACCAGGGTAATCGGGGTCAAATCCCGCAATACGTCAAACGCAAGTTTCGAATACAAATGCGGATTGATTGCCAGATTGCCTACTGGAGCCGACGTGAGTGTGTAGCCATCGGGCGCGGCTTTTGCCCCGAGCTCCATTCCGATGTTGCCGGCAGCGCCCGGACGGTTGTCAACGATTACCGGCTGACCCCACATCCCGGTCAGCGGCGTCGCCAGAATTCGCGGCAGCGCATCGGCAGCGCCGCCCGGGCCGAACGGCACGATAATTCTGACCGGCTTGGCCGGAAAGCTGGTTTGCGCGCTCGCGGACAGGGACACCGCGGCGGTCCCGAGCGCAATCAATGTGAGAACGACCAGCCTGCATAAACGAATTGGCATTGGAATCTCCTCCTGAATAGTCCCTGACGGATACACCCACCTGTTCATGTCGCGCGCGCTTGCAGGATAGCAAGCGTGCGCGCCATCTCGTTGGTCTGGATCATCAATGCTTCGTCGGCGCCTAGCCCGGGCTTGGAAAGCATGAAGTCGGGCTGGCAGGCGAGTCCCATGTGGGTCGAGATGCGCGTGGACTGGTCGGTCTCGTTGGCCGTGCCGCCGAGGCAGGCGCCCATGCCATGGGACTTGCA
>ORJL011577169.1_pt1 | contig 12956 bp, 8 predicted proteins | sample 1779941 | NCBI WGS metagenome assembly ORJL01 (sample SAMEA104232317, study PRJEB22302) | groundwater metagenome | biome: forest; feature: aquifer; material: groundwater | place: USA | collected 2011-08-07 | depth 5.8 m
AACCGCTAACCCGCCATGCCGACCCGAATTCCCAAGCGCCTCCCATCGGTCATCCTTGTGGCTGGAGTGGCCGTGGCAGGCTATTACCTGCTGGCCGTCAAGCCCCTCTCGGCAAAAGTGCTGGCAGCCGAGAAGCCACTCGTCATTGCCTGGGAGAGACTCGTGGCGGCCAATCAGACCAATCCCGCCTGCGCCGGTCTCGACTTGGACAACTTCACTGAGCGGCTCCAAGAGCTGCGTGCTTCCGCCACGAACCTGGAAACCGCCGGACGCCTCGCACAGAGCCGCATCGCTCTGGACCCGCTGATTGTCCGCCAGATGGCCGACTCCTTCCAGCTCCTGGACTTCCAGGACGAGCGCCTCCAACGCGCGCAACAACTCGTCCGCCTCGCGGGCGAGAAGGGCGTTGCCTTGGAGCCTGGCGCCGCAAACGGCCTGCCTGAGTATGCCGCCGATACGCCGGAGCCGAGCCTCCTTTGGGCGCGCTTGCACCTGGCCCACCAACTCCTGCTCACCGCCATCCACTGCAAAGTCGGGACGCTCCGCAGCCTCACCCAGTTACCACCTGTTTTCCACTCCACCAAGAAGGATGCGGGTGTGTTCCTGGAGGAACTTCCCATGCGCCTGGAACTCACCGGCCCGATGGATGCCGTGACCCGTTTTCTCATCAGCCTCCCGCTCAAGGGCGCCGAACTCAAACCGATGGGAATTGCTGAGGCGATGACCAACAAACCCGCTTTCTTTATCGACCAGCTCCTCATCCGCAAGCTCGCCCCGGACAAACCCGAGCACGTGCAGGTTGAAATGACCGTCGTCGGCTTCGCGCCCGGCATCCCCTCCGGTCCCGAACCGTCCGCCGCGCCGGACAGGGATCGGCCATGGAAAAAGCCCTAAACCACACGCCCCATGTTCAACCTTCTCGAAAAGAATATCTGGCTCTCGTTCGTGTTGCTGATCGGGATGGGCGTGTTGCTGGCGGTGACAGGCCTCCATTTGGGCGGTTCGCTCCCCACGCTCAAATCCATGCCCGTGGGTTCACTCGCCTCTGCCAAGTCCCTGCGTGTCGCCCGGGCCGAGGAGTGGTTCGACAGCCGCGTCCTCGCGGCCATGGCCCCCTCGACCAACTACCTCAATCCTTTCTTCACGCTTCATTTCCAGCCTCCCCCCACCCCACCTCCCCCGCCTACCAAGAAGGTTGAGTTGACCTACGAAGGGTGCATCATTCCCTCCTCCGGCGAGAAGCGGGCCTGCATCCGGCTGGCTGGAGGCGTCCTGACCCTCACCAACGGCGCCAAGGTTATCGCCGACCACGTCATCAAAGCCATCGAGGTGAGCACCCTGACCTTGACCAACTCCGCCGGCCAGTCGAACGTCCTCCAGTTCAACGTCAAGCAGGCGATCGATGTTCCTGCATTGTGACCATGGATTCCAGCGGACAGAAACGAGAGTCCGGCGACCTTCTCCTGGAGCAGGGCAAGCTCACAGAGCGCCAGCTCGAGGCCGTGCGCCGCCGCCAGCGCCTGCTCCACGTCTCCCAACACTCGGCCATCATCCACCTCAACTACGCGTCCGAGGAGGATACCTACCGCGCGCTCGCCACGCTGCACGACCTGGACTTCATCGATGTCTGCGGGTTTGCCTTCCCCGAGGGCATCCTGGGCCTGGTGCCGATGCGGGTGATGTTCAACCACAGAGTGGTGCCCCTCGCACTGGAGGAGGACTGCCTAACGCTCGCCTTTTGTGAGCCCCCCCGCCAGGCCGAACTCGGCAACCTGCGCCTGATTCTGGGCAAGAAGATCAAGGCGGCGCTCACCACGCCCAGTTGCCTGCGTGCAGTCTTCAAGAAGAGTTTTGGGCTTGGCGCCGAGACGATCCAGCACTTGCGCGAGGACCGCGGGCTGACGGATACCACCCAGGAGATCGTGTTCGATGTCAAGACCGCCGAAAACGCCAGCGACGTCGATGCCAGCATCTCCAAGTATGTGGATGAAATCCTCGGCGAGGCCCTTCGTCTGCAGGCCACAGATGTCCACATCGAGCCGTACTACGCGAAGATTAAGCTGCGCTATCGCATCGATGGCATGATGCAGACGGTGCCGGTGCCAGGCGACTTGCGCCAGGTCCATTCGGCCCTCGTCAGCCGGCTGAAGATCATGGCCGGGCTCAACATCGCCGAGAAGCGGCTCCCTCATGACGGCCGCATCTCCATGAAGACGGAGAACGAGGAGTACGACCTGCGCGTTTCCGTCATCCCCACCAAGCACGGCGAGGCCGTCTGCCTGCGTATTCTGGGACGCCAGAGTCTCCTCCTGGACTTCAGCTACCTCGGCCTCGAGCCAGCGCAGGAAGCCCTCGTCAAGGAGTTGACCCAGTTACCTCAGGGGATGGTCCTCCTGACTGGGCCCACAGGCAGCGGCAAGACCACCACGCTCTATACCGCCCTCGCCCACGCAAACGACGAGGGACGCAAGATCATCACCATCGAGGACCCTGTCGAATACCAGCTCGAAGGCGTCCTTCAGATCCAGACACACGAGGAAGTGGGGCTCACCTTCGCCAGCGGCCTCCGCTCCGTGCTGCGCCATGACCCGGATGTGGTCTTGATCGGTGAAATCCGCGATGCCGAGACCGCTGAGATTGCCGTGCGCGCGGCTCAGACCGGACATCTGGTGTTCTCGACGCTCCACACCAACGACAGCATCAGCGCCATCACCAGGCTTCTGGACATGGAGATCGATCCCTTCCTCGTCGGCTCCTCCCTGGTCTGTAGCATCGCCCAACGACTCGCCCAACGCATCTGCCGACACTGCCTCGCGCCCGACACCGCCATCCCGGACGAACTGCGCGAGGAAATGGCCTCCGCTCTCCGCCTCCAACCGCCTGAGGTGATGGCCTTCAAGGGGAAAGGCTGCGTGGAATGCAACCAGAAGGGGTACCGCGGGCGCGTGGCCATTTATGAGTTCTTCGTCCTCTCGGAGGACATTGCCGATATGCTCGGGCCGGACGTCAGAACGGGCCGATTGCGCGCCGCCGCACGACAGCACGGCTGGCGGCCCCTGCGCGAGGAAGGCTGGCAGAAGGTCCAGGCAGGGCTGATCTCCATCGATGAGCTGCAACGCCTGACGCGGAGGATCAAGCAGACCTCGATCGACAGCGGTGACTGATACGCTACATGCCCGCTCCAGCCATAGCGTCCGGGTGCCGCTCATCGTAGCCGAGCCTTCCACGTATGGGCGAAGACCATTCCATTAGACCATGGCTCGGTTTCGCGGCTGTCCTCGGCCTCCTTAGCCTGGTCTGCATCCTCGCATTCCGCAGCCTGCTCGCTCTGACTGACTCCGGCCGTTCAATGATCCACACCCAACAGGTGCTTGGCTCCCTCGAAGGCGTCCTCACAACCGTCAGCGAACTTGAGAGCGCCGAGCGGGGTTACGCGCTGACCGGCCAGCCCGAGTTCGTTCTGTCCTTCAACGCGGGGAGCAAAGCGCTCGCCACTCGCTTGGCGGGGGTCAAACAACTGCTCGCGGACAACCCAGGACAACTTACGAATCTGGCCAACTTGGAGCCTCAAATCTGGCGTCGCGCCGAACAGCTCCGGCATGTCATGGAAATCCGCCGCACGCGGGGTCGGGACCCGGCCGCGAACACGGTGGCCGCCGGCGAGGGACGCCGGCTTGCCGCCGTCATCCGCGCGCGAGTCGAGGCGATGCTCCACGAGGAGCGGCTGCTGCTCCAAAGACAGGAATCCAACACGTTCACCTGGCAGCGACAGACCATGGTGGCCCTGCTCTCCGGCGGACTCATGGCCATCGCGCTCGTTATCTGGATGGGCTTTGCCATTCGCCGCGAAATTCGCCAGCACGCCGCCGCTCAGGCCGCGCTCCAGGATGCCAACGCCACCCTCGAGGAGAGGATCAGCCAACGAACCGCCGACCTTAGAACATCAAACCTTTCCCTTCAGGCCGAGATCGCCGAACGCAAAGGAGCGGAAAGTCTCCTGAACGCCCAAAAGGAAATCTTGGGGATGATCGCCTCGGGAAAGGAAACCGCGTCCGTGTTGGCCCATGTGGCCTCCTACATGGAGGAGGAGTCCCCGGAAACCAGGTGCGCGATCACGCTCCTTGAGCCCGACGGAGCCGATCTGCGATGGTGCGCCAGCGAGCGCGTGCCCGACGAGTTCAAGAACGCCCTGCCTCGCCTGGAAGTAGGCCCCAGCCATGGCTCCTGTGGAACGGACGTACGCCGGGAGGAACTCGTCGTGGTCGCTGACGTGGCCCGCGACCCGCTCTGGGCGTCCACCCGGGATGTGGCAGCGCGGTTTGGCATTCGCGCTGTCTCCTCGATGCCCATCGTCGGCGGGCGAAAGGTGGTCGGCACCATCGCGCTCTACTTCGCGACGCCGCGCCCCCCCACAAGCAGGGAATTGACGCTCCTGCGAGCGCTGGCCGGGCTTGCGGGCATTGCCATCGTGCGGGGAGCCGAGGAAAACGCCCTGCGCCAGGCGCATGCCGAACTGGAGCGCAAGGTCACCGAGCGCACCTCCGAACTGCGCCGGAGCAACCAGGACCTCGAGCAATTCGCGTACGTCGCCTCCCACGACCTTCAAGAGCCGCTGCGGATGGTGGCGGGCTTCACTCAGTTGCTCGCTCGAAGGTATCAGAGCGTCCTGGACGAGAAGGCGAACCAGTACATCCATTACGCGGTGGACGGCGTGGAGCGAATGCAGCAGTTGATCCAGGGCCTCCTGGAGTACTCCCGTGTGGGACGCAGCCAACCAGTGGAGCCAGTCAGTTGCGAGGAAGCCTTTGCCAGGGCCATCACCAGCCTCCGCCACTCGATCCAACGAGTACAGGCCGTTGTCACGCGGGATTCGCTACCTACAGTCCCGGGCAGCCTCACACAATTGACTCAGCTCTTCCAGAACCTCATTGCGAACGCCCTCAAGTTCCACGGGGCTGAACCGCCGCGCATCCACGTCTCCGCGGAGCGCAACGAGAGTGAATGGCTGCTGACCTTCCGCGACAACGGCATCGGCATCGACCCCCGCCACGCGGAACGCGTCTTCGCCATCTTCCAGCGCCTCCACACCCGCGAGGAGTACCCGGGAACCGGGATCGGCCTGGCCATCTGCAAACGGATCGTCGAGCGCCACGGCGGACGCATTTGGGTCGATTCCCAGCCCGGCCAGGGAGCTGCGTTCCACCTCACTCTCCCCGTCCAGCCCGATCCGGCCTCCGCTCCGACGATCGCTCACAATGCCCTGCCCGCCGCCGAAGACACAGTCCACAAAAACCCCGTGCCCGAAGGCGCCCCAGAATCAACGGCTCCTGCCGCGGCTCTCACGTCCATGGCAGCCTCTCAGCCACCTGCTCCCGAACCCTCCCGCACGCCGTGAACCACCCGCCCATCCATATCCTGCTGATCGAAGACAATCCGGGAGACGTTCTCCTCACCCGCGAAGCACTAACGGAGTGCGCCCTCGCCCACGAACTCAGCGTCGTCCGGGACGGAGAGGAGGCGATGGCATTTCTCCACCGCAAGGAGCCACATCAAACGGCGAGGCGGCCCGACCTCATCCTCCTGGACCTCAACTTGCCCCGGTGTGATGGCAAACAGGTGCTTGGAGACATCAAGAGCAGCCCCACTCTGAAGAGTATCCCGGTCGTAGTGCTCACCAGCTCGGCTTACCCCGAGGACATCCGGACGGCATACGACCTGCATGCGAATTGCTACCTGACCAAGCCGACCGGTCTGGAACCCTTCTTCCGCATGATCGAGTCACTTCGAGATTTCTGGTTCAATTGGGCGACCATGCCCCCGACGGACTCCAACCCACCCAGCTCCCATGAACGCCCCCCAACCTAACCACCCGCAAGACGACGCGCTCCGGCTCCTGCTGGTGGAAGACAACCCCGGCGATGCGCTGCTACTGGCGGAAACGCTTGATCTGGCCGCCGCCGCCCCGCCTTGGATCGTCCATGTCCACCATCTCCAGCACGCGCTCGATCGCCTGGCCCAGGAGCGCTTCGACCTGCTCCTCTTGGATCTATTCCTCCCAGACGAACACGGCCTTCAGACCCTTGTCCGCGCCCGGCAAGCCGCCCCCGCCATACCCATTGTCGTTCTCACAAGCCTGAACGACGAGGCGGTGGCGCTGGAGAGCATCCGCGCGGGCGCGCAGGACTTCATCGTCAAGGGTCAGATCCAGGGGCCTGGGCTCCTGCGCACGTTCTTCCAAGCCGTTGAACGCAAACGGCTCGAGGAAGAACGCGAACGCCTGCTCAAGGAGCTGCAGCAGGCGCTGGCTCAAGTCAAAACCCTCACGGGTCTGCTTCCCATCTGCTGTCAATGCAAGAAGATCCGCGACGACGACGGCTACTGGAACCAGCTTGAAGCCTACCTCATCGCGCACTCCACAGCCCGCTTCACTCACGGTTACTGCCCAAGCTGCGCCGCCAAAGCACTCCGATCCTTGGATCAGTGATCAGTGATCGAGTGACTGATAACTGATAACTGATAGCTGATCACTGATCACTCCCACCCAATCACCCGTCCCTTGTTCTGCTCCTCCAACCATGCCATCAGCGGCTTGAAATAATCGACCATGGCCCGTGTTGAAAGATCCTCGCCGGTCGCGTCTTTGAGCACCTTGCGCCAATCTTCTGTGCCGCCTTGCTCCATGATCCGCCGCAAGAAAGTGCCGACTTCGCGGCTGTTCGCGTAGTTGCAGCGTTGGGGAGGCTGATGGAGAATCCGGCGCGCGATGTAGTCATGCAGTTGATGCCGCAGGACAGTGGCGATGGCATACGAGTAATAATAGCAAGGGTTGTCATTGATATGGGTCTTTGTGGCGGCGTCGCAGAAGTCCTCCCCGCGAGAGGTGGGCGGCTCGACCCCCTGAAAATCTCGCACGTATTGCCACCAACGCGCGTTCCACTGGTCTGGCTTCAGCCCGCCGGCATACACGTCCGCTTCCCAGTGGGCCATGGTACCGGAGGCCCAGAAGATGAATGGCACCGACGCGGAGAGCGAATCGTTCAGCAAGAATGCGGTCTCGTCCGCCTTGAAGTCCGCAGGCAGCACGCCGATGGCCTGGAGGTAGGGCACCTGGCCTGAAGCGAGGGAGATCAGCTCGCCCATTCCCTCGTGAAATGCCGGGTTGGCTCCGATCCGAAGCAGTGGCGGAACCTCCTTGCGGGTGTAACACATGAAATAGTATCCGTGGCCAAGCTCGTGATGAACGGTAGAAAACCACCACGGATTCGGTTCCACGCTCATGAGGGAGCGAATGTCGGTGTCCAGGTCCACGTGCCAGCAAGAAGCGTGCGTGTTCTTCTTGCGAGGCTCGCCTGGTTTAACGGGATAAAGGTCAGACCGCGCCCAGAAGCTGTCCGGCAATCGTGGAAAGCCAAGGCTGGTGTAGAACTGCTCCGCAGTCTTGACCACCCACTCGGGAGACTTGCCTTTGAAATACTCGTCCAACTGGGCGGCTTCCACGATTCCGGGCCACTCCTGGCTCCATCGGTTACCAAGCCAATGGGCTGGGATCCGTTTGGGGACTGGCTGTCCATAGCGCTTGGCCAGTTCGTGCTTCACCCAGGTGTGCAACTGGAGGTAGAGCGGACGCAACTCCCGCATGAAATCATCCTGGAGCCTCAGCATCTCGGCAGTCGTCATCCCGTAGCTCGCCACTTGAAGAGCGAAATAGTCCGCATGGCCCAACTCCTTCGCCACCCCGTTGCGCAGTTGTTGCAGCTTCACCAAGCCGGGCTTCAGCGCCATACCCGACTCCTTCGACGCCTCCCAAACAGCCTGGCGCTCCGCGAGGTCCTTGCTCTTGAGCAGCAGATCGTCGATCTCGTTCACGGTGATGGGCTTCCCCTTGAGCTTGAAGACGAACGAGTTCAGGGTCGAACTTTGCTGAGTCTCGGCTTCGATGCGGGCGGCTACCAACCCCGGGTTGGTCATCGGACCCTCTGCCGCGTTAAGCAGCACCCGTTCCAATTGGCGAACGCTCACCGGCTTGAGCGCGTCCCGATGCTCGAGCAACAACTTGGCCTCCTGGATGATGGCGGGGTTCCCGTTGAACGCCGCGCGCGCCTTCCCGGCCGTTTCGGAGCTGGCGTCGTGCGCGGCAGAGACATCGGTCGCCGCGAACCACTGCGCCTCGCTTTCCACCCGGTAGAGCGCTTGGTAGCCCGCGTTGACCAAGTCCAGGAACCGATCCGCCCTCTCCTGAAGGACGCCGCCCGGCTCCGAGGCGATTGAAGCGCATTGGAAGAGAATGAGCAGACCCAAAACGGCAAAGCGGCGCGGTGTCAAATGCATACTCGGAAGCTATTGCGACCAACCCGTAAAAACAATCTGAAAGCGTGCCGAGTTCCCCTGTGTCGGCAGTCACCGAGCCACATGCCTCCCACTGGTTTGATCTCTACGACTTCGTCCGTTATGCCTATTTGTGGCGCTCGAGCACCGTCAGCCAGATTTGGTCCGTTTCGTTGATCAGCAGACGCCCGGGAGCGGAGAACTGCCCCCGGATGGGCGCCCTGGCCAGGGCGAGATGAGGCATCGGAGAGGGAACGGCCATAAGGACAATCTGGAAAGGCTGGTTGCATGGCTTGGCACCGGCTGCGGCACTCAATTCCACTCTTACAGCTCCCCCTTCCTCAGGTACGGGACCCGGTGCCGCCACCACATCTTCCGGCAGGCCCATGACTGCAAGGGTCAGAAATCCGCGATCATACCGCGGACGGCTGATCCGCACGGTCAGACTCGTCCTCTCTCCGGGCGAGACTCTTACGGCGTGGGTGTCCGCCACCACCTCCCAATGAGGCAAAGGCATACCGCATTCGAGTTCGTACCCAAAGTCTGGCCCTCCCCTGCGCTGGACGTCGGTGACCACCAGGCTGTAGGCCCCATCGGCGGGCGCAACCCACGTCAGTTCCCCCTTCAACGATGGGTCCGCTGTTTTGATCACGTTGCCCGCCTCATCTCTGATTCGAACCTGTGGATACAGGGCGCCGACGGCGCGCACCCGGACGTAAAACTCCTCCTGCGCTCGAGCCGCAAAGCGGTAGCGACGCTCTCCACCCGCATGGCCGATGCGGCCGTGGACGACACTCGGCATTTCGACCGGTTGCGCTGCAAGATACGCACGCTGAATCTCACCGCCCGAGGATGCCCCGGGTGTTTCGGGCACGCTGGGAGCGAACGACCGCTCGGTGGTCAAGCTCAGCCGGTAGGCCGCCTCCGCGCCCTTGCCTGGCTCCCCTAGACTCCCGGAACCCGGCCTCATGAGGCGCAGCCGATACGAGCCAGCCTGCGAAATGGCGCATCTCAACGAGATGGCCGGGTCCCCCTGCGATGGATCGCTGGTGGCCAGTTGTTTGCCGTCAGCATCGAACAAGGCCAGTCCCGCCCGCAAAGGTGAATCGATGCCTTCGGCCTCCAACCTCGCTTGCATGACAAAGCTGGACTCCAGCGCCAGGAGGAGAGAAGGAAGCTGCGCTGGATTCCGCACGCGGCCGTTGTAGGTCAACGGAAACTGATCCAGCCGGGGTTCCACCTCCGCGCCCCCTGGCGGTTGCGCGAGTTCAGGGAAGTCGCCTACTACGAACAACCCGGGTTCTGAAGCCCCCTCGCCTGAATAGAATCGAACCAGGTGCGGGCCTTCGGGCGTCGTGGGAGCGATGGTGACCTCATACTGATTCGTAGCATCGAGTGGTCTAAAGGCCAAACCGGGCGCGTCTGTCCAAACCTTCACCGGCCACGGGTCCAGACGCCCGTCCGCGATCACTGTGACCTGGGTCCCCCTCTGTCCTCCCGGGGGAAACACACGATCCACCCGCGGCGCGTCGCCGCCGACTGCTTCCCCCACGACCAACGCCGCCGCAAGGACAAGCGCCTCGTATCGTTCACGCTGTTGCACAATGTGGCTCATCGAATGGAAGTAACCTGACACGGATGGCCTCTTATAGCGATGTATTTCCTCGTTGTGGCCAGAGGCTCTGCTTGCGGACGGCAGGGCTTTCATGGTAGTCTCCTAAAACGTCGCTTGCGACCCAGAGGCACCCGTTGAAACGGTTCTAGCCGCCTTACCGATATGCCGAAGCCATTCATGAACGCGCCAATCGATCCCTCCGCTCCCGTTCGCCAAGCCGACGTCAACCGCCGCGACTTCCTCAGGCTCGGCGGGCTCGCCGCCGCCGGTGTCACCCTGGCCGACTGGGCTGCCATGGCAGGCCCGTTCGACCCGGCGGACTTCGACAAGTTGGTCCCTGCTGACAAGAAACTCAAACCCGAGTGGGTGAGGAGCCTCTTCGAGAGAGGCGCTCCCGAGGTTTATCGCGGTGCCGCGCTGGAGACCGTCGGTATGCCCGTAGGCGGCATCTGCACAGGCCAGCTTTACCTCGGCGGCGACGGTACGCTCTGGCACTGGCATATCTTCCGCTCCAGCTACGCGTGGGACACCGGCGGGATGTCCTCCGGCGTGCACTACGCCAACCCGATGAAGCCCGCCTCGCCTCTTAAACAGGGCTTTGCCATCAAGGTCACTTCGGGCGGCAAGACCCAGATGAGGGAGTTGGACCGACGCGGATTTGCGGACATTTCCTTTCGCGGCGAGTATCCCATCGGCAGGGTGGATTACGCCGACCCCGCCTGCCCCGTGCGAGTAGCCCTCGAGGCTTTCTCCCCCTTCATCCCGCTGCAACCCGCCGACTCGGCCCTGCCCGCCACGGTCATGCAATACACCGTGAAGAACACCAGCGACCAGGCAGTCCAAGTGGAGCTGGCTGGGGGGCTTGAGAATGCGGTTTGCCAGGGCCAGATGTCGCCCTCCGCCGGTACCCGACGCAACTATATCCTCCGTCAGCCCGGCCTCATTTCGCTCGCTTGTTCGGCGGAGCCGCCCCCGGCTAGGCCTGCCAACGCCCAGCGGCCTGACGTCGTATTCGAGGACTTTGAGAAAGGAACTTACGAAGGCTGGACCGCGACTGGCACCGCCTTCGGCGCCGGCCCGGTCGAACAGGCAAAAATGCCAGCTTACCAAGGCCAAGTGGGCGCTTCGGGCAAACGATTGGTCAACAGCCACAACACGCGCCAGGGGGAAGACGTGGCCAAGGGTGACGCCCACACCGGCACCCTTACCAGCAAGCCCTTCCAGATCGAGCGCGACTACATCACCTTCCTCATCGGCGGCGGCAATCATCCCGGCAAGACCTGCCTCAACCTCCTCATCGACGGCAGGGTGGCCGACTCCGCCACAGGCAACAACGACAATCGACTGGCTCCATTTACCTTTGATGTCAGCGGCTTCGCCGGCCAGAGCGCCCAGTTGCAGATCGTGGATGCCGAACAGGGCGGATGGGGGAACATCGGCGTGGACCAGATCGTTTTCACCGACCATCAGCCGGACCACCTGAAATTCGAGAACCTCCCCGGCATCGGCACCATGGCGCTCTCATTGCTCGAACAGAAGTCCGATGATCTGTCCACCGCGGCCATGGCCGACTGCTCGACCGCACAGGCTGTCTTTAGTGCCTTTGCGTTCGGCTCCGCCGCCGCCACAGTCGCCCAGCCGTTTGGGCAGGACCTCGTCGGCGCGCTGGGGCGCCGCCTCTCTCTGAAAGGAGGCGAACAGGCAGTCGTGACATTTGTCCTGAGCTGGTTCTTCCCCTATTACCCAAACGCCGGCGGGGAAATGGCCGCGATTACCGACATCAGCAAACTACGCCGCCACTACGCCGCCCGCTTCAACTCGGCTGTCGAGGTGGCCGCAGACGTGGCCCGTCGGATCACGCCTCTGAGCCACCAAACACGCCTTTGGAACCACACCTGGTACGACTCCACCCTCCCCTATTGGTTTCTCGATCGCACGTTCGTCACCATCGATACCCTCGCCACGCAGACGTGCCACTGGTTTGACAACGGACGCTTCTACGGCTGGGAAGGGGTCGAGTGCTGCCCGGGCACCTGCCAGCATGTCTGGCAATACGCGCAGAGCGTAGCGCGGATTTTTCCCCAGATCGAGCGGGACCTGCGCGAACGAGTTGATTTCGGGCTCGCCTGGCACGAGAACGGCGCCATGGATTACCGGGGCGAAAGCGGACGCCAGGTCGCGCACGACGGTTTCGCGGGAACCATTCTACGAGTGTACCGCGAGCACCAGATGAGCCCGGACGACCGCTTTCTCAAGCGGCTCTGGCCCCGCATCCGCAAGTCGGTCGAGTTCCTCATGCAACAGGACCCCGACGGCAACGGCCTGCTCGACGGCGAGCAGTACAACACCCTCGACGCCTCCTGGTTCGGCCCCATGGGCTGGATCAGCTCCCTCTACCTGGGCGCCTTACAGGCCGGACGCGCGATGGCCCTCGAGGTCGGCGATGCCCAACTCGCCGCCAAATGCCAGATCATCCTCGATGCCGGAAGCCGGAACATCGTCACCCAGCTTTTCAACGGCGAGTATTTCATCCATAAACCCGATCTCGCGCACGATGCCACCAACACCAACGACGGCAGCCACATCGACCAGGTGTTCGGTCAGAGTTACGCCTGGCAGATGGCCCTCGATCGTGTGATCCCGGAGAAAGAGACCCTCTCCGCCCTGCGCTCGCTCTGGAAATACAACTTCCCCCCCGACATCGGCCCCTACCGCAAGGGCTTCAAAGCCATCACCGCCGGGCGCTGGTATGCCATGCCCGGAGAAGGCGGCCTGCTGATGTGCACCTGGCCCAAAGGCGGCGGTGAGAAAGCCGGGGCAGGCGGGAATCCGACCTTTGTGGGATACTTCAACGAGTGCATGACCGGCTTCGAATACCAGGTAGCCGCCCACATGATCTGGGAAGGAATGGTGACCGAAGGCCTCGCCATCACGCGCACCATCCACGATCGTTACCACGCCTCGAAACGCAATCCGTATAACGAAGTGGAATGTTCCGACCACTACTCGCGCGCCA
>ORJL011850485.1_pt1 | contig 12956 bp, 12 predicted proteins | sample 1779941 | NCBI WGS metagenome assembly ORJL01 (sample SAMEA104232317, study PRJEB22302) | groundwater metagenome | biome: forest; feature: aquifer; material: groundwater | place: USA | collected 2011-08-07 | depth 5.8 m
AGAGAGCTTTGCATAACTCCCCAAACCTTCCATTTCCAGACCTCTCAAATTCATAGTGGAGATCATCAGACGAAAAAGACAAGAAAAAACTTGGGAATTAATAGAATAAACAAGCGATATTATTTGACAAATAATGATATTTATGCAATGTTTTCCCCATCAAATTTCTTTTGGAGGGGGATATGGGATACAAAAAGATGGATCGGAATATGACCTTCGCCGAAGTTGATCTCATGACATCCATGGAACATAATCGTTCGCTGAAAACGATGGAAAAGATCAATAAAATTATTGACTGGTCAAAAATAGAAGCCATTCTGCTGCAACACTATACTGTCGGAAAGACTATCGAAGGTGCCGATGCCTATCCTCCTCTCATGTTATTAAAAGCTTTCCTCATTCAGAAGTGGTTCCATATTCACTCCGATCCAGAGCTGGAAAATCAGATCAACGACCGGATTTCTTTCAAGAACTTCCTTGGCCTTTCTTTCAACAGGCCGTCCCCTGATCACTCAACCTTTTCCCGCTTTCGGGGCCGTCTTTCCAAAGAGGCCATGAGCATGATCAATCATGCCGTTCTTCAGCAGTTTTCCCAGAAGGGGTTAACCATCAATGAAGGCGTGGCGGTGGATGTCAGATTGGTTCAATCCGCCAGTCACCCGATCAGCAATGATGAAATCAAGAAGCAAATAGATAAAAGAGAAACCCCGGAAGGCAAGATAGACAAGAACGGAAAAGCTCGCAAGTTTTCTCGTGATTTTGAATCTGACTGGGTGACTAAAAATGAAAAACATCATTATGGATTGAAGGAACATGCCGCAGTAGATACGAATCATGGCTTTGTTCTGGCCACGGAACTTACCCCGTCCTCGGTTAGTGATAGCATCTATCTTCCCTTCTGCGTTGCCGCCAGTTGTCATACAGAGGAGCCGATTCAGAAGGTTTACGCTGATAAAGGCTATTATGGGAAGCCGAACAGCGGCTTTCTTCACCTGAATCATATTGCTGACGGGATTATGAGAAAAGACACGAAGTCAACAAAATTAACCGATTACGAGATAGAGCGGAACAAACAAATATCGAAAAAGCGTTATATTGTGGAACAGTACTTTGGGTTAAGCCACCTGTACAACAATGCTTTTCGCGCCCGCTTTACCCGGCTCATCAAGAATAGCATAGATGCCTTCTTCAGGCAGATGGCCTTTAATCTGTTCAGGGGTGAGAAAATCCTCGGAGCAGTGTAAATATAGGGAGAAGTTTGCCCGGATTGGAGCAACGGGTAAATAAACGACAAAACAGCTCCCATAACTGAGCATTTGGGGTTAACATTGTCGCCATAAGTGAAAAGATGAGTAAAATTACCAGTTAACTTCACCTCATGCCCGACCATCTTTTTTTTAAAAACGGGCAGAGAAACGCAAAAGAATCAAATTATGGGAAATTCAAAGGTCTCAAGAAGGCATACCACCTCATTCTATCCACACATCAACTCAATAGTGGCGCTAAATAGTTATTCGTAAGGAATTTCCATGAGTTCGCAATTACCAGCAGATTACAGGCCAGACATAGATGGCTTGCGAGCCATTGCCATATTGAGTATCTTGTTTTTTCATACGGGTTTTTATGCGGGTTTCCAAGGTGGTTATGTTGGCGTTGATATATTTTTTGTAATCAGTGGTTATTTGATCACAAAAAATATTGTCAATGATCTAAAATATGGGACTTTTTCATTCAAAACTTTTTATATAAGGCGTGCTCGCCGCTTATTACCAGCCCTTTTATTTACGCTTGCCCTTTCATTTATCTCGGGTTTTTTGATTTTATCGCCTCAGCGTTTTGAAGAAATGGCAGGTGCTGCCCTTTCTTCACTCTTCTCAATGGCGAATTTCTTCTATATTGGGAAGATAGGATACTTCAAGATTATTTCCTTTTCCCAACCACTTCTTCATACCTGGGCATTAAGCATCGAGGAACAGTTTATTATTCTTTGGCCTCTCACTCTTTTTCCGCTGTTCAGGCTACCAAAGAATCTTGTCATCAAGGCAATAATATCAGTCATCAGTCTTGCTTATCTACTATCCCTTATTCTGGCCACGCTCTTTGAAGGAAGTATATCGTCATATTACTTCACCCCTTTCCGAGTTTATGAATTCATGGCGGGAGCCATACTTGTTTTCGTGCCGGCTATTTCATCAAAACGGGTGTGCGAAGCTGTTTTTATTCTTGGTAGCTCCATGATGGCTTTTTCAATTGCGCATTATAGTTCTAAGATGCAATTTCCATCCTATTATGCGCTATTGCCGACTGCGGGGGCGGCTTTGGTGATTGCGGCGAATAATCCAGTATTTGCAGGACGGCTGTTGAACAACCCCCTGATGATTTTTATCGGACGGATAAGCTATTCATTATATCTCGTCCACTGGCCGATCAAGGTGTTCATGATTAACCTGAAGCTGGGATATCAGGATAACAGTGGCATCTATATTGTAATTTTATCGTTCATACTATCTACCTTTATGTATTTCTATATCGAAAGACCGTTCCGAGATAACAACTGGGGTTTCCTGTATCGCAGTTTTTTTCGGATTGTACCTGTTACTTTTTTCCTCATAGCTATATTGTCTTTGTCTGTGTGGATTGATAAGGGATGGACCTGGCGTTATTCAGATAATGAGGTGCCATATGATGGAGGTAACCCGAAAGAATTATCCGATACATTGGATAAATTTTATAAATCACAGAACGTCCTGACTGCTCCGTTGCAACAACCAGGACGCAAAAATGTTCTGCTTGTGGGAGATAGCCAGTCCATGGATTACTTTTTTGCACTAGCGGCTAATCGGGATTTAATACCTAATATAAATTTGTATCATATTTATCTTCCTGGAGCATGCTTCTTGAAATCGAAGCCGCTTTATAGTCCGACTTTGGCCAGGCGTATTATTCCAAAGCGTTATATAGACCCTCAACCAGATTGTGCAAAAGCCATCAAAGACGTTCTTGACTCACCCTTCTCTAAATCCGCGGATATGGTGATTGTCGCAACGCATATTACCACGCTAGGTCAGGCTGCCTATCTGCCCGAGGAGATTAAATTTCATCGCGGATACTCGGGTGCGGAGATTGTAATTGCCGGACCTAAACTCATGCCTTTCAATCCAGCAGTCCGTTACATGATGGAGGCGGACTCCAGAACCATCAATAAGATATCATATAATTTCGATCGGTTAGATTATATAAAGCTCAATCAGGATTTAAAGGCCATCAGTGAACGGGAAGGTGCTAGATATTTTGATATAGATACGATGGTCTGCAACAATCATGACCGTCTGTGCCGTTTAGTGGATGATCAAGGCTTTTTGCTTTTCCGCGATGACCATCATTGGTCGCTGCAAGGGGAAAAATATTTCGGAAAAATGATGATCAAAAATGGTCTGCTTGGTAAATGATGGAATAGAAATGGATAATACGTCGTTTATTCAAACAAACAATTTTAGTGAGAAGATAAAAACTGTTCAGTGGATCCTTTCGATCCTGGTAATCTTTATTCATACGAATAATATCAAAACATACTCTTTGTCGTTTTCCAATGGGGGGTTTGAAGCTTTCGTAGTAGCCTGCGAGACATTGCTAAATGTTCTTGGCGGAATTGCTGTACCGATGTTTTTTCTCATATCGGGATTTCTTTTTTACAACAACTATGATTATTCGAGGGTCGGGAGCAAGTATTCCAGCAGGCTTAAAAGTGTACTCATTCCGTTCATCTGCTGGAACGTTATCTATTTTATTTACTTTTTTGCTTTGACACACATACCTCTTTTTGCGCAGCATATGAATATGAAAACAGTTGAGCTTACTTTAAGCAACATATTGAGCGCTGTTATTTTCTACAAATATTGCAATCCATTTTGGTTTATGTTCCAACTGATAATATACATTTCAGCTTCACCCTTGATATACACGCTGCTTAAAAATAAGACCGTCGGAGTCATGTTGTTCGCTATGGTGCTCAATTTGGCATTTCTGGGGATACATAGCGACTATTTTCCAACAGGTCTGTATTTTTTTCTATATATTTTAGGTGGGTATGCGGTGATCCATTTTAAAGAAAAGATCATCCACCCTTATTCCTATAAGCAAAATGTACTGTTTGCGGTCGTCGCTGCTGTTACACTGGTCGTTACATACTATATTACACTTTTATCAATAGAGTTTGATTGGGACAGCATTTTTTCAGTTGTGTTGAGGACTATAGAAATCGTTTCGGTTTGGTTTGCAATAGACTTGATACGTTTGCCGAGGCTAAAGCCATGGATAACGATATCTTTCTTTATATACGCAGCCCATTTTCTGCTGCTGGAAACCATTGAAAAAATTCTTCTGATTATGTTGGGAAAGGGTGCGCAAGCGGCTTGGGCGGACTATATAATTGCTCCGGCAATCGTTTTGATAATTATCTATTTCGCAGCATATCTTTTAAAACGCTTTTTCCCTCCTGTATGGAATGTACTGAATGGTTGGCGATTGCAAAATGTGGGGACATAGGAACGTGATCAATAAAACGATAGTTGTATCCCCACATCCTGACGACGAACTTCTCGGGCCTGGTGGCACACTTTTGCGCAGGCAATCAGAGGGTAGCAACATTGGCTGGTTGCTGGTGACAGCAATTCGCGAGGAAGATGATTGGGGTAAGGTAAGGGTGCAGGAGCGCGAAAGGGAGATTCAGCATATTCGTGCAGGTATAGGCATTAGTTCTGAAAACTTTTATTCGTTGGAATTTCCAACTAAAAAACTTGATCAAATACCCTCGGATCAATTGGTTGGCGCGATCTCCGAAGTATTCAAAACCTTCCAACCGGAAGAAATTTATGTGCCGCATGCCAACGACATCCATTCCGACCACCGTATTGTTTTTGATGCCGTGGCAGCATGTAGTAAATGGTTTCGCTACCCATCTATAAAACGAATTCTTGCGTATGAAACACTATCCGAAACGGACTGCATTCTGCAACCCGATGATATTTTCAAGCCTAATGTATTTATCGACATCACGGGTTTCCTGGAAAAGAAAATTGAACTATTAAGTATTTATCAATCGGAATGGGGCACGTTCCCATTCCCTCGCAGCGAAAAAGCTGTTAGAGCGTTGGCTCATGTTCGTGGTGCGCAATCAGGATACATTGCAGCGGAAGCCTTCCAGTTGATGCGTGAAAGGTCTTGAGCGAAATGTCGGAAGTGCCATATAAAGATATAATAACGGATGAATTGGAAATTTGGCAAAGGGCTATTCTGCCACCCGATGCAACCATCCAGCAGGCGATCCGTAATCTTGATCAGGTCGCTATCAAGATTGTTCTGGTGATAAATGACCGCGATGAGTTGGAGGGTACTATTTCCGATGGCGATATACGCCGTGGATTACTAAGAGGACTTGACCTCAATTGTCCAATTATCGACATTATTCACCGCAACCCGTTTGTTGTGCCTCCAGGGTTGAGTCATGAGATGGTCTTGCAATTGATGATGGCCAATAAAATCCATCAGATCCCGATTGTAGACGATGGTCAGCGTTTGATTGGCCTGCATCTTTGGGATGAAATCACCACACCGGTTAGTCGTTCCAATTTGATGGTGATTATGGCGGGCGGCAAAGGTACCCGATTGCTGCCCCATACGCAGAATTGTCCCAAATCCATGGTGTCCGTTGCCGACAAGCCAATGCTTGAGCACATAATCGATCGAGCCAAATTAGAAGGCTTCAGTCATTTCGTGCTCGCTATCCACCACTTGGGCCATATGATCGAGGATTACTTCCTTGGCGGTGACCGCATGGGCGTGAGGATCGAATACCTGCGTGAGCAATCGCCATTGGGCACGGCCGGGGCACTCAGTTTGCTTAACCCAAGGCCTGATGTCCCATTTGTAGTGACTAATGGAGATGTATTGACCGACATTCGCTATGGGGAACTGCTGGATTTTCATAACCGCTACGGCGCCGCGGCCACTATGGCTGTGCGTATCCACGAATGGCAACATCCTTTTGGGGTGGTGAGGACGAAAGGGATTGAGATCGTTGGCTTTGAGGAAAAACCGATTGCGCGGAGCCATATCAGTGCGGGTGTCTATGCCTTGTCCCCGGAGGTGCTAAATGATCTGGTGGCAAACTCTCCATGCGATATGCCGGCCTTGTTTGAACAGCTCCAGGCAAGAGCCAGACGCACAGTGGCCTACCCGATGCATGAGCCATGGTTGGATGTTGGTCGACCAGATGATTTGGAATTGGCACGGACCAAAACACAAAAAGTAGATTTTTGAAAGTACTTGCATTGATACCTGCCCGCGGCGGCTCCAAAAGACTACCGGGGAAAAATATCCGGCCTCTAGGTGGAAAGCCCCTCATTGTTTGGAGTATCGAGATCGCCCAAGGCATCACGGAAATATGCGATATTCTTGTTTCGACTGATGATGCTGCCATTGCTGCTATCTCGCGAGCTGCAGGTGCCTTGGTCCCCTGGTTGAGGCCAGCAGAACTGGCCACAGACACCGCCTCTGGTACTGATGCCGCACTACATGCACTGGATTGGTATGAAAGGGAAAAGGGGCGGGTGGATGGGCTGTTATTGTTGCAGCCGACTTCACCGTTCCGTAGTCGCAAAACCCTGATTCGCGGCATCGAGTTGTTCAAGACAAATCAGGGCCGACCGGTGATTGGCATCTCTCCCGCAGTGTCTCATCCCATGTGGTGCTTTCGGATCGAAGTCGATTCGATGCAGCCATTCGTCGAAGGGGGTGGGTTGCATCTGCGATCCCAGGATCTTCCTCCAGCTTATGTTGTCAATGGGGCGTTTTATCTCATCAATCCAAATGATCTGAAACGGGATCGCACTTTTTTCAGCGAAGCGATGGTTCCGTTGGTAATTGATCATCCCGTAGAAAGTCTTGATATAGACACCGAATACGACTGGCAAACCGCAGAAGCCATGCTGTCAATGCTGAATGAGAGTGCAACGACTGAAGGTATATGTGATTTTCCAGGGCGGAATCCATAATCAAGTGAAACACTTTTGCGATAAGGTGTTGAGATGGGAATCTGTTACCGTGATCCCTCGTCATACGCGAGATTTTTTATGATTATATATATACCACTTGAAATCAGTGTCCGTGAATTGCAAGGCCATCTATTGCTGGCCACCGTGGCCGCCTCGCGTGGACATCAGGTGCTGATAGCATCGGCCAGTGATTTATGGCTATGGACGCGGCTTAATCGACTTCGCAAAGGCGCGTTTTTGTTAAAAAATGTTAATGTGCCTTCACATTCCCAAAAGATGTACGAGGTTTTTCTGAAGGGTGGGTTCGACATTTATTGCCAGGAACAAGAGCCTTCAATTTTATGGGACAGTTTTGAAAAATTTTTGTTTGACTACAATATCACTTGCGAACAATATCTTCCTTTTAAGGGTGTATTTTGCTGGGGTGAGCGGGATACGAATGGATATAAGCAGTTTTTTACATCAAAAAAGGATGTTTTCGTCAATATAGGATCGCCCAGAGCAGATTTATGGAGTCCTCGATTTGCGGCTTTGCATACACAGGCTGAAATCGGGAAACTGAAGCCTTATATCCTGATGGTTTCTAATTTTGGTTTATTGATGGGGAAACGTCACTGGACGGAGTGGCTAATTATCGGCAAGAAGAACGAGACGTTGCGTTCGCTGCAACAGGAAGACCGCTTGATCGACTACATTCTGGAGGACAGCTCGATTTTGCTACACATGGTTAAGGCGGTCAGGTATTTGGCGGCACAATATCCGAGTTACACCATTGTAATCAGGCCGCATCCTCTGGATGATGTCGCTAATTGGAAATATGTCGCCGGCGACTATAATAATATTCATGTGGCCAGTAACCATGGTCCTTTGTCAGACTGGATATCTGGCGCGTGCCTCGTGATCCAGAATGGCTGCACATCCGCCCTGGAAACGGTATTGCAGAAGGTACCGCTCATCAGTTTCGGGCCTGAGCGCTGTCAAGGTGACACGTTGGTTCCCTCCTACATGGGCATGAAGGTCGAAAGTCTGGACGAACTTGATGCCGCCATAAAGATTTGCCTGAGTGAAGTTGATTATGCGTCGATACAAGAGCATTCGGAGAGCATTCTCAAACCCATCATTTCCACAGAGAGTGGTGATGCCGCATTCAAGATGGTGCATATCATAGAAGATAGAAGCAACTTTGACCCATCCATCAGTGTAAGCCAGCGGGATTTGATGGCCATGCGCCTGATACGTGTGGTCAAGAACGGTGTTGATTGGTTAAGGCGCCGTCTGATGCGAGTAGACCTTCCAGGGGCACGCTACGACCTGGACCAGGCCAGAATCACTCGTGAGGTTCATGAAATGGCCCGAGTTATCAAGGTAGCGCCGCCCAAACTGTCCTTCATTTCAAGCACGGGTGTCATGATTGGCTAGTAAAGACGCGATCTCAGTGATTGACGCAACCTTTCCAACTCTTGCACGCGGCAGCGCCTCGCTATCCGACGGAAATGTACTGTTCAAGGCTGTCGTTACGTTGCTTTTCTGCGCGGCAACTATTGGGCTGGCGCCTATACTAGGTCCGATCGGCACGTTTATTGGCTTGGATGTTGTCTTGTCAGCATACCTTGTAGCGCTTTTCCGGGGAAAGTACCGCTATCTGTTCCTCATACACCCCGTATTTATGCTTGTGTCATCTTACGGCTTTGAGATACCATATTCCGAAATTGCGGTTGGCTACACATATATCCATAATTTGGGGCGGTTCATTGATCCGAATACTTTATCACTAGATACCGATTTAGTGATTCAGCGAATTTTATTTGATCAAGGTGATTTTGGTTTCATGGGGATATATGTGGGGACGATGCCCATTTTGTTGTTACCCCAGATTGTATTCGACAATGCACCGGATATCACTATTTATTTTAGCATGGGTGTGTTTACCCTGCTGTATGCGGCAATTGCCGTTAGTTTATCTCTGCATTTTGGCGTCATGCGAAAAAAAGTTTTGCATGTCATTGCCCTTTTTTCCACAGTTTCGCCGACATTCTTTGAAATTAATTCCTCATTGCATCGATACGGGTTGCTTTTCTTCGGGTTTTTTCTTTTCGTCATTGCCTACAGCGGTTTTTTGCAGCCGGCACAAAATTCTCCGCGCAAGTTCTCGTTATCTTTTGTCATGCTGGTTGCTATTGTGCTCGTGACTGTCTCCAAGCCCCCTTTGCTGATGTGTTTGGCGCTGTTTGTTTTGCTGGAGCTTTTTTCGCGAAACAAGTTGTCTCTTGTCTCACATTTGTTTTCCCGTCTAACCAAACGATCCAAGGTAGTTGTTTTGGTCATCTTGATCGTAATAGCCCAAAATATAGCGACCTTTCTTGTGCCAGAAAAATATGCACTACATTTTTCGCAGCAAGGGGGCCAGTATGCCGCTCTCATCAATATCCCTATCATTGGTCTTGTGTTACGGGTGGTTTATGCCATGTTATCGCCTTTTCCATGGGCAGATTTTGATCAATGGGATACCTATGGATATAACGAATTGTTCTTGTGGGTACACATTTTATCCGCATTCTTTGCTACGTGGATAATCTTTTCATTCTCTTCGCGTCTGCCCAACATTCTCAAGGGGGCTGATGATGTCCGGATAGTTTCGCTGGCAGGTGTTGCCGTATTGGGTTCCTTGGCCTTTTCGTCGATTGGCTACAATGCTTACTTAGCGCCGGCACTTCCTTTTTTGGCAGTTGTTCTATTGGAAAATCAGTTTCGGGTCCCGTTTATCTACCCGACTGGCTTTATTGCCGTGATGGAAGGCGTTGCGCAAGTTGCCCGTGTATTACGATGATCAAACAATATTTTATTAAGCTGCATTGGCTCCTCTCTAGCCAGTTTGGCATAGACCCTCTGTGTTTTCTGAGGTCGCTGCGCGGTTTGCATCTTTATTTTGCCGATAGACGCCGCTTTAAAAAAGGGTACAAAAGCCGGTTGAATTTCAAGCCCTGCCTGCATGATCGCTATGAAGAGGCCGGTACCACGAAGAGTGAATACTTCTGGCAGGATTTGTTGGTAGCACGCTTAATATTCGAGGCAAAGCCGGAAAAGCATGTGGATGTCGGCTCGCGGCTGGATGGATTTGTCGCGCATGTGGCCAGTTTTCGCGAAATAGAGGTATTTGACGTGCGTCCTATAAGCACGGCCATTCCGGGTGTGACTTTTTACCAAGCAGATATGATGAGCTCCGAGGCCATCAGTTCTTTGTTTTCGGTGGGAGGTTACTGTGACTCGCTGTCCTCTCTCCATGCGCTGGAGCATTTTGGACTGGGGCGCTACGGAGACCCTATCAACCCGCAGGGGTATGCAGCGGGTTTCGCCAATATGGCGGGCCTGCTCAAGCCGGGGGGGGTGTTTTATCTTTCCACTCCCGTCGGGAAGGAGCGGGTGGAATTCAATGCTAACTGGGTGTTTGACCCGTACACGATATTGAGATGTGCAGAAGTTAATGGTCTCGTGCTTGAACGGCTTACCGTCTTCGGTCATGATGCTGGCTTGCGCGAAGTCAATGCGAACCCGGCTGAGTTGTCTATGCTGGCCAAGCAGCATTACCAGTTGGGTCTCTTTGTGCTGCGCAAGTTGGCTACAGGGTGATACATCTCCAAGTGTCGCAATTTTATCTTGTTGCATGGAAGGCGTCCTCGATCTTGTTCACATGCTGGAAATCTATGTTATCTTTGCCAAAGTATCCTTTTCAGCAAAGACCTTTCTGATAGGGTCCTTGGTATGACAACTGAAAGCAACCAGCGATTTTCGTCATTGGATATCGTTCGGGGTCTGGCTGCCTTATCGATTTTCTTAACGCATTGGGGACGGTGGGTGATTGATTACGCAGCCGAACCATCCAAAAGCATCATCGAAGCTCCTCTACGTATATTGAAGTTTATTTGGCAAGGGGGAGGAATACATCCCGGTGTTATCGTGTTCATTGTATTAAGCGGTTTTTGTATCCACTTACCGCAGGCTCGTTCTGCAAAAGTATTGGAAGAAACGGGTTTTTGGAAGTTCTACGCCATCAGACGCGCTGTGCGTATATTGCCTATTTATTGGGTTGCCTTATTGTTTGGTATATTGAGTACTTGGATAATGAGTGACAGTAATCCTGTTTTGCCATTGGCGTTTTCTTTTTCTGGAGTGGCCGAAATTGCTCGTTTTTTCGTTCCCCCTAAAAATCTGTATCCTGGAAATCGTCCTTTATCGACAGTCGCGGTAGAAATATTGTTATACGCAAGCTATCCATTATTCATTCGTGTGTATCAAAAAAGGGGACTATCAACTCTTTTAGGTATTGGTCTTTTATTTTATTCTTTCGTGGGGGTATTACGGTACTTGCGGGTGCCGCCTGCATTAATTAATGGCACATATTTTGAGTTCGTTATTTATTGGCTGATCGGCGCACTCTGTGCACATTTCTTTTATTTCGACATACGCCATCAGATTGTCAATCGACGAACGCTGGCTTCTTCTGCGCTATTAGTGGCTGTCTATTTAATTTTAACCCACATCATTCACATCAAGGGCTTTCATGTGGTTACTACTTTGCTGCTTGCGATAGCTACAGGGGTTACATTGGTTGCTCTGTTGAGCCTGGAGTTCCATAATAAACTGCCGTTGGCTAACGGCAGAAGAGTCTTGGCATTTTGGGGAGAACGGAGTTATAGTTTATACGTTATTCATACTCCAATGATTCTGCTTACCCGTCTATATTGTGATCGATATTTGCATATTTCTTCATACGTTCCTTGGATAGCGTTGATTATTACATTACTTGCGGCGGAGTTTATATTCAAAGCTGTAGAAGCACCTTCTCATAGACTTGCGCGAAGGCTGGCTAGTACCATGTAACATTTTCAATTTCGTATTTAGTAAAAACATGATATTCTGGCGACAACTCAATCAAGGAGGTTGCCATGTCGCCAAGATACCGAGTAACACTGATCAAGGAGGAACGCAAAGAGCTCGAGGCCATGACACGTCGCGGAAAGACCCATGCCAGAAGGTTTATCCACGCCCGTGCTTTGCTGCTGTGTGACGCTAGTCCGGATGGTCCGGCCTGGAATGTCGCCGATGCTGCGACAGCACTTGGGGTAACCAGTCGGGCGATTGAACACCTGAAGAAACGCTTTGTGGAGGAGGGCCTCGAAGCTGCGCTTACGCGTAAGCCAAGAGAAAAACCGGCACGGGAAATCACATTTGACGGGGCTTTTGAAGCAAGATTGATAACATTGGCCTGCTCAGATGCCCCAGAGGGACGCCGGCGATGGACTGTCAGATTGCTTGCCGACAAGGCCGTTGAGCTTAAATTTGCCGAAACCGTGTCACACATGACTGTGCAACGGGTTTTAAAAAAAATGAACTTAAGCCTCATCTCAGCAAGTACTGGAAAATCCCTCCCGAAGGGAGTGCGGCCTTTGTAGCACATATGGAGGATGTTCTGGAAATCTATCACATGCCGTACGATCCTGACTACCCGGTGGTATGCATGGATGAATCTTGTAAGCAAATGATCGGCGAAGTCCGTGATCCTATCCCTTTTGCACCTGGACAGCCAGTGCGCATTGACGACGAATACGTGAGAAAGGGGGTGGCGGAAATATTCATGGAAGTGGAACCACTGGCAGGTAAAAGACATGTTGCGGTCACGGAACATCGCACCAGGAAAGATTGGGCGTTGCAGATCAAACAGATGCTCGATGAACGCTACTCGCTACTCGGAAGCGATAAAACTGCGTCTGATTATGGATAATCTGAACACCCACGGTATTGCTGTCGATGGGAATGACATAGTGTACCAAATTCGGGAATGAAAAGTGTACCACCTCCGGTAGCAAGCATATGGTAATGTCTCCTTTCAAAGGAGGTGTTGCCGAT
>ORJL011477669.1_pt1 | contig 12954 bp, 11 predicted proteins | sample 1779941 | NCBI WGS metagenome assembly ORJL01 (sample SAMEA104232317, study PRJEB22302) | groundwater metagenome | biome: forest; feature: aquifer; material: groundwater | place: USA | collected 2011-08-07 | depth 5.8 m
CGGCGGACCGGCTTGCAGCTATCATCGCGTCCCATCCACCCATCGCCGTCCAGGGTACCGTGCAGGCAATATGGCGAAGCCTCGATATGGGGGGTCGCGCCGCTTCCCTGCAACATGGAGAGCTATACCCGAAGGTCGGCAATACCCCTGAGAACCTGAAAGTCCTTGGAGAGAGGCTCGCGAGGAAGGACCGCCCCAAATGGCGGCTTAGATAGGCATGGCTGAGACACCCTCGGCCCTTTCAGGAATTCGTGTCCTGGACTTGACCCAGCACATCGCCGGCCCATTCTGCACCAAGCTGCTCGCCGACTATGGCGCCGATGTCATAAAGCTCGAGCGGCCTCCAATGGGCGACCTGTCACGTCGGATTGGCCCGTTCCCGAACGACCAGCCTCACCCCGAGAAGAGCGGCCTGTCCATGTACCTCAACACCAACAAGCGTGGCATATCCGTGGACTTGACGCGTCCCGAGGGCAAGCAGATCTTCTTGGAATTGATCACGAGAGTCGACGTGCTGGTAGAGAATTTCCGGCCCGGAGTGATGGCGAAGCTCGGGCTGAGCTATGAATCGCTGAGCGAAGTCAAGCCGGACCTGGTGATGGTCGCCATCTCGAATTTCGGCCAGACGGGTCCGTGCCGCGACTACAAAGCCAACGAGTTGATTGAGTATGCGATGGGCGGGCAGATGCAATCGACCGGTTTGCCGGATAGGCCCCCCGTGAAGCTGGGCGGCAACATCGGGATGTACCAAACAGGCGAGGCGGCGGCGCTTGCCTGCTGCCTGGCGATTTTCCAGAAGGAAATGGGAGGAGGTGGGGACTACGTTGACATATCCATCTACGAGACCCAGGCCAACAACCAGGACCGCCGGAGCATCTACATGCTCAACTACCAGTACACGGGGCAGGTGACGCAACGCCACGGCGACACTCCCGGACTGGCGTTCGGGATTTTCCCCTGCAAAGATGGTTATATGTGCTTTTGGTCCGGCATCACACGATTCCCGAGGGCAGCGGAGCTTGTGGGAATGCCCGAGCTCGCCAACGACCCCAGGTTCGCCGACTACCAGTCGGGGCTGACCCAGGAGGCGATCGACGAGTTCAATTGCACGATTCTACTGCCCTGGCTCATGGAGCGGGACATGCACCAGGCATGGAAAGAGTCGCAGGCCCTTGGGCTGGCGACGTCCCCCATAATGTCGCCCGGTCAGTATTTCGATGATCCATACTTTAGGGAGCGCGGGTTCTGGACAGAGGTCGACCAACCATCCGTCGGGAAGCTCGACGTTCCGGGCCGGCCCTTCATCATGCAGGCCTGTCCCTGGAGCATGCGGCGGCCCGCCCCGGCTCTCGGGCAGCACAATGAGGAAGTGCTCCAGACCGAGCTCGGCTACACGAAGGGAGAGGTGGCGAAACTCACGGCGGACGGAGTTCTCCACTCGAGGACGGTGGTAAGTTGACCGGCAACAAAAAGCTTCCCCTCAGTCGAATACGGGTCCTGGACCTGACCATGGTGGTGGCGGGGCCGTACTGCACCTCTCTGCTGGCCGACTGGGGCGCCGAGGTCATCCGCCTGGACACAACCCAGGTCTTCATCCCGTACACCCGGGGGACGACGGCAAGGCCCTCCAAGCAGTACGTGGAATCGGTCAAGGGCTCGGGCTATGGCTATGCTGGCAACGACCCGGGAGATAGGCCGTGGAACAAGTACTCGATGTTTCAGAACCACGCCCGGAACAAACTGAGCATGACGGTCGACTTGCGGGCGCCCGAGGGTAGAGAGGTCTTCGACAGGCTGGTGCAGATCTCCGACGTCCTGGTCGAGAACAACGTGCCCCAGAACGTCGACAAGCTGGGCCTGTCCTGTGATTGCATGCTGAGGAACCGGCCGGACTTGATCGTTCTCCGGATGCCACCGTATGGACTGAATGGTCCCTACCGAAACTACAGGGCATTCGGGTCCCACATCGAAGCAGTTTCGGGCCACCTTTACATCCGAGGTTATCCCGACACCGACGCCTCGATGAGGGGTGTATTGCCCATCGCCGATGGGCCTTCAGGGGTTGGAGGCGCACTGGCAGTAGTCATGGCCCTGAGGCACCGGGCCAAGACCGGGCAGGGCCAGATCATCGAGCTATCGCAGACGGAGCACTTCTCGACCTACCTGGGCGAGGCGCTCATGGACTACTCCATGAACCGCCGGGATCAGCGTCCGATGGGGAACCGGCACCCCACACTGGCACCGCACGGCTGCTATCCCTGCCGCGGCAAAGACAGGTGGGTTACCATCGCAGTCTCGACAGAGGTGGAGTGGAACGCCTTATGCCGAGTGATGGGGAACCCAGACTGGGCGCGAGGCTCGAAATTCGCCACGAACGAGTCGAGGCACAAGAACCACGATGAGCTGGACGAGCGCATCGCTGCGTGGACGCACGACCGTGGCCACTATGAAGTGATGCGAGTGCTTCAGAGTGCTGGAGTTCCTGCCGGTGCGGTCATCGACGAGGCCGAAGCCTTCAGAGACCCTCAACTGCTCGAAAGGGGATTCTTCGAGAAGCTCTCACACGCAGACTGCGGGACGCACCTCTATCCGGGCCTGGGCTTCAAGATGAGGAATACTCCGAATGCTATTCGCATGGCGCCTTGCAGGATGGGCGAACACAACGGCTATGTCTACAAAGAGCTTTTGGGCGCGACTGAAAAAGAGTACTGCGATCTCGAAGGCAGGGGGCACATAGGTACGGAGTATGCCCCATCGGCCCAATAGCCTCGGTTGCCTCAGGCCTTCTCGCCGTTGGCCCCGGATGTCCCCCGAGTCATTTGGTAGGCGAACGCGCCGCACACAGCCCCGAGGATCGGGCCCACCCAATAGACCCAGTTGTCCGCGAAGAACCCCGAAGCTAGGGCTGGCCCGAAAGACCGCGCCGGGTTCATCGAAGCTCCAGAGATGGGCCCGGCAAATATGGCCTCGAGCCCGACGGTTGCTCCTATCGCAATCGCCCCCAGGCTGCTTACCACTCGAGAGTCCGTTGCCACCGCCATGACCACGTACATCAAGATGAAGGTCAGCACAAACTCCAGCCCCAGCGATTGGAGGGCGGTACCCGCCGGTAACGTCGCACCCAGATGGACCGTGTTGCCGAACATGGCGCGAAGCGAAAATGCTGCAGCAATTGCCCCGCCCACCTGGGCGATGACATAGGGCAAGACGTCTCTTTTGGGGAAGTGCCTGGTCAGGGCGAAGGATACAGTCACTGCGGGGTTGATGTGCGCCCCCGAGATGTGGCCGATGGCGACTATCACCGCCATCACGACAAGCCCGAAGGTTATCCCCACGCCGAGGTGAGTTATCGCCCCTCCCGAGAGCTTGTCGATTACAATGGCGCCTGGCCCGGCGAATACCAGGATGAAAGTGCCAAGGAACTCGGCTGCGTATTTGTTTAGCTTTTTCTGCGTAGGTTTGGCTGGTTTGGTGCCCCGGTCGCTGTAGGTTTCCTTTTCTGTTACCGCCATGCCGTCCTCTTACGTTGTACCTAATCAAGCCTTGACACTAACGGAGCCATTATTCTATCATAGTTGCCGCGCGATACCTAGGTTGGTGATATATCTGGGGATAAGGTAATTTTATCGAGGGGGTTCGCATTGGCTGACAAGGACGTCGTGCTCTACGAAAAGAAGGGTCACATCGTCACCATTACAATGAACAGGCCCGAGCGGCTAAATGCTCTGAACCCGGCGCTGTACGAAGGGCTGAGGAACTCATGGGTCCAGTATCGTGAGGACGACGACGCTTGGGTGGCCATCCTTACCGCAGCGGGCGAAAAGTCGTTCTGCGCTGGCAATGACCTCCGGGAAATGAATGACCAGAAGTCGGCGGGCACGTACAAGCTCCCCCGACCAGGCTCGTGGGTGGTGGATAGCCCTCGCGGTCTAAAAATATACAAACCGAGCATAGCTGCAGTCAACGGGTTTGCGCTCGCGGGCGGCTTCATGATGGCCCAGGACTGCGACCTGGTTGTCGCGGCTGAGGAAGCCGAGTTCGCGATCACCGAGCCGCGCTGGAACCTCTCGGGTTCGTGGTGCGCCCCCCTGACACGCCAGGTAAGCCTGCGACATGCCATCGAAATGACCATCGTACCCTGGAGGATAAGCGCACGCAGGGCATATGAGATGGGCTTCGTCAACTGGGTGGTGCCGAGGGCGCAATTGATGCAGAAGGCTATGCAGGTCGCGGAAGCCATATGCGAAAACGGGCCAGCCTCAGTCTCCGCATTCCTCGAGACGTACCACAGGACCTACGGCATGCCCGCCCAGGAGGCCATTGAGTTGGGTGATCATATCCAGAAACACCTGCGCCACACCGAGGATGCCAAAGAAGGGCCAAGGGCATTCGTCGAGAAGCGAAAGCCCAACTGGCAGAACAAGTAGAGCCTAGAGAGCGCTGGAGAGAACAATTGGCTACACCTAAGGACCCACTCCACACGCAATTGTGTGAAGACCTAGGCATCGAGTTCCCTGTGGTGGCGTTCACTCATTGCAGTGACGTCCTGGTGGCTGTCACCAAGGCGGGAGGCATGGCGGTGAGGGGGGTGAGCAGTTTACCTCCGGAGGAGATCGAAAAAGAGGTCAAGTGGATACGCGACCGGATCGGGGACAGACCCTTCGGGCTCGACATAGTGGTGCCAGCCAATGTGCCGCCAGTGGCGGACATCGAAGAGCTGCGAAGCCAGATTCCGCAGGCTAACAAGGACTTTGTCGAGCGTGTAAAGAGCCAGCACAGCATTCCCGACCCCAAACCACCAGAGCCCGTCACGGGGCGGGCACACGTGGCAGCCACGATAGTTGGGCGTAGTCAGGAGTGGTACCGAAAGCAACTCGATGTCATTCTGGACCTCAGGGTGCCGGTGTTCTGTTCGGCAATCGGGAACCCGGCTTTCGTGTTGGAGGCATGCCACGAAAGGGGCATGAAAGTATTCGGCCTGGTGGGTAGTGTTAGGCAGGCCAAGCGAGAAGCCGAGGCTGGGGTGGACTACATAATTGCCCAAGGTTACGATGCCGCAGGACACTGCCCTGACGTTGGGACGTTTTCTCTTGTGCCGCAGGTTGTGGATGCGATCAAGCCGCGGCCTGTGTTGGCGGCGGGTGGCGTAACATCCGGAAAGGCTTTGGCCGCCGCGTTGTGCATGGGCGCTGTGGGGGTGTGGACTGGCACGTTGTGGCTCGCATGTCATGAGTCGGACGAGGACATCATCATCAAAGAGAAAGTCTTGAAGGCAACCGAGAGGGATACAGTACGTACATACGCCGCCACCGGTAAACCCTGCCGGTTGCTTAAGAGCAAGCTCTCGGAGGTTTGGGAACAGCCTGATGCTCCCAAGTTGATGCAGATGCCTCACCAGAGCATCTTGTGGTACGACCTTGAGAAAGCGGCTCACGACCACAAAGTAGTTGATTTCATGACTCAAGCTGCCGGACAGGGTGTGGGCCTGGTAAGAGAATTGAAGCCATGTTCAGAAATACTTTACGACCTCGTGGGTGAAGCCCAAGGTGTGTTCGAGCAGTTGTGTTTCAGCAACTAGACCTTAATACGCCGGCCCTAGTTCCAAAGGTTTGTCCAAACGCGACAGGAGGTAGCAGAGTTGTCCACACCTAAGAACCCACTGCACACTCAGTTGTGCGATGACCTGGGCATTGAGTTCCCGGTGGTAGCATTCACGCACTGCAGCGATGTGCTGGTGGCTGTTGTGAAGGCCGGAGGCCTGGCAGTGCGAGGCTGCAGCAGCCTGCCGCCGGAAGAGCTGGAGAAAGAGATCAAGTGGATACGAGACCGGGTCGGCGATAGACCTTTCGGCATCGACCTCGTCATTTCGGCGACCTCGCCACCCACCTCTGATGTCGAGGAGTTGAAGAAGCAGATCCCTCAGGAGCATAAAGACTTCATCGAGAGGATCAAGAAGCAATACAACATCCCTCCCCCTAAGCCACTACAGCCCGTAACAGGTCGAGGGCACGTCGCCGCCGCGATTGTGGGTCGCAGCCAGGAGTGGTACCGGAAGCAACTCGACGTCGTGATCGATATGAAAGTGCCGGTCTTCTGCTCGGCCCTGGGGAACCCGGCATTTGTGCTTGATGCCTGTCATCAGAGGGGGATCAAGGTCATTGGCCTTGTCGGGAACGTCCGGCAAGCACAGCGAGAGGCTGAGGCTGGAGTGGACTACATCGTCGCACAGGGGTTCGATGCCGGGGGACACTGCCCCGATATCGGGACCTTCTCTCTCGTGCCGCAGGTGGTCGAGGCCATAAAACCCCGGCCAGTGCTCGCGGCGGGCGGTGTGACGTCCGGACGGGCGCTGGCGGCTGCGCTATGCATGGGTGCTGTCGGGGTGTGGACCGGCACGTTGTGGCTCGCCTCCCACGAGTCGGACGAAGACATCATCATCAAAGAGAAGCTTATCAAGGCAACCGAACGGGATACGATACGCAACCGGGCGCCCCACGGTAAGCCCTGCCGGATCCTGCGGAGCAAGCGGATGGAGATATGGGAAGCACCCGATGCTCCCAAGCCCCTGCCGATGCCCCTTCAAAGCCTGCTCTGTTACGACCTCGTCCAGGCGGCCGCCGATCACAAGGTAGTCGACTTCATGGATGTCGCCGCCGGGCAGGGTGTCGGCCTCGTGCGCGAGTTGAAGCCGTGCTCCGAGATACTTTATGACATGGTGACTGAAGCACAGGACGTGTTCGATAATCTCTGTTTCACCAACTAGGCAACGGCACACATGGCTAACGTAATTGGGCGCAAGTACGGAGTCGACGCCGGAGTGGCGGGGAAGATAGCCGAGTGCGATGGCGGGGGGGCTGTGGAGGTCAGTCGGGGAGTAGTACTTGCCGCGAGGGAATTCTTCCGGGGCAGGCTTTCCGGGCTCTATTTCGACGAGGGAGACCCGCCAGCGCGGTGGTATGAGATGGTCACCCTGGAAGACCGCCCCGAGGGCTACGTCGACGACACAGTCTGGTGCGAACAGGGCTTCGTCTTCATAATGGAAGAATAGCTATCCCCTTCGGACGAGCAGGAAGGTCTTACTTGCCGTTTCTGCTGTTGCTCGTGTCGAAGCTCTGTGTTTCTCGCAACCACGTGCGAGTTCCTCCAACCCGTCGTTCTGTGTCCCTGAACTCCTTGACAAGAATTGCCCAGGCAAGTAGAATTCTCAAAAGCCCCTTATCTCGGATAGTGATGCATTAGCAACCACAGCACTCGGTGAACGATATAGCGGGCGTGAGTGTAAGCTTGTCTCGTTGGTACCCATACTGATCATTTTAATGGAGGAATGAGCAATGAAACTTTTTGGACGGAACTGGGCGATCATGGCGGTTGTGACGATCATCTCTGTGGTGGCGGCTTGTTCCAGCCCGGCGCCAACCCCCACTACCACTGCACCTACAGCGACCCCGACGAAACCGGCAGCGACCGCAACCACGGCTGCCCCTACAGCTACTTCAGTCCCTGTACCTCAGCCGACAGCCGCCCCTACACCGTCTGGCCCGCAGCCCAAGCGGGGTGGCACTCTGGTAGTCGCAGGTTCCAACAATCAGGGCCTTGACCCCCACAGGAACACTTTCAATTCCGGCGAAAGGGATGTCGCCCGGCTGGTGTTTAACGGTCTCCTAAAGACTGATCCCGCCACGAGCAAGCCGGTTGCGGACCTGGCAACTTCCTGGCAGTACGACAGTGCTGGCAACCTCGTCTTCAAGCTTCGCCCAGGGGTCAAATTCCAGAACGTTGCGCCTGTGAACGGGCGTTTAATGACCGCCGAGGACGTGCGTTTCAGCCTAAACCGCATTATGGACCCCGCCAAAGCTGACCCCAAAGCATCCCTTAGGGGCAACTTCGCATCCGTCAAGGACATCCAGGTCGTCGACCCTCAGACCGTAAAGCTGGTTCTGGCAAACCCTGACGCTGAGTTGCTCAACTTCATCGCACACGAACAAACAGTGATCGTCCCGCCAGAGGCGGCCATCGATGGCAGCTACGGTGATCCCAAGAGCATCATCGGCACCGGCCCATTCATTGGAAAATCCGTTCAACCTACTGGTGGTCAGCTCCGCTTCGAGCGCAACCCCGACTACTTCGTGGCAGGGCGCCCCTATTTGGACGGGGTGAACTACCTCCAGAACGATAACCCGGAGGTCAGGAACTCTCTGCTCAGGACCAAGCAGCTCGATTGGGCTGCGCTGCAGAACCCAACAGATGTCACCTACTTCCTGTCCCGTGGCGGAGTGAAGATCAGTGACACTGAAGGCAAGTTCATGGGCACGACGGCCATTTGGTTCAATACCACTATTCCGCCTTTCAACGACATTCGACTTCGAAGGGCAATCAACCTCGGCCTTGACCGGAACGCAATTACCATCGCAGCCTTCAACGGAGCGGCTTCGCCGGTTGGCCCGACTGGGAACTCAGGCGCCGGCGGTTGGGACGTGAGGAAGGTACGCACCCTTCCAGGCTTCGCTATCGACAAGAGTGCTGAGATAGCTCAGGCCAAGGCCTTGATGAAGGATGCGGGAGTTCCGGACGGCTTCACCTTCCAAATACATACCGATCCAAGCTACTACGATCCTACAATGACTGTTATCCAGTCCCAGTTGAAGAAGGACCTCAAGGTAACCGTCGAAGTTGTGCGGGACTCGTCGTACAACTACAGATTCGCCAGCTACATGAAGGACAAGAGCGCCCAGGCAGATTATCAGCAGGCGCTGGGGACTTCAATAGACCACGCCCTATTCCTGCACTACAGGAGCGATGGCCCTCGCAACATGGCGCTCCTAAACAACCCCGATTTGGACAAGCTGATAGACCAGGAGCGCCGCACCCTCGACGAGGCACAGCGGAACAAGCTGCTGGATGAAATTCAGCAGAAGGTCTTGGACATCTAAACGGCCGCGTTCTCGGTCTACTACACCTGGACGTATATAGCGTTCGACTTCGTTATGAACTGGTACGCGCCACCCGAGGCGTTCAACTTCCGTGCAGCCCAGTTCCAAGACATCTGGCTCAACAGGTAAACCGTAGTCAAGCAGTGAAGGTGAGATGCATCGTCATGGCGTAGCGTGCATCTCACCTTCCTTCTTTTCAAGGCAACCGGTTTCTCCCGGAGGGTCGGCATGGCAGCCTATATCATAAGGCGGGTCCTTATCGCCGTGCCTGTCTTCTTCCTGGTCACTATTCTGGTGTTCCTGTTTCTACGCCTGAGCCCTGGAGACCCTGAGATAGTGGCCATGGTCAAGGGCATGTCTCCCGAACAGGCTATCCAGCTAAGGCACGAAATGAACCTCGACCGGTCCCTGCCCGAGCAGTACATCTTCTGGTTGGGGCCCATCCTTCACGGCAATTTCGGCAAGTCAAACCTGTACGACTACTCCGTGGGCACCTTGCTCCGGGATCGGTTTCCAAACACCCTCCGCTTGGGTTTCATCGCCATTCTCGTTGGGATCGTCGTCGGGATTCCCATAGGCGTGCTTTCAGCGGTGAAGATGGACAAGGCCGCCGACTACGGCTCGAGGGGAGTCGCGATCATGGCCCTTGCTGTGCCCGGCTTCTGGTTGGCCACCCTGGCCATCGTGGTCCCGGCCAAACTATGGGGGATTGGGCCTCCATTGAAATACGTGCCGTGGAGTGAGAATCCCTGGGCCAACTTCACGTTCTTTCTGCTCCCCGGCGTGCTCCTCGGCTTGTACCTCGTGGGTGTTGTCCTACGCATGACTCGCTCGATGATGCTGGAGGTGTTGAGCTCGGACTACGTGCGGACCGCACGCGCTAAGGGCCTTCGGGGGAGGGTGGTACTCGGCCGGCATGCCTTGAGGAACGTCCTGATCCCGATTATCACCATTATCGGCACCCAGGCTGCATGGCTCATCGGCGGGTCAGTCGTGATGGAGACCATCTTCGGCGTTCCGGGAATCGGGGCCCTGTTGGTGCAATCAGTCCAGTACAAGGACTTCCCCGTGGTCCAGGGTGTCACTATCTTCCTCGCCGGGTTCGTCCTGGCCATCAACCTTCTAGTGGACGTGACCTATGGTCTACTCGATCCGCGCATCAGGTACCGGTGAGGGGAGTCGGGGACGTGATAGATAGGGCAAAGGCTGCGACTCTGCCAGTGACCCTGAGCGGGGGGGGGACTAGGCGGCTGCATCAGGTCGCCCGCTTTGCCAAACGGAAGCCGCTCGGTTTCATTGGAGCGGTGACGTTGTTCATCGTTCTGGTCTTGGCGATTTTCGCCCCGCTGATCGCCCGTTATGACCCCGTTGCTATCGACACCCAGGCGCGACTTCAAGTGCCCTCAGCCACTCACTGGTTCGGTACTGACCAGTTCGGACGGGACACTTTCACCAGGATTGTCTACGGCTCTCGGGTATCGCTAATATGCGGCTTTGGCGCCGTCGCAATAACTATAGCCATATCGCTGTTGTTGGGAGTGGCGTCCGGGTACTACAGAGGCAAGGTGGATATCCTCACGCAGCGCTTTGTCGATGCGTTCATGGCGATCCCCGTGATGGTGATCCTGCTCACAGCGGTTTTCTTGCTTGGCAACGGCTTGTTGAACGTTACGCTTGTTCTGGGGGTCATCTCCGGCCCTGCTGCCTCGAGAATCATCCGGGCATCGACGCTCACTGTGATGACAAACCAGTACATCGAGGCGGCCAAAGCAACCGGCGCCACTAACCGTCGAATCATTGTGTACCACATACTGCCTAACATCGCTGCTCCCATTATGGTGATCGCGACCATATGGGTTGGAAGCAACATTCTCGCTGAGGCGGCGCTTAGCTTTCTTGGACTGGGCATACCTCCGCCAGCGGCAACCTGGGGCAATATGCTCAGCCTGCAAGGGCTGTCGGCGCTATCACAGTCGCCCTGGCTGGCCTTCTTCCCTGGAGTGTTTATCACCCTGACTGTGTTCGGGTTGAACATGCTCGGGGATGCCATTCGAGACGAGCTCGATCCAAGCAGGCGGGGGCTGTAGTTCTTGCCAGCCGAATCGACGGCCCCTTATCCCTCGCGCGTTCTCGCTGTAATATGTCCCCTGGGCATAACCATGTCTGAGAGGTTGGAAGCCTGTCATGAATTTGCTGTTTAGTCCTGAACAAGAAGCGTGGCGGAAGGAAATACGGGAGTTTCTCGACCGCGAGCTTCCCCCCGAGTTCGAGACCGAGACCGAGTTCGACGACCGCGAGCACATCTGGTCCTTTGCGCAGCAGTTCTCCAAGAAAGTCGGCGACAAGGGTTGGGCCACAGTGACCTGGCCCAAGGAGTACGGTGGGCTAGACAAGCCCACGGCCTTCCAGTTCATCCTCGCATACGAGTTCAACTACCGTGGCGCCCCCCTCATCAACGATGAGGGAATCGGGCTTGCCGGCAACACCATCCTAAAATTCGGCACGGACGAACAGAAAAGGCGATTCCTTCCCGACATCGCCCACATGCGGACCCTGTGGGCGGAGGGGTTCAGCGAGCCCAATGCAGGTTCAGACTTGGCTTCGCTCCAGACCCGGGCCGATAGGCAAGGGGCCGATTGGGTGGTCAACGGGCAGAAGACGCCCATAACCTGGGCGCACCGCTGCGATGTGTTGTCCCCCGCCGCACGCCCCGATCCCCAGGCGCCGAAACACAAGGGCATCTCCATCTTCTGCATGCCCCTGAAGGCTCCAGGGGTCCAATTCCAACCGCTCTACAACATCGCGGGCGGGCGGCAGAACCACCTCTATATGGACAACGTCAGGGTGCCCGGAGACATGATTATAGGCGAGCCAAACAAGGGCTGGCACTACATCTCGAGCGCGCTCTATGGCGCACTCCAGGTCGTTGCCCCCTATGCGCGCCTGAAGCGCTCGTTCGACGAGCTTGTGAAGTTCTGCAGGGAGACCAGGGTCAATGGCAAGGCCCTGAGCAAAGACCCCTACGTTCGAGACAGGCTCGCCGACCTGGCAGTCGACTTCGAGGCGTTGAAGGCACTCCAGTACGAGGAGCTCTGGGCGGCAGAGAGAAAGATCGAGCCGCCGCTAGCAGGAGCGCTGGGGCCGCTGGTGGTCAAGGAGTTCTTCCCGAAGTTCGCAACCGTGGCGTTGGAGGTCCTCGGCACTCAGGGACAAATGGTGGAAGGGTCCCCAGGGGCCATTCTTGGCGGACGGTTCAACAAACTCTTCATGCAATCGTTTGGCACCCACGCGGGAGGCACTTCCCAACTCAAGAGAATGGTCATCGCCACAAGGACCCTCGGACTCCCTCGGTAGGAATTGCAGATTCAGGCAAACGGAGCATTGAGATGGACGTAGCTCTTTCAGAACGTCAGGAGATGATCAAACAGGCGGCGCGCTCGTTCTTCCAGCAGGAGTGCCCTCGAAGCACCGTCCGGGAGATCGAGGCGAGCGGCGCTGGCTACTCGGCGGCGCTTTGGAAGAAGCTCGCAGGCTTGGGATGGCTGGGCATCACATACCCGAAAGAGTTCGGCGGCGAGGAGGCATCCCTCTTGGACACCGCGATGGTCTACGAGGAGATGGGGCGGAGCCTCTTTCCCGGGCCTCACCTCGAGACCGTGATAATCGGCGGGGAGTTGATACTTGCCCTGGGAACCACTGCCCATAGATGGGAACACCTCAACAAGATTCGAGAAGGCGAACTGCTGGTCTCAGTCGTATTGCCGGATATGGACAGCAGTCGGGATGCGGGTATTGTGGCAGAGAAGAGCGGTGCGGAATGGCTGCTCGATGGTAGGGCATTTGTGCCCTATGCCAGCATCGCCAACCTGCTACTTTGTGCGGCCCAGACCGGCGCGAGGCGCTCGGACGTGACCGTGTTCGCGCTTGACCCCAAGAGCCGGGGGATTTCGATAACTCCATGTCACACGATGTCCGGCGATAATCTATGCCAGGTTGCCTTCGATAATGTGGCCGTGCCGGATGC